>Ga0302319_10000579_pt1 | contig 82891 bp, 63 predicted proteins | sample Bog_T0_2_FD_203319 | JGI IMG/M metagenome (GOLD analysis project Ga0302319, IMG submission 203319) | Peat permafrost microbial communities from Stordalen Mire near Abisko, Sweden - Bog_T0_2 | ecosystem: Environmental > Terrestrial > Soil > Wetlands > Peat | place: Sweden: Abisko, Stordalen Mire...
GAGGAGATTATCAAAAAGATTGACCGTGCTCGGGCCAAGTTGGAGCAGATGAAACCCGGATGCAGCCTGCCCAAAGGCAAAAAACCTGCGGCTGATACGTAAAGTTATTTGAGCGACACTACACTAGTCTGCGTTATTATAGTCGAGCCGGGACCCCAAGTAATCCGGCTCCGGCAGCAAAAACTGGCCATGCCCTGAAATCTGGGCTTTGCTAATGGACGGGAATGTTGTTACTTTAGCGTCGAATCGTTGAACAACCCCAGCGCTAATGCAAACAAGCGATATTTCCATGAACCCCGATCCATCAGCGGATGCGGTGAAAAAGATTTTGGTGGTGGACGACAATGAAATTGTCCTCAAGACCATCAGCTTGAAGCTGCAAGCGGCCGGCTATCATGTATTAACCGCCATGGACGGCTCCGATGCCGTGTCTTTGGCGCGCCGGGAGATGCCCGACTTGATTCTGTTGGACATCAGTTTTCCGGCGGATGTGGGCGGCGTGCCCTGGGATGGGTTTCGCATCATGGAATGGTTTCACCGGCTGGATTCGGCGCGGAAAATCCCGGTGATCATCATGACCAGCAGCGATGATCCCAAGACGAAGGAACGCGCGACGGCGGCCGGGGCGGTGGCTTTTTTCCACAAGCCGCTGGAGCATGATTACCTGTTGCGGGTGGTGCGGGCGACGTTGGGCGAATAAAAAATTTAAATTAAATGTTGCAACCGGTGGAGGATGACCTATTATCACCGGACTTTCGGGACGCGAGCGTAGCTCAGTTGGTAGAGCATCACCTTGCCAAGGTGAACGTCGAGAGTTCGAATCTCTTCGCTCGCTCCATTTTTCTTTTGGCTCCCCGGGCTGGTTCTGGTCATATCCCAGTTCCCGCGCGGGTCCACGCATGCGTTGAAGCCGGCTCATCAACGCCTTGCTGCAGTCACCCAGCAGAAGCCGCGCAAGGTCAGCTCCCGTCGTATATCTCTTCTTCCCGGAAGCTGTTGGCAAATGTGCGGTTTGCAGCCACATTAGGGCTGACATTATGAATGATGTGACGCAATCCCGCTGGCTGCCCATTGTGCTGCTGGTCTGTTCCAATGTGTTCATGACCTGTGCCTGGTACGGTCATCTGAAATACAAGGGCAAGTCCCTGCTGCTGGTGATCCTCGTGAGTTGGAGTATTGCGTTCTTTGAATATGTGCTGCAGGTGCCCGCCAACCGCTGGGGTAGCAACCGCTTTTCGCCGTACCAGTTGAAGCTCATTCAAGAGGTGATCACGCTGCTGGTGTTTGTGGGGTTTGCGATGGTTTACTTCAAGACGCGGCCCGCCTGGAATCATATTGCGTCCTTTGTCTGCGTGCTGGCGGCGGTGGCGTTTGCCTTCTGGCCCAAAAAATAATCATGCCTCATCCCTCCTCCCCAACCCCGCCGATTGATCCGCGCATCCGCATTGGACATGTTCACCTGAAGGTGGCGGACCTGCCGCGCGCCCTGGATTTTTATTGCGGGGTCCTGGGCTTTGAACTGATCCAACAACTGGGCTCCCAGGCGGCATTTGTGTCGGCGGGCGGGTATCACCATCACATTGGCTTGAACACCTGGGAAAGCAAGGGGGGCAAACCGCCGGCACCCGGCACCACGGGCCTGTATCATCTGGCCATATTATATCCCACGCGCGCCGCGCTGGCGGATGCGCTGCGACGTCTGCTGGCGGCCGGGGTGGAACTGGATGGTGCCGCCGATCATGGCGTCAGCGAGGCCATCTATTTGCGTGATCCCGACGGGAACGGTCTGGAGCTCTACCGCGACCGCCCGACGGAAGCATGGCCGCGCACGGCCGACGGCGGACTGAGCATGTTTACCCGGGCGCTGGATCTGGACGAATTGCTGGCGGAGCCGGCCGGGGAATCCGCGCCCCAATAAGCCGTATCCATGCAGCTAAAGAAAAATTCAACCACGGATGGACACCGATGGACACGGATAGAAAACGTGGTACTCAAGCACCACGTAAAGCGCCTCATTTAGTGACCGGCTAAAATCCGGGCCGGAACGACGTTCCGACATTTCTTCATCTGGGTTAATCTGTGTCCATCTGTGGTTGAAATTCTTTTTTACTGAATCGTTACGGCTTAGCCCGGATATTTCATAGCCATTTTGGAAAGAGTCGCGAAAGCCCTATGAAAAGAGGGGCGTAAACACGTTCGAATGCGTGGTTGAAACGACACGGCACGCAGGTTTGGAAACCTGCGATACGGCAGTCTGGGAAGCCTGCGCTACAATGGTTTGCCATGGTATTGCCGGTTTCACTATGAAATATCCGGGTTAGGGAGATTCAATAATTTGGAAACGCCCGGGCGGGACGCCCGGGCCACGATCTCAGGCTTTATCCAGGCCGGGGATTTCTTTGCGGGACTGGACGACCAGGTCCACGAGGCCGTATTTCCTGGCTTCGTCGGCGCTCATGAAGTTGTCGCGGTCGCAGTCTTTTTCGACCTGTTCGACGGTCTGGCCAGTGTGCTTGGCGAGGATGGCGTTGAGGGTTTGCTTGAGCTTGAGCATGTGTTTGACGCGGATTTCGACGTCGCTGGCCTGGCCTTCGGCCCCGCCGAGCACCTGGTGAATCATGATGTTGGAGTTGGGCAGGGAGAAGCGTTTGCCCTTGGTGCCGGCGCAGAGGAGCACCGCGCCCATGCTGGCGGCCTGGCCGACGCAATAGGTGTTCACGTCGCAGGTGATGTATTGCATGGTGTCATAGATGGCCAAGCCGGAGGAGACGTTGCCGCCGGGGGAGTTGATGTAGATGTGGATGTCTTTTTTGGGGTCGCTCATCTGCATGAACAGGAGCTGGGCCACGACGATGTTGGAAACCTGGTCATCAATGGGGGTGCCAATGAAAATGATGCGGTCCACCAGCAGGCGGGAATAGAGGTCAAAACTGCGCTCATTGCCGCGGCTGTCCCGCTCAATCACGTAGGGGATCGAATAGTTTAATGTGTCACTCATGAGGAAATAACTAACCCATTTTCGGCGCAAGTAAAGCCGAATGGGACCCGATTGCCGATGGTCGATGGCCGATGGCCGGGGCGGTGCCGGGCCGCTCTAAAGCCCTAACCCGGATATTTCATGGACATTTGGAAACAGACGTGAATAACCCCATGAAAAGAGGGGCGCAAACATGTTCGAATGCGTGGTTGAAACGACGCGGCACGCAGGTTTGGAAACCTGCGATACGGCAGGTTGGGAAGCCTGCGCTACAAGGGTTTGCCATGGTTTTGCCGGTTTCACTATGAAATATCCGGGCTAATGGCAAAAGCGTGGACCATGCAGGGGGCACGGGCCAGTGGCCCGTCCTGCCGGGTTGCCAGCCCGGCTGAGCGGAAAGGGGCGCACGGTGGGAAACGGTCTTCGCATGTAAACAGAGCGCCTCACCCGTTCCGTCCGGCGGGTCGCCGGACGGCACGGGCCAGTGGCCCGTGCCCCCCTGGTTTGCAACCGCTCGTAAGCCATGGCCAGCGCAGCCATGGCAAAGCTGGTTCCGGGGTGGATTCTGCTTTTTTTGGACGGGGGGATTCGCCATTATTCAGGCCATGTTTTCATCTGCGATTAAATCGGTTCACTTTACTGGCATCGGCGGCACGGCCATGGCCAGCGCGGCGGCGGCGATGCTGGACCGGGGGTTTGCGGTCACGGGTTCGGACCAGAATGTCTATGAGCCCATGGCGTCGTTTTTGGCGGCCAAAAAGATTCCCGTCTTGAGCGGCTATGACGAGCGGAACCTGGCGTACCAGCCGGATTTGGTGGTGATTGGCAACGCGGTTTCGCGGGGCAACCCGGAGGTGGAATATGTGCTGGATCACAAGCTGCGCCACAGTTCACTGGCGGCGCTGCTGGCGGAGTTTTTCATTCGCGGGAAGCGGTCGCTGGTGGTGAGCGGGACGCACGGCAAGACCACCACGACGTCGCTGCTGACGTGGGTGTTTGAACACAACGGCTTGAACCCGAGTTATTTGATCGGGGGGATTCCGAACAATTTTTCGCAGGGCGCGCGGTTCACGGACAGCGAGTGGTTCATCATTGAGGGGGATGAATATGACACGGCGTTTTTTGACAAACGGAGCAAGTTCATTCATTACCAGCCGGAGATTGCGATTGTGAACAATCTGGAGTTTGATCACGCGGATATTTTTGAAAATCTGGCGGCGGTGAAGAAGACGTTCAGCCATTTCATCCGGCTGGTGCCGCGCAACGGGCTGTTGCTGGGCAACGGGGATGACGCGAATCTGGCCCCGCTGCTGGAGGTGACGCATTGTCCGGTGAAGCGGTTTGGCCTGGGGGCCGGGAATGCGGTTCAGGGTTTTAACCTGCGGTTTGGACCGACGGCGACGGAGTTTGAGATTCCGAGTTTCAAGTTCCACCTGAATCTGGTGGGGGAACTGAATGTGCGGAACGCGCTGGCGGTGATTGGGGCGGCCAAGCATTGCGGGCTGTCGAACAAGCAGATTCAGAGCGCGTTTGACACGTTCAAGGGCATCAAGCGACGGATGGAGATCAAGGGGATTGTCGGGGGGGTGACGGTGGTGGACGATTTTGGGCATCATCCGACGGCGATTCGGGAGACGCTGCGGGCGTTGCGCATCAAATATGCGCGGGAGAAGATCTGGGCGGTGTTTGAGCCGCGCTCCAACACGACGCGCCGGAATGTGTTTCAACAGGAGCTGGCGGAATCATTTGCGGACGCCAGCGCGGTGATTGTGGCGCAGGTGGCCCGGTTGGAGATGCTGGACCCGGCGGAACGGCTGGATCCGGAGTTGCTGATGTTGGAAATTGGCGAGGGGGGCAAGCCGGCGTTTTATTTGCCGGATGCGGACGCGATTGTGCAGCATTTGGGGCAGCACGCGCAGGGCGGCGACGTGGTGGTGGTGTTCAGCAACGGGGGCTTCGGGGGGATCCATGCGAAGCTGTTGCAGCGGCTGGGGCGGCGGTGAGGTCCAAGCCGTACTGTATGCATGCAGTTTAAAGACCGCTCATAAACGCAGAGATGCAATGAACGCAGAGGAAACGCAGAGTTTGGGATCACCATCAGGAGTCACCTTTTGGCGGTTATCCAAGGCTGCTTCTCTGCGCCACTCAGCGTTCTCAGCGACGCTGCGTTTATCCGCGTTTTTTAAACTGCATGGTTGCGGCTAACTAACTAACCCAGATATTTCATAGCCATTTGGACAGAGACGCGAATACCCCATGAAAAGAGGGGTGTCAACAAGTTCGGATGCGTCGTTGAAAAGACACAGCACGCAGGTTTGGAAACCTGCGATACGGCAGGCTGGGAAGCCTGCGCTACATGAGTTTGCGCGGTTTTGGCCGACTTCACTATGAAATATCCGGGCCAAGCCGTCCAAGTCCTATTTCCGCAGTTGCCGTTTGAATGTCTGGAGTTCTTTGAGCCGGGATTCATCGGCTTTGGGAAATTCCAATTCCAGGTGCTTCAGGGTGTTGACCACGATTTGGGAGATGATCAGCCGGGCGTTGAGTTTGTTGTCTGCGGGCACGACGAACCAGGGGGCGTGGCGGGTGCTGGTGGCGGTGAGGCAATCTTCATAGGCGGTCTGGTATTCCTTCCAGAAGCCGCGTTCAACGAGATCGTACTGGCTGAATTTCCAATTGCGTTCAGGGTCCTCCAGGCGGCGCAGGAAGCGCTGGCGCTGTTCCTCCTTGGAAAGATGGAGGAAGAATTTGAGGATGCGGGTGCCGTTGCGGTCGAGGTGCTTTTCCAGGTCGTTGATGGAACGGTAGCGCTTGGACCAGAAATCCTTGTCGTCGAGCGCTTCGGGGGGCAGGGCTTGGGCGTGGAGGATTTCGGGATGGACGCGCACGACGAGGACTTCCTCGTAATAGGAGCGGTTGAAGATGCCGATGCGGCCGCGTTCGGGGAGGTTGCGGGTGGTGCGCCAGAGGAAGTCGTGGGCGAGTTCCTCGCTGCTGGGATGCTTGAAGCTGTAAACCTGGCAGCCTTGGGGGTTGACGCCGGACATGACGTGTTTGATGGCCCCATCCTTGCCGGCGGCGTCCATGGCCTGGAAAATCAGCAGCAGGGAGTAACGGCCGTGCGCGTAGAGCAGTTCCTGGTGCCGGCTCAAATCCTTGATGTGGTCGGCGAGGAGCTCTTTGTAATGCTCGTCGGATTGGTAATACGGCTTGAGGCTGGTGGGCCATTTATCCAGGCGGACCTGGTCGCCTTCGCGGACGCGGAATTCCTTGGGGGAGATTTTCACGGTTTTCATGATTGAATCTAGGCCAAAAGCATGCGGTAATGGAAGCGAATTCCGGATCGGCAAAAAAGTTGTGAAAAAAAGGTTGCCAGCCGTTGATAATTCAATTAATTTCATCGTTCCGTTTCTCCATAACAGGGAGCGGGTAATTTTACAGCGATTTTTAACGCCAATGCCGACAATCAATCAACTGGTCCGGAAGGGCCGCAATAAAGTCAAGTACAAGTCCAAGTCGCCAGCCTTGGAAAACTCGCCGTTTCGCCGCGGGGTGTGCATTCAGGTGATGACCCGGACGCCCAAGAAGCCGAACTCGGCGATGCGGAAGGTGGCCAAGGTGCGGCTCACCAACGGCTACGAGGTGATCGCGTACATTCCGGACGAGGGCCACAATTTGCAGGAGCACTCGATTGTGCTCGTGCGCGGCGGCCGCGTGAAGGATTTGCCGGGCGTGCGTTATCATATTGTGCGCGGCACGCTCGATGCGGCCGGCGTGGAAAAGCGGCGGGTCAGCCGATCGAAGTATGGCGTGAAGCGTCCGAAGGCCGCCAAGCCCGCCGCTGCCAAGTAACCAATCTCAACGTTTAACGATTTAACCAACCATGTCTCGCAGACGTCAAGCAACCAAACGGCCCCTGGCCAAGGACGGGAAGTATCAGAACACGCTGGTCAGCCGGCTTGTCAACACCGTGATGATTTCCGGCAAGAAGAGCACCGCGCAGCGGATTGTGTACGGCGCTTTTGACACGATTTCGGAGAAGAATCCGGCCAGCAACCCGATTGAAATCCTGCAGCGCGCGGTGGACAATGCCAAGCCGCGGATTGAGACCAAGGCCCGCCGGGTGGGCGGGGCGACGTATCAGGTGCCGCTGGAGATCCCCTCGGACCGCCAGAACGCGCTGGCGCTGCGCTGGATTGTGGATTTTGCCGACAACCGCAAGGGCCAGCCGATGAAGGCCGCGCTCGCGACGGAAATTCTGGAGGCGTACCAGGGGCAGGGCAACGCCATCCGCAAACGTGACGAAGTACACAAGATGGCGCAGGCAAACAAGGCTTTTGCGCATTTCCGTTGGTAGAAATGAATTCCAGTGCGCCCCGACGGAAATCGCCGGGGCGTTTTTTATTCCCAGATTAGACCCAGAGACCATTTTGAACTATGAGCGCTGAAGCCAAATCCGTAAATTCGCCCAATCGCGAGTACACCCTTGAACGCACCCGCAACATCGGCATTGCCGCGCACATTGACGCCGGCAAGACGACGACCACGGAGCGGATTCTTTTTTACACGGGCCTGATCCACAAGATCGGCGACGTGGATGACGGCAACACGGTGACCGACTGGATGGAGCAGGAAAAGGAGCGCGGCATCACCATCACCTCCGCGGCCGTGACGTGCTTCTGGACCCAGAAGTCCGTCAAGCCGGGGGAAGGCGACATTTACAAGGCGTTCAAGGACGTGCCGCACCGGGTGAACATCATTGACACCCCCGGCCACGTGGATTTCACGGCGGAAGTGGAGCGCTCCATGCGCGTGCTGGACGGCGCGGTGGCGGTGTTTTGCGGCGTCGCGGGCGTGCAGCCCCAGTCCGAAACGGTGTGGCGGCAGGCGACCAAGTATCACGTTCCGCGCATTGCGTTCGTCAACAAGATGGACCGCACGGGCGCGAATTTTGAAAATGCGCTGGCGGACATGCGCAACAAACTGAAGGCGTATGCGTTCCCGGTGTTCCTGCCGATTGGTGCCGAGGAGAATTTTGCGGGCATGATCGATGTCGTCAACCAGAAGGCTTTCTGGTTTGGCGAAGGCGACGTGACCAACGAAGGCTTGAATTACGAGGTCCGCGAAATTCCGGCGGAGCATCAGGCGCGCGCCAAGGCGGCGCTGGCGGAATTGATCGAAGCCGTTTCCAACAAGGATGACACCATCGCCGAACTCGTGCTGGAAGAAAAGCCGATTGATGCCCCGGCCCTCAAGGCCGCCATCCGCCGGCTTACCTGCAAGATCGAAATGGTGCCCGTGCTGTGCGGGTCCGCCTTTAAGAAGAAGGGCGTGCAAATGCTGGTGGACGCGGTGATTGATTATCTGCCCAGTCCGCTGGATGTTCCCGGGGCGGAAGGCATTGAGCCGGGCACGGACAACAAGGTGGCGGTGGAGACGAACGACAATGGCAAGTTTTGCTCGCTCGCGTTCAAGCTTTGGACGGACACGTATGCGGGCAAGCTGGTGTTTTTCCGGGTTTATTCCGGCCACTTGAAGAAGGGCGACACGATTTACAATCCGCGCACGCGCAAACGCGAGCGGGTGAGCCGCCTGATGGTGATTCAAGGCAGCGAGCGCAAGGACATCGGCGAAGTGTTCGCCGGCGACATTGCGGCGCTGGTCGGCCTGCGCAACATCACCACGGGGGACACGTTGTGCGACGAGGATTTTGATGTGACGCTGGAACCGCCCACGTTCCCCGAGCCGGTGATCAGCATGGCCGTGGAACCGAAGACCAAGCAGGACCGCGACAAATTGTCCGAGGGCCTGCAACGGCTGGCGGAAGAGGACCCGACGTTCCGCTGTTTCACGAACGAGGAAACCGGCCAGCTCATTATTGCGGGCATGGGCGAGTTGCATTTGGAAATCATCATTGACCGCCTCAAGCGCGAATTCAAAGTGGAGGCCAACACCGGCGCCCCGCAGATCGCCTATCGCGAGACGATCACCAAGAAGGCCGAGGGCGAGGGCAAGTTCATCCGTCAATCCGGCGGCAAAGGACAGTATGGCCACGCCTGCATCACGGTCGCGCCGAATGAAAAGGGCAAGGGCGTTGAGATTGTTGATGAAATCGTCGGCGGCTCGATCCCGAAGGAATATATTCCGGCGGTCATTAACGGCATCGAAGAAGCCATCAAGGGCGGTGTCTATGCCGGGTATCAGGTTATTGACATCAAGGTGGAAGTGGTGGACGGCTCGTTCCATGAAGTCGATTCGAACGAACTGGCGTTCCGCATGGCCGGTATTTTTGCCTTGAAAGACGCCTTCAAGAAAGCGGCTCCGATCCTGCTCGAACCGTTGATGAAGGTCGAATGCACGACGCCGGACGAATATCAGGGCGATTTGCTGGGCGACATCAATCGTCGTCGTGGCACGATTGTCAGCATTGAGGCCAAGAACGGCCAGACCGTGCTTAATGCGCAGGTGCCGCTGGCGGAAATGTTCGGCTACGCGACGGCGATCCGCTCGCTTTCGAAAGGCCGCGCCTCGTATTCAATGGAGCCGATGACCTTTGCGCAGGTGCCCAACAGCGTCCTCACGACGATCATGGACCAGGCGGCGAAGAAGCCGGCCGCGCGCACTTAATCGGGGGTTGCCGATCGCCGATGGGTTCGGTTGGGAGAGTGCCCGTTTTCAGCAGGAGCCAGAACGAAAGTTCGGGCTCCTGTTTTTTTGCAGATTAATTCTTTGTCATCCTCCAAAATGCCATTGCATTGCGGCGGGCTAATTGCCATATCTTGCACTGCAAAACCAATTCAACCGGTACGGACAATTTATTTATGAAAACGATTCGCGGGCTAGTTTCGGTGGCAGGCGCGGTCCTGCTGGCGGGCAATGTCCCGGCGCAGACGGACGCGCCTTACAAGGTGCTGGACACGGTGCAACTCATGGGCAATGGCGGCATTGATTATGTGTATGCCGACAATGATGGCCGGCGCATTTATGTGCCGCGCGGCGGCAACACGCTGGTGTTTGGTCTCGACAGCCACCAGTATGTTGGAACGATCACGAACGTCGGCGGTCATGGGGTGGCGGTGGACCCGCAGTCGCATCATGGATTCGCGAGCGGGCCAAAAATCGGCATGTTCGACACGGAGACCTTGCAGAAGGTCAAAGACATCGAGGTGCAGGGGCGTCCGGATGGCATTTTGCGGGAGCCGTTCACGGGCAAGGTGCTGATTTTCAGCCATCAGTCGCCGAGCATCACGGTGATTGATCCGGCGGAGGGCACGGTGGCGGGGACGATTGACGTGGGGGGGGCGATGGAGCAGGCCCAAAGCGACGGGCAGGGGAAGCTGTATGTGGCGGTGGAGGACGAGAAGAAGATTGCGGTGGTGGATCTGAAAACCTTGAAGCTGGTGACCAAGTATGATCTGGGCGCGACGGCGGGCGATCCCTCCGGTCTGGGCTTGGATGTGAAGAATCATGTTTTGTTTGCGATGTGTTCCGAGCCGAGTGTCTGCGTGGTGGTGAATGCCGATGATGGCAAGGTGCTGGCGACGCTGCCCATCGGCAATGGTTCGGATGATGGCGGGTTTAATGCGAACACGCAGGAGGCGTTCAGTTCGCAACGCGATGGCACGCTGACGATCATCAAGGAAAGCAGTCCCACGAGTTTTGCGGTGGAACAGACGGTGCCGACGAAGGCGGGCTGCAAGACGTGTTCGCTGGATACGAAGAACAACCGGATCGTGCTGGTTTGCACGGAACGGATGCCGGGGGCACCCACGCCGCCGCCGGCCACGAATGCGCCGGCCGGACAGCGGCGCGGTCCCCGGGGTGGTCCGGGCAACCTGGATGTGCTCTGGGTGGGGCGGTAGGCAAGGATGAAGGATGAAGGATGAAGGATGAAGGATGAAGGATGAATGGGGCGGGCGTTGTTGCGCCAGCCCGGGTATTTCATCGTCATCCGCATCCTCGTCCTCAACCTGGCCAGACGATGACGATGGGGATAGGGATGGCGGTTAATGGTTTCACAACCGGAATGTTGTTCCGGCCCAGAATTAACCCAAATTAATTTTGAGCGGGGTTTGGCGTTGACTTTTGGCCCCACAAGTGAAACCTTTCGACGTGCGCGTTCCCCGAATTTAACAGTGGTCGGACCGCTAAAATCTCGTGGCAGAAAAAGACGATTATTTATTGGACCTTCTGGTTGACCTAGGTTTCACCAGCGCCGATGTGGTGGCCAGGGCGCGCGAGGAGGCTCACGCCGCTGGCGTGGGCGTGGTGGATTTACTGGTGGCCAACAAGGTCATCCGCCCCGGCGATGTCACGCAGGCCAAGGCCGCCCAGTTTGGCGCGGAAGTGGTCCACTTGGCCAACCTCAAGATTGAGGATGATGTGATCTCCATGGTTTCCCGGGATATCGCCCGGAAATACCGCGTTATTCCCGTTTTCAAGTCGGAGAGCAAGATCGGGCTGGCCATTGCCGATCCTTCCGACCTGAACACCCTGGATTCCCTGACGCATATTTTGCACGCGGAAATTGAAGCGCGTGTGGCGTCGGAACAAGACATTGAGGCGGCGCTGGGCAAGTATTACGGCGGGGAGAAGCGGACCAACAAGATGGAGGGGAACAGCGAGTTCAAGGATGTCATCACGCAGTTGACCTTGGAAAATGTGGAGATCAAGGAGGATGACGGGGTGGAAGTGGACGCGGATGCGCCGTTGATCCGGCTGGTGAACCAGATCATCGTGGACGCGTTCAAGCTGCGGGCGTCGGACATTCATCTGGAGCCGCTGGAGAAGAAGTTCCGGCTGCGGTACCGCATTGACGGCATGATGACGGAGGTGAAGTCGCCGCCGAAGCGGTTGCAGGCGCCGGTGATTGCCCGGTTGAAGATCCAGGCGGGGATGGTGATTTCGGAGCATCGCGTTCCGCAGGACGGGCGCATTCAGACGAAGGTGGGCAACAAGGTGATCGATTTGCGCGTCTCGTGTCTGCCGACGAATCACGGGGAAAGCATCGTGATGCGTATTCTGGACAAGGAAGGGTTGCGGCTGGGGTTGCCGGAGCTGGGTTTCATGAGCGACGATCAGGCGACGTTTGAGCGCATCATCGCCCTGCCGGACGGCATTCTGCTGGTGACGGGGCCCACGGGTTCCGGCAAGACCACGACGCTGTATTCCTGCTTGAATTTCATCAACCGGCCGGACCGCAAGATCATCACGGTGGAGGACCCGGTGGAATATGTGCTGGCGGGCATCAACCAGGTGCAGGTGAATGAAATTGTGGGGTTCACCTTTGCCCTGGCGTTGCGCGCGATGCTGCGCCAGGCGCCGAACATCATCATGCTGGGGGAAATTCGCGACATTGAAACGGCGTCCATTGCCATCAATGCGTCGCTGACGGGGCACCTGGTGTTTTCGACGCTGCACACGAATGACGCGCCCGGGGCGGTGACGCGCTTGATTGACATTGGCGTGAAGCCATTCCTGGTGGCCTCGTCCACGCGCTGTCTGATGGCGCAACGCCTGGTGCGCAAGATTTGCAAGAAGTGCGCCGCGCCCTATGAACCGGCGGACGCGGAACTGCGCGCGCTGGGGCTGAAGCGCGAAGAAGTGAAGAATGCCAATGTGCAGAAGGGGCGGGGTTGTAATAATTGCAACGGCTCGGGCAACCGGGGCCGGTTTGGCATTTTTGAGATCTTCGTGGTGGACGATGAGGCGCGCAAATTGATCTATGATCGCGTGCCGACCAACGTGCTGCGCGCCCGGGCGCGCGAAATGGGGATGCGCACCCTGCGCGAGGACGGCATCCGCAAGGTGCTGGCCGGCCTCACGACGCCGGACGAGGTCATCCGCGCGACGGTGGGAGATGAAGCGTGATGAAAGGCGACCGTGCCGGTCCAATCTTCAGAGAATGTAATGTGTCATATTTTTAACGGAAAGTAATTTGCCATGTCTTATTCGATGTCAGATTTGTTGCAGTTGGTGGTGTCGGAAGGGGCCTCGGATCTTCACATCCGGGTGGGAACCGCGCCGACCATCCGGGTCCACGGTATTCTGCACCGGGTGGAAGGACCGTCCTTGAAGCCGGAGGATGCGGAAGAGTTGATGCGGAGCATCACCTCCGAGGAGCACATCCAGCAGGTGCGCGAGCGCGGGGGCGCGGATTTTGCCTTTGCGTTCGGCGAGGCGGCGCGTTTCCGGGTGAGTGTGTTCAAGGAAAAGGGCAATTTCGGCATGGTCATGCGGCAGATTCCCAGCAAGATGCTCACGTTTGAGCAGATCGGGCTGCCGGAGTCCACCAAGGAACTGTTGTTCAAGCCGCGCGGTTTGATCCTGGTGACGGGCCCCACGGGGTCGGGCAAGTCCACCACGCTGGCATCCATGTTGAACATCGTGAACGAGACGCGCGACGAGGTGCATCTGATCACGATTGAAGACCCGATTGAGTATTACCACAAGCACAAAAAGGCGCTGATCACGCAGCGCGAAGTCCACGTGGACGTGCCGAATTTCGCGGAAGCGTTGCGCCGCGCGTTGCGCCAGGATCCGGACATGATTCTGGTCGGCGAAATGCGCGACTTGGAAACGATCGAGGCGGCCATCACGGCGGCGGAAACGGGCCACTTGGTGTTTGGCACCCTGCATACGACGGGGGCGGCCAAGACGATTGACCGGTTGACGAACGCCTTCCCCACCAACCAGCAGGAAATGGTGCGCATCCAGCTTTCCACGGTGATGCAGGCGGTGATTTCGCAGTTGCTGATCCCGCGGGTGGACAAGCCGGGCCGGGTGGCGGTGTTTGAAGTGATGGTCAACACGCCCTCGATCGCTGCGCTGATCCGCGACAACAAGACTTTCCGCATCCAGTCAGACATCCAGACCGGTTCGAAGTACGGGATGGTGACTCTGGACTCGTTTTTGATTGAGAAGTATCTGCAGGGCATGATTGCCCGCGAGGAAGTGATCAACAAGTCCCAGGACCCGACCACCATCATGGCCAAGCTGCAGGAGCTGGAGCTGGCGGCGAGCACGGGGACGAAAAACAAAAAATAAAGCGTGCCATGTCCGACGAAATTTCCAGTCCATTGTTGAGCCTCATCCGTGAGAACGGGCTGATTGACGATTTGCAGTATGAGGAGGTGGCTGGCGAGTTCAAGCGCAGCGGCACCAATCCCATCCAGGTGTTGCAGGACTTTGGCATCATGAAGCTGGATGACATCCTGCATGTGGAGGCCACGGCGCTGGGCACGGAGGTGGTTTCCTTGAAGGACCGGGAAATCAAGCCGGAGGTGCTGAGTCTGATTCCGGCCAAGGTGGCGCAGATGTACCGGTGCCTGCCGGTGGGGGTGGAAAACGGGGCGTTGCAGGTGGCGCTGGCGGATCCGCTGGACCCCGGCACGGCGCATGAAATCGGCTTTGCGGCGAAGCGCGAGGTGACGGTGGTGGTGGCGGACCCGGCGGAAATCCTCAAGGCGATTGAGCGTTTGTACGGCCAGGAGGAAAACGAAACCTTCTCGCAAATTCTCAAGGAGCTGGATGCCGACAAGAAGATTGCGCGCGAGGTGGCGGAAGCGGCGGATGATGTCAAGGCGGCCGAGGCGCTGGCCAACGAGGTGCCCATCGTGAAGTTCGTCAATCTGGTGCTGCAGCAGGCGGTGGCGGACCGCGCGAGCGATATTCATTTTGAGCCGTTTGAGACCGATTTCCGGATCCGGTATCGCGTGGACGGGGCGTTGTACGAAATGGCCCCGCCGCCGAAGCATCTGGCGCTGCCGGTGATTTCGCGCATCAAGGTCATGGCGAACCTGAATATTTCCGAGCGCCGCATGCCGCAGGACGGTCGTATCAGTCTGACCGTTTCGGGCAAGCAGATCGACTTGCGCGTGTCGTGCCTGCCCACGGCGTTTGGCGAGTCGATCGTGCTGCGCGTGCTGGATCGTTCGTCGGTGAATCTGGAGGTGGAATCGCTGGGGCTGCCGAAGTACGTTTATGATTTCGTGACCGAGGTCATCCAGCGGCCCAACGGCATTTTCGTGGTGACGGGGCCGACGGGTTGCGGCAAGACGACCACGCTGTATTCGTGTCTGCGCCGGGTCAATGCGATTGATTCCAAGCTGCTGACGGCGGAGGACCCGGTGGAATTCGACATTGAAGGCATCATGCAGGTGGCGATCAATGAAGCCGCCGGCATGACGTTTGCCAAGGCGCTGAAATCATTTTTGCGGCAGGACCCGGACATCATCATGGTGGGGGAAATGCGTGATCTGGAAACCGCGCAGATTTCGATCCAGGCGTCGCTGACGGGCCACTTGGTGTTGAGCACGCTGCATACGAACGACTCGCCGGGCGCGGTCACACGGTTGGTGGATATGGGCGTGGAGCCGTTCCTGATTTCCTCGACGCTGATGGCGGTGCTGGGCCAGCGCCTGGTGCGGACCATTTGCAAGAACTGCCGCACGCCGTTTGAGCCCACGGAGCAGCAGTTGTCGTTGCTGGGGTTGTCGCCTTACGACTTGGGCGACAAGGTGTTTCATTATGGCCGCGGTTGTTCGACGTGCAGCGATACCGGCTACAAGGGGCGGAAGGGCATTTTCGAGCTGCTGGTGGTGAGCGATGCCATCCGCACACTGATCAACGAGCGTGCGCCCACGGTGGTGGTGCGGCAAAAAGCCGTGGAGCTGGGCATGGTCACTTTGCGGGAAGATGGCTTGCGCAGCATTTTTGATGGTGATACAACCATCGAAGAAGTCGTCAAATACACCTGATTCACCATGCCAAGATATAATTATGTAGCCCTGGACCGCAGCGGTAACGAGACGAAGGGGACCATTGAATGCGGCAGTCAGAACGAGGCCATCAGCCGCGTGAAGGACATGCAGTTGTTTCCGACGAAGATCACGGAGTCGGAGAAGGAGGAGAAAGGGGGCAAGAAATCGAAGGTCGCGAAGCCCGCCGCCAAGGCCAAGGGCCAGAAGGGCAAGGGCATGAGCATCAACATCAAGATCCCGGGTTTTGGCGGGGTCAAGCCCAAGGTGTTGACGACGTTTACCCGGCAGCTGGCCACGCTGGTGGATGCCGGTCTGCCGCTGTTGCGCGGATTGCGCGTGCTGGAAAAACAGGAGCGCAATGCCAATCTCAAAAGCATCGTGGGGCAGCTGGCCACCTCGATTGAGGGCGGCAGCACCTTTTCCGAGGCGCTGGCGCAGCATCCCAAGGTGTTTAACCGCCTGTTTGTGAACATGGTGAAGGCCGGTGAGCTGGGCGGCGTATTGGAAGTCGTGTTGAAACGGCTGGCGGAATTTTCCGAAAAAGCCCAGAAGATCAAAGGCAAGGTCAAGGCGGCGTTGTTTTATCCGATCGCGGTCTTGATTGTGGCGGTAGGCATCATGATTTTGCTCATGACGTTCGTGGTGCCGAAGTTCAAGGACGTGTTCGGGGGCATGGGCGTCACGCTGCCGGGCTTTACCGTCTTTGTGCTGGCGGTCAGCGACATCATTCGCAACAACATTCTGGCGACGATGGGGGCGGCGGCGGCGTTTGTCGTGGTGTTCCTGTTGTTCATCAAAACCAAATTTGGCCGGCGCATTTGGGACAAGACGAAGCTCGTCATGCCGCCGATGGGGCAGGTGGTGAGCAAGGTGGCGATTTCCCGGTTTGCGCGCACCCTGGGCACCCTGGTGAGCAGCGGCGTGCCCATCTTGCAGGCGCTGACGATTGTGCGGGAAACGGCGGGCAACGTGATTATTGCCAGTGCGGTGCAAAAGATTCATGAAAGCGTGAAGGAAGGCGAAACCATCACCGCCCCGCTCGAAGCTTCCCGGGTGTTTCCGCCCATGGTGGTCAGCATGGTGGACGTCGGCGAGCAGACCGGCGCGCTGCCGGAAATGCTTTTGAAGATTGCCGACAATTACGATGAGGAAGTGGATAACGCCGTGGCGGCCATGACTTCACTGTTGGAACCGATCATGATTATCTTTCTGGCGGTTCTGGTCGGCAGCATCGTGATCGCCATGTTCCTGCCCCTGATTGCCATGATCAGCAACCTGAGCGGTGAAGGGGACAGCAGCGGCAAGAAGGAATGATTTATAGACGCCATCACCCCATATACCACGAAGAATGATTTTCAACCCTTGACAAAATGCACCCAAGCGAGTAAATACATTGTATTCACATTGCATGGGCGATTTATTTACAACTGACACGGTATGGAGTTCGATTGGAATAATCCGCCGTTTGAGCTTGGTTCTTTGAATCAGCGGGAAGTGGAAGAGTCCTTTGAAGATGCGTTTGCGGTGCGGTTGATGCCCGATACGCCGCGGTTTGGGGTGCAGGCCCGGTTTTTTAACCTGGGCATGTCGGCGGGGGGCGTTGGTATCTTTAGTGTGTATCGGACGAACGGCCGGTCGGTGCGGGTGCTCTTGGCGCGGCCGTTTGAGCCGGAAGAACGGTTCTTCTACCAGCGGAAAATGGGCCAGACTCTCTCGCAGTGAAGCCGCCTGCGAAGCAGGCTGGATTGTTGGATTGTTGGATTAATGGATTGTTGGGATGCGGGGTGAGCATTTACCTGTCCATTAATCCATCCATCCATTAATCCATCCATCCAATGCCTTGATGCGAACATTTGCCAATTGGGAAGAAGTGCCGCTCTTCGACAGCGAAGAGGCGGAGGCGGGGTTTTGGATGGAGAACCGGCCAGACCTGCGCTTGATGGAAGCCGCGACGGCCGGCAACGCGGAGGCATCGGAATCGGTGACGATCACGTTGCGCATGGATCCGCGGATGTTGGCACGGATTAAGCGGCTGGCGCGCATGCGGTTTTTGAATTATCAGAGCATGATCAAGCAATGGTTGAGTGAGCGCATGGAACACGAATTGAAAGAACGATGAAAACCTTGACTGAATTTTCAACGGCCCGGCGGCAGGGGGCCGGTCGTTCTGGCTTTACCCTGATCGAATTGCTGACGGTCATCGCCATCATCGGCGCGCTGGCCGGGCTTACCTTGGTGGTGACCAAGGACATCAACATTACCAAGGCGCGCAGCGCGGCGACCGCGGAATTGAACCAGATTGAGAACGCCCTGGAGAATTACAAGGCCAAATATGGCGTTTATCCACCCAGCAATGCGAATACCTACCCCGCGCCGCTCACCAATTCGTTGCTCCCCCAGCTTTATTATGAGTTGAGCGGGGTATCCAATAATGGCACGGTCTATGTGACTTTTGGGACATTGGATAATGCGGAAATCGGCAGTTCCGGCACCTCGCAAGTGAAGCAAGTGAAATTGGCTTTTGGCGTGAATGGTTTTTTGAACTGCACCAAGGGCAATGGTGAAGAGATCATTCCCGCCCAAAATTTTTTGTTGGGCTGGCGGGCGAAGCAGATTGCCTCGGTTAATGATGGGGGCGTTTTGGTTTCCATTTTGACCACCTCGGTGGGCGGGCCGGATGCCAGTTATATGCCGCTCGGGCCCGGTACTGCTGGCATCAATCCCTTCCGCTATGTTTATCCCGGCATTAATCATCCGGAGTCCTACGATTTATATGTGCAGTTGGTGATCAGCGGGAAGACCAATTTGATTTGCAACTGGACCAAGCAGGTGATCATCAACAGCCCATTGCCCTGATTTTAAACAAGATCTCAGCCATGTTTACTGACAATGACAACGCCAATTGCTGGAGATGCTCCCTGAATGTGGAGTGGCATGACTGCACCTTTTGCCCGGACATTCAGTTGCGCCGCGGCATCCAGCGCCGCAGCGGCACCCCGGCAAAACCGTTGCCCGCCCCGGGTCTGCTGGCGCATCCCACCCGCCGTATAAATTTATTTAGACCCATGAAAACCAATTTGTTTCCCCGCCGCCGCTTGCGCTCCGGTTTCACCCTGGTGGAATTGCTCACGGTCATCGCCATCATTGCTATTCTTGCCGCGATGCTGCTGCCGGTGCTTTCCAAAATCAAAATCACCGCCCAGAAAAAGCAGGCAGCGGTTCAAATGCAGGGAATTCTCGCCGGGATCAACGGCTATGAGACGGATAATAACCGGCTTCCAATTACGAAGGATGAAAAAAACTCAGCTTACAATAATGGCAACTTCGACATCACGGTTGGGTATATGCAGTATCCGCAATATCCAAATCAGAATCTAAGCTGGCCTCCAGCTAGTACTGGAGGATTTAGTGCGAATGCCGCTGCATTTGGCGGTACGCCCGGATATAGTATTGATAACAACAGCAATATCGTGGCCATTCTGATGAATTTGGTGACGTTTCCCAACGGAGCGCAGACCCCGAATATCAACAACCAGTACAATCCGAAGCAGGTGAATTATCTGACGGACGCCAAAATGTCCGGCTATGATCCCACCACAACGCAAGCTCCCTTGGGCGGCGTGGATAATACGGGCATCTATCGCGATCCGTGGGGCAATCCGTATGTGATCAGCATGGATACGAGCATGGATGATCAATGCAGTGATATTTTCTACTGTCAGAGCGCGGTTTCCGGCCCCTCTGGAGGCAATGGAAATCCCGGCTATAACGGGTTGTCCAACCCCGATACGACGAAGCCAAACAACTTCCTGTTTCACGGCAAAGTCATGGTCTGGTCGGCGGGGCCGGACAAGAAGGTTGATTCCAAAGTTTCCGCCAATGCCGGAGTCAACAAAGACAACGTCATCAGTTGGCAGTAAGGTTGTGAAAAAGAATCGTTCCATTGTGGTCACCGGTTGCCGGTCTGCCCAATCTGCAAGCGGGCGTGTCCGCGCAGGAATGGTTGCGTGCTTTCGGTGCTTGATTGTGATTATGGCACGATACCCAGGGCGTTGCCGTGGGCTGGCTTGTGCCGGCCGTTCAGGCCAACGACCCGGCACTGGGTTCAGTCACCACGCGGCCATGGCAGTGTCACGCCCGGACGGTTTGGAAACCGGCGCCACCGTGAAGATATTCAGCAATCGACAATCGGCAACCGGCAATCGGCAATCAATCCCCCGGGCCTTTACGCTGATTGAACTGCTGGTGGTGATTTCCATCATGGGGTTGATAGCCGGGTTGGGGGTGCCGGCTTTGAAAAACCTGGGCAAGTCCAACGCCCAGACCAACGCCCAGCGGCAGTTGCTGGATGACCTCGGGCGGGCGCGGCAACTGGCCATCAGCCAGCATACCACGGTGTACATGGTGTTTGTGCCCACGAATTATTTTGAATTGCAGGATATTACTGCTAATGGCAGCATAGGCAATATACTTCAGAATGACCTCAGCGGTGGCATTAATTGGACAATTTCCCCAGCGCCGGCGGAAAAGCAGCAGGCGATGCTGACCCTGACCAACCTGGTGGAAAGCCAGTTGGCGGGGTATAATTTCATCGCCAAAGGCCGGGTGGGGGATCAGCCGGGGCAGCACGCCTGGCATTATCTGGGTTCCTGGCAGACCTTGCCGCAGGGGATGATGATCGCCTCTGCCAAATTTCTACCCCAGAATTATTCGACGCCGATGAGTGTGCCGGCGTGGGTGGCGGATTATCCGAATGCCGGGCAGATTGACACTTGGTTGCCGAGTGGCACGGGTATGAAGCAGCAAATCTATGGGTTTACGAATAGTGCCTTTCCGTTTCCCACCGAGAAAGCGCCGATGGTGAGGCTGCCTTATCTGGCCTTTGATTCGACTGGACGACTGGTTTCCGAAACGGCGGATGGCGTGACTTTTCATCATGCCTATATTCCGCTGGCGCAGGGCTCGGTGGCTTATGGTTATGATGCCAATAAGCGGCCGGTCTTGAGTCCTGTGCCGGCGAATGGCGTCACGGAAGTCCTGCCCGGCAACAGCACCAGCATTTCCTACAACATCATTGACGTGGACCCGCTTTCGGGCCGCGCCAAGTTGCAGGTTCACCACATTCCCCAATGAAATTGCCGATTGCCAATTCAAGCCGGACTCCAAGCTTGGGGGGTGGCAGTGGTCGCGCTGCGACCACTCCCGCCGCCAGCGAAGCGCCGGGCGGCGGGTTCTCCGCGAACCCAGGGCAAGGCAACATTTTAAGGGCGGTGCCAAGCGGGAAATCATTTGCGAGTCTTGGGCGAAGCCACGCCCCGGAGTGCCTGCTCCGCAGGCAAACGGAGTCGCCGCGCCTTGCCTCGCCACTGCGGAATTCGGGTTTCACGATGATTGAAGTGGCGCTGTGCCTGGCCATCATGGGTTTCGCGCTCGTGAGCATTCTGCTGGTGCTGCCCTCGGGCATGAACACCCAGCGCGACACGCGCCAGGAAACGATCATCAACCAGGATGCCACGGTGCTGCTGGAAGCCATCCGGGGGGGCTCGCGGGGCTATGATGACCTGACGAATTATGTGTATGCCATCACCAATTCGTGGGTGCGGTATGACGCCTCAGGGCATACGAATCTCTACGGTCAAAATGGCTATACTTTCGCCAATTCATCCGTTAGTTGGCCGTCGCAAAGCAGCCAATATAACAGCCCGGAAGACTTCTATCCCATCACCAACGGCCTGCGCATCGTGGGGTTGCTGAGTACGCCGCTGTACACCGATTATACCGATGGGTTTTCGCCCATCACGAACGTGTATAGTGGTGGGTATAGCAACCATCTGGTGGCTTACGTGCGTTCGATCAGCGGTCTGGCGGCGGAGAAGCCGCCGCAGGATAACTCGATCCTCCAGGAAAACACCTTTACCTACCGTGTGATTTGCGTGAATGCGCCCATGGTGGTGGACACGAATGAGCTGATGGCGTCGGCTTATTCGCGGCAACTGGCTTACCATGTGCAGGATCTCCGCCTCTTGTTCCAGTGGCCGTTGCAGCCCAATGGCCAGGTCGGCAATTTCCGGCAGAATTATCGCGCCACCATCGCCGGGCAGTTTTTTGTGACCAATCCGCCAGCGTTCAATCAACGGCTGTATTTCTATCAGTCCGACACGTTTACCAACACGCCATGAGGGAAAAACTGCCAATTGCCGGTTGCCGATTGCCGATGGATTCCGGCGATGGGGTGTTGTGCGTTGCTGGCCGCCGAGTGGCGCGCGGCGAGGCTGAAAGCCAGCCGCGCTCCGCCCAGGGGTTTTCGCTGGTGGAACTGCTGGTGGCCATGACGCTGTTGACCCTGATCGTGGTGGCGTTGATGGCGGTGTTCAGCAGCACGCAACGGGCGTTTCGGGCGAGCGTCACCCAGACGGACATCCTGGAGGGCAGCCGGGAGACCCTGGATTTGATGAGCGCGGATTTGCGGTCCATGACGCCGTGCTATGGCCAGAGTAATTATGTCTTTGCCACAACTTATCCCGGGCCCGGGCCGGTGAACCTTTTTGTGCAATCCAACGCGTTTGCCTCCTGTTCCTATTACGGAACCCACGGGCCGCTGGCCTGCGTGCCGTTGCTGCAAAGCCTGCCTGGCTCCAGCCAGTTGCGCACCAATGTGCTCAATTTTTTCTTTCTGCTGGGCCGGCAAAACACCAAATGGATCGGCATCGGCTATGTGGTCAACGCCACGAACTGTGTGCCCCTGTTTCCGCTGTACCGGTTCTACGCGGAGACCAACATTGCCGCGCCGCCCTACACCTTGTTCAACAATTTCATCACCGCGGTGGATCAATCCCAGTGGGCGAACATGAGCCATGTGATGGATGGCGTCGTGCATTTGGCGCTGCGGGCCTATGATATCAATGGCTATCGGATGACGAATACGTATCAGCTAACCCCCCAATGGAACAACCAGTCTGGACAGGCCATAAGCGTGACCAACTTGAATGCAAACGCCACGTTCTTGCCGCCCTACGAGGGCGAGCTGGCTTGTTATATGTACAGCAACATGGTGCCGGCGGCGGTGGAAATCCAGATGGGGGTGCTGGAGGACCGCATTCTGCAACGGGCGGAAGCGCTGGGTTCAGGCAAGCCGCCGGGGCTGTTGCCCCAGTCCCAGGTGCAATGGAATTATTTGACCAACCAGTCCGGCCATGTCCACCTGTTCCACCAGCGGGTGGCCATCCCGAATGTTGATTCCTCGGCTTATCAATGAAAATTCCGCAGACATTTTTGATTTTCCCCTTCCGGGCTGTTCGTGCGCCTCACGCCTCACGCCTCACGCCTCACTGCCGAGGCATCGCCCTGGTCATCACGCTCATCATGCTTTCGATCACGCTGGTGATGGCGGTGGCGTTTCTGGCGCTGGCCAAGCGGGAGCGGAGCAGTGTGAGCACCCACACGGAGATCACCACCGCCCGGCTGGCGGCCGAGGCGGGCCTGGCGAATGCCGAAGGACAGATTGCGGCGAGCATCCTCGCCAACCCGGGCAACGCCTATAACGCGCGGCTGTTTGTCTCCACCAATTACATCAATCCGCGCGGGTTCGTGGTCACCCGGCCCCCGTGCGGCAATCCCACCAACGTCAATTATCAATTCACGGCGGACGGCAGTCCTTATAATGTGGTGGACTACGATCAAAACATCGCCAACTTGTGGATTTTGCCGCGGCCGCCGGTGTTTATCATCACCAATCCGGCGGTGAATGCGTATGATTTCCGCTATTATCTCGATCTCAACGAGAATGGCCGGTTTGACACCAACGGCTGGCAGGCGGTGCGGAGTGGGGACCCGGCGAATCCGTATTACGATACGAACGGAAATCCTGCCAAATATAATCCCCCCAATGTGATGAGTAATTATTTTGTGGGTGATCCCGAATGGGTGGGGGTGCTGGAACATCCCGACCAGCCCCACGGGCCGCTCAATCATTTCACGTCCCGGTACGCCTTTGCGGCCGTGCCCATCGGCAACGCGCTGGACGCCAATTATATTTATAATCAGGCGGCCAACAATGCGGCCCCGTTTACGCGCATTACCGTGGATAATTTTATGCGGAATCAGGGCGTGGGCTCGTGGGAAATCAATCTGGCGGCGTTTCTGGCGGACTTGAACACGAATCTTTGGGGCGCAAGCGTGGGGTCCGGTCCGGGCGCACCTTTGGGCTCCGCCACCTATTACCAGTATAATCAACCTGCCTTGAACAATTCCGGTTATGCCTTCCAGGATGCATTTTCATTGTTGTCCTACCGATATGGCGGGTACGCGCCGCTGGACGCATGGGATGTGCTGAGGAATGCGCCGAACGTTTTTCCCTACGATGGCCTGGATGCCTACAGCGATGGCCCGCTCCAGACCAATTTGGACATCAATGAGGATTCGTCGGCTCCAGGCAACGATGGTGATCGTTCCCCCAAAATCAAAGGCTGGTCGGGGGCAGACAATCCCAATCACTTTTTCGCGATCAGTGATTTTTTTGATGCGACCAAGCTGCCAAGCGGGCCCAATACGTTCATGAGCCGCCTGAGCAGCGCGGGCACCTCCAATGACACCTACAATGCCTACACCTATTACCGCCTGCTGGATCAGTTGGGCACGGATTCCTCCCCCGAGGATGGCAAGCTCAACCTGAATTATTCCAATGCGGTGGTGAAGGTCACAAACGGGGTGGTGGCATTTGTAAGTGTCATTACCGGTGCCGAGACAAATCTCACCCGGTGGGCTCCGACTAATTTTTTTCTTGCCGCCGCCGATCAAATGCTGCGCCTGTACACCACCAACTGGTATAGTGCAAATCCCCAGGCGTTTGCCAACACGTATGGGGTGACGGCCCCGTTCGGGGTTGGTAGCATTCCGGTCTGGGTGAGCAATCGGTTTGTGTACACCACCGCCGTGAATCGGCTGTTGCAACTCGCCGCCAATATTTACGATGCCAGCACGAATGGTAACTTCAATCTGCCGCATGTGTTTCGTCCGGTGTTCACGGCGGTTCAAAACGGCACGAACAAGGATGTGTTTGTTACCAGCTACACGGAAGTCACAAGCGTGAATCCTGATACTAACACATACAATTCAGCCGGCAGTCCGCTGGCCACGCCATTTCGCCTGCCGGAGGATTTGGGGAGCCTGCTAACCACCGTGCCCAATTTGATCAACATCTATGGCGTACCCTGGATTATTGGGGCGAAAAAGGGGTTTCCGTCCTTCAACCAATTGTCCATGGCCAACGCCGCGCAAATTTCCAGAAGGTTGCAGGTGCTTCGTCCTAATGGCGGCGCGCTCAATGGGACGAATCAGATGTATTTGCTGAGCATAAGCAACAATGTGGGGCTCTCTTTTTGGAATCCGTATAATGCCAACTATTACAGTCGTTCGGGTCAGAAATTGACAATTTACGCCTCGGACTCACTTTGGATGAATTTTACCAATAATCATCATGTCAGTCCGAATGAATTGTGGTCAACCAATTTGGTATATTACCAGTCAATTCCCGCATCCACCTACTGGCCAGGTTCGGGAAGGTCAAGCCCCACTGCTGCGCCATCGCCTGCTTCATTTTTAACCGCCAATTGGCCTGTGAGTTATATACAGCCACAAATTTATCATTTGGAGGATGGGCAGTTTTATTCTCCTTCCTCCTCGACTTGGGACACCACGCTCTGGCCGCTCGACTATCAGGGACACTTGGGGTTGATGACCACAAACTACTTGCAGGCGTTCATCCTGGATGGGACCAGTGTCATTGATTACGTTCAGTTTCGCGACCCCCGGGATGCCACCAATTTGGACGTGGCGGTGCAGGACCCCAATCCCAACATTCCGGGTTCCGGTTATAATGCCAACTATTATTATTTATGGGAGACCAATGGCTACAATGGGCTGGCGCAGCCGTCATGGGGAATAGTGCGTCAAATTGACGTATCGGAGAGCTATCCAGATGCGCAAAGAAAATTGCCGAATGGCATTAATTCCAGCCCTCAATACGCCAATTATGACCAGTCGGCGGTTACGACGTTTTTCAACTTCATTGGTCCCGGCTGGTCGGGACTCGGACCTTGGGGGCACGATGCTTCGTATGTGCCTTGCCGGACTGTTTTTTGCCCCTACCTGCTGCAGGCGAATGATCCTTTGGTGCATTATTTGGCCGCCGACTTGAGTTCTGGACCTGGCGTGACCACTGTCTGGGCCAATGGCTCGTATCCAAATGCAACTTGGGGTCAAAGCGACGGTCCGCAAAATCATCCATTGCCACAAGCGCCTGCCACTCCAATCAAGGATCGCTACCAGCCGTGGGGCTGCTCTCCAGGGCAAATGGCTAAATTGGGTGCAGCGGTGGACCAGAATGTATATAACCTGGCTTACAAAGACCCCTTGGTTTGGGGGCCAGACTATTGGGATTTTCCAACCAACTCATACCCGACAGTGGGCTGGCTGGGGCGGGTGCATCGCGGAACACCGTGGCAAACGGTTTATCTCAAGTCCACCAATATACTAAGTGCTGGGAGTACTCCCAATGGGGTGTTAACCTGGATTAATTGGCTCGGCAGCGCCCAAACCAATTTTTATGACGCCATGAACGCAGCGCCACAGCAGGATTACCGGTTGTTTGATCTTTTTACCACACGATTCAACGATAACTCTGCGCGGGGCACATTGCCTGTGAACGCTGGAATGAACCGTTCCGACGGTGGATTGGCTGCATGGTCAGCCTTGTTCAGCGGCATGGTGGCGCTGACCAACACCTCGGCCACGACTTACAGCAGTTTAATCATTAATCCCGCCGGGCCGGATGCGCTGAACTCGCCGCTCTGGACGATTGTGAATGGCTCCAACGGTATTAACGTCACCCGCGCGAATACCAACCTCTTTCCGACGCAGGTATTCAGTCATGTTGGTCAGATTTTAGCAACCCCGGCCCTCTCGCTGAAATCGCCGTTTTTGACCAACCAATTTTGCAGCGATGAAATTTATGAGTGGCTGCCCCAGCAGATGATGGGCTTGGTGCGGGACGGTTCGTCGCGGTATGTGCTTTATTGCTATGGTCAGGCCTTGAGCCCGGCCCCTAACGGCACCATTTTAGGCTTGGGATTGGTGACCAATTACCAGGTGGTGGCGGAAAGCACGGTGCGCGCTGTGATCCGGGTGGACAATGCCAATACCTCGAAACCGCATGTGGTGGTGGAAAGTTATAACGTGCTGCCGCCCAATTGAGCCGCAACCATGCCGTTGAACAACGAATTTAACCACAGATGAACACAGATGAACACAGATTCCGGAAGTTTTTGGCCGGAGCGAGTGGCGGCTGCCAACCGATGATGGGGCAGGATTGGCCGCGTTTTCACCTGTTCTTATCTGTGTTTATTTGTGTCCATCTGTGGTTGAACTGAATTTGAATTGAAAGGTTGTTATGAAACGTAGTCTCAGGATATTGGTGTTGTGCCTGCTGGCCGTGGCGGGGTTGTATTGGCTATGGCCGGGGGGGACGGTCAAAAACGCGCCGCGCCAAGGCAAAGATGCCGTGGCCAAGGTGAACGCCACAAACACGCCTGCCGCCGGAGCTGCTAGCGCGGTGGCGAAGGCATTGCCCACCCTGAACACCAACAAGCTGGCATACCGGCTGGCCAACACGACCAATTCCATCCGCAAGCTGGAAACCATGCCGCATGCGGTGCTGCTGGCGAATGCATTTATTGACACGGACCAGCCGCTGGACTTGAAGATTCCCGCGCACCTGAAGGCCGAAGGCGATCCCGGCGCTTATATCGTGCAGGCGCGGAAAGCCATTGATGCCCAGTTTCGGGCTGCGTTGGCGGGGGCGCAAGCCCAGATTGTTTCCTATATTCCCAACAATGCCTATCTGGTCAAGGTCACGGTGGGCGGGGCAGGGGCGTTGAGCGGGAATCCGCTGGTGCAGGCGGTGCTGCCCTACGAACCGTATTACAAATTGCAATCGTCGCTGCTGGGCCTGGCGGTGAATGAATCGACCTTGCCGGCGGGGACGGCTTTGACGCTGGGGTTGTTTGCCACCGACCCGGATGCGGAAGCGGAGGTGGAAAAGGCCGGAGCCAAGTTGGTTGGCCGCGATCAATCGCCGTTTGGGCAGGTGCTGCGCGTGCTGGCCCCCACGGACTGGACCCAATTGGCGCAGTTGCCCGGAGTGCAATTCCTGGAGCCGGCGCATTCCCGCCGCATGGCGAATGATTTGTCGCGTGTCACCATGGGGATTTCCCCGGACACGCTGGTCAGTTCGAATTATATGAATCTGTACGGCTCCAATGTGCTGGTGGCCGTCAATGACACGGGCGTGGACACGAACCATCCCGATTTTGGTGTGGGCGGAACGGCGGCATCGCCTGATACCGTGCCGCCGTGCCGCGTCACGGGGTTGACGTATTTTGACATGGTGGACACAAACGGCCACGGCACGCATGTGGCGGGCATCATCGCGGGCAACGGTTCGAGGAGCTTGAATCCCGTGAACGTGGGAACGTACGCCGAAGGTTCGGTGCCGAATGCGGATTATCGCGGCAAGGCACCCTTGGCGAATTTGTTTTCCATCCGCGCCAACAGCTATTCGGACTATCAGTTGCAGACCAATGCGGCGATGACGGGGGCGTTGATTTCCAACAACAGTTGGGATTACGGCAATGGGGATGCGGCGTACGATCTGGCGGCGGCGAGTTATGATTATGCCACGCGCGATGCGTTGCCCTATACCACGGGTTCCCAGCCGGTGCTGTTTGTGTTTGCGGCGGGCAATGACGGTAATGGTGATGATTCTGGTATCGGTGGCAGTGGCGATACGATTCTCTCCCCTGGCACGGCCAAGAACGTCATCACCGTTGGCGCACTGGAGCAATTGCGCTACATCACGAATGTGGTGTCCCTGTTCGTCACGCCGGGAACAGGAACGAACGCTCCCACTACGAACCAGGTGCAGTTTTGGTATGCTGCGACCGACTCCAGTGACCAAGTGGCAGCATATTCCGCCCTTGGAAATGTCGGGATTGGCACGGAAGGCAACTACGGACGGTTCAAACCGGACGTGGTTGCGCCAGGAACATTTGTGGTCTCGACCTCCAGCGGGTTTCCAAACAATGATGAATGGAACACGAACGCTTACTACAACCCGACGAATGATTCCCCGACGCCTTATACTTACCAGTTGGTGGCCAGCAATGGGTTGTTGTATATTCCTCCGGTGCAGGTGCCACCTAATGCCGTGGCGGTAAACATCACCATCACCCCGAACGATTTGTCGCCCACGCCGTTTCCAGACCTGACGATTTATTGCCAGCAGGCGGGTTATCCGGATCCAGTCAATGCTCCGACGGCGATTGATATTACCACCTACAACAACCAGGTTTCGATTCCACCCGGTGCTGGGAATTGTACAATTGCGTCCATCCAAAACAACGGTTTTGACATTGCGGTTGGCAACACCAACAGTTACGCGGTTAACTTTGATGTGACAGTGGATATTCTGACCACGAATGACTTGGGAAATTTGTATTCCGTGTTGGAGGGCATGAACGACAGCCTAGGGGGTTATTATCGATACGAGAGTGGCACAAGCATGGCGGCGGCGGGGGTGTCGGGCATGCTGGCGCTGATTCAGGACTACTTTACCAACCAGTTCCAACCGGCGTTGATTCCCAGTCCGGCGCTGATGAAGGCCGAGCTGATCAACGGGTCGCGCTCGGTGGCTGCTTACGGAATCACGGTAACCAACGCCGTTAATTATCAGGGATGGGGTCTTGGAAATATTGAGAATTGCGTGCCGGTGAGCGGTCTCTTCAACCAGTTTGGGCCCAAAGGTTCCAGCTTTTTTGTGGAGCAGAATCCGACCAATGCCCTGGCCACGGGCGACGGACATACCTTTTTTGTGACAGTGGATACAAACACGTCTGCACAAAGTCTTCAATTGCAGGCCACGCTCGTCTGGACCGACCCGCCCGGTGATCCCGCTGCGGCGATCAAGTTGGTGAACAACCTGGGGTTGATTATCACCAATCTGGACACGGGTGACGTGTATTTCGGCAACGACATTGCAGCGGACGGATACAACCAGCCGTGGGATACCAACGGACCACCGTATATTGACACGATCAACAACGTTCAAAACATCATATTGCAGCCGATGTTGGCGGGTAATTATTCTGTGACCGTGGTGGGCCGGAGCGTTAATGTCAATGCCGTCACTGCGCAGACCAATAACCTCTTGGGGCAATACGAGCCAAACATCGTGCAGGATTTTGCGCTGGTGATTTCCGTTGGGGAAGGGGAGGTGACCAACGCATTCAGCGTGGCGGATGGCGGCATCGCCAGCAATCCCACCGGAGATCAGGATATCACCTTTGTGGCCACCACTAATTCGCCATTGATGAATCAAATCGTAGGTGAGAATTCCCCCGAACTGGGCACGAACCAATTGGCGTTGGGAACCAATACGATCTGGGGGCCGAACGGGTTGGTGACCATCGGTCAGACCAATCAGTGGCATTTCTATGTGGTGACCAACACCGGGGCGGGATCAGATTATACCAATGCCGCCTTTATCACGTTTGATGCCTACACGTTGTCGATTCCCAGGATGGGTGTGTATGCGGACTCGGTTGATAATGCCACCCGCGCGGAGGCGGATATTGACCTGTATGTGACGCAGGATCCATCCATCACTAATTTGAGTCCGGTGGCCATTTCCAATTGCCTGTATGGGACGACCCCCTACGGAGTCGGCAACGCGGGTACTTCCTTGAGCCAGGGCGGCACGGAATATGTGTTCTTCACCAATTCCGCTCCCGGGCAGATCTATTATGTGGGGGTGAAGTCAGAAGACCATCAAGGTTCGGAATACGCATTCTTGCCGCTTTTTACGGATATACCGTTTAGCAGCCTGGATAAGAATGGCAATCAGATTGTCAATGGTTTGCTGTTGCCAGTACCCACCGCGCCAGGGGACTACAAGAATAAGGGCGTTACCAATGTTTTCGCGCTGGCGACCATGCCGATGGTGGTGGAGAAGGTGACGGTGACCAACTTGGTCGAACATGAGAATTTTGGCGACATATTGAGTTTGTTGGTGTTCGGCGGCCAGAATGTTTACCTGCATAGTCACGATAGCTTCGACGACACAATTGGCTCCGCGCCGATTGTTTATGACGACAGTCGCCATGCGCCCCTCGGCACGACGAATACCGATGGGCCTGGAAGCCTTGTCAATTTTCGCTCCAAGTCGGCGCTTGGTCCGTGGATATTGAGAGAAGTGGACAATTCTGGGGGGTTAACCGGCCAAGTTTCGCGTCTTACACTCTTGATCCAACCGCATCGCAACCTCGGTTTTCCGGGCATCATTGTCTCCGTGCCGCCTGGTGGCTGGTTTATCGATTATGTGGATGTGCCGGCCGGGTTCACCAACCTCTCGATTTTCGGCACGAACATCACTTCACCCTTGGCCTTGCAGCCCATTCAGATGTATGAAAAGGACGGCGATGATCCAACGTTGACCGATTATGACCAGGAAGCAACGCTGACGAATGGCACGCCGCCCGGCAATATGATTTCCGTCGGGCCGCCCTTGGCGTTGGGCCGGTATTTCGTGGGATTGTATAACCCCAACCTCACCGAGTCCCAAAATGTGTTTCTGATGGTAACCTTGGGGGCCGGCGCGCAGAGCGACATCTTTAACTACAGTTCCGCCGCCCAGCAACCCCTGGCGGATGATGCCGTGACGGGTTCCACCATCACGGTGCCGAACACGGTGACGCAACTGGTGGCCTCGGTGAATGTGGGGTTGGTGGTGAATTCCTCGCGCATTTCCGACTACACCTTTACGCTGGTCAGTCCCACCGGCCAGCGGGTGTTGCTGATGGAAAACCGGGGCGGCAACGACACCAACGGGGCGGGATCGGTTTTTGTCTATACGAACGTGTTGAGCGCCGAGGCCCACGGCGGCGTGGCCCCCGCCACCAATTACCTGGCGGTTCAGCCAAACTCCACGGTGCCGATCCAGTGGAACTTTTACCGGGTGGCGGATCAAATGACGATTTACGACACCACCAACCCGGCGTATTTCGATACGAACAGCCCATATCTCCTTTATAACACGGGCTTGACCAACAATCCGTATGTTCCCGGCGGCGGTGGTGGCGCGCAAGACACGATTCCTATCACCTACGATCTGCCCATTCCGGCTGGCATCACGAATATCACGATCATCATGAACCAGTTCGGGAATCCGGCACTGGATGGCAACGATGAGTGGTATTACACGGCGGGAGCGCCCATTACGAACTATGAGTATCTGATGTTCACCGACAACACGAATCTGGCGGGCGTGCCGATCAAGTTTGCCCCGACGCCGTTTGATTTTGCGGAGGAGACCACGAATTATGCCCTGTCGGACCTGAACCTGGCGCCGGCCTCGAATTATCTGGCGTTGACGAGCATTCCGGATGCCTACGGCGGCTGGCTGGTGCCTTCCAATCTCGTGACAGTCACCACGATCGAAACCAACGGCCAGTTTGAGCTGGTAACCAATGTCGTCTGGATCACCAACAACATGGTGAGCGTGGTGAGCGACGTGGGGACCGCGCTGGGCGGCGACGTCGGGGAAAGCAATTACCTGGCGCTGGCGGACGGCACCATCACGCGCACGTTTCCCACCGACGTGGGCCGGCTCTACAATGTGACCTTCTGGTACCGCGGCCCGGGGATTGCCGGCTGGTGGCGCGGCGAAGGCAACGGCAACGACAGTTCGGATCCCGAAAATCTCAATAACAATGGCACGCTGATCGGGCGCTTTAATTTCCCGGCCGGCGAGGTGGACCAGGCGTTTGGGTTTGAGGATAACGGCAATACCTACCAGTTTGCCGGCACGAACACCTATGTGCAGGTGCGGGCGTCGAGTTCGCTGAACGTGGGCGCGGGCGGCGGTTTCTCGGTGGAAGGCTGGATCAATCCCACGAATCTCGCGCGGCCCCAGCCGGTGGCGGAGTGGCTGGCGCGGGTGCCCACCAACCCGGCCACGGCGGACCCCAATTTGTTCATTGTGCAAGGCCCGGTGTTGAATCCGGCGACGGGGCATTATTATTATCTGCTGGCGGCAACCAACTGGCCGGTTTCCGAGTTGTGGGCGACCGAGATGGGCGGCCATCTGGCGACCGTGGAGACGGCCAACGAGGAAAACTGGATCTATGACACATTCACGGCTTACGCCGCCACGAACCGGTATCTGTGGATTGGCTATACCAACGCCAACCAGCTCCATTACGGTTGGTCCAGCGGCCTGACGAATATTACCTACACCAACTGGCTGGGCTCGCAGCCGACCAATTGCGATGGCACCCGGAATTACACGTTGATCCTGAGTCCCACGAACGCGTATCCCGGCCTCTGGGCGTTGGCCGACAAGAATGGCTTTATCTGTGGTTCGGCTGCGACCAACCAGGTTTTTGGCGTGGTGGAAGTGCCCATTATTCCCACCAACGGGGTGCAACTCTGGATTTGCGGCACGAACGGCACGGGCGCGACCAATTATCTGCAAGGCTGCCTGTTTGCCAACATTGTGGATACCAATTATGTGTCGCACACCATTTATTCCCCGACTGGATTGCTCACCACGAATGTCTTTCAGCATATTGTTCTGACGTTTAACACGAATTCGGGCGTTGCGGCGCTGTATCTCAATGGGACCAACGTCGCCACGTCGAACCTCTACCCGTCCGGGGTTTCGTTTGTGCCCAAGACGGATGGGGATTTGTTGCTGGGCTGGGACATGAGTTTGTACACGAATAACTTCTACGGCGGCGACATGGATGAGATGAGCGTGTATGGCCGGGCGTTGTCCGGCGCGGAAATTGCCGCCATTTATCAGGTTTCCGCCGACAGCACCAACCGCCTGATCGGCAAATTTGACCCGGCGATCACGCCAGCGGTGGGCCTGGCCGAGGCACTGGTTACCTTTGGCACCGCCAGCAATGTCATTTATGGCGTGAACGACCAATGGGAGGTGAATAGCTACACCTTCACGGCGGTCACCAATGCCATGACGCTGACGATTTCCGGCCTGGAGCCGGGGGTTTTGCTGGATCAATTCTCGGTGTCGGAAGCGCCGGATACCAATCTGTATTACCTGCCAGAGGAGGAATTAGCCGCGTTGAACGGCACCGTGGCCGGGGGACCCTGGACGCTGCAGGTCTGGGATAATCGTGCGGGGGCTTATGTGACCAATCTGACGGGATTGGTGAATTGGGAATTGTCCTTCGTGCTGGCGTCCAATGCGGTGATCGCCGCCACCTTGCCGCCGGAAACGCCGGTGAGTACCACGGTGCCCACCGGGCTGACCGCTTACTATGCGGTGCCCGTTCCGATCTGGGCACATGCGGCCACTAACATTGTGGTTTCCGCCAGCGAACCGGTGAATGTGTTTTATTTCAGTCCGGCCAATCCCCCGGGCGGGAGCAGCGGGCCGGATGCCACGCTGCTGAGCGGCGCGGGAGCGGGCAGTTCCTTCGTGCTCTACACCAATGGTGTGCCGCCACTGGCGACGAATCAGACGTACTATCTTGGGGTGCAGAACCTTGGCGCGCATGCGGCACAACTGGTTTTGGAGGTGGATTATGACATCCTCGGGTTGACCAACGGGTTGGTGACCAATGGCGTGTTTAGCGGCGTGCTGACGAATGAATACAGTGCCGTCCGCTATTTCTCCTTTGACGTGAGTTCCAACGCCTATGAAGCGACCTTCCAGTTGCTGCAACTGAGCGGCAATGCCGATTTGGTCGTGCGCAAGGGGGTACCGCTCCCGGATTTGTCCGGGGCGGACTATGGCAGTTTCAATAACGGCACCGTGGATGAAAACATCTATCTGCTGACGAACTCCAGCCCGGTGCCGCTGTCCGCCGGGCGCTGGTATTTGGGCGTGATCAACCGGGATGGCACGCCCGTGCATTACAGCGTGCTGGCCAAGGAACTGGATTTGACCAACAACGTCCCCGCCGTCATCACCTTGACCAACGACGTGCCCTTCACCTGGACCGCCGGCCCAGGCGCGGACCTGACGAATTTCTTCCTCTTCCAGCCCACCAACGCGGTGGTGGGTGGGAGCACTGTTCCGCTCCATGGCTTGCGGTTTGAATTGTATAATCTGAGCGGCAATGGCGATCTGACGTTGCAGACCAACTTGCTGCCGCCCGCGCCGCCGTGGTTCCAAACCAGCCAGAATCCCGGCACCGATCCGGAGTTGATCTTTGTCTATACCAACAGCGTGCTGACCAATCTCGCCGCCAGCTGGTACCTGGGCGTGCCCAACCATGAGGTGACGAACATCACTTACACCATCATCGCGGAAATCCTGACCAACGCCTATTTCCCAGCGTTCCCCGACGCGCAAGGCGCGGGCGGCGCGGCGCTGGGCGGACGGTTTGGGGATGTGTATCATGTCATCTCGGCTGCCGATTCCGGGCCGGGAACCCTGCGTGACGCCGTCAATTCGGCCAAGACCAACCGCACGGTGGTCTTCGATATCTCGGGCACCATCGCTCTCAATACCCCATTGGTGATTTCCAATTCGTATCTGACCATTGCCGGGGAGACGTCACCCGGTGGCGGCATTACGGTGGCGGGGCAGTTGACCACGGTGCAGTACGCCCATGACGTGGTCATCCGCGATGTTCGCTTCCGTTCGCTCTCCGGCGTCCCGGTGACGGTTTGGGCCAATGGTTTTGAAGCGGGGGGAACCGGCGCCTCCGCCGGACAATATTTTGCGGGGGGCTGGCTGGATGATTTTGGCACGGTTGAAGTGCTGCCGACTGGATTTTCAGGTGCTTCCGCCTACGAAGGAACCTATTATCTTGATTTGGATGGCAGCAGCGCCGGCGGCATTTCCACCAATATTACCACGGTTGCCGGCCAGGTTTACGCGCTGCACTTTGCCTATGCGCGCAACCCGGACAGTATTTTGGGCGCGCTGGGTCATGCGCCGAACATTCCCCAGCTCAGCGTGTTGATTAACGGCCAGCAACTGACCACGCTGACTGCGGATCAACTCAATTCATGGGCCAGCCTGAACTGGCAGATCGCGACCTATGTGTTCACGGCCCCCTCCGCCTCCACGCACCTGGCGTTTCATTCGCTGGACGACCCCAACAACATCTCCGGAGTTCTGCTGGATGCCATCAGTTTGACCACCAATGCGATAACCTATGCAACCTTCCAAGGGGGAGCCATGGCGACTTATACGCAAAACCAGGTGGTGAATGGCTGGACGGTGATTACCAACCAAGCCAGCGTGGCGATGGATCGAGTCAACTCCTATGTCGGGCACAGCAACTTTTTGACCATGGCCAACGGCGTGATCTCAACCAACCTGCCGACCCTCGCCGGAAGGAATTATACCTTGACGGTGTCCTATCGCGGACCGGGGATTGTCGGCTGGTGGCGTGGGGAAAACAACGCCAACGACAGTTCGGATTATGCGAACAATCCAAGCACGGTTCAACAAATCAGCTACATTGGCGGCGAGGTGGGGAACGCCCTGAGTTTTAATGGCTCCAGCTATGTGACGATGCCGGCATCCCCGAGTTTGGGGGTGACGAACCTGACCATTGAGGGCTGGATTAATCCCACGACGACCGATTATGAACCGATCGTGGAATGGGGCGGTGCCGGCCAGGGTTCGGCGGTGCATTTTTGGGTGAATGGGTGGGGGATGAGCCCCACTCCAGGGCAGCTCTATGCCAACGTCCGGCCGGTTGAGCCAGAACTGCACACCGCCGCCGGAATTGTTCCTCAAAATGCCTGGACGCATGTCGCCTTTACCATGGATGCCAACTCGGGGCTCTTGGTCATTTATTGCAACGGCGTCCCCGCCGCCTCGCAAACGGTTGTCGCGCCGGTGGTTACGGCAACCGCCATTGAGCCCCTGAATCTAGGGTATCGTCCAATCAATGGACAGGAGTGGGACGCAGGTGCTACGTTTACCGGTGGAATGGATGAGATGAGCGTTTATAATCGTGCCCTGTCGCCCAGCGAGATCAAGGCAATTTGGGCCGATGGCATCGCGGGCAAGTTTGATACCAACGTGTTCAGCAGTGCCCCGGAGCAAAGCCTGGCGGAAGCGACCCTCTCCGTTCCGGGCGTCGCTAACATCACGCTCCTGGGCAACAACACCAACTGGCAGCAACAATCCATCACTTTCACGGCGACGGGTTCCAGCACGCCGGTGGTGATCAAGGGAGTGGAGCCGGGGATGCTGGTGGACGCCGTGGCCTTGGTTGCGAGTGGCAATCAGGGGGGCTCATTGCAGTTCAACTCGGTTTCTAATGTCATTGCCGACCACGTTTCCCTGAGTTGGAGCACCAATGCGGATTTGGCCGTGTGGTCTTCCACCAACGTGACGGTGCAATGGTCCATCATGGCGGACAGCCTGTACCAGACGAACCATCCCCAGGGGATTGGCTCGCTCCTGCGCCTGGGCAGCGGCACGTTGAGCTTCCATCATAACCTCTATGCGGACAATTTCACCGCCAGTCCGCGTTTCGGCGACAACCTCACCTTGGATTTCGTCAACAATGTGATTTACAACTGGGGTGGGTTTTCGGGATTGTCCGGTGGCACCAACGATCTGGGTTTGAGCCCCAACGGTTGCACCAATGTGTTGAATTACGTTTGCAATTACCTCATTGCCGGTCCGGATACCGCAGCCTGTGCGACGAATTATGCCATTACGAACATCGCCTATTTTGGCGGGGGAACCAACGCGTTGGCCGCCAACTGGGTTTTCCAGACCAACAACTTCATTGACAGTGACACCAACGGAGTCTTGAACGGGGCGGATACCGGCTGGGGCATGTTCACCAATTCCTATACCCGGTTTGGCAATGCCTTTCCCACGCCTCCGGTGTCGGTGGACGAGGCCTATCAGGGCTATGAAAGAGTGCTGGACTTCGCGGGCGTGAACCTGGCCTTGCGCGATCCCGCAGACACCAACATTGTCACCGGCGTGCGCGCCCAGTCGGGACGGATCATTAGTTCGGTTCCGACCTTATCCGGATTAAACAACCAGTTTCCCTATCTGGACACCGACCAGGACGGCATCCCGGATTTCTGGGAAAGGACTTTCACCCCGGGCTTTGTGTTTGTGCCCAGCAATAAGCATGACCGTGATGGCGATGGCTATACCGACCTGGAAGAGTACAATAACTGGCTGGCCGCGCCCCACGCCCTCACCACGGTGACCAACCCCGTCGCCGTGGACCTGTACCAGCTTTGCGGCGAGTCTGGCCATCTGGCTTTCTACGTCACCAATGCGATCCATGGCACAGTGTATCTGACGAATGTCATCGGTGCCGTGGTCAATAGGAGTTCCAGTTGGAGCAACACGATCGCCATCTTCACCCCCACGAATAGTCCCACCAATTATTTTGGCTATGCGTCCTTCGACACCTATGTGACCAACTTGGATACTTCCGCCTATTTTGGTCCGGTAACGGTGAGTGTCATTGTCAGCGCGGCCCCCATATTGATCAACAGCAACATACCGCCGGTCATCACCCCCTTGAGCAGCGGGGAGTTGGATCCCACCAACTATGGTGGTTCGGATTTCGTCAGTATTAATGTCACCGCCAACGATAGCGGCGCGGTGTTCCAAATTCTCCAGCCCACCGGGCCGATGGCCATCGTGATCAGCTCCAATCTGCCGCTGCCATCGTTGTCCAGCTACCTCTATTATACGAACGCTCCGGCGGCGCCGGGGAATATGGAAATCGCGGTCTTGACCAACTCCTCGCCCGCCCCGTTGACGCCCGGTACTTGGTATATGGCCGCCGTGAACGAATCCGGCTCGAACGTCGTTTACGATATCAAAATCACGCTGTTGACGAAGATTTTGCCGCCGGAATTTATTTATCCAACCAACACCACCGTTATTACCAATTTGGAAACGATGCCGCTAACCATTAACTGCGTGGCGGTGGATTTGAATGCCCCGCCGCTGCCGCTGTCGTTTGCCATCGTAAACGGTCCAGCCGGGCTGACCCTGTCCAACAATGTGATTTATTGGACGCCTGCCGAGTACCTGGTTCCGTCCACGAACACGGTGCAGGTCAGCGTGTCCAACGGGGCCTTCAGCGTGACCAACGCGTTTACGATCATTGTCGAAGTATCGAACTTGCCGCCCATTTTGCCGCCGGTTCCGGTTCAAATCGTCTATCCGCCAAACACTTTGGTGGTCTATGATCCGGCCATCGATCCAAATTATCCGCCCACCCAGTTGACTTATGGTCTCAGCAGCAGCGTGACCGACCCCAATCAGCCGACCATTGACGCCTATGGGACGATCGCTTGGACCCCCACGCCGGCGCAGGCCAATGCCTTCTACCTCTTTACCAATACGGTCTCCAACTGGAACCCGTCGGCCGTCAACGCCCAGTCGTTGAGCGCCACCAACAGTTTCTATGTGCTCGTGTTGCCCACGCTGCCGCCCGGTGGGCCGGTGACCAATATCTTTGAGCCGAACAGCGTCCTTTGGTTTGCCATCCCGGTGCCCACCAATGCCATTTACGCCACCAACACCCTGCTGTTCTCCACACAGCCAATAAACCTTTGGTACAGCACGAACGTTCCGCCCTCAATCACCAATGCCACTGACCGTGAACTGCTGGGCAATGCCACCAGCGGCATTAGCGTATTGGGCACCAACCTCGCCAACGCCCCGACCAATCTTGTGCCGGGCGGCATTTATTTCCTGGGGGTGCAGAACACGGGCTCCCTGCCTGCCTCCGGCGCGCTTGAAGTGACGTTTGATCTCGCCGTGCCGCCCCTGTATCTGCCCTATGTTCCCGATCAGGTCATTGCCGGTGGCGATACGCTCGTGGTCACCAATACGGCCATTGACACCAATGCCAGCGCGGTCTTGGTTTATAGCTTGAGCGGCGCGCCCGCCGGAGCCAGCATCAACTCCCGGGGCATCATCACCTGGCCGACAACCGCCGCGATAGCCCCCACCAATGTGGTTATCACAACCGTCGTCACCGACAACGCCGATGGTCTGACCGCCTCCAATAGCTTCACCGTCATTGTCCTGCCCGGTTTGGTGGACAACCAACCGCAGACCAACATCGTCAATGCCAACAGCACGAACTGGTTCCTGGTCCATGTTCCGATCCTCGCCGACCTGGCCACCAACAGCCTGGTCTTTGCCACCGCGCAGCTCAATCTTTGGTACAGCACGAACATCCCGCCCTCCATCCTCATGTATCCGGACGCGGAGTTGCTCACCAATGCCTTCAGCGGCTCCGAGGTGATGAACACCACGGGCAAGCCCCGCTTGGTGCCGGGTGGGCGCTATTATCTGGGCGTGCAAAACACCAACAACTTCGCGGTTACCAACGCGGTGTCGGTGGCGTTCCACCTGGCCGTGCCGTCCAGCTTCTCGCTGTTTGGCATCGACCAAACCAATCTGGCGGGCACCAACGGATTCATGGTGACCTGGTTTGCCCCCACCAATACCCAGTTCCACCTCCAATGGACTCCGTTGCTGGTGCCGGCCACCTGGACCAATTTCAATGGCGTCATCAGCGTGGGCTCCTTGATGGGCGCCACCAACAGCCGTTTCCAGTATTTTGATGATGGCTCGCAAACCGCCGGCTTTGGGGCCACGCGTTTCTATCGCCTGTTGTTATTGAACTCGCCGAGCAACACCGCGCCTTTCTTTGTGAACTCGCCAACGGTCCTGTTTGCCACGCCATTTGTGCCCTTCATTTACACCAACGCGGCTTGGGATTGGGATGTGCCGGCGCAGATCCTGACCTACTCCGTGACCAATACTTTGGCGGCCACCAATCTCACCATCAATTCCGCCGGGGTCATTTCCTGGACCGCCGGCCTGTTGCAGGCGGGCCAGACCAATTACATCTTCACCACCGTCACCGACAACGGGGTGCCGGAGTTGGGTGCCTCCAATTCGTTTGCCATCGTGGTCAGCCCGGTTTTGGCACCCACCTTTGGCAGCATCAACCTCGGGACCAATGGCGTGAAATTCCAGTGGACCGGCATCGCTGGCGAGCAATTCCAGATTCGCTGGACCACCAACCTGGCCATTCCCAATTGGCAGACGTTCTCCAGCACCATTACGTCACCCAGCAGTAACTTCAGCTTTGTGGATACGAATACCCCGCTGCTACAGATGAAGTTCTATCAATTAATCCTGTTGCCATGACCGATTTGGCCTGGCGGAAACAAGGTGTGAATTGGTTTCACACGGCAGGATTGTTGCTCTTGCTGGCCCTGCCAGGAATGGCCCAGAATACCAGCCATCGACCGGATAATTGGGCCCGGCCAATGGCCCTGCCGGGGGTTCCGAATTGTTATCGGGTCACCACAAATTTATATCGCGGGGCGCAACCAACCGAGGCGGGAATGCGGCAGTTGAAGGCGCTGGGGATCAAGACGGTCATCAATCTGCGGGCCTTTCATTCCGATGCCGTGGGCAAAGCGGGCTTGAAGAATATCCATCTGGAAACAACGCCCTGGCACTTGGAGGAAACGGACGTCGTGGCGTTTCTAAAGGAGGTGGCGAATTCGACTAATCTGCCGGTGTTTGTTCATTGTGAGCGCGGCGCGGATCGCACCGGCACCATGTGTGCCATGTATCGCATCGTGCTCTGCGGGTGGACCAAATCGGAGGCGATTGCGGAGATGGAGAACGGCGGGTTCAAGTTCAGTCCCGTCTGGAAAAACCTCGTGGCCTTGATTGAAAACGCGGATGTCGCAGAAATCAGACGCCGTTTGGGGATGCCGCCACCGCCTTGATGAACCCGGATGGAATCCAGTGTCTGGGAATCTCTGTTTTTCGGCAAGGTTTGCCGTGTTTTGCTTTTGTCTTTGCGATCTTTCGTGGCCCAATTCGCGTATCTTCAGCCGGGATGGATGCAGCCGAAATACTTTTTCACAAAAATATTTCATTGGGCCATAACCGGTTGCGAAAAATGCGTTAGCCGCTAACAACCCGGTTTTCCGGAAACCTGCCATACTGGTGCGGTTGATGGGCTGCCACCCACAAATCACCGCCCGGGCCGGACCCCATCCTCCGCCCCCGCAACGCCGGCCCGGCCCCGCGCCTCCCCGCGAACGCTCCCTCGCGCCAACAAATCATCCTCATCCTCATCCTCTCCTTGGCCGCCAAGCCATGGTGTCGCCGCCATTTCATCCCGGAACGATGCCATCCGCGCCGCCTATCCATCACTCCCGCACCAGATTCCAGGGTGGACAGGGTCGCGCTGCGACTCTGTTTGCCTGCGGAGCAGGCCCTTTGTGGCGTGGCTTCGCCCGGGGCACGCGCATGATTTCCCGCCCGGCGCAACCCTTGCGACCATGGCCTGTGCCCGCAGCGAAAACAACGCCCCCGAAAAATAACACTTTTCGTCTTTTGGAAATTGGAAATAACTATGACCCCAGAAAATTACCAGCACCCCCCCGGCATCAAGCATCTCTTTGCTCAAACCTGAGATCTGAAATCTGAAATTTTAGATATTGACCCTGAAACCTGCTTAAAACCTCGTAATATCACTTTTATCACCATGAAACTGCCATGCACACGCCCCCAAAAGCGGCCGCCAAATGCGGCCGCCGTCGTCCGCCAATGGTTCCTGAAACCTGAAACCTTGAACCTGAACCCTTCTTGAAAACCCCGTAATATCACTTTTTACGATTTGAAACCGCCATGAACTCACCCCGGAAAATCGCGGTGCTGAACCCTGAAATCTTGACCGTGAAATCTATGGTCGGCCGGGTGCATCATTCCGAGTCCGCCGCTATTGGCACCCCGGCAGACGAGTTTTGCCATCTGGTCGCCATCCAAAGTCTTGCTGAACACTTGACACTGAAAACTGAAAACTCCCCACAAAACCCCCGAAATATCACTTTTATCCTTTTATCACTTTATTCCAAACTCCGAAATCGAAAGGGTGGCACGGGCGGGTGGATGCACCCGGCCTACAGGATTTCCATGGATATCAACGATTTTGTAGGCCCGGTGCCCTCACCGGGCGATTATTTCAACAGGCCGCTAACTAACTAACTAACTAACCTTTCCCTTGGTGATCCTTGCGGTCTTTGTGGTGGATGATTCCCTGCGGTGTCATCTGCGGTGTCCGCGGCGGACATATTTTACACCCTGGCCGCACCGATGATGAAGATTCCCAGGACGGTCGCCGCCCGCCAGCTTGCCGCACTGTTGCAGCAACCCGGCATTGACGTTGAGAATCGAAAACGGGTTTTGGACATTCTTGGCCTGTGTGAAACCAGAAATATTGACTGCGACGACGCGGCCCTGATTGTCTTTGCCCAAAGCGCCGCGCAACCGCTTCCCATTCTTTCCTGCGATCAGGATTTTCGCAAGGTGCCGCCGATCAGCGCGTTTTCGCCCATGGACTGGCTGCAAAAAGGCCGCAAACTGCTCAAATATCCAATGTTCTCCGTTCGGCGTCTATTTGTCCGGGTCCCCGGCTTTGGCCGGCGGCTTTTCCGTGACGGTATCCGACGCGCCGACCTGCTGAAAATGCCGGGTCACCGCTTCGGTGCGGCTGCGCACCTGCAGCTTTTTGTAGATGTGCCGGATGTGCGTATGCACCGTGGCGTAACTGATTTTCAACTGCTCGGCAATTTCCTGGTAGAGAAACCCCTTGGCCAGGCAATCCAGCACCTCCTGTTCGCGCAGGGAAAGTTTCTCATACTCGTTCCCGGGGCTGTTCGCTTGCTGGAACGACGCGACGACCTTGCGCGCGATGTGACTGGTCATCGGCGAACCCCCGGCATGGACATCCCGGACCGCCTCGATGAGCTGGTCCGGGGAACTCTTTTTAAGCAGGTAGCCGCTGGCGCCCGCGGCCAGCGCGCTGAAAATGACGTTGGTGTTCTCATACACCGTCAGCATCACCACCTGCGTTTCCGGCAGCATTTCCTTGAGCCGGCGGACGCATTCGACGCCGCTCATGCTGGGCAGATTGATATCCATGAGCACCACGTCCGGCCGGGTCACCTTGAGCTCGACCAGGGCGTTTTCGGCGGTGGGGTGCTGGCTCACACACGTGAACCCCGCCGTGGAATCAATCAAGCGCGCCAGGCTCACGCGAACGCGCACGTCGTCTTCCACAATGGCAATTTTGATGTTCATAGATTGGTCGCCGCCGGCAGCCGGACGGTCAATTCCACTTCGGTGCCGCCGCCGGGCGCACTGGTGATCTTACAGGTGCCGCCGATTTTTTCCAGCCGGAGGACCAGATTTTGCAGGCCGTGGCCGGAGGAGATCCGGCCGGAGGGCTCCCCCCCGGCGGCGGCGCTGGCCGCCAAACCGCGCCCGTCATCCTTGATCACGAAGCAAAAGCCCGCCGGGATCGTCCTCAACTGCAGGCGCACCTCGGTGGCCGCCGCATGCTTGACCACGTTGTTCAACACCTCCTTCAGGGCGAGAAACAAATTGTGCCGGATTTCCGCCGAGACCAGCCAGGGCGGCAGTTGCGCGGGCAGGTCCAGCCGGCAACGCAACTGCGCGCGGGTGACAAATTCCTGGAAATATTTTCCGACATAGGTCACAAGTCCGTCGAGGGTGTCATTTTCCGGATCAATCGCCCAGACGATTTCATCCATCGCCCCGACCAGCTCATGGGCGGTCTCGGAAATCTGCTCCAGATGCGCGGCGGTCTGGCCGGGGGGCGCGCGGCGGCCGAGCGAGCTTTGGAGCAGGATCTGGGTCAGGCCCGCGCCCAGGTCGTCGTGGATGTCGCGGGCGATGCGTTCGCGTTCGCGCTCGATGAGGCGCTGCTGCCGCAAGGTCTCCAGCTTTTTGCGCAGATGGCGCGTCACCACCCGGCGCACCGCGCCAAAAATCGCCGCGACCATGGCGGCCAGCAGCAGGACGGCAAACCACCAGGTTTCCCAAAAGTGGGGCAGCACGCGCAACGCGATGCCCGCGCCGGTTTCGTTCCAGAGCCCGTCATTGTTGCAGGCAATGACCTGGAACTGGTAATCGCCGGGCCGCAGCGGCCCATAGTGGGCGGAACGCTTGCCTTCGGCATCCACCCAGCCTTCGTCCAAGCCGGCCAGGCGGTAGCGGAAGCGCACTTTGTCCGGCGCGGCGAAGCTCAGGGCCGTGTAATGAAAATCAATGCGGTGGCGGCCGGGCGGAATGAGCAGCGCGGTGGCCGGGGGCAAACCGGCGGGCAGCAAGGGCGGCAGCAGGCCCGGCAGGCCCCTGGCTCCCGGCGGCGCGGTTCGCGCGAGCGATTTGCCATCCACCAGCACATCCTCCAGCACGACCGGCGGCAAGTGGTGGTTGAGGGTGACGGCCTGCGGCCGGACCGACACCAGGCCTTTGACGGTGGAAAACCAAAGCTTCCCGTCGTGGCCATGCCAGCACGCGGGCTGGTAGTTGCCGGAGCATTCGAGCGTGGGCAGGCCATCAAATAATCCATAGGCGATGCAGGGCAGCATCGGGATTTCGCCCCGGTCGAACGCGCTGATCGCCGCCTTGGACAGATAGAAAATCCCCTGATGGGAACCGACCCACAGATTGCCCTGACCATCATCCAGCAACTGGCAGATGATGTCGCTGGGCAAACCATTCTGGGTGGTGTAACGGGTGAACCGGCCGTCTTTGAAGCGCAGCAAACCGCCGCGAAACGTGCCCACCCACAACGCGCCGTCGGCATCCGGCAGCAATGACCGGATGGCCTGGTTGGCCACGCCATCGCCGGCCGGATAGGCCGTTAATTTGTCCTCCCGGAACCCGTACAGCCCGCTGTCCCCGGTGCCAATCCAGAGCTGGCCATGCTCATCCTCGGCCAGGGCCCGGACATCTTTCCGCCCCAGGCCCGTGCCCGCTCCGAAGGGAATCACCACGTTGTTGGAGATGCAGGCCAGCCCGTTTTGCCGGCCCACCCATACGCAGCCCTGATGATCCACCAGAATCACCTTGGCCCCGTGAACCAGCGTGGACCGGACCGGCTGGGAAAACTGGTTGCTTGCCAGCAAAAACAAATCCTCCCGCCCGGCGCTCAGCCAGAGGCGGCCCCGGGGATCGGGATAGGCGGAATAAAAACTGCCCTGGGCCGCGTCATCCGGGAGGTCAAACCGGTCCAACCGTCCGTCCCGCAGCCGGTTCAGTCCGCCCCCCAATGTTCCAATCCAAACGTCGCCCTGGGCATCCTCGCAAACGGTGGACACCACCGGGATGGTCAGTCCATCAGCCGCCCCGAGCACCTGAAAACGCTTTTGCCGCAAGCGCACCAGGCCGCCGCGATCCATGCCCGCCCAGATATTCCCTTCGCGATCTTGAAACCAGGCACTCACCCGGTTGTCGGGCAGCCCCTCCGCCGACGAGATCCGCTGGGTGCGGCCATCCGGCCAGGCATGAAACAAGCCCCGGCCGAAGTCCCGGAACCAGACCCCGCCCGCCGCGTCCTCGTAGGCGTGCAAAAAAGTGGTGCTGGGCGACATCAGCTCCCGCCACCCCGAAGCCTCGGCCACCCAGCGGCGGCCCACGCACTGGCGCACCCGGTCATCGGTGATCACCCAGCAGCCGTTGCTGACGGTGCAAGCCATGAACACCGGGTTCACCGCCGGCTCGCCATTCGTCGGGGTCTGGTCGGTAAAGGCATTCCCCTGCCAAAGCAACAGGCGCTGGTCGGTGCCCAGCCAAAGGCGGCCCGCGCCGTCCGTCGTCAAGCAATGGACCCGTTCCCCCGGCAAAAAATCCGGGCTGGCGACCGGCTCGGCGTTGGGGCCATTGATCCGCACCAGTAGGCCGTCGCGCGTGGCGTACCAGAGCCCGCCGGCTGCATCCTGGCAAAAGAGATTCCCGGAGGTTTTCCCCGCGAGCTGGACGGCTTGCCAGCCGGTGGCCGGCGGCGCACTGGCCGGCCGGCAAACCAACTGGCCCCGCAGGAGCGCGAAGTAAATCCTGCCCGCGCTCAAATAAACGGCGGAGACCTGCCCGCCCTGCCATTCCCGGGTGAAGACCCCGTGACGACAGGCGGTCATCGAACCATCGTGGGTGTTGATCCACAGCGTGCCTTGCGCATCCACAAACAAGTCATCCACGCGCGCATTGGCCAGTTCGGGGGTGTTGAGCGGATCAAAATCAACGAAACGCACGCCATCAAACCGCGACAGACCATTGTAGGTTCCCAGCCAGAGATAACCATCCGGAGTCTGGGTGATCGCGGTCACCGAACTATCCGGTAAACCGCTGTCGCTGGTCCAGAAATCCAGCAAGTAATCGGAGGTGTTGGCGGGCGTGCCCAAAGACCGGGGCGCGAGATTCAACAGCACGAAGAAGGCCACCGCCCATGGGCACCACGAGACGGCACCACAATACAGTTTTTGGGAGGAGGACACGCCGTCAAGTTATTGCAAAAACCATGGTGAAACAAGGCTGCGGTTGAGCTGGGCGGGGCTTGCATGCTTGGGCGGGGGCAAAACAAAGATCCTTCGAACATTGGAAAAGCCCATAACAACGCGGTTTGCAGGCTGCGGGAGTGGTCGGGACCGCTTTCAACCGGCCATGGCATGTTGTTAGGGATGGGTGGGCGGAGTCGCGCTGCGACTCCGTTTGCCTGCGGAGCAGGCACCTTGTGGCGTGGTTTCGCTCAACGCTTGCGCATGATTTCCCGCCTTGCGTGGCGTTTGAGACGTTGGTTGGCGTTGGGTTTGCGCGGCCCGCCGCCCGGCGCTGGCGGCGGGAATGGCCGCAGCGTGGCCATTGCCACCACCCCGCCCCGCCCGGCTTCTATTTCCTGTGTTTCGTGGTTGATCCACTGGGGCGTTCGGGTTTAATCAGGGCGTGCAATCGAGCCGTGCCGTCGGGCAAAACCTGTTCACTCCCGTGCGTTTTGGAATTTTCCTGGCGCTGCTGGTGGTGGCGGCGTTTCCGCAGGTTATTTTCGGGGTGGAAACATTTGTCGCCCGCGACTATGGCTTCTTTGCCTATCCGTCGGCATATTTTCAAAGGGAGTGTTTCTGGCACGGCGAACTGCCGTTCTGGAATCCATACAATAACTGCGGCCTGCCGTTCCTGGCGCAATGGAACACCCTGCCGCTGTATCCGCCGGCGCTGTTGTATCTGCTGCTGCCGCTGACGTGGGCGCTCAGTTGCTTCAGCCTGCTGCACCTGTGGTTCGCGGGGCTGGGCATGTTCCGGCTCGCCCGCCGGTGGACGGGCAATGAGCTGGCGGCGGCGTTTGCGGGCACGGTGTTTGCGTTTAACGGTTTTACCCTGAATCTGCTGATGTGGCCCAGCCACATTGCCACTTTTGCCTGGCTGCCGTGGGTGGTGCTGGCCGGGGAGGCAGCCTGGCGCGAAGGCGGGCGTAAAATCCTCCTCGCGGCGTTTGCCGGCGCCCTGCAAATGCTGGCGGGCGGACCGGAAACCATCGCCTTGACCTGGCTCTTCCTGGGGGCGCTGTGGCTCCAGCAATGGGTGGCGGGGGAGGCGTCGCGCACGCGGATGTTCTGGCGTCTCGCCGTGGCGGGCGGGCTGGTGCTGGCCTTGAGCGCCATGCAATTGCTGCCCTTCCTCGACCTCGTGGCCCACGCCCAGCGTGAAACCGGCTACACCGATTTGCGCTGGTCCGTGCCGGGCAGCGGATGGGCCAATTTCCTGGTGCCCATGGCATTCGGCTCCCGGGCCGCAGAGGGCATTTTCTTCCAGCATGGCCAGTATTGGACCTCCTCTTATTATCTGGGTCTGGGCACGGTGTGGCTGGTGCTGCTGGCTCCGTGGACACCGAACCGACGGCGCGTCTGGCTGCTGCTGTTGCTGGCCCTGGCGGCCCTGCTGTGCGCCTTTGGGGAGCACACCCCGTTTTATCCCTGGCTGCGGAAATGCATCCCGCAATTAAGTTTTATCACGTACCCGGTGAAATTCATGATGGCGGTGGTATTTGCCGCGCCGTTGCTGGCGGCCTTTGCCCTGGTCCACGGTTTCCCCGGTCAGGCGACCCTTTCCGAGGCGGGGCAAAAAACGGGGTTCGTCGGCAAAAAACGGCTGTTGACGGTGGGGTTGCTCTTGTTGCTGCTCCTGGGCGGAATTGTGGCGTGGACCCAAGTTGCGCCGGCCGAGGGGGACGATACGCCGGGGGCCTTGCGGAATGGCCTTTCGCGGGCGGCGTGGCTGGTGGTCACCGGCGCGGCGCTTTTCACGCTGGCGCGGGCTAAGAAGTCCACTGGATTCCGGTTCGCCCCCTTGGGGCTGCTGCTGATCGTCTGGCTCGACGTATTGACGCATGAGCCGTGGCAGAATCCCACGGTGCCAAGCGCGATTTACCAGCCCGGCCTGATGCGGGAGCGGTTGGCCCTGAAGCCGCAGCCGGACCTGGGAGGTTCGCGGGCGATGCTCTCACCGGCGGCGGCGCTGGCATTTACGCGATTCAGCGTGAGTGATCCGCAAAACAATTATCTCGCCAAACGCTTGGGAGGCTGCGCCGATGTCAACTTGTTGGATGCCATGCCCAAGGTGGACGGATTCTTCTCTCTTGCCCCCCACAATTTCGACGTCTTGCTCACTTTGGTTTACAGCGTTTCCAATGCGGACTGGTCGGGCTTGGAGGATTTTCTGGGGGTTTCGCAAGGCACTTCGGCCACCAATTTTCTGACCTGGCAGGCGCGGCACACTTTTCTGCCTCTGATCACCGCCGGGCAACAACCGGTTTTTCTGGATGACACCAATGCCTTGCTGGCCCTCGGGCGCGGCACGTTTGCCCCGGCCAGCACGGTTTTCCTGCCCCCGGAAGCCAGATCTGTTGTGGTCGCATCCAACGCCACTGCCGCCACGATCCGCGCCCCGAAATTCACCAGCCGCACCGTGGATTTCGAGGTGCAGGCCGGAGAGCCGGTGCTCGCGGTGATCGCCCAGACTTATTATCACTGGTGGCGGGTGGAAATTGATGGCCGGCCCGCGCCGTTGCTCCGCGCCAATTTTGCGTTTCAAGCCGTGGCCGTGCCGCCGGGCACGCATCAGGTGCATCTGTGGTATGAGGACCGCGCGTTTGAAGTGGGGGCCGCGATTTCCGTTTGCATGTGGGTGAACTGCCTGGTCAGCTATGTGGCCCTGCGCCGCCGGGACCGGAACGATTCAGTTCAACCACAGATGGACACAGATGAACACAGATAAAAATAAAAAGGGTGATCCGCGAATCACACTAATGGCCGCTAATTTTTCCGAAATAGATGGGCTCGGTTATATTCATCGGTGGTTAAAATCTCCTTCCGTTGAAAGATTTAACGAAGTTCTGCTCGACAAAGTTTGGTCGGCGGATTCAAATCAAACGCGGCATGGCCAATTCATCCAAACCCAAACGCATTGGAATTCTCACCGCCGGCGGCGACAGCCCCGGACTCAACGCCGCGATTCGTGGCGTGGGCAAAACCTGCCTCGGCTATTATGGCATGGAGATCATCGGTTTTCGCGACGGCTTCCGTGGCCTCGTGGAAAACCGCCGGCTCAAACTGGATCGCACCACGCTCGCGGGCATTCTGACGGTGGGCGGCACCATTCTGGGCACGAGCCGCGACAAGCCGCATCGCATGGTCATTGATGGCCGCACCCGCGACATGACCGAGACGATTGTGGAAAACTACGATAAATGGGGGCTGGACTGCCTCGTCTGTCTCGGCGGCGGCGGCACGCAGAAGAACGCCCTGCGGCTGCACCAGGCCGGCCTCAATGTCATCACCCTGCCCAAGACAATTGACAACGATGTGGCTATGACGGACGCCACTTTTGGTTACGCCACCGCGATGGATATTGCGACCGAAACCATTGACCGCCTGCACAGCACCGCCCACAGTCATCATCGCATCATTGTGGCGGAAATCATGGGGCATCGCGCGGGCTGGCTGACGCTGGGTTCGGGCATTGCCGGCGGGGCGGATGTCATTCTTATTCCGGAAATCCCCTACGACGTTGAAAAGATTGCCGCGGCCATCCGGCGCCGCAGCAAGCATGGCACCAACTTCAGCATTGTGGCCGTGGCGGAAGGGGCCATGTGCCGCGACGATGCCCTGGCCTTTGATTCCGCGGAAAAGAAGGTGGAGCGGGCCAAGACGTTGCACGACAAAAAGGAATCCAAACTGGAACTGGCCGCGCTGGAGGTTCGGCATCAGGGCAACACGTTGCGCCTGGCCAAGCAGTTGGAGGAATTGACGCATCTGGAATCGCGCGTCACGATTCTGGGCTACGTGCAGCGTGGGGGCACGCCTTCGGCGGCGGACCGGATTCTGGCCACGCGCCTGGGGAGCGCGTGTGGCGATCTGATCAGCAAGGGGCAGTATGGCGTGATGGTGGCGGCGCGGGGCGACAACACCGAGCCGGTGCCGCTGGAAAAAGTGGCGGGCAAGCGCAAGTGCGTGGCCCCCGACCACACTTGGGTGCAAACCGCGCGCCATGTGGGGACTTGTCTGGGGGATTGACCGGTGGTCGCACGGGCGTCTCACCCGTGCGTTTCGGCCAGTCGGACGAGTTCTTTAGCCTAGTCTCGCGATGTCTGAAAACCGCCATTTTATGTCCTTTTGCTGAAAGACAACCCGCTCGACAGGTTGGTCCATTAGGACTAATGTTCAATGGTTGTCAGTAACCCGTGGAATTGAATTCGATTGGGAACATAGCATAAGCCATGAAGAAACTACTTCTATTATTCGCCGCCGTTTTGTTCGTTCAACCCCTGTGGGGGCGCCCCACGGATGCGTGCCCGGAAACGGGTAACGCGACGAATGGTCCCGAGGCACCATTGAATATTTTCACCAACGGCCCCGGCAAAGTATATGCTTTTGAAATCGAACGCGACCGTCATGGCCGCGAGTTGATTCGCCAAGTCCAGGACGGGGAGATGCTGCCGGTGGGCAGCCATTTTGCCCTGCTGGCCGAGCCGGCCTCAGGCTACCAGTTCTCCAATTGGAATCAGGTCACTATCTATTCCTTGACCACAACCATTATTGATGACTTGGGAGGCTCGCCCATGACGAATTACGATACAGCCACGGAGATTGAGGAATGGCCGCCCGAAACAAACGACGTTGAACCGGTATTGTTGCAAGAAGTTCCACCGGTTAAAGTGATTTATTCCAGCATAAGCACAAATTTCAGTGGAATCAGTGTAACCAATTCCTTACTCACCGTGACGGAAGGCTGGCGGGCCAATTTTGTGGCCTTGCCGCCCAAGCCGCCGTTTCGGCACCGCTACTACTAAGGCTTCAGTAACGGATTTTGTCCGGCTTGGCCTCCCACTCGGCGAACACCGGCAAGGCCTCGGCGCGCAGCAACTGGCGCATGGGGATTTTCCGCCGGGCGAGGGGACGGGCCACTTCGCGATAAAGCCAATCGTCGTTGAATTGAATTCTGGCCGCATCGGCGCGGGTGTTGGCGTAATAGACGGTTTTCAGCCGCGCCCAGTATATCGCTGCCAGGCACATGGGGCAGGGCTCGCAACTGGTGTATAATTCGCAGTCGGACAGATGGAAGGTTTTAAGCTTGCGGCAGGCGGACCGGATGGCCGTGACCTCGGCATGGGCCGTGGGGTCGTTGGCGGAGGTGACCCGGTTCCAGCCCCGCGCAATGATCTTACCCTGGCGCACCACCACCGCACCAAAGGGGCCGCCGCAATTCGCGCGCATCCTGGCCTGCGACAGACGGATGGCCGCCCGCATCATTTCGGGTTGCATGGCGACTAATATGAGAACGCGTTGGCCGTGCGGTCCAGGTCGCTGTTGCACCACATATTGAGTGGATTGAAGGCTTGGGGCACCTTGATGAACCGGGCGCTGCCATCGGCAAAGGTGTAGTTGGAACCGCCGGTCAGGGTGTCTTCCCCCCGGCTGTTGTGGCGGGATTGTTCGGCGATGCCGGTGGTGTCGTTGCCGCCATTTTCGTAGATGTCCATGTAGTAATCGGGGGCATCGGATTTCTTCTCGCCCAGCACCACGGTATCCGTGGGATGAACCACGTTCTGCTCCTTGATAGGCGTGGTGACCGGCATCGCCGCCTCAAGCGCCCCCCAATTGGCGGACGAGATGTTTAAGGCGTGGGAATAAAAATCATTGAACCCGTTGATGAGATAGCTGCGCGGCGCGGAGTCGGCCGGGTAATCCTGGACGTCGGTTTGCAGGGTGGCGGGGTTGGCGGCCTTCTCGGTGGGGCAGAGCAGCATTTTCACGTTGCGGCCGTAATTGTCGTACAGTTGCTGCGGCCAGCGGGCGGGTTGCTGGGTGGTGCCGCCGCGATTGGGGAACGCGCCGTTGTAATCCCCGGAATACAGTTTTTGCGCCAGGCCGAACTGCCGCAGGTTGTTCAGGCAGGAAATCTGCCGGGCTTTTTCCTTGGCGCGTGCCAGCACCGGCAGCAGCATGGCGGCCAGAATGGCAATGATGGCAATGACCACGAGGAGTTCGATCAGCGTGAAAGCGGGGGATGGGCGGCTGGCGCGGGCAGGAAGGGGGCGCGATGGGTGGCGGCCAACGCTGGTCGGTGAATTAATCCATTTGCAATTTTTCATAACCAGTCCTGTAATACACGCGTCTAAACAATCAATCCGACGCGGCGCATCGTCCGCACGTTACAGATATTATGACAAAAAAGAACCTGGGGCTGCTGTTGGTGGTCATCGTTTTGGCCACGGTTTATATCGTCTATTTCACCCAGTGGTTCCGGCCGCAGACGGTGCGGATTTTTAGTGTGAACCGCAATTTGCGCGCGGCACCACTGCGGGGCAACCTGCTGCCGAACCTGAACTTTGTGCTCAGCCGCCCGCTCCGTCTGACCGAACTCAAGGTAGTCTCCCTGGCCGGATTGGCAACCAATAAAGCCACGCTGCCAGTCTGGCATCTGATCTCCGATTCCAACTCGGTGCCCACCAAGATGTTCTTCTATGGTCAGCCTATTGGCGGCATGCGGCCATATCTCAAGGGCGTGCGTGCGGATGAGTTGGAAACGAATGTTCCCTACCGTTTGCTGATTTCTGCCGGCAGAGTCACCGGCCAGAATGACTTTGAGTTGAAGTAGGGCGGGTGGCGTGCTTCAATCCGGCCATCAGCGGTGGAAAATCAAATCTTCCACAGTCAGGCCGATGTCCCGGGCAATTTGGCGGAGCAACGGCGGGGCGATGTCGCGTGCCTTGTGCAGCGGAACCGTTGTGCCCCGGCCATCCGCATGCCGGTATTGAACATGTGAACCCCGTTGGCGCACGGCAACGAAACCAAGATGTTCAAGCAGACGGCAGACCTCCGCCGGTTTGAGCACAGGAATGGATCCCATGTTTAAGCCACCGCCACGTTTTGTGTGCCGAGAAATTCCGCATCCAAATGCGGTTCCCCATCTTCGAGGAGCATGCCAATGACTTCACGAAGATTGGCGTTGAGCTCATCCAGCGATTCCGCTTGGGAATGCGCGCCGGGAAAGCCCGGAACGTAACCGACGAGCAGGCCCGTGACCGGATCTCGTTCCACCACGGCGGTAAAATTCTTCATGACTCAATTATTTCACACCCCGGCCAATAGTCAACCGGTTGGGACGCGATCAATAAACAACTGCCGCATCAAACTTACCAATCCATCAATCCACCGTCAGTTCTTCCACACCCAGTCGCCTTGCTTCACATCGGACAGGGCGCCGGGCCGGCCGTTGTCATCTGTTTCATTCCAGCCGATGGAGTAGAGGAGGAATTTGCCGTTATTGGTGCGGCGATAATGCAGGGGGGCGCCGCCGATGAGGTCATGGGGCAGGGTGGCGAGGTATTGGGGGACCAATTCGGCGAGCGTGGCGGGGTATTCGTGGCGGGCCAGTTGGCAGCGCTCCAGCGCGCAGGCGATTTGGGCTTCGTTGACGAGGGTTTGATTGTAGGTGGTGGTTTGCACCGCTTTCGCGAAGTTGGGGATGGCAAAGGCGGCCAACCGTGTGAAGGGCGATTTATGGGCTAATAATTGGTCGAGCTGGCGGCGGTATTCGTCAAAAAAGCCGGGGGAAATGGTGCCGTTTTTCTGATCAAAAGCTGCCAACAACTCCGGTTCCACGCTGGCCATGGTGACCATGTTTTGGTAGCGCCACCCGGTGGGGGCGAATTTCAAATAGCGATAGAGCGGATTTTGCAACTTGGTCCAGATGCTGTATTGTTTATTCTGCCCGTCAAAACTCAGGAATTTCTCGGCCGGGGCGTGTTCAAACACGTAGGTTGAGTACAGCAATTCTCCCCGGAACGCTTCGGACACCCAGAAGGGCAGATTGAGGTCGCGGAGTTGTGCCTGCAACGCCGCCAGTTGCGGTTCCTGCCAGACGTGCTGCTGCATGCCTTCGGCGATGATTTGGGTGTAAAGTCCGTTAATGGCCACGTTAATCATGGCTTCGACGAGGGTTTCCGGCTTGCCGGTGGGCGGTTTTTGCAGAATCCGGCAGAGGTCGTGCATCAAGGTCAGCTCGCGCAGTGCCTGATCCGGGCGGTTCAGCAGGAAATCGCATTGCGCCCGCTGGGCGAGGGTTTGGGCGATGAAACGCAGGGTGACGAAATCCGGGATGGGAATGAAATAAGGCATGGAGTAGTCACCTGGGAGGACGGCATAAGGTCGTTTCAAGGCCTCGCGGACTTCATTCAGCGCGGGCACATATTGGTCGCTCCACCTCAAATAATCAGCGATGGTGGTGACTCTGGTGCCAGTCAAGAGTACTTGGAACCGGCCATCGCCGGTGGCTTCAACTTGCAATTGACCAAGGTTGGTGACCAAATCTTTCGGGATGACTTGGGCGAGGTCGGCGAGGCTGGGGGAGGTTTCTGTGTTCAATGTGATCCGAACCGGGGGGAGATTGCTCAAGGGGAATTCAGAGAAGGTAAATCCCTCCGCGCCCAAACACGAACGGCCAAGGTGCTTTTGGAGCAGGCCTTGAACTTGTTCCGCCAAGTCGGGTTGGCCGGATTTGATGAGGAGATCCGCGTCGTGGTTGAGGCTGGGGGTAGAGGGCGAAACGACGATGCTGGCTACGAGCAGCGGATTGGTTTTGGTGGTTCTAAATGTGGGGAATTCGCGAATCTGGAGCCACTGCAGCCACGGGTTATTGGTTGCCGCTTTGTGCTCGGCATCGGTTTGCGCTTTCTTGAACCGCTGCAAAAAATTGGTGCTGGTCATGAAAAAATTCTGGTCATCGGGCACGGCTGGCGGAATGAATTGGTTCCAGTCCATGGGAATACCCGAGGCTTCCAGTCGGGCCTTGCATTGATCCCAGGCGCGTTTGCCGCGCCAGTCTTCCTCCAGATAGAACAGGGCGGTGAGGGTGACGAGCACGGCCAGCACCATCAAGGCGCGCCGCTGGAGTGGTCGGGAGATTCTTGGGTTCATAAAATGTGGTGTTCGGCAGACTGGGAAGTCTGGGTTATGATGGAGTTCTTGGAATTCATGTCAGGCCAATCCGATGGCTTTTTCACTGTGCGGCCGGGGTGAATAGATTTTGCGGCGTTCGGCAGCCACCGGGGCGGCAGGATCGGCGAGCAATTCGGTGAGGGTGTTTTGCCGGTCCCGGAAGGCCATGAGCATGGTCTGGGACGACGGCGCGGCTTTGGCCGCGAGCGCAGGGGAGACGGGTTCGCGCAGCAGGAGGTTGCCGGCGACAATCAGCACCCAGGCGGCGGCCAGGCCGGTCCAGACCCGGCGATAAGGCCAGATGACCTCCTGCCACCAGGTGGCAGTGGCCGCGCTGCGGCCACTACCGCCGCCAGCGAAGCGCAGGGCGGCGGGCCTCCGCCAACCGAGAGGAAGCCATCGTTTCCAGTGTCGCCTAACGCCTGAATCATTCGCGAGTTTTGGGGGAAGCCACGCCTCAAAGTGCCTGCTCCGCAGGCAAACGGAGTCGCAGCGCGACTCCGTCCACCCGGGCTTGGTGGCACGCGCTTGCGCGGCGGGCAGTTTTTCCAGCGACGCGGTGACGGATTGGATTTCTGCGAAATAGGTCCGGCAATCCGGACAGGCGGCCAGATGGCGCTCCAGGGCGGCGCGTTCGGATGCGGGCAGCACGCCGCTGGCCAGGAGGCAGAGGTTTGGGCGATGGCGGGTGCAGGAAAAGTTCTTACCGGAAAGCCGCTTGCCCAGCACCGCGAGGAGGAGGATGACGATGAGGATGACGATGAGGTTCATGGCGTTACGATGGGTTAATCCCGCGCCGGGCCGGGAAGGTTCACTTTCATTTTGCGCAATTTTTCCAAGGCATGAAACAGCCGGGATTTGACCGTGCCCACGGAACAGCCGAGGACGGCGGCCATGTCCGGCAGGGAGGCGTCTTCAAAGAATCGCAACTGGATGATCTGGCGATGTTTATCGGGCAGGGCATCCAGGCATTGCCGGACTCGGGCGCTGGTCTCGTTTTGGACGAGGGCATCGGCTGGGGAAAGGTCCGGGGCGGGCAGACGGGCCTGCTGTTCGTGGAGGTCGGCCGCCTGCCGCCAGGGCAGCCAGGCCAGCGAGAGGGGGCGGCAGCGCGCGCGCCGGAGGGATTTGTGGTGGCGATGCAGGAGAATGGCATAGAGCCAGGTGGACAACCGGCAGGTGGCCTGGTAACGCGGCAGGCTTTTCCAAGCCTCGACGAGGGTTTCGGCGACGAGGTCTTCGGCGGTGGCGGGGTTGCCGGCCAAGGCGGTGGCCTGCCGGAACAGGCGGTCCTGGAGCGGTTCGGTTAGCCGGCAGAACGCTGCGGCATCGCCCGCACAGGCGCGGGCGAGGAGCGCCGGGGTATCGGCGGCGGCGGCAACTTCTGACGGTGCTTCCGTGATGACCATGTAAAGGTTAATCCCCGCCGAGGGGGGAAAGGTTCAAAATGATTTGGCTGCTCTTTCCTGGATGCTGGTTGGTGGGGTTGGTCGGATCAGAAACAGGATTTGCATTTCCGAGGCAAACGCGCATATTTCATTCATGAGCAGTCGTGAATTGGTCATTGATCTCGTAAATAAACTGCCGGAGGACGCTCCGCTGGCGGTTATTGCGCGGGAGATTGAATTGCTGGCGGGCATCCAGGCGGCGCGCAATCAGGCACGCCAGGGCGAGGGTATTTCCGCTGAGGAAGCGCGGAAACTGGTTGACTCATGGGCTTCAAAGTAATCCTCACGCCGCAGGCGCAAGACGATTTGCGTGGAATCGTCTCTTTTATTGCCCAGAACGATCCTCAACGCGCAACATCCCTTGGCCATGAATTAATTGACCGCGCTTTGACGTTGGGCGAAATGCCCGAGCGCGGCCGCGTGGTCCCGGAATTCTTTGAGCCTTCCATACGGGAAATCGTCCATCGTCCGTATCGGATCATTTATGAGATTATTCCGGAGCAAAAGGCGGTTTTTATCCTGCGATTTTGGCATGGCGCAAGTGGCGAACCGCAAATTGAAGATCAAAAATGAGCGTTCGGGTAGTGCGAGAGTTACCACGAGTTAATTTACCGCGTCACTCCTTGGCTCGCTGGGCTCGCTTGGCGGCGGGTCGGCGGGCCTTGGCGGGCTTGACGGGTTTGGCGTCGCTCCAGAGGCTTTCGAGATCGTAATGTTTGCGCGTTTCGCTGTGCATGACATGGACGATGACGTCGAAATAGTCGAGCACGACCCAGTTGCCGCCGGAGGCGCCTTCGGCGCGGGTGGGGCGGATGTCATGGTCATCCCGCAACCGGCCGGAGATTTCCTCCACAATGGCGCGCAGGTGGGGCTGGCTGGTGCCGGTGGCGATCACGAAGAAATCCGTGACGCTGGACAGCTTATGCACGTCCAGCACGACGATGTCTTCCGCTTTTTTATTGTCGGCCAGCTCACGACACATCAGGGCCAGTTTTTTAGAATCCATAGTTACCCGGAACATTTAACCATAAACGCCCGCCGGATTCACGCGTTTTCTGCCGTTTTATACACACGGGCCGCCGGGATGGCTTCCGCCACGGCTGCGGGCACGAGGTTGGCAATGGGCAAACCGGCTTGCACGCGGGCGCGGATTTGGGAGGAGGAGACGCCGAGGGGGAAGCCGCGCAGGGTGCGTCCGCGGAAGGGGGGCGGAAAAACGCCCTGGCCGCCGCCGGGCCGGGGGACGGCCACAAATTCGGCGAGCCGGGCCAATTCCTCCGGCGCGCGCCATTCATTGAGTTTGGCGGCGTTATCCGCGCCGATGAGGTAAAAAAGTTTTGCGCCGGGGAAACGGGCGGCGTAGCCGCGCAGGGTATCCACGGTGTAGGAGATGCCGCCGCGCTGGATTTCCTGGTCGTCCACTTCGCAGCGGGGCTGGCCGGCGAGGGCGAGCCGGAGCCATTGCAGGCGCAGGGCTCCCGACGCGGGTTGCTGTCCGGGTTTGAAGGGGGATTGGGCGGCGGGGATGAAAAACAGCCGGTCCAGCCCCAGTTCTTCCATGGCGGCCTGGGCCACGAGCAGATGGCCGAGATGAACCGGGTTGAACGAGCCGCCGTAAATGCCAACGCTTTGCACGCGGCCAGTTTATAAATGACCGGGGGAAATGTCTAATGACGAATGACGAATGACGAATGAATGACGAAGCTCGAAGGACAGGCGGCGGGGTGGCCACAGCTTGCGAGGTTGGCCGGCGCAGGATTGGCGGGAGTGGTCGCAGCGCGACCACTCCCACGCTGGCCCACCCTGGGTCGGTCCGACGAATTATTTCGGGGCCGGTTCGGCGAGGAGTTTTTTCAGGACTTCATCAAGGTGCTCGGGGTTCAAGCCGATGATGCGGACGATACCTTGCCGGTCCACGAGCGCGTAGGTGGGATAGTAATGGACATGCCAGTTCTTTTCCGAAACCAGTTGCGAATCCTGGGCGGTGGGATAGGTGATGCCCCGGCTTTTAATGACTTCGGCCAGTTTTTCCTGGCCCTGGCTGGAGGTGCAGGCACCGATGATGACGAGGCCCTGATCCTGGTATTTCTTCAGCAATTCATTGTTGTGCGGAATGGCGCGCATGCAGGGTCCGCACCAGGTGGCAAAGAAATCCACGATGACGACCTTGCCTTTGATGTCGGCCGAGGTGACCGTGCCGTTGGTCCAGTTGGACAAGCTTAACGCGGGCATGCTTTTGCCTTCCAGGGCGGCATGTTCGGCCCGCGCCTCGGGCTTCTCGTCCCAGGTCCAGCTATCGGGAAATTCGCCCGCGAAAGCGGGGAGGGTGAGGAGGGCGGCGGCGGTGAGCAAGCGGGTTCCCGTCCGGCGTGCCAGGCTGGCCAATGATGTTTTCATGTGTGATGGTGTTTGAGTGTGGTTTGCTTTGGTTTGACCGCTTTCAACAAAACATCCCTGGCGCGGGATGTCAAATGGGGATTTACGATTTACAATATGCGATTTACGCGCTTTGGGGCGGTCGGCGGTCCCCGCCGGGCCTGCAACCTGCGCGGGCAAATTTTCCCCGGCGTCGCCTTCCCCATCTGATGCCGATCAAGACCTATTTCAATTTTCCAGTCACAACTTCGGAGTTCGGGATTAGCCCGACTTTCGGCACTGGCGGGAGATTTTGACTATTTTCGCGAGCTGGCGTCAAATTCCCTTTAAAAGTGGGGTTTCCGCCTGGAAAAGTGCTGTAGTGAAGACCCATCTGGCCGCGTCGCCTCTGGCCGCCCATGCATCGACCGCCAGACTGCGCGCCTCCCCGCGAATGCTGCCCCGCGTCAAACCCCGGTCCGCGGCTGTGTCGAAGACCAGCCGCAGCGCGTGGATTCCTCCGCATCCGCCCCGCAGAGCCTGGGGTATTCGTCCCCCATGTCCCAGCTGACGGGTGGCCAGTCCGCCAAAACTGCACAAAAACCCCGAAATTACACTTTTTACGCTTTGAATCCGTCATGAACGCACTCCCAAAATGCTTCCCCAAGCACTTGTCGGCCATCGTGATCCAGCCAGCTCAAACCCGAAGCGTCTTGGCCTGAAACCTGAACCCTTCAACCTGAAACCTTCGTGAAACCTGAGAAATATCACTTTTTACCTTTTTACATCACCCGCACGGGGACATTTATCATCTTCATCATTGCCCCGCCGCCGGCTTCTTTCCAGACTGCGCGGCGGAATGAAATTGAAATTGACGATGCCAAGCCGGAATGCCCGCCACCATGTGTACTTTTGAATTCTCCCAGATCGGAGCCAAACTCGCCGGTCGCAGCGGTATTCTGGAGCTCATGGATGACATGGGCCGCGCCCTGACCTCCGACCCGGAAATGCGCATGCTCGGCGGCGGCAATCCGGCCGCCGTGCCCGCGTTCACGGCGCTCGTGCGCCAGCGCATGCACGAAATACTGGCCGACGGCGATGCCTTTGAGCGCCTGCTGCTCCATTATGATCCGCCCCAGGGCAACCCCCGTTTCCGCAACGCCCTCGCCGCGTTGCTCCGGAGCAAATTCGGCTGGGAGATCGGGCCGGAAAACCTCGCCGTCACCAGCGGCGGCCAGAGCGCCTTCTTCCATCTGTTCAACCTGTTGGTCGGCACGTTCACCGGCGGCCGGAAAAAGAAAATCCTGCTGCCGCTCGCGCCCGAATACATTGGCTACGCCGACCAGGGTCTCGAACCGGATTTATTTGTTTCGTGCCGGCCCGGGATGGAATGGCCGCAAGGACTCGATGGCCACGTCTTCAAATACACCATTGATTTTGCGGCCGTCGAAACGGCGCTGGCCCGGGGCAATATCGGGGCCATCGCCGCCTCCCGCCCCACCAACCCCAGCGGCAACGTGCTGACTGACGCCGAAGTGGCGCGGCTCTCCGCCCTGGCCGCCGCGTATGGCATCCCGCTCATCCTGGACAACGCCTATGGCACGCCGTTTCCCGGGGTGATGTTTGCGCCGGCCAAACCCTTTTGGTCGCCGCAAACCGTGGTGGTGCTTGGCCTGTCCAAGCTGGGCCTGCCGAACACCCGCACCGCCATCATCATTGCGCCGGAAGCCATCGCCACCGCCATCGGCTCGCTCACCGCCGTCGTGGGGCTGGCCAATGGCACCCTCGGCCAGCAAATCGTCCTGCCGTGGGTCGAAAGCGGGAGGATTCTCGAATTCGGCCCGCAAATCATCCGTCCGTTTTACGAGGCGCGGAGCGTGGCGGCGACGGCTTGGGCGCGGGAATGTTTCACCGCCGCCGGCGTGGACTGGGCGTTGCATGCCAACGAAGGCACCTTTTTCCACTGGCTCTGGCTCAAAAATCTCCGCATCCCCGCCCGTGAACTCTACGAACGGCTCAAGGCGCGGAAGGTGTTGACCGTGCCCGGCGAATACTTCTTTTTCGGCTTGAAAGAAGACTGGCCGCACCGGCATGAATGCCTGCGCCTGAATTACTCGCGCGAGCCGGAAGTGGTGCGCGCGGGCTACCAGATCATCGCCGAGGAAGCTGCCAAAGTCATGGCTTGAATCGAACCATGAAACCACCCGGCAATTTACGATTTACCGGTGGTGGGCGGAGTCGTGCTGCGACTCCGTTTGCCTGCGGAGCAGGCACTTTATGGCATGGCAGCACCCAGGGCTCGCGAATGATTTCCCCGCTTTGCCAGCCACCACGAACATTGGCATGCCCTGGATTTGAGGAGAGCCCGCCCCCCGCCGCTTCGCCGGTGGCGGGAATGGTCGTAGCGCAACCACGGCCACCAACCTATGTCACCCGCCATGCCCATCCCTGAACCCGCCAATAACTCCCCGCGCCTTTGGCCGGTCGCCACCGTCATGGCGTCGGGCATCTTTGCCACCACCTTTGTGCAAACCCAGTCGCTCGGCTACCTGCCGTTGAACTCCCTCCTTACCCACATGGGGTTGGACAGCGACAAGACCGCCACGTTTTTCTCCCTGGCCATGCTGCCATGGTCGTTCAAGATCATTGCCGGCCTGCTGGTGGATGGCGTGCCGCTGTTCGGCTCCCGGCGGCGCTCCTATTTGCTGGGCAGCGCGCTCGTCGCCACCGCGGCGTGGCTGCTGATGGGGCTGTCGTCCGGCTATTCCCAGTTGTTGTGCCTGGCCATCGGCATGAACGCCGCAATTGTGTTCGGCAGCACCACCTCCGGCGGCCTGCTGGTCGAGGCCGGGCAGCGTTTTGGCATGAGCGGACGCCTCAGTTCGCTCCGCACCGTCGCGCAGTTCATGGGCGGCGGCCTCGCGGCGGCCGCGAGCGGTTATCTGGCCCAATATACCGAAGGCGCGAAATTTCCGCTGGCCTGGACCAGCGTGGCGGCCATCGTGCCGCTGGCCGGCATGTTTGTTGCGGCTTGGCTGTGGCTCAAGGAACCGCCCCTGCCGGCGTTCGTGCCGCACGGCCGTTCCTGGGGTGAGCAGTGGATGCATGTCCTGCGGTCCATCTGGGCCCAGATCAAGAACGTGCTGCGCCTGCAAATGCTCCTGCCCGCGCTGCTGCTGTTTTTCATCCAGGCCGTGCCCACCTTTCGCAGCACCTCTTTTTATCAATATCAAACCCAGGTTTTGCACTACGACGACACCCAACTGGGCTGGTTGACCCTGGTCGGTTATGGAGCTTCACTGTTGAGTTCGGGCCTGTACGTCTGGTGGTGCCGCAAGGCTTCGCTGCGGGTCTCTTTGTATGGCGCGGTGCTCGTCACCGCGTTGTCGGCCGTGCCCTATTTGTTCTATGACTCCTCCCTGCCCCGCGCCATGGTCATCGAAAGCGTGGGCAGTTTCCTGCAAATTCTCGCCTATCTGCCGCTGTTCGACATCGCCATCCGCTCCACGCCCAAAGGCAGCGAGGCGCTCGGCTATTCCCTGCTCATCGGCGTGTGGAATATCGGCCTGATGATCGGCATCAAGGCCGGCCCCTCGCTGTACGAGCACGTCTTTCACAAACACATGCACGACCTCATCTGGCTGAACGCCGGCGCGACCCTCGCCGGACTGGGACTCGTCTGTTTGCTGCCCCGCAAACTGGTGGACCAGAGCGAGGGAAAGCAGCCATAGAAACCGGAAGTATATGATGATATTTATCAACGGAAAGCCGGGCCAGTGGTGCCGGAGCGCGGTGCTGAAAGCCAGCCCCCCGGCACCGGGCCGAGCTAAAGTCCACCCAATGGCAAACGCATGGACCATGCCGGGGTGGAACGGGCCACCGGCCCGTCCTGCCGGGCTACCAGCCCGGCTGAGCGGAGCGGGGCGCACCGGGGGAAACGCTCTCCGCATGCCAAAAGAGCGCCTCACCCGTTCCGTCCGGCGGGGCGCCGGACGGTACGGGCCAGTGGCCCGTGCCCCCCTGGTTTGCAACCGCTCGATAATGCCGGACTTTAGCGCGAACTCCGAAGTGGGCAATGAAATCGAAAAGCCCTGCCGCGCGCCCAGCGCGGTAGGGCGCGTCACTCCGTGTACGCCGCGCCGGCAACCAGCGGGCGCAAAACTTCCCCGGCGTCGCCCTCCCGACCCGCTGCCGATTAAGACCTTTCTCGAGTTTCCCGTCCCAACTTGGGAGTTCGGGTTTAGCGCGGCCCTCCCCCCGGCACCCCCGGCATTCTTTCCTCATTTAGCATTCGTCATTCGTCATTCCCTGCCGCTATGCTGGCCGTTGCAAATCATTTACCCATGACCGACCCCTTGCCCCCAGAATTCCCGGCCGCCCCCGCAGGACCGCAACCCACGCCCGCGCCCGCCTCCCAGCCGCATCAGCGCCGCCCGCGTTACCACGGAAAAAATCCGCGCCGGTTCGAGGACAAGTACAAGGAACACGGCGGCGATGACACCACGCTGGCCAAGGTCCTGGCCGCCGGCAAAACCCCGGCCGGAACGCATCGCCCCATCATGGTGGCCGAAATCCTCGCAATCCTCGCGCCCAAGCCCGGCGACGTGGCCGTGGATTGCACGCTGGGCTATGGCGGGCACGCCCGCGAAATCCTGGCCCGCATCACGCCCGGCGGACGGTTGCTCGGCTTGGACGCCGACCCGGTGGAATTGCCCAAGACCGAGGCGCGCCTGCGGGCGCTGGGGTTCGATGCCGCGATTTTCACCGCGCAGCGCACCAACTTTGCCGGGTTGCCGCAGGCGCTGGCCGCGCAAAATCTGGCCGGCGCGGATGTGATCCTGGCGGACCTGGGCGTGTCCTCCATGCAGATTGACGATCCGGCGCGCGGTTTTTCGGTGAAGTTCAATGGCCCGCTGGACATGCGCATGAACCCGCAACGCGGGCAGCCGGTCTCGGCGATCCTGGCCAAACTCTCGCCGGAGGCCCTGACGGAAATTCTCCGCGACTATGCCGATGAACCCCGCGCCGACCAACTGGCAGCGGCGCTCGCAGGCCAGACCTTCGCCTTTACACAGCCGCTGGTCCGGGCCATCCGCGCCGCCCTGCCCCATCAAGGGCCCACCGAAGCCGAGCTGACCGTGCGGCGGGTGTTTCAGGCCCTGCGAATCGCGGCCAACGATGAGTTCTCCGCCCTGGAAACCTGGTTGCGCCATCTGCCGCAGAGTCTGAATCCCGGCGGGCGCGTGGCGGTGCTGACGTTTCATTCCGGGGAGGATCGCCGGGTGAAGAAGGCGTTTGCCAGCGGCCAGGCGGACGGCACGTACTCCCGCATCGCGGAGGAAGTGACGCGGCCGACGCCGGCGGAGCAGCACTCCAACCCGCGCTCGGCCCCGGCCAAATTGCGCTGGGCCATCCGCGCCTCAGTTCAACCCCCGAAGGCCACCGATGAACCCGGGTAGAACCGCCGGGGTATCCGCCCCGGCAGCGTTATTTCAGATCCACGGTTTCGAGAATGCTGGCATACTTTTGCTGGCAGGCAGCAACCAGGCGGTGGACCTGCTCGGAAGTGAGGCCGGACGCTTGCAGATACCCATCCGGTTCCGCCAGTTGCCAGTCCTGGTTCTCCAGGTCCCAGCCGGTCAGCGCCAAAACCCGCTGGGTGAATTGCAGGGCACCGAGCAGCGAGAGGGGTTCACCGGCCGCCACCGGTTTAAGCTGCCCGCGAACAATATTGCAGGTCTCGGCCGGGAAGGACCAGTGTTCCAGCAGCATCGCGCCGGCTTCCGCAAAGTCAAAGCCGACGGCGTTGCGTTCCCACTCCTGGATCGGCTCGGCGCTTTCCCAAAAGATGCTGAAGCCCCCCCGCTCAATGACGTGATTGATCAGCACCCGCCCGATGGCGTGCAGAATACCGATGGTGTACGCGTCGTCCGCGTTCAGTCCCGACTGTTTGGCCAGGGCCTCCATCACCAGCGCCGTGGCGACCGACAAGCTCCAGTAGTCGCCGGCCGAGATGCCATAACTGTTCAGGTCGCGGGCAAACAGCCTGCGGGCCAGGCAAAGGCTCAGCACCCGGTTGACTTCCCGCAAGCCAACATAGTTCATGGCGGCGGTCAGGTTGCTGTGAAAGGTCGCGGGCGCATAGTAAGGGCTGTTGCTAATCCGGATAATGTCGGCCACCAGCGGCCCGTCATTTTTCAACAACGTGCAAATGGTGTCCAGATCCGTGTCCGGGTCCCGGGTCAGTTCCGCGATCTTGACCAGCACGGTGGGGGTCACCCCCAGGGCTTCAATGCTCTGGATGGCTTGTTTGAAGTCGGTGGCATTTATCATAGTGGTATTTTAATGGTTCAATTGCTGCGGCGCAATCCGGCACTCTGGCCCGGCCGTCCGGATTGTCTGGATCAGGTCGCGGGGGGTGGGAGCCAGATATCCACGGTCACGGTGGTGCCCGCGCCGGGGCTGGATTCGATCTGGAATTCGTCCACCAACCGGCGCGTGCCAGCCAGCCCGGCACCCAGCGCGCCGAGTTTGCCGTCGTCCAGAAAGTGTTCCGGGTGCTCAATGCCCCTGCCTGGGTCCGATACGATGATGCGCAGCCCGATCCGGTCTCCCTGCGCCAGCCGGCCGATCTGGATCTGGCCGGCTGCGCCGGCGTGCTGCACCACGTTGCGCGCCAGTTCGGAGATGACCGTGGCCAGGCGGGAGAGCCCCGCCGGCGCAAAGCCGATTTTGGCGGCCTCGTCCCGCCCGATAAACCGGGCGAGCAGCACGTCCTGCATTTTTACGATGGGCAGATGGGCCAGTTCCACCCAGGTGGCGTTGTCGTTCATGGGGTTGGCTGGTCAGGCTTCAATGGGTATCAGGATCGAGGCGGTGGTCTCCCCCGCTTCCGAGCGGATGGCAAATTCGCAGCCATGCACGCGGGCGATGCCTTGCGTCAAAGCCAGGCCCAGCCCCAGTCCCCGGGGCCTTTGGGCTCCGCTCCAAAACTGTTTAAAGGCGCCGATGCGCGCGATTTGCTCCGGCCCCAGGCCGGCTCCGCGGTTGCTCACGACCAGCGACCAGAACTCGCGCTGGCCGTGGCTCTGCACCTGGATGGGCGTTCCCGGCTCGGAAAATTTGCAGGCATTGTCCACCAATTCCTCGATCAGCAACGCCAGGTATTCCTCGCGGAAGGGCCATGGCCCCGGGGTCAGAGCGAGCGACAGATCCGGCTCGCGCTGCCACCGGAGGCAGACCTCGCGCGTGACCCGCTCAATCGCCATTTCCGAGGGCGCGGCGGATTCGACGGGCAACAGCTCGAAGCGGTTGGCGTAGAGTTGCGGCAGGTGGGAGTAAAGATTCAAGCGGCGCATCATCCGGCGCAAGCGGACGGACTCCTGCGCCACGGATTGATGGATGGCGGCGACCTGGGCATCGGTCACGGCATATTTGAGCGCCAGCAGGTTGGTGACGCTGGTGATATGCTCCAGGGACGACAGGATTTCCTGCGGCAGGGCGGCCGCCACCGCCAGGCTGACCTCTTCCGCCCGAAGGTGGCTTTCCTCAACCTGCCGCCGGCATTTTTCCAGCCGCCGGCGGACCGACGCCAGCAGCGTTTCCGGCTGGCAGGGTTTGGTGATGTAATCGTCCGCCCCGGCCTCCATGCCGTGGCGAAGGTCGCGGGTCTCGACCAGGGCGGTGAGGAAAATGAACGGGATCATCGCCGTTCGCGGATGGTCGCGCAACGCCTGCAGCACGCCGAAGCCGTCCATCTCCGGCATCATGATGTCGCAGATGATCAGATCCGGCACGGAGCTGATGGCGAGCCCGACCCCGGCCTTGCCATCCGCCGCCTCCAGGGTTTCGAAGTCCTCATAGCGGAGCACCTGGGCCATCTGCTTGCGCAAACTGGGTTCATCTTCCACAATCAGTATCCTGTTCATAAGTTGACGAGCTGAATTTCTGCCGGCGGCGGCGGGGTAGCGGCGGCCGGCCCCGCTGCGGAAATGATGGGCAAACATACCACGACCGTCGTCCCTTTTCCTTCTTCGCTTTGAATCTGGATCGTGCCTTGATGCAAATCCAGGAATTGCTTGACGATGGCCAGCCCCATGCCGGTGCCGGGGCGGTTGCCGACGTTGGACGCGCGGTGAAACGTGCCAAAGAGCCGCGCCAGGTCGGCGGCGGGAATGCCGATGCCCGAATCCCGGACCGTCAGTTGCAGATGTTCGGCCATGCCCGTTGTCGCGCCACCGGTTGGTGGATTGCCAGCCACCCGTTTGACCTCCAGGGCCACCGGCTGGCCATCGGCCGAATACTTGAGGGCGTTGCTAAGCAGGTTGCCCAAAACATGCCGCAGGAATTTCTCATCCAGGAAGGCCTCGCGCGCCGCCGGATCAATATGGCAGGTGATGGCACGGGGCGGGTAGAGGTGTTTGGTGGTTTCGGCGATCAACTCCCAGCAAAACGCCACCAAGTTGATCCACGCCGGACGGCACACCATCTTCCCGGCCAGAATATTCTCATGCACCAGGAGGTCTTCCATCATTTGAGTCATTCGTTTGACGGCCGTCTGGATTTCCGCGATCTCGGTGTCCCGCTCGGGTTGGCTCATCCGGTCGAAGTAACGGCCCAGCAATGAACCCGCCATGCTGATGACGCTTAACGGGGTGCGGAATTCGTGGGAAACCATGCTCACAAAGCGGCTCTTGATCTGGTTCAACTCGTGCTCGTGCGCGAGCGCCCGGCGGGAATGCGCCTCACGCTCCTCAGATTCCGCCAGCTGCTGGACCGTGAGTTTGCGCTCGGTGATGTCGCTGGCGATGCCGGCCAGCCGGATGAGGTGGCCGGCGGCATCCCGGATCTGAAAACCCCGGTCATGAATCCAGCGAATGGTGCCGTCCGGTCGGGCGATGCGATATTCCACGTCCACCTGGGATTCCTTTTCGGCGAGCCGGGCGAAAGCGGCATGGACGTGTTCCCCATCCTCCGGCAGGACGGCATCAACCCAATCACGCGGATGGGCATACAAACTCTCCGGCGTGCGCCCCCAAATTTTTTCGTAACCCGCGCTGATATAGTGCAGGATTTTGAGATCCGGCGAGCAAATCCAGAAGGCGTCGGTGATATTGTCCGCCAACTGGCGGAATTTTTCCTCACTGTCACGCAAGGCCATGTTCACGCGCATCCGCTCCGTGATGTCGCTCATGAATCCGTACCACAGCGTGCTGCCATCGGCTTCCCGTTCCGGCGTGGAGCGGCCTTCGATCCAGAACCAACCCTTCCTCGGGTGCTGCAATCTGAATTCCATCCGCCAGGACAGGAGGGTCCGGGCGGATTCCGCGATGGACTCATGCATGCGGGCCCGGTCATCGGGATGAACCAAATTGAGCAGGGCCGATGCATCCTCCTCCAACCCCTCCGCTGGCATCCCAAAAAAATCCTCAAGGGTCGGGCTGACATAGGGCAGACAGCTCGAACCATCCGGCCGCAAGCGGAAGGTGTAGATGAAACCCGGGGCATTCGCGGCGATTTTGGCCAGGCGTTCCCGCAGCAAAAATTGTTCTTCCAGCGCCTCATGGGCCCGTTTGCGCTCCGTGATATCCTCTTTCACCGCGACAAAATGCGTGACATTTCCGCTTTCATCCCGGATCGGAGAGATGGAGGCCAGCTCCCAATAGAGCGACCCATCCTTTTTCCGGTTGTGGAATTCGCCCGCCCAGACTTCGCCGGCGACAAGCTTGGCCCACAATTGCCGGTAGGTTTCCTCCGGCAGTTCGCCGGATTTGAGCACGCGCGGATTTTTCCCGCGCACCTCCTCGAAGCAGTAGCCGGTCAGGGCGCAGAACTTGGGGTTGACGTATTCGATCGCGCCTTTGGGATCGGTGATCACGACCGAGGCCGGGCTTTGTTCGACGGCGCGCGAGAGCTTGCGCAACTCGGACTCCGCCTGTTTTTGCCCGGTGATGTCCCGGACCACACCGTGGAAGCGGTCAACCATTCCGTGCGCCACCACCGCGCGGACCCAGCGCACGTTTCCATTCGGAAGCGAAATCCGGTAATCCATTTCCAACGGGGTCTGATCGCTCTGCAACCGCTGCACCCGGCTGAAAACAAGGCCGCGATCCGCTGGATAAATCCGCGCCGTCCATTCCTCCAAGGCGATAAGATTCTGGAGCGGCAGACCGAAGATCTGGCAGAATTCGACGGAGACATGCATGCGCTGGTCGCGCAAGGTGTGTTCAAACACCCCAAAGCCGCCCGCACGGAGGGCCAATTGCAGCCGCTGCTCGCTTTGGCGCAGCGACAGCTCGGCCAGCTTGCGCTCGGTGATGGACGCGTGCGTCAAGACCACCCATATCCGCCCGCCGTTGCCAAAGCGGGTGGCCCGCAGGATAAACCAGCGCGGCCCCTGCGGACTGGGACAGGCGTAATCCATCTGGAATTCAGCGCACTGGCCGGCCATGACGGCACGGATGCCTTTGGCAGCAAGCAGCGCCTCCGCCCCCCCTTCGCCGGTCGCCGATTCGCAGAGCGCGAGGTAGTCAGCGCCGACGCCGGAATTGTTCCCCGGAAACTGGTTCTCGCGGGCAAACCGTTGCCACGCGCCATTCACCGCCACGATCCGTCCCGCTTGGTCCAGAATCGCCATGTGCGCCGAAAGGGAATCAAGGATGGCATGCTGAAACCGCTCCGACCGGCGGACCCGGGCCACCAGGAAGGCCGCCGCCCACAAGGTGCCCAACCCCAGGAGCAAATTGATCCGGGCAATCCCTGGGACCATACCCTGGGGCGACAAGAGGAAACCCACCGTGGTCAAGACTGAGAAAACCGCCGCCAACACCAGCGGCGGGAAGCGGTTGCCCGCATAAAATGACAGCAGCAGCGGGATGAAATAGAGCACCCAGTCCACCACGCCCAGCGGAGTCAGCCAGTCCAGGAAGAAAATCCCCGCAGTGAGCACCGGAATGGCCACGGGAACGATTTTTCTGAAGCGTGAGGTTTTCATCAGAACAGCTCCACGTTATCGCCCATTTCGGACGCATTTTTTTTCGCCGGTGGGCTTCCCGGTGCCGGGGTCGGATTGCCCTCCAGGCTCGCCGGGCTGGATTCGGCTTGGACCGGGGCCGGGAGGTTTTCGGCGGGCGCACCGGGACCGGCGGCAGCGGGCGGTGCGGGGTCGGCAAACAGTTCGACGGACGCTTCGGCGGCCTCCGCCGGCAGCGATTGCAACGCCGCCGCGTGCGCCTGCCGTTCCGCACTCATTGTGTACCGGGACTGGAGAGAATCCGTTTTCCGCGAAACGTGCGTCCCCGCTTCCGGTTCCGCGCCCTCACCGCCCCAGGCCACCAGGTCGCGAAAGAAGCCAAGCGAGCGGGAACTGGCTTGCGTGATGGTGGCGGGAAACTGGATGGTCGCCAGGGTCCCGTCCACGGATTGGGCAATGGCTCCTTGCAGTTGGGTGACCCGCTGGATGAGCTGCGGGATGGCGTGCTCCAATTCGGCGAGCTTGTGCTGCGAAGTGGCTGATTCATCGGCCAGGATGTCCTGCTCGGCCTGGCCCAATTGTTGAAAATCCTCCAGCCGCTGGCGCAGATTGCTGATCATCTGCATGGACTGATTCAGCGCCGCCCCCAACTCCCCGACCTGTTGGATGACTTCCTCTGAAATGGCGTTCGCGCGGCCCGCGAGCACTTCCAGCGTGGCCCCGTTGGGGGTGCGGATGGCAAAGACCTGGGCGTTGAGACCGGCGTGCCGCACGTCGCTGGCCAGGACCGCCGCCTTGCTGGTGCAGTCCATGAAGCTGGCCTGCAGCGGCTCGAACGCGGCGATGATATCGGCGATCTTGTGGACGGCCTGTTTGACGATATCCAGGATTTGCCCGATGCCCGCCTGGCATTGGCTGGCGAGGTTGGCCTCCAGCGTGGCGCCCCCGAGCTTGACCACCACTTCCGCCGCCGAACCGGTCTCTGTCCGCAGGCCTTGGATGCCGCCCTTGAGCGCGCTGGCCGCGCCGTTTAGCTGGTTAAACACATCCTGCACCTGATGCAACTGAACCTGCCCGGCCTGCGAGACAAACCGGCGCGTCTCCCGATCGTCCAGGGATGCCGCTGCGGGTACCTCCAACTGGTGGCGCATCTCCTCCATGGCTTCACCGACGTGTTCAATCCGCTGGCGGGCGATGTCCTGGCACTGCTGCGCCACGACGATCCCGCCGATGTGCTGCGACACGGTTTTATTGAGGCGCGCCAGGCCGGTGGCCTCGGCCCCCGAATTGATGAGCGCCTCGCTCAGGGCCTGCAACTGTCGGCGGCTTGTTTGCAGCGCGTCGGTGACGGCCCGCCGATGCTGGTGGATCGAGACGGAGATCTGCTGCATCAGGCTGCGGGCAATGCGCTCGCTCGTCTCGAGCTCCTGGAGCTGCCGCTCCATCATGCTGCGGACCTCGTTCACCGTCCGGTTCATGTTGTCGGCCAGGGTGAAGAACGCCAGTTGCACTTCCGGCGGATGCCGGCTGGCTTCGATGCGGAAGGACATCGTGATGAAGTTCAACGGCAGCAGTACGCGCATCAGCTCATTCAGTTGTTTGGCCAGTTGCGTGAGCCGCTGCTCCAACTCGGCAAAGGTGGTGAAAACATGGTCGTACTGGTCATAGCTGGCCAGCACCAGATCCTCCGCCTTCTTGAGCAATTGAAAGGCAAACTGGGCGGCGGCATCCGGTGACCGGCCCAGCGTCAGATCCGTGAGCGACTGGCACTCCTGCTGGATTTCATTCAACTGCTGGGACAGGCGGCCCAGTTCATCCCCGGTGGCCAGGAATTCGGTTTCGATGTTGCGCAGCAGGGCCAGGAGGAACTCCTTTTCCGCAGCCAGCTGGCCAGCCAGGCGGCTGGCTGGCAGTGGCGGCCGCGCGGTGCCGTCCCGGCCCGGGTGGGCGTGGGAGCCCGCCAGCCTGGTTGTGGCCAGCCGCCAAAGGCGCTCGCCGAGCCGGCGAGCACGCCGCAGCACGGTCCGGCCCGCGCGTTGCAGGCGCCCGGGGTTCAGACTCGGCTCTGGAAGGCTCGGTGGCATCAGGATTCAAAGGATTAGCATCGGCACAGTCGCACCACTTCTGGAGCGATTTGAACCAGCGGACACACCCGGCTCACCCCGCCGAGCTTGATGGCCTCGGCGGGCATGCCGAAGACGATGCAACTCGCCTCGTCCTGGGCGATATTGATCGCGCCCGCCTCTTTCATTTCCAGCATGCCGTGCGCGCCGTCATCCCCCATGCCGGTCATGATGACGCCCACGGCATTGGCCCCCGCATAGCGCGCGGTGGAACGAAACAGCACATCCACGGAGGGACGATGCCGGCTCACCAGCGGACCCTCCTTGACCTCGACAAAGTAGCGCGCGCCGCTGCGCTTGAGCAGGAGGTGCCGGTTGCCCGGCGCGATCAGCGCCTGGCCGCGCAGGACCGAATCCCCGTCGGCCGCCTCTTTGACGGTGACCGCGCAAAGGTCGTTGAGTCGCCGGGCAAAGTTGGCGGTGAATTTTTCGGGCATGTGCTGCACAATCAGGATGCCCGGCGCATCCGGTGGCAGGGCTTCCAGGAACACGCGCAGTGCCTCCGTCCCGCCGGTGGATGCCCCGACGACAACCACTTTTTCGGTCGTTTGAATCATCGCATGGGTGGGCGGGCGGGCCAGCATGGCATCGGCCGTCAGCTTGGGCGCAACGTGCGGGGTGGCCAGGAGCACGGGCCGTTTCCCCACCCGCACCTGCGCGGCGGATTTCACGGCGTCGCAAATGCGGATGCGCGATTCTTCAAGGAATTGCCGGGTGCCGAGCTTGGGTTTGGTGATGACCTCGACCGCGCCTTTCTCCAAGGCCGCCAGCGCGGTCTCCGAACCTTTCTCGGTCAGGGTGGAGCAGATCACGACCGGGATGGGGTGCTGGGCCATCAATTTTTCCAGAAAGGTGATGCCGTCCATGCGCGGCATTTCCACGTCCAGAGTGATGACGTCGGGCACCTCAAGCTTGATGCGCTCGACGGCGATGTAAGGATCGGCGGCGGTGGCCATGACGGCGATGCCCGGATCGCTCTCCAGGATCTCTTTCATCGTCTGGCGCACCACCGCGCTGTCATCCACGACCAGCACGCGGATTATTTTCCGCGCCGAATCAAGCACGATGGGCGGCTGGGGTGGCATAATGTTCTATTCTGGAATGGCGGAGTCAGCCCCGGCCGGGCGCAGTTTTAACTGGATCAAGAGCTCATTGAGCTTGGTTGGCTCGACCGGTTTCACGAGATAACCGTCGCATAATCCGTGGAATGCTTTCATGATGTTTTGGACATCGTCGAGTCCGGTGGTCATGATGATTTTGGCCCCGCGACGGGAATAAATGCCCCGGGCCTCCTCCGCTGCGCGCATGGCCTTGAGCGCGGTCTGGCCATCCATTTCCGGCATCAAAATATCCAGGCAGACGAGCGTGTACGCCTGCTGGCTTTGCAAGGCCTGCTGAAACACCGCCACGGCCTCCCGCCCATTCACGGCCAGATGGCATTCGCCGCAAGCCCCGAGCAGCTTCTGCAGGGCGAGGCGGCAGAAAAAATCATCTTCAGCAATCAGGGTTTTCATGGCAGGTTGTTGGGGATGGCCTCGCGCTGGCTCAGGTGTTTGTGCAGCACTTCGCCGGTCTGGGTGTTGAAAAGGATCTTGCAGCCGCGCGTGCCGCCGACATTTTGCGCCTTGATCTGGAAGCCCGCCGCCTGGAGGAGTTTGCGCGCCTTGGCGATGTTGGCGTCGCCAATCAGCCGGTCATTCTGGGCGGGGCCGCCCAGGTCAATCACATTGCCCCCGCCAAACATTTTAACCTCCACCTCCGCCGGCGGTAATCCCAGCCGGGAGAACCGCTCGATCATGACGGGGATGGCGTGGTCCAGATAGCGGAATAATTCCTCGGGCTTTGCGCCCGGCTGGCGCGCGCCATGGGACTTCGGCAGCATGCCGTGGCAGATGGCGGCCAGGCCAAAGCGGGGGTTGAACATGGTCACGGCCACGCAGGAGCCCAGCACGGTGACCACCCATTGCGGCTCCTGCGTGACCAGGCATTCGCCGGGTCGCAGATGGCATTGAGGCAATGGAGGTCCGGGCAGGTTCATGACGGTTTCTGATAAATGGCGGCACCGATGCCGGCCACCGGCAGGTTCAGTCCCGCCAGTGATTCCGAATGGCCGACGAACAAATAGCCGCCCGGAACCAGGTTGCGGCAGAGCTTGTGGATGACCGCTTCCTGCGTGGCCTTGTCGAAATAGATCATGACGTTCCGGAAAAAGATCACCTCAAACAGGTCTTTCACCCCATACAGCGCATCCATGAAGTTCAACTGGTGAAAAATGATTTTGTGCCGCAGCTCCGGGATGATGCGCACCTGGGCCCGCTGCGGATCCTTGCTGCGCAACAGGTATTTTGCGCGCAAGGGCAGCGGCACCGGCGCAACCCGTTCCTCGTCATAAATGCCCGCCTGTGCGTGTTCGAGGACCCGGGTGGAAATATCCGTGGCCAGAAATGAAAAGTCAAAACCGGGGCGCCGTGTCCCAAATTCCGCCAGCACCATCGCCAGCGTGTAGGGCTCCTCGCCCGAAGAGCACCCCGCGCACCAGAGTTTCAAATGCCACGGCCGCACGCCGCCACCCCCGCCCTCGCCCGGATCAAGATTGGGCAGCGCCGTTTGAACCAGATAGGCAAAGTGTTGCGGCTCGCGAAAGAAATCCGTCTTGTTCGTCGTGATGGCGTTGATGAAATGAACCCGCTCTTCCGCGCCTTGATCCGGAGCGAACAGAAATTGCTGATATTGCTCCAGCGAGCTGAGGCCCAAGACCCGCAACCGGCGTTGCAACCGGCTCTGCAACATGGGTAACTTGGCCGGCGACATCTTGATGCCCAGCTCGCCGGTGATGTAGGTGCAAAACCGGTCCAGACTCGCGCGCGACAATCCCGGAGCCTCCATCGTTGCAGGCGTGGAGTTCATAACGCGCCTCCGGTTCCCGGAGCGGCCCCAGTCACGCGCGCACCCGCCCCGAGGGCTGATTTCGCGTCATCAACGGCCAGGATGCGTGACATGATTTGGCTCCAGTCCAAGGCTTCGTTTTGCTTCAAGCCGGTGCCGCCACGGGTGCCTCGACCGCCAGGGCCGCCTCCCGCAACGCCGGGCCGGTGGAGGCAAACACCCGGTTGATGTCGAGCAGGATGATGAATTCATCCCCGCGCCGGCCCATGCCTTGGATCAACTCCGTGCGCCAGCGCATGGCGATGCGCGGGGGCGGATTGATCTGGCCGGCCTCCAGCTCGATGACTTCATGCACGCTGTCGGCAATGCCGCCCACCACGGTCGTCTCACTGTCCAGCTCCAGTTCCAGCACCACAATGCGGCTGTTGATGGTGTCCGGGGTGGAGGGCAGGCCGAATTTGAGCCGCAGATCCACCACCGGGATCGCCTTGCCCCGGACGTTGACCACGCCGCGCATGTAATCCGGCGCGGTCGGGACCTTGGTGATATGGGGCAGTTCCAGGACTTCGCGCACTTGCGCGACGTTGATGGCGAAGGATTCATCGCCCAGTTTGAACGTGATATACTGGGCGGTTTCCGTGATGGCGGTGTTCATAGTCACAAGCGTGGAACCGTTTAGTAACTGGTGAATTCCTTGTCCTTCGCATCGCCATGGCCGTTGCTGTGACCGTGGCTGGCCTCCGCGCCCAATTCAATGGCGTGTTTCACCGGCTTGGTGATCCGGGGTTTGTCCGGCTGCCACGCGGCCGCCACGGCGGCCTTCTTGCTGTGGGAAACGGGCGGGGCGACTGCGACCTGGCTGCGTTTGCGCAAGGTGTCGTCCAGCTTGAAGAAGCTGATGGTGTGCTGCAACTGCTCGGCCTGGCTGGACAATTCTTCCGCCGTGGACGCCATTTCCTCCGCCGCCGAGGCGTTTTGCTGGATGACTTGATCCAGTTGCTGGATGGCTTTGTTGACCTGCATGGCCCCGGTGTTCTGTTCGGCACTGGCCGCGTTGATTTCCTGGACCAGTTCCGCCGTCTTGCGAATGTCGGGCACGAGTTGGGTGAGCATTTCGCCGGCACCCTGGGCCACGTTGACGCCGCCGGTGGCCAGTTTGGTGATTTCGGCAGCGGCGCCCTGGCTGCGTTCGGCGAGCTTGCGCACTTCGCTGGCCACGACGGCAAACCCTTTGCCATGCTCGCCTGCGCGGGCGGCCTCGACGGCGGCATTGAGCGCGAGCAAATCGGTTTTGCGGGCGATTTCCTCGATGATGTTGATTTTCTCGGCTATTTCTTTCATCGAGCTGACGGTTTGCGCCACCGCGCCCCCGCTAACCTTGGCGTCTTCCGCGGCTTTGGAGGCCAGCTTGTCGGTTTGCTTGGCGTTCTCGGCGTTCTGCTGGATGCTGGAAGTCATCTCTTCCATCGAAGAAGTGGTCTCCTCGGCGGAGGCGGCCTGCTCGGAGGCACCCTGGGAAAGCTGCTGGGCGGTGGCGCTCATTTCCGAACTGCCGGAACTGACGTTGTCGGCGGCCTTGGTGACATCGGCCACCACCTGGCTGAGCGAGTCGCTCATCTCATTGAGCGAAGTGGCCATCTGCCCGATCTCGTCCTGGGATTTGATTTCCATGCGCTGGGTCAGATCGCCTTTGGCCACATTCTTCAGCACCGCGACGACTTCCGCGATGGGACGGGTGATGGAACGCGTGAGATACAGGGCCAGCGAGATGCCGACCAGAATCGCGACGACCAGGCCGATCAGCAATGTGGTCGAAGCGGCCCCCAGCTTGTGCGTGGATTCATTGGCGGCATCCACGGTCCGGGTCATGCCGGTGGATTGAATCTCGTCGCCCATCGCGCCGAGCTTTTCCGCAATGTCCGCGCGCTTCTTGCTGATGTCGGAGAGCGCCACATAGTCGCCCATCAACGCTTTCATGGTGTCCCGGTAAGCGTGCGCATCATTCTGGACTTGTTTGAGCTCCGCAATGTCCGCCTGCACGATCAGCAATGAAAACAACTGCTCGAATTTGCCATCCATGGTTTCAAACCCTTTCAGGCCCTCCTCAATGAGCTTCGGATCACGCAGCGCCTGGGACTTGAAGACGGCGATGCGCGCGGCATTGCCCTCGCCGCGGATCTGGTTGGCCAGCGCCAGTTTGAGCGCCCGCTCCTTGAGCTTGCCGGCTTCGGCGAAGGCTTCGATTTCCCTGGCCTGGCGCTCGGCCTGACCTTCGATCAGCTTGTCAATGTTGGCGATGAAATCCGCCGCCGACTGGTTCAACCGGTCGCGGTCGGTGATGATTTCCTTGTTCTTCGCCTCGGTCACATCCACCAATTGTTCATAGTCCTTGAGGGCCGGAGTGATCTGGCCCAGATGATCTTTCAATTTCACCAGGTCGGCATTCTCATCGGACAGCTTTTGGGCGGCAGCCAGGTGGACATGCACCTCCGCCAGCCCTTTGCGGCCAGCCTCCAGGTAATTTTCGTCGGCCGTCAAGCCATAGCTGCGAACCGCCAATTGGGCGGTGGCCAGCGCGCTGTTGAATTCGCCGGCAATCTGGCTTTCCGGCACAAATTGCGTGGAGAGCTTCTGCGCCTGCCCGCTCACCAGGCGCATGTTGATCAGCGCCAGGCCGCCCAACAAGGTGGCGATCAGGATCAAGGACCCGAACCCGAGTCCGATTTTCTTTCCCAGGGTAATTGTTTTCATAATGTTTTTGTGTTGTGGTTGCGATTGAAAATTTACTTGAGGATTTCCACCTGGCCGCTGTCCAGGTCGTAACGGGCGGCGACCACCTTGAGTTTGCCGGCCTTCACCGCCTCACCCAGAATGGGTTCCACATGGGTGAGAATGCCCGCCACCCGCTGCGCATTCGCGCGGACGGCGTTATCCACGGGATCACCGGCCTGCCCCTTGGTTTGCTCGATCGCGGGCTCAAGGGCTTCCACCACGCTGCGAAGGTGTCCGGGCACCTCGCCGCCCGCCACGGCCGCCGACACGGCCCCGCACTTCTCATGGCCCATCACGACAATGAGCGGTGTGTGCAGATGCTCGACCGCATATTCCATGCTGCCGATGGTGTGGTCATCCAGGACGTTGCCGGCGTTGCGCAGCACAAACAAGTCACCGAGTCCCTGGTCAAACACCAATTCCGGACTAACCCGGGAATCGGCGCAGGTCAAAATGATCGCGAACGGTTCCTGGCCCTTGGTCAGGGCCGCCCGGCGCTCCAGGGACTGGTCGGGATGCAACATGCCATTGGTGACGTAACGTTGGTTGCCGGCCAGAAGCTTCTGCAACGCCTGGTCGCCATCGGGCAGGTCGCCAGCAAACACGCTGGGCAGGCTGAACAGGACACTGCTGACGAGCAGGGCCAGGATTCGGAGGGGGGCGGAATGGATCTTCATGGGGGCTAGTTTCTTTGGTGCGGCGAATGGATGGTCTGCGCGTGAAGGGAACCCGCACTTTCCCCCGCACCGTTTTGTGCGTCGGCGAACCGCATCAGTCCGCCCAGGTCCAAAATCAAAGCCACCCGGCCGTCGCCCATGATGGTGGCGCCGGAAACGAGTTCGATATTCCGATAAAACCTGCCCAGCGGCTGAATCACCGTCTGGTGACTGCCCAGCACGCGGTCCACGACCAGCCCGACGCGGGCCTCGCCCTGGCGCGCAATGACGATTTTTTCCACCTCCAGCTCGGTGCCCTGCATGGCAAAAGCTTCGCGGAGCCGGATATAGGGCACGAGTTCCCCGCGCACGGCAATGACGTTGCGACCGTTGTTCCGGCTGCGCTCGGCACGCTGGAGCTCCACATTCTCGGTGACCACCGACATCGGCACAATGAACTGGTCGCGACCGATTTCCACCAGCAACCCGTCAATAATGGCCAGCGTGAGCGGCAGGGTCAGCGTGAGGGTGGTGCCTTTGCCGCTTTCGCTCGCCAGGGCCACCTGGCCGCGCAACGCATCAAACTGCCGTTTGACCACATCCATGCCCACCCCGCGTCCAGAGACGCCGGTCACCTGTTTGGCGGTGGAAAAACCGGGCTGGAAGATCAGGTCGTAAATGTCGCGCTCGGAAAGTTTTGCGTCCGCCGTGATCAGGCCCTTCTCGACCGCCTTGGCGCGGACCGCCTCCCGGTCAATCCCCTGCCCGTCATCGGTGATGGTGATGACCACGTTCGAACCGACATGCGCGGCGGCGAGCCGGATGATGCCCCGGCGCGGTTTGCCAGCCGCGACGCGCGCCGCCGGCAGCTCAATGCCATGGCCAATACTGTTGCGGATGAGATGGACCAGGGGATCGCCCAACTGGTCGAGCACCGTCTTGTCCAGCTCCGTCTCCTCGCCTTGGGTGACGAGGTCAATCTCCTTGCCCAATTCGGCGGAGAGATCATGCACCAGGCGTTTGAAGCGGCTGAACGTGGCCTCAATGGGCATCATGCGAATGCCCAGGACGTTGTCCCGCAGTTCATCCACGAGGCGCTCCAGTTCCTCCACCGGACCCGCGAGGTTCGAAACATTGGCCAGCGCGGCGATTTGGGACAGCCGCGATTGGTTCATCACCAGTTCCCCAACGAGATTCACCAGCCGGTCGAGCCGCTCGGAGGGAACGCGGATGCTGGACTCTTTGGCGGCCGCCTTCCGCGCCGGCGCATTTCCCGGAGGGGAGGGCAAAGGCTTGCGGATCTCGGGCTTGCCAGGCTCGGAGGCGGGCTCGGTGGGGGTGGCGGCAACGATCGGGTCGGCCACCTTTTGGTCCAGAACCTCCATCGGGGCAATGCGGAGTTCGCTGCCATCCTCAACAAACATAAACACGTCCTTGATGGCATTTTGGCCCCGGGTGGTGGTCAGCGTGATATCCCACGCCAAATAGCAGCGGTCCGGCTGGAGTTGCTCCAGGGGGGGCACGCCTTCCGTCCGGGCCACGATCCGGCAATCGCCGAGTGCCCGCAATTCGTTCAGCAGGGCAATGGGATTGGTGCCGGACACCATCAGGTCGGGCGGCGGACGGAAATGAATCTGGAAGGTTTGCCGCGACTCGGAGTCGGCTGACACGACAGCCTTGGCCTCGTTGCCCTTGGCAGTGGTACCCGCCGCCTGGGCATTCGCCCCGGCGGTGGGCAGCAGCGCGGTCAACCGGGCCACAATCTCCGCGCTGGCGGCCAGCGGCGGCGGCAGGTTGCTTTGCGCCGCGTCGAGCAAAGCCTTGATGTGATCCCGGGAGCGGAGGATGAGGCGGATCAGTTCTGCGGACAGTGGCAGCCGGTTTTCGCGCACCAGATCCAGCACCGTTTCGACATGGTGCGTGAATTCGGCCACCGCATCGAAGCCGAACATCGCGCCCGAACCCTTGAGAGTATGAAACGCCCGGAAGAGTTCATTGATGAGTTCGCCGGCCGGTTGGTCCGGTTGGTCCGGGTCGAGGTCGAGCGCAATCGCCTCAATGCGGGCCAACAGGTCTTCCGCCTCGTTCAGGAAGGTTTGGACTGGATGGCGCGGGTTCATATCGGATGGGTTCACGGCAGGAGTTTCCTGGCCACCGCGACCAATTGTTCAAGCCGGAATGGCTTGGTGATCCAGCCGCTGGCGCCGGCCGCCCGGCCCTCCTGCTTTTTGGCGTCCTGCGATTCGGTGGTCAGCATGACGATGGGGATGTATTTGCATTGCGGCAGCGCACGCACCTGGCGGATCAACTCAATGCCGTCCATGTGCGGCATGTTCAGGTCGGTGATCAGCATGTGCGGCGGACTCGCGGTGAGCTTGGTCAACGCGTCTTTTCCGTCCACCGCCTCCACCACGTCATAACCGGCCTCGCGCAGCGTGAAGACGATCATCTGCCGCATGCTTTGGGAGTCATCGGCGGTTAAAATGGTTTTGCCCATGGCATCAATTTACGGGTCGTTGCAGCGGTTCGAGCTCCACCCCGAGGAGGATGGCGCATTGCCCGATGGCGGGAGACTGGGTCGAAATGACCAGCGGCTTGCGGGCGGCCTCGGCGCTCCGGCGGGCGGCGAGCAACCATTGCAGGCCGGCCGCATCGCACGTGGCCACGTTGGCGAGTTCCAGGGTCAGTCCGGGCTGATCCCCCAAGTGCTGCAACAAAGCAGCGCGCGCCGCTTCCACGCTATAGATGTCCAGCTCACCCACCAGTCGGACGGTGTTGGTGCCTGGCACTGTGGTGACCCGTAGTTTCATGGCAATTAGATTTACACCCCAAGCCCGGAGAATCCGTTCATGAACTATTATCGGTGCCAATGAAAGCAACTTTAGAAGAATAATCCCGGGGTGCATCCGGCAGAACTTGAACCAGCAACCCTTTGACCAGTAGTGCCGCCGGCCAAAAGTCACTTTCACCCGAGCTGGGGCTCAGTAGCTCCACGTCTCATGCGCCAGCGGGGCGGAATGCAGTTCCTGCCGGTTCTGCCGCCAATGGGGCAGGTGCTTTTCCAGAATGGAAACGAAGCGGTCGTGATGATTCCGCTCAAGGAAATGCACCCTCTCGTGGGCGATGATGTATTCCAGGCAGGCCCCCGGCTTCTTGGCCAGACACCAATGGTAAAACGGTGAAAAGGTAAAAAGTGATATTACGGGGGGGTTCAGGGGTTTTGTGGGCAAACGGTGGAAGATGGGAGCGCTGGGTATAACCACCCCTCATCCTTGGTCCTTCTCCCCATTGAGGGGAGAAGGAGTCCGTGGCGGAGGCCGCGGAATGAGGACATGCTTTCTGGCGTGAGGGGTTGTTTCATGGTGATAAAAGTGTTATTTCGGGGGAAGTGTTCAGCCGGGACCCCGGATGGGGCTGATACAGGAAGAAACGGACGGGAGGCGGCTCTGGATATGACCACCCCTCACCCTCAATCCCTCTCCCCGTTGAGGGGAGAGGGAAGCCAGTGGC
>Ga0302319_10000581_pt1 | contig 82700 bp, 81 predicted proteins | sample Bog_T0_2_FD_203319 | JGI IMG/M metagenome (GOLD analysis project Ga0302319, IMG submission 203319) | Peat permafrost microbial communities from Stordalen Mire near Abisko, Sweden - Bog_T0_2 | ecosystem: Environmental > Terrestrial > Soil > Wetlands > Peat | place: Sweden: Abisko, Stordalen Mire...
GAATCGTTAACAGCGCTCTCCGTGGCCACGGGATACGGCTCCTTCAAAACGGGATATGGTTCTTGAGGCAGCAACATTTGGATCACCTACCCCAGAGTCTAACGCTCCGGGAAACACGGATGCGGTGTCCGAAAGGCTCATCTGGCATTTTTTTTTACATTTAATCCGCAAAACGAAAAAGCGCAAAAGTGGGAAATATGCCGAGCGAATCCTTGCTCGGCGGATCACTGCTTGGTGAATCCCCTGCCGATCACCTCCAGCGTATCCTCCGCCAGCCCCAGCCCGGCCAATTCCTCCCGCCCGAACCACCGCACCTCCGCCGCGTCGCTGGCCGCCGCCAAATCCCCCGCAACCCGGCGGCACAAAAAATCAATCAAAACGTAGTGATATTGCACGCCCCCGGCGGCATCCCGCAGCACGCGGTCGTACACCCCAAGCAGTTCGCCGGGTTCCACGATCAGCCCAGTCTCCTCGCGTGCCTCCCGCACCGCCGCTTCCCGCACCAACTCGCCCACTTCCAGCACGCCCCCGGGGATGGACCACTCGCCGTCCAGCGGCGGATGCGCCCGCTTCACCAGCGCCACGCGGCCGTCTTCAATAATGATCGCGCCCACCCCCACCAGCGGCACCTCCGGATATTCGCGTTGCATATTTGCCTAAGGTAGACGCAAAGATTCTAAAGCAAAAAGGATTTACCCCCGTGTTCCCCGTGGCCTCCGTGGTTAAAATTTTGGTTTTGTCCTACTCCGTGCCTCAGCGCCTCCGTGGTTAAATAGTACTTCCATGCCCCTGGAAGAATACAAACGCAAGCGCCGCTTCGAAGAAACGCCCGAGCCTCCGCCGAAAGTTGGAACCAAGCCCGGCCACCGCTTCGTCGTCCAGAAGCACGACGCCACCCGCCTGCACTACGATTTTCGCCTGGAGATGGAGGGCGTGCTGAAATCCTGGGCCGTCCCGAAAGGCCCGTCGCTCGATCCCGCCGATAAGCGCCTCGCCATGCAAGTGGAAGATCATCCCGTTTCCTACTTCGATTTCGAAGGCATCATCCCGGAAAACAATTACGGCGCAGGCACGGTGATGGTGTGGGATGTGGGGACATGGCAGCCGCTCTCACCGGTCGCGGTCGAGGGCAAATACGTTCCCGGCACCGAGGCCGAAGCCGTCGCCATGCTGGCCAAAGGCGACTTGAAGTTCCGCCTGAAAGGCAAAAAGTTGAACGGCGACTTCGCCCTGATAAAAATCAAAGGCCGCCGTCCCGGAAGCAAAGGCACCGAATGGCTGCTGATCAAGAAGCATGACAACTACGTGGTCGAAGGCTACGACATCGATGACTACGACGAGTCAGTCCTAAGCAAGCGCAGCCTGGCCGAGATCGCCGGAGACGCCGGCTCCAAAGAGTGGAGAAGCCGTCCAACAAGTCGCGGCAAACTTAAGGCCGCGTGGCTCGCCGACGCCGTAGCCAAACTCGACAAAAAGAACTTGGAAAAGAAGACGGCAAAAAAAAAAGAGCCGACCACGCAGGGAAACAAAGTAACTCCAACTGAGCCTCAACCTGGATCCCCGCCGAAGACTTACCCCGTGGCCTCCGTGCCCCCCGTGGTGAATGCTCTTCCATCCGCCGCCTCCGCCCCCGTCAAGCGCCAAATGCCCACTGCGATCCATCCCATGCTGGCCACTTCAATCGACGATCCCTTCGACAGTCCCGACTGGCTTTTCGAAATCAAGTGGGACGGCTACCGCGCCGTGGCCTTCGTCGAAAACGGCAAAGCACGCCTGGTCTCGCGCAATCAAAATGACCTGACGCCCCGCTATCCCGAACTCAAAGACCTGGCAAAATCCGTCAAAGCGAAAACCGCCATTCTCGACGGCGAAGTGGTCGCGCTCGACGAGCAGGGCCGTGCCTCTTTCAGCCTGATGCAGCAGCGCACCGGCTTCCGTCCCGGCGGACGCCGCGGCGTCGCCAACGCCGACGTCCCCGTGCTCTATTACGCCTTCGACCTGCTCTATCTCGATGGCTATGACTGGCGAAAGCTGCCGCTCGAAGAACGCAAGAAGAAACTGGCGTCGATCCTCATCGCGGGAGACGCGCTGCGCTATTCCGATCATTACGAGAAGCAAGGCAAGGCGCTCTTCGAAATGGCGCGCGCCAAGGGCCTCGAAGGCATCCTAGCCAAAAAGCGCGACAGCATTTATCAGGAGCGCCGCTCCACCGAGTGGTTGAAAATCAAAATCACGCACCGCCTCGAGTGCGTGATCGGAGGCTACACCGAACCTGAAGGCAGCCGCGCCCACTTCGGCTCCATCGTGCTCGGCCTCTATGACAAACAAGCCCGGCTCATTCACGTCGGCCAGGCCGGCAGCGGCTTCAATCAGAAGTCGCTCGAAGAAGTCTGGAAGCTGCTGAAGAAGCGCGAGACGAAGAAGAACCCCTTCCATGGCGAAGTCGAGGCCCTCAGAAAGGTCTACTGGGTCAAACCAGAACTGGTAGCGGAGATTGAATACGCCGAATGGACCGAAGGCGCCAGCCACGGCAGCGGCCCCAAACTGCGCGCCCCAGTCTTCTTAGGCTTGCGCGACGACAAGAATCCACACGATTGTGTGCTCGACGAAATCAACCGAACTGCTACTTAATTTCTTTCAGCGCCAGCAACGTCCCATAATCGTGCCCGCCGTTATCCACCGCGCGCACAACCATCGCCGCAAATGCGTCCCGCAGCTCCGGAAACTTCGCCACCAGCGCCTTCATCACCGCAATATTGTTCTGGTAAGTCTGGTTGGTGTTCGAAATATCGCTGGCCTGATATCTGACAATCAAATCCAGATCGCTGCCCACTACCTCAGGAAAAAGCGCCGTGAGTTTGTAAGTTGCGGGTCCAACCGCAAGATCCGCAGTTTTCCCGTCCCCCGGAAAATCCGCCGGCTGCGACTTCTGCGAATCGTCGTAAAGCTTGTCGGTGGCCGCCGTGCTCATAAACGGCAGCGGCGCAGCCAGCGAGATCGCCTCCAGCCCGTAGAGCCAGGAGTTATGAGTTTGGCCCTTCGCCTCAAATTCGCGGGCCCGCGCCGCAAACCAATCGCTGTAGTGCCCCGCGGCTTGTCCGGGCTTAATGTAAAGCCCGCCCAGCTTCCACTCCGCTCCCTGCTGCTGCAAGATCAGCGAAACCGTAAACGACCCCTTCGCCGCCGGTGCGTCCAGAATCACCACGCCATATTTGCCGGGCGGAAGATTGTTGAGCGAGAAAACAGCGCTATCACGGGTCTGCCCCTTGCTGCCGAAAACGCCGCAGAAAAATTCTGCGCGCGGGATGGCCGCGGTTCCTTCCGTCACCAGCAGAAACGGCGGACGCGCCTCTGCCTTCGCCCCCGCAAGGTCAGCCTGATTCTCTTTGATCCTGGCCTCCACTCCGGAAAAATCCTCGGCCAGGCTTGGGATCGCGCTCTGCCGCAGCGTTGCCGTATCGCCTTTGGCTGCCAGCCCGAAGTCGCGCAGCGCTACCGCGATCAGCGCCGTGCGCGTCGCGTCCTCCATTTCGTTCGCCGTCTGGCAACTTTCCGCGAACCCGCTCGCCACACTGAACCCCGCCAGCGTGGCACAAACCGCGAGCCAGTGGCTAAAAACCGTTAACCACGGCCTTCTTTCCACCCAACCGCAATCCTCTGCGTTCCTCACGTCTTCCATCTCCGAGGGAATTGTACGCTCCCCGCCATTCTCAGCAAGTGCAAGAAATTGCACATCAACCCTGTCTGCGCCCCCAAACTTTCGCCTCTGCAAGAGCCTAAAGTCAATCCGTTCTATCTGGTAGGGAAGCCGACAGCGGGCCATTTGACACCCGAAGCGGTGCTAAAATTGCTCCTACCAGGCTACCGTCTCCCGAAATGGCTGCGCATGCAGCATACCAATGAAGTAACTTGTAATGATCACTATCGCGGAGGTTTGTCATGAGGCTTGATACAATGATGAAAGGTTTCACAGTAACAGGATTGCTGGCAGTGGGCGTTCTCTGCCTGCCCGTTTCTGGACTCGCCGATACACAAACCACGCCAACCCGGCATCCCGTGCACAAAGCGGTAAAGAAACCACAGCCGCCGCCTCCTTTGCCCTCCGGAACGCGAGGTCCGGTCCCGCAAGTTCCGCTCGATGCCATCCCCGCGGTCGCGCCCCAAGTCAGCTACCAGGACGGTCTGCTGACCATCGTTGCACCCAACTCCACTTTAGCCGACATCCTGCGCAGCGTGCGCAAGCACACCTCCGCCGATATCGAAATCCCCGCCACCGCCAATGAGCGAGTCGTTACCCGCCTCGGTCCCGGCCCCGCGCGTGAAGTTGTCGCCGAATTGCTGAATGGTTCCCGCTTCAACTATGTTCTGCTGGGATCGCCAAACGATGCCAGCCAGCTCGTGCGCGTGGTCCTGGTGGCCAAGACCGGCCCCGATAACCCGGATCCTCAACCCCCCGGCGCTGGCGCCAACGGAGCCCCGCCTGCCCAAGTAGCCGCCGACGCACCCGATGCCGATACGCCCGATGAGAGCACAGAGGAGAATCAGGATCAGGGCACAGCCGAAGCCGAACAACCCCCGCCCGCTCCCGACCAGCCCGGCGCGAAGACTCCACAGCAGATGTTGCAGGAGATGCAGCAGCGTCAATTGCAAATGCAGCAACAACAGCCCGGCCAACCACCCATGCCCTATCCCGGCCGGCCCGGTATGCCAATCCCGCAACCGCAACCCCAACAACAACCGCAGCAGGATCAATAAAACTCTTGGAGCCCCGGACGCCTCGTCCGGGGCCTTCGGATTCACGACCCAGTCGTGCTTCGAAGTCCTAAGCCCTAGCAGGCTGCTGAAAAACTCCTGAATTCATGCGTAGCCGCGGACGAACGGCGCTTGAGCGCCGTGTAAACGGCGTAGATATAAAGCGGGCTTTAGCCCCAGTGGTCCCTTTCTTCGCGGCTAAGCTGTTTCTAGGCAGCGTGCTTCGAATTCGTCCAACCTTCACGGCCGATTGCCATCCCGGTCGACCCGGCCCTGCGCTCCCGGCTGCTGCGGCCGATGCGCCCGCGCCGTCACCTCGGAGTCCTCTCCGGTCCTGGCCTTCTGCAGCAGATCCCAATCGCGCGTCACGTCGCCTTCGCTGGCCTTGGGCGGATTCCCCCGCCGCAACTCCGCATGTAGCCGCGCCTCGAGAAATTGCTCTGTGAACTCCTCCCCCGCGTCGTTGGCCAAAATGTTGCTGCCCGCCACGCCCACACCCACCACTTCATCGCCCAAGCGAACCCGCAGCACAGGATGCCCGTGCTCGTCCAAATCCGGCACGGTATTTCGGAACAACCGCTTCCATTTTTCGATGCGGGCGACATTGTTGTCCGCATCGGGCTCGCTGGCCAGATGATTCAACTCGCTCTGATAAGACCGCCGATCCTCTGGCCCCAGCGGCGGCTCCAGCTCCCGTTCGGCATTGAACACCATCGCCTGCCGCCCCGGATCGAAGCGCCCCGCGCCCGTGCCCTCATACACCGCCACCACGCATCCCGCAAAAATCGGATTCGCTACACCCGCCGGCACAATGTATTTCTTCGATTTCAGGAAAGACTCCACCACGCCATGCACCGGCGTGCTGCGCGCCGCGCTGCCCGGAATCTGCGGAATCACGAAGCGCGAGAACTTCAAATCCTCATGCCGCCCGCTATACCGGATCAGCAGCTTCGCAATCTGCTTCGGCGTGGTGATGCCCACGTCCGCGACAATGCTGCGGTGCAGGGTTTTCGGATAATAAAAGTTGATCACGTCCTTGGCGAAATCGGCGCAGTTGCGATAGCTGAGATGAAAGTGCGACTGGTTCGGCGACGAATTGTATTTCTCGATGAAGGCCTCATCCTGCGCCGTAGTGGTTTCGATTTCAAACCCATAAATCGTCCGGTCATAAGACGACCCAACTAGTTCATACCAGTTCCCACCCGGAGTCTCTCCACTCGCCTTGTCTGGCGCCACCGCTTCCAGATGCTTGCGCCGATATTGGTCCCGCAGAAAATTCGCCATCTTCGGGTCTGCCACCAGCGGGATATCTTCCGGCCGCTCCACCGCATAAAGATAAGGAATCAGCGGCACCGCAAGCCAGTCATAGCCATGCACGCCGTCATAGCGGCTGATCACGGCCCCCAGTTCCCCCGGAGCGCAAGCCCGCAATACCAGGGGAGTCTCCGCGCAAACTCCGGTCAAATACACGGCCGCATGTCCGGTAGCCGTGAAAAACCCCATCGCTCCGTAAGGCTCTTCCAGGAGGAGGGTGGCCGACGATGCGCTTGCCAGGCAGGCGGACGCAGACACCAGCACCAGCAAGGTGCCCAGAGAGCGCGCCAATCTGCTTAGGCAAGGCATAACTATTCCCTAGTAAGAACCCCTCCAGAAAAGGTTAGTTGCCAATCGCGGGAAGCGCGAGTTACGGAAGTCAGAAAATCAACAGGAAATCTCGACTACAGCTTGTAACCGACAGAAAACGCGGTAGATACGACAGTCTGCCGGACGCCGTCGCGCGCGGGGAAAGCCATGCCGCGGGCGATGCAAGGACGGCGGAAACCGACTTTACCGTGGGGACGCTCCCAGGTGGGAGATAAAAAGGAGTAAATCCACAGCGAGGAACCAAAGTTGCACTCCCAGCGCTGTCTTCGGGCCATTGGCATGTAGTGGTCGGCCTCGGCAGCGGCCAGGGGGCTCAGATAAAAAGGGCGCCGGAAAATTTCCCGGCGCCATGAAGAAGAACTCGCGAGATGCGGTCTAGCGAGGTTTACCCACCAAAACTTATTTGCTTTCCGCGATCGGACTTGCCCCCAAATCGCGCCGTCCATTCACCGCCGTCCGCGCCGCGCGCGCCGCCGGCAAGGTCGCCGCCGCCGCCCCGTAGCGCTCCAGCAGCACTGGAGCCATCGTGTTCTCCGCTTCCTTCACGAAGATCATCTGACTCTCCGTAGCCATATCCACGCGCACAAAATCTCCCAGCTTCACCTGCCCCGTCGCCACCAGGTTGGCCAGCGGAAACACCAGATGCCGCTCAATCGCCCGCTTCAAATGCCGCGCCCCATACCGCGGATCCGTTCCCTCTTTCAGAAGAAACTGCTTCACGCCCGAGGTGCAATTAAACACAAACTGGTTCGTGCCCGCAGCCAACAGCACGCGCTGCTGCACCATCCCCAATTCGATCTCCAGAATCTGCGCCAGATGCTCGTCGCGCAAAGTCTTGAACACCACCGTCTTGTCGATGCGGTTCATAAATTCCGGCGTAAACTTCCGCCGCGCCGCTTCCACCGCTGTGCGCTGGATCTTGTCGTCGAAGTTGTTGTCCACTTCCACCACCTTCGGCGCAAATCCCAACCCGCCATCCACCAGATCGGTCATCTCGCTGGCCCCCAGGTTCGAGGTCAGGATGATGATGCACTGCGACAAATCCACCCGCCGGTTGTCGCCTAGCGTCAGCGTAGCTTTATCCAAAATGCCCAGCAGCAACTGCCACAGCGAATCGCTCGCCTTCTCAATCTCGTCAAACAGCAAAATCGAAAGCTTCAGCTTCTCCGTGAACCACTGATTCAACGCCTCCTGCGTCAGCAGCGGATGCGTCTCCCGGTGCCCCAAATATCCCGGAGGCGATCCAATCAGCTTCGCAATCTCATGCGAATGCTGAAACTCCGCGCAATCAATCTTGATGCAAGCGTGCGCGTCTCCAAACAGCGACTCCGCGATCGCTTCCACCACCCGCGTCTTGCCCGAGCCCGTCGGCCCCAGAAACAGCAGGTTCCCCACCGGACGCCCCGGCGCATTCAGCCCCGCCAGGAACATCTGGTAAATTTCCGCGACCTTTTCCACCGCCTGGTCCTGCCCCACAATGCGGCGGCGGAGTGCGGCTTCAAATTCCCCAGCATCGGCGCTGCGGCGGTTCGGATCGAGCACGGTAGCAAGATTCGTTCTCATAATTTTTAAGTTTCGTCCTTGTCCCAGCTTGTCATTCCGAACCGGGCCAAAGCCCGGTGAGGAATCTGTTTTCCACGCCGAACCTTCCAGGCCCTTTCGCGACTCCCCACGGTTCCAGTTCTGGTTGACTAATCTGGGTTGACAGATTTTGTCATTCAGAACCACTCGCTTGCCTGACCCGGCGGCGCGTCCGGGCTGCCCTTTGGTTTAAGCAAGCCGCTGGCCACCACCCCAGGATCGATGCCGCCCCCGAAACCCCTGTATCTGGCTGGACTTACACAGCCGCCGCCGATATTAGACTAGCCCCCGGTGGAAAGTTAAGTGAAACGAAGAGAAATACTTTGCGCAACGAGGAAAGCAACCGTACCCACTCCAGGTTTACCCCGTGTTCTCCCGTGTGCCCTGTGGTAAAGGCTTTGCGATTCCATCTCCAATAAAAGCCGCCCCGAAAAGGGGGAGATGTCCCGCGGTAACTAGCCACTCCTGCCAGTGCGCGATAGCATCCAATCAACGTTGGATTCCCGGAGGAACTCTTGCGTCGCTCGTCCGTCCTAACCATCGCCGCCGTCTCATCTCTTCTGTTCGCCGCCGCCGCCGTTCGCCTCAGCCCGCGCTTCTCTTCCGCTCAGGCCGCGCAGCCCCAAACCGCGCCCATAGCCGCGTCCGCCGCCCCGCAACTAGAGCCGGTGAATGCAAAAATTTCCACCACCCCCAAGCCCTCGGACGTCCCTTCTCTACAGCCCGGCACCGAACTATACACCGCGAAGCGCGGCGAAACCATCCCCACCATCGCCCGCCGTTATTTATCTAAGACTGCTTACCTAACATCCTCTGAACTCGCCGATGCCATCCGCCGGTTGAACGGAAAAGACAACAACAATCGCTCGAACGACGTCCTGAAAGCCAACGAGCAAATCACCATCCCCGGAATCCTCGCCGCCCCCATCACCGAGAAAACCATCCCCGTCGCCAAAGATTTCGAGGTCCGCGCCATCTACCTCACCGGCCTCATGGCCGCCAGCGACCACGGACTCCGCATCATCCGCCACTGGCGCCAGGTCGGCGGCAACGCCGTCGTCTTCGACATCAAAGATTCCGACGGCAGCGTCACCATCCCCTTCGACCACCCGCTCCTCGGCCAGCACCAGGTCTACCTCCACGACCTGCCCAAGTTCGTCCACTTCCTGCATTCCGAAAACATGCACGCCATCGCCCGCATCGCCATCTTCCGCGACGAGCACCTCGTCGTCACCCATCCCGAACTCGCCGTCCAATCCCGCAAGACCAACCAACCCTGGCGCGAAAACGGCAAACTCGTCTGGACCGATCCCTCCAACCCCCAAGTGCAGGATTACGACATCGCCCTCGCCAAATCCGTCGCCCAATCCGGCGCCGACGAAATCCAATTCGACTACCTCCGCTTCCCCGCCGAAGGCGACCAAAAAGACGCCACCTTCGTCTACCAATCGGAGCACCCGGATTCGGATCAGAGCGGCACACAGATGTGCGAAGCGACGCAGCCGGCATCACCAAACCCCAGCCCCGTAGGGGCGACCGATAATAGCCCGGCGCTTCAGCGCCGGGTAGCCGAGAAAAAAGGAACTGAGTCCCGTAGGGACGACCGAAAAGCTGTATGCAAGACCAATCACGAAATGCAGCGCTCCGACGTAATCACCGCCTTCCTCCAAAAAGCCTACGCCCAACTCCACCCCACCGGCGTCCTGCTCTCACTCGATGTCTTCGGCGTCATGGCCTGGCAGCGCCAGGTCGATCTCGCCCACACCGGCCAGGACATCGTCGCCATGACCCACTTCTGCGACGTCCTCAGCCCCATGATCTACCCCTCCCACTTCTTCGGCATGGATAACATCCCCCTGCCCGGCGACGCCCCCGAACACTTCATCGGCGAATCCATGCAGCGCTTCGAATTAATAACCAAAGGCAGTGGCGTCGTCATCCGCCCCTGGCTGCAAGCCTTCCGCTGGCGCACCAAGACCTACTCCCCCGAATACATCAAAATCCAAGTCGCCACTGCCAAACAAAAAGGCGGCATCGGATTCTTATTCTGGAACGCCGCCAACGATTATTCCAAACCCTACGAAGCCATGCCCGAAATGAAAGGCGCCGACGCAAAAGAAGCACCGAAAGAAAATCCCAAATACTTCCGCGGCGACGAACTCCCAGGCGTAACCGTGAAAGCCAGCCTAACGCCACCGGCATCAACTCCGTAGTTTCCCCCGCGCCACGCCCCTCGTGTGGCACAGCTCTGTGTGGGGACAGCCCCGTGTGGGGAAGGCTTGTGTGGGGAAGGACGCATTCGTCCGTCCATGCGGCCCGGTTCATCGGGCTGCCTTCCCGTACGCCGCCGCGACACAGCTCCACCCTCCCACGAATGGGCCACGGCACGCCATTGCCTCTTCTTGTGGCTCCCTCGAGTCACGGTGATAGACTTCGCGCATGAAGGACCCCGGTGACACGCTCGCCCAGAACGCCCATTCAGAAAAATCCTTCCATGTCCCTGCGCTCTATCTTGTCGGCACGCCCATTGGCAATCTGGAGGACATCACGCTGCGCGCCGTCCGCGTGTTGAAGGAAGTGGACCTGATCGCCTGCGAAGACACGCGGCAAACGAAGAAACTGCTCGACCATTACGCCATCATCACGCGCACCATCAGCTACCACGAACACAACGAAATGACGCGCGCCGCGGAGTTAGTAAGAGAGATGCAGGAAGGCGCGAGCATCGCGCTGGTAACGGATGCAGGCATGCCCGGAATTTCGGACCCGGGATTCCGGCTGATTTCGCTGGCCATCCGGCATCATGTGCCGGTAGTGCCCATTCCCGGGGCATCGGCGTTTCTGGCCGCGTTGGTGGCCAGTGGACTTCCCACCGATTCGTTCCTATTCAGCGGGTTTCTTCCCGCCAAGCGTGGCGAGCGCCGGGCGGCGCTGGAGTCGATCCAACATTCGCCGCGCACCCAAGTTTTCTACGAAGCCCCCCATCGTATCGTCGAAGCGCTCGCTGACGTGGTCGAGGTTCTGGGAAACGCCCGGCCCGTTGTGATCGCGCGCGAAGTCACCAAGGTGCACGAAGAGTTTCTGCGTGGACCCGCCGGCGAAGTGTTCGAAGCGTTGCAAGCGCGCGACGGAGTGAAAGGCGAAATCACGCTCCTAATCGGCAAGCCCGAAGAAAGCCATGCCCGTGGAGCGGCGGACGCCTCGTCCGCCCGATTTTCCATCCGGCAGAGGGTTGACCAGATCATGGTCGAAGAGAAAGTCGACGAAAAAGCCGCACTCAAGAAAGTGGCGAAGGAGCGTGGAATCTCGAAGAGCGAGGCCTACCGGGAGTGGCAGAGGAGCAAGTAAGCTGGGCCGAAGGCATCTACTTCGCCGGCGGGCAAAACTGCGGCATCATCTCGGCAACCAACGACGCATACAACTCAATCCGCATAAGCCCTAATTCGGCGCGGCGCTGATTTACGTGCGGCTCATCTTCGATCGGAGCTTCGTGCATGGTTTCGCCGGCCTTGCACTCCAGCCGTTCGCCATAGAGTTGTTTCTTTCCTGCGTCGCGCTGCGAAAGGTCGTACACCAGCGCATAGCTTCCGGGATCGGCCTGCCCAGCGGATACCAACGCTTTCAGCTTGGGCAGAACCTGCTCGCGGAACTGCGGCGGCTGGTGCTGAATCATAAGAACAAAGTCGCCAGTCGCCTGCGGGCCTACCATCGCGTAACTCGGCACCCCGTACTTGTTTAGGATGTCTTGCAGGAGCGGGGCATTCGCGGCGTCGGTCGCATTCATTTTCGCTACGTCAAATCCCTTCTGCTGCCGCACTTCCTGGTCTACTTTCACCAGCCGCTCAATTTGGTCGCGCAGCGCGGGATTTTCCGGCGCCCGCTTGAGCGCCGCTGCCTTGGCTTTTTCGGACCGCACGCGCGCCTCGTAAAATACTCCCGCATCCGGCGGCAGCTCGTGTTGCGCGACTGCGGCTTTAATTTTAGGGAGCGCCTCGGCTTGCAGTTCCTGCAGGACCCCATCTGAGGTCAACAGCAGGATGAAGTCATAAGCCGCTTCGTCGCCCACTTCTCGAATGGTGGGAAGCCCATGTTGGGCGAGGATGGCTTTCACCTTGGCTGCATCAGCCGCGTCGTCTTCGTCCGCGGTGAGGACCTTATGCGTGAGCTGCTTGATATCCGCCGCCAGCGCGGGGTCCGTCGGCGGTCTCGCATTCAAGCGGTTCTCCGAAGGAAACACCAGCGCCAGGATGGTCAAAAGAATCCACATCATCGCCAATCGACCTACGTCTCTGCCAACTCCCGCTTCACCGCTTCGCTCACCATCTTCCCATCCACGCGCATGCCGGCAGCGTTGAAGCGCGCCATCACATTCTTCATCACCGTGCCCATGTCTTTCATCGTCGGAGCGCCCATCTCCGCGATCACGGCCTTCACTCCCGCGACCACTTCAGTCTCGCCTGTGGCTTTCGGCAGGTAGCTCTCGATCAAAACGATCTCGGCGGCTTCTTTGTCGGCCATCTCCTGTCGTCCGCCCTTGGTGAACTGCTCGACAGACTCTTTGCGCTGCTTGATCAGCGTGGTCAGGACGGCCTGCGACTCTTTGTCGTCGAGCGGCGCCATCTTCTCGATTTGGCGATTCTGTAGCGCGCTCTTGACCATGCGCAGGGTAGAGAGGCGCTGCTCCTCGCGCGCCTTCATGGCAGCGGTGATGTCTTTCTGGATCTGTTCTACAAGGCTCATGCAGCGATTATAGACGCTGGGACTACAGACCCGGCAGCTATAGAAGCAGACCCACGGTGCCTCGTGATCAGCATCACCGCACGAGGCGCGCAGTTCCAGTAAACTTATAAATCATCCCACTTAAAGGGATTTCACTTATGCTGCGCAAGAATCGTCTCTTCACTCCCGGGCCAACACCGCTTCTGCCGTCGGCGCAAACGGCCATGGCTTCATTCACGGCGCATCACCGTACAGCCGACTTCCGCGCTCTGTTTCAGCGTGTGCTCGCGGACATGAAGGAATTCATCGGCACACAGAACGACGTTCTGGTGCTGGCTTGCTCGGGCACCGGCATGATGGAAGCGTCGGTCTCGAACCTCACCTCACCGGGCGACACGGTGCTGGTGCTGAGCGCTGGAAATTTCGGCGAGCGCTGGGTGGGATTAGCCAAGGCCTTCGGCTGCAAAGTCGACCTGCTCAGCGTCCCCTACGGCCAGACATTCTCGCTCGAAGACATTCGAGCCCGACTGAATCCTTCAGTGCGCGCCGTATTCGTGCAAGCTACAGAAAGTTCAACTGGAGTGCGCCACGACATTGAGGGCATCGCGAAAATCGTGCGGGCTCAGGGCGAGGAAACCCTGCTGGTAGTGGATGCGATCACCGGCCTGGGTACAACTCATCTCGACGTGGATCGATGGGGCGTAGATTTCATCATTGGCGGATCGCAGAAGGCTCTCATGGTTCCTCCCGGGGTCGCGTATTGCGCGGTGAGCGAGCGGGCATGGCGGCGGATGGACACAACCACTTCTCCGCGCTTCTACTTCGATCTGCGCAAAGAGAGAAAGGCTGCAGCCAAAGGCGAATCCGCATACACGCCTCCAACCTCGCTGTTTGCCGCACTGGGAGCGGCGTTGGGATTTATCCGCGGAATGGGAAATGGTGACCTCGCCAAGGGACGCGAAGCGCTAGTCGATAATGCGGGACTTTGCGCTGCGATGACGCGCGCAGGCGCCCAAGCCCTGGGATTGAAGCTCTTCGCAGCTTCGCCCGCGTCCGCGCTCACCGCGATCGCCTCGCCCGAAGGCATTGATTCCGGCAAGATCATCAAAGAATTCCGCGAGTCATTCGACGCGGTGGTGGCGAATGGCCAAGGTGAAATGAAAGGCCATCTCTTCCGCATCGCGCACATCGGCTACTACGATTATCTCGATACCATCGGCATTCTGGGCGCGCTTGAGCACGTTCTCACCCGCGTAACCGGAAAACCGGTCGATTACGGCTCGGCAGTGCGCGCGGCGCAGGAAGTTTACGCACGCGAACTCTCCGGCAAGCGGCAATCAGTTGGAGCGTGAGGACCGCGTCGAAACGGTCCTCACCTTAGTTGATGGTAAAGTTCATCGGACTCGAACTTTCAGCCAGCGTGCCGCCGCTGCCGTACGCGCCCGTGCCGGCGGTCGCGGGATTCGTAACTGTAACCGCCGCCGTTCCGGCGTTCGCGATATCAGCCGCCGAGATGGTTGCAGTGAGTTGCGTCGCACTCACCTGGTTAGTGGTTTGCGCCACGCCGCCAAAGTTGATAACCGCCGTCGTGGAAAAATTTGTGCCGGTGACGGTTAAAACGAATGCCGCATCGCCGTGCGTCGCGCTGGCGGGAGCAAGTGTGGCTATAGTGGGCAAAGTCCCGGCTGTCGCGGGGGTGGTGGCTTTTGAGCTATAACCGCATGCCAGCGTGAAGACGCTCAACGCGGCCAGCAGTACGATTGAAAGGTGTTTCATGATGATCTCTCCTGGGCAGTAGCCCATGAAGAGACTCTACGAAGAAAGAAAACTCGCTGTGTCAGTGCGGCGTCAAATGTCTGTCATCATTTTGTCAGACGCAATGTTTCACGCAGGAGTTCGGGACAATTAAGCGCCGCAATTAAGCTGGATCGTTAAGGAAGAGAGCATCAGTGAAAATCGTTATCGCAGAAAAGATCTCTGCCTCAGCGGTGGAGCATCTAAAAGAGCCCGGCTGGATTGTGCTTACCGCCGATCAACTCGACGGCAAACTGTCGGAGCAACTCGAGTCAGCCGACGCGCTGATCGTACGCTCTGCGGTGCAGGCCGATTCAGCGCTGCTATCGCATGCGAAGAAGTTGCGCGTGATCGGCCGCGCCGGCGTTGGCGTGGACAACATCGACCTGGACGCCGCCACGCGCCAGGGCATCGCGGTGATGAACACGCCCGGGGCAAATGCCGTGGCTGTGGCCGAACACACGCTGGGCATGATGCTCGCAATGGCTCGCCATCTCTGCCGTGCCGACGCGCTCATGCACGCCGGCCGCTGGGAAAAGAAATCTCTGCAAGGCACGGAACTACGCGGCAAGACTCTCGGGATCGCGGGCCTCGGCCGCATCGGCATGGAAGTAGCGCGCCGCGCGCGAGCGTTCGGCATGGAAATCGTCGGGCACGATCCGTTCGTTTCGGTGAGCGTAGCGAAAGAACAAGGCATTCGCCTCGCGACCCTCGACGAACTCTACGCCGCGTCGGATTACATCACCCTGCACGTAGGCCTCACGCCGCAAACCACCGGCATGATCAATGAAGCCGCGATCAAGAAAATGAAAAAGGGCGTCCGCCTCGTGAACTGCGCCCGCGGAGAACTGGTGCACGAGGCCGATTTGGCGCAGGCGCTGAAACAAGGTTACGTCGCCGCTGCCGCGCTCGATGTTTTCACCGAAGAACCGCTGAAGAACTCGCCGCTGCAGGCGATCGAGAACGTAATTCTCACGCCGCACATCGGCGGGCAGACTTTCGAAGCGCAGGAAGCAGTGGGCATACAAATCGCGCAGCAGGTGCGGGAATACCTGAAGCACGGCGTCATCCAGAACGCTGTGAACGTGCCTTCGGTTTCCGCCGAAGAGTACGCCGAGATGCAGCCCTACATCATACTGGCGGAGCGCATGGGATCGTTCCTCGCGCAAATCTCCGACGGTTCGATTGAAGAAATCTCCCTGCGCTACAGCGGACACATCGCGGAATGGAAAACAGAACTAATTCGCAACGGAGCCATCAAGGCCATCCTTAACCAAACCCTCGACGAGAAAGCCAACCTGGTGAATGCAGCATCCCTGGCCGAGGAACGAGGACTTGTCGTTCACGAGGTGCATAAAGCAAAAGCTTCAACCGGCGGTGCAGGCAGCGTGCTCTCGATTTTTTTGAAGAGTTCGAAAGAAGAGCACATGGTGAAAGGCGCGGTTCTGCGCGGCACATTGCCGCGCTTGCTGCACATCGACAACATCGATATAGAAGCTCCGCTGGAACGCGATCTGATCTACCTGCGCAACCGCGACGTCCCGGGAGTGATCGGCAAGGTCGGCACGATTCTGGGTGAAGGCGAGATCAACATCGCAGACTTCTCGCTGGGCCGTCGCAGCGCGGAAGCATCCTCAGAGCCGCGCGAGGCCATCGCTGTAGTCCACGTCGACGGGCCTGTGCCGGATGATGTGCTGAAGAAACTGGAGAAGATTCCCGCGGTGCGGCAGGCGAAAGCGGTGCGGCTGTTCTGAGCCAAGAGACCTTCAGGAGTTCGTTTCGTCTCGCCGTGTCCGAGATTGGTGACCTGAAATGTTCAGGATGAGTGCGACAGATCCTCCACGCTCAATGGTGATAGGCGCCATTGTGGTACCACCAGAAGGCGAGGGTTGCGCTTCCGATGAGTACACAGCGCAACGCGACTCGCGAGGCATATTTGCTAACCAGCGACAGGCCGCCTAACAGACAAGAGAGGAACACCATCGTCCAACTTAATGCTTCGGACGAAATAACCGCGGTTCCCCAACGTAATGCGGTTATTTGTTCCAGGGTGGCATTAAGTTCGGGCACCACTCTGGGGGAAATAACCGGGGTGCTCCAAAATTTCGAGGGGATCGCCAAAACGCCGACGATTCCAGCTGCAATTTCGACCATTCGTAGGAAGAAGAACAGAGGTTGTCCTCTGTCCCGGGATCGGATCTCAGCTACGGCCGCCACAAGGAAGCATCCAAGCGGCAGGAGCAGCAAAGCATATAGGAATAGGAATAAGAAAAACATCTTTGGAACCCCGTTTCCCGTGTGGTCCGTCGTGGATCAGCATTCCTCGGTATGCCCTTTGCACCCAAAATGTTTTCCGACACCAGGTTCGGTCTACGACTCCGCCCCATCCCGCCGCAGCTTGCGGCTCTCTGCCAGCAGAGCCATCGAGTGCATCAGATTCTGCAGCGTGACAATGCCCACCAATCGCTCATCTTCGACCACCGGAATGATGCTGAGATTGCGCGAAGTAAGTTTTCGAAAAGCAGAAGCCAGCGACTCCTGCCGCGCCGAGACCTCGAAAAGTTTATTCATCACGGCCTGCACGTAGCCGTTGCCTTCCAGGCGCAGCGCCTCGAGAATACTCTGCCGCGAAATCACGCCCACCATATCGCTGCCGCGCACCACGGGAAAATCGTCCTGCAGCGAGTGCACTGCCTTATCCAGCGCGTCTTCGAGCGTGTCCGCGGGTGAGAGAGTCGCGAAGTCGGTCAGCATCACTTCTTCCAGCCGTACATTATCCAACACCGACTGAAAGATGACAGCACGTTCTTCAAGCTGCGCCGCCGAAAAGATAATCAGACCGACCATGGTGAGCCAGTGACCACTGCTGAACAAACCCGCGACCATTAAAACCATCGCCAGAGCGTGGCTGATCGAGACAGCGCGTCGCGTCGCGGCAGCGGGATCAATACTGCGTGCAAAAAACGCTCTCAGAATGCGCCCGCCATCCAGAGGATATGCCGGCAGCAAATTCAATCCAGCGATGTAAAGGTTAGCCCACACCAGGCTGCGCGGCAGGTTGCTCGATTGCAGAAAAGGCCACTCGCGCAGATGTGCTCCCACGCCGGCGAGAACAATCACTCCAGCTGCGACCAGCGCGAAAACAAGATTCACCAGCGGTCCGGTGAGCGCGATGCGAACTTCTCGCTGCCAAGCCGCCTCGACGGATTCTGGCTTCTCCAGCCGCGACTCGTCGAAAACAGTAACCCCGCCCAGCGGCAGAAGAATCACCGCCTTCGGAATCAATCCGAACCGCCGCGCAACCAGCATGTGCCCAATCTCATGGGCCGCCACGCAGCCCAGCACGATTCCAACCAGCGCCATATCCCGCGGCCCGTTCGCTGGATGGTTCGCGTTGTACTCCGTCCACACAACAAACAGCGGCAGCACCAGAAACGTCAGGTGCAGACGAACCTCAACTCCAAACAAACGCCCAACGTGAACGGACCAGCTTCTCATAATGCCAACGGCGACCCGGCTCCTGCAAATTCGGCTGCTACAGTTATTTTACATGCTTCGATACATGGTTCGATATATTGGCTCCGGTAATCGAAGGTACAAGCCATGCGCGTGATCGCCGGTAAATACCGAGGACGGCCTCTGCGCTCGTCGAGCGGAAAGGACATTCGCCCCACGTCCGACCGTTTGCGCGAGACTCTGTTTAACGTGCTCACCGCCGGAAATCCTGAAGCGCTCGAAGGTACCGTGTGGCTCGATCTTTTCGCCGGCACCGGTGCGGTTGGCATTGAAGCGCTAAGCCGCGGCGCAAGGCAGGTCTACTTCGTCGAAACCTCACCCGCTGCGGCTAAAGTGATTGAGCAGAATTTGCAGAGCCTCGGAATCGAGCAGGGATACAGAATTCTTCGCGATGACCTCGCCGGAATTCTATGGCGACTGAAGCGGGAGCATGTCTCCGCCGACGTAGTGTTTCTCGACCCGCCTTACCGGATGCAGCAGGCCTATGAGGAAACGCTTACGGCATTGGCCGATTCGTCGCTAGTGTGGGCCATGTCTTTAGTGATAGCGGAGCACGAAAAGAAATTCGATCCGGGCAGTGAATTCAAATCTTTGATGAGAGTTCGCAAACTTGTCCAGGGAAACGCGGCGCTCAGCTTCTACCGCATCGGCGGGCCACCGGACTTAAACGAATAAGAAACCGCGCCTACATCAGCAGTTCGCCAGCGCGGCGCGCGATGGGGTGCTGCATTTCCTGCAAATCGTTCTTCACCATGTTGAGCCCGTAAACGCAGCCTTCGAACTCGCGCGAAAGGTGCGCAAACAACGGAGCCACTTTCGCGTATTCGAAGTGCTCGAACTTCGACACAATGTAATAACTTTCCTTCCCGGCCTTCATCCATTCCACAAAATTCTCCAGACGGTGGCGGCGCAGCCGGAAGCGGTTGATGCTCTCGGGAAACATTCCAGCAAAGAACAGCGCGTAGTCGCCAATATGCTTGCGCACCTGGCGCTCACGGTCAAACGAAGGAGCGGGACCGTAAACCGGGTCGGACTCAAGCAGCATCTCGCCCAGGTCGGTTAGCGGACGATCGGCCGCGTCGTGAATCTTAAATAACTGATCGCTCTCGCAAAACTCCGCCAGCAGATGCGAGACGTAGGCCACCAGTTCTGGATCGCGAATGCCGACCTCCTCGGCATAGCGGCGTCCAACCAATTCCTGAAACAGCTGCCGCAACGGATGAGATTCCCGAATCATGCTTCTCGGTCCCCCCGAAAGCTCCTGCTGCAGCAGGGCCTTCGAATAATGATAAGTAACTTGTTATCCCAGTTACTCCGCAAACGCAAGTGACTTTTGTTTATCGAACGCATCACTTTTCCTAATTACTTGGAGGTATGCAAGTCCTTGCAAGGTTGCCGCGCAATTTTGTTGGCACATGCACGCGTCGGCTGCTAATTACAATGCTTTGCAAGCGAATAGAATGATTGGCAGAAACGAATTCACAAAAGGAACTCATCCGATGGAAAGAATGAACGTCTCCAGTGGTACACCTTGGGAACCTACAGTCGGTTACTCCCGCGCAGTAAAGGTTGGGCCGCACATCCACATCTCAGGCACAACCGCAACTGGGCCTGACGGCAAGGTCGTAGGCGTAGGAGACCCTTACGCCCAAGCCGTTCAGACGTTAAAAAATATTGAGAGCGCCTTGCAGAAGGCGGGCGCGACCATGAAGGATGTAGTCCGCACGCGAATGTTTGTGACGAACATCGCCGAGTGGGAAAAAATCGGCAAGGCCCACGGAGAATTCTTCGGCGACATTCGCCCCGCAACCTCGATGGTGCAAGTAAGCGCCCTAATCTCTCCCGAAATGCTGGTAGAAATCGAAGCCGAAGCCTACCTCGAAGCAAGCTGAGGCAATGCTCGTGTGGGTCGGACACTCCTGTCCGACTGCTTTTGACTTTGACCTTGCTTTTTTTTCGAGCTATTCGAAAGCCGGGCGATAGCACCGAGTGAGAATTCAGTTTTTTCTTTGGCCGCAGATGAAGTTTTTCTCAATACCGCCTCAATTTACTTGACAACGGCTTCGCCGTGAGCATAATTCATCAATCCCGCTTATGATTCGGATTGAGACCCGGCTGAAGGGTTGTGAAGCCGGAGGAGGTTTTATGAGCGTGCTGGAACTTTGTGACCGGGAAATTGCGGCCGTTTCGCTCGAAGCCACTGTAGCGGATGCTATTAACAAAATGCTCGATCACCATGTCGGCGCCGTAGCCGTGGTCGACTCCGAATACCGCGTCGCCGGAATCTTTACCGAACGCGACGTTCTGCGCAAGATGGCGCTCAGCCGCACCGACCCGAAGACCACCCCGATCCGCGAACTGATGACCACTCCGGTCGAAATGGCCACGCGGCGCACCGGGCCGGGCGAAGCGCTCACCATCATGCTGGAGCGTCACTTCCGCCATCTGCCGGTAGCGGAGGACAACGGCAAGCTTCTAGGGATTCTTTCCATCCGCAACTTGTTGGAGTGGCGCGTAGAAGATCTCAGCCACGAGCTCGACGCGCTCGAGCAGTACGTCTCCAACGATGGACCCGGAGGCTAGTGCGAGTTCCGGGCTCGCTCGATGACCCAATCCGTCCAGAAGGAAGACTCTCCGCTGGCCAGCAGCGAAGCCTTGCCGAGCACGGCATCCACGAAGTTTTCGATCATCGGATAGTGCAGGTTGGCGTGCGGCGGAAGACTCTCGCGCCCGCCGGGATAAGTCAACTCGGGGCCATTCAGCGGACTCAAATCCATCTCGCCTTCAGTGCCACGAATACGGCATTCGTCCCGACTCACCTTCGAATTCCAGCGAACATCCACAATGCCGCGCACGCCGCCTGCGTAATCGATCATCACCGTCGCGTTATCTTCCACGGCGTAGTGATGAACCGCGTTGGAAACATAGCCGGTGGCGCCAGAGGGATCACCGAATAAGAAGTTCAGCACATCAATGCGGTGCGAGCCGATGTCGTAGAGCGGACCGCCTCCAGCCTGCGCCGGATCGAGCAGCCAACTGCGAACACTACCTTCTCCGTCGCGCCATTCGTGGCAAGTGAGCTTAGCGAAGACGGGCTTGCCGATCGCCCCAGCGGCAATCAGTTCCTGGGTGCGCTGCACCTTAGGATAACTTCGACGATAGTAAGCCACGCCCAGAGTGCGTCCGCTGCTTTCCGCGGCCTGCACCATCGAGTGCGCCTCAGCCTCGTTCATGGCCATGGGCTTCTCGCACAAAACGTGCTTGCCCGCACGAAGAGCTTGAATCGACTGTGGCGCATGAAGAAATACAGGAGCCGCAATATAAACCGCGTCGACCGCGGAATCGGAGAGCGCTTCGTCGAAGCTGGCCCAGGATCGTACTTTATAAGGTGCGGCCTTGCCGAGATCTCGTGTGACGAGGCCATACAAGCAACTTCTGGGCTCGGACTGAATCGCGGGAATGACGCGGCGCACCGCGATATCGCCGATTCCAACTACGATCCAATTCAGCATACGTTGGCGAAATAAAATCCTTGCAGAAAATGAAAGGCCGGCCTAAGCCGGCCTTCGATATCGATCTCAACACAAACACTACGGCTTTTTGGGAGCGATCGCATCCTTGGCAGCTTTGGCCACGCGGAACTTGACCACAGTCTTAGCCTTGATCTGAATCGGTTCGCCCGTCTGCGGATTGCGTCCAACGCGGGCTTTGCGGTGCGCCTTCACCAACCGGCCCAGGCCGGGCACAACGAATACGCCATTCTTCTTGGTCTCTTTCACAGCCACGTCGGCCAACTGCTCGAGAAATCCTGCCACCGTCTTGTTGGGAAGTTCAGTTTTCTCGGCCAGATAGCGGACGAGTTGAGTCTTGGTTAAACCTGATGCCATTTTTCCTCCTTGGGGAAAGACTTGCGATTTATTCCAGCGGGCTTGATCTTACATCAGCGCCCTGTGGAAAACACCCTTATTCTACGCGGGTTCCGCAAGGATAGCACGCGAAAAAGGGCATTTTTACATGGGTATTCGTAAATGAGGGTCCCGAAATGGCCCAAACACGCGTACCAGAGCGGTTACCCCTAAGCTGCAAAGCGTTGGCAGTTGGCAACTAGCAAGAGGGGACGGACGCGAGAACAAGGGGGCTGAACGCTGATTGCTGATTGCTGATTGCTAATTGCCAGCTGCTAACTGCTTTCCAACCTCACGCCATCGAATGCGATAATGATGGCTCAGGAGAATTTTAATTTGAGCTGCGCGATCTGCGAGATTCGCAAGGAGAAGCGCTTCTGTCCCGCTGTCCACGGGCGCATTTGCCCGCAGTGCTGCGGCGAACAGCGCGAGGTCACGCTCGATTGCCCCAGCGACTGTCCTTACTTGCAGCAGGCGCGGGAGCACGAGAAGCCGCGCCCAGCGGACCAATTCGACCCTGCTGCGTTGTTCGTGCACATCGAGATTTCCGAGCAGTTCACTTTCGAGCGTGAGCATCTTCTCATGGGACTGACCTATGCTCTGACCAAAGCGGTGCAAGCCGACCGCAGCTTGAACGATCGCGATCTGATCGCAGCTCTCTCCGCAATGTGTACGAGCTATGAACGTCGCGTGAACTCCGGACTGCACTACGAGCAGCCGCTGACCAGCGTCGCGCACCAAGCGGTCGCAGCCCAAGTCGAAGAGATGCTGAAACAATTTCGCGAGGTCGAACAGCGGCAACTGGGATATTCCACGTTGCGCGATTCCGATGTGCTCAAAGCGCTGGTCTTTCTGCTTCGCCTCGCCCACGCACGCACGTCAGGCAGGCCCAAGTCGCGCGCCTTCATCGATTTCCTCCTCGCTCAATTTCCCGAGAAACAATCGGCTGTGCTCTCGCCGCAGGATGCAGGCAGCCGCATCAGCGTGCCTTAAGCAAAGCTGGCCACGGATCTTCACGGATTTTCACGGATAACCCTTTATAGCCAACGCTAAGAACGTGACTTTGATCGGATTTTGATCCGTGTCAATCCGTGAAATCCGTGGCTCAGGTTTTGATCTTTCTCACCACTTGCCCTGCTTCAAGCGCGTCACGCAATTCGATGATCGTCTTCTTGAAAACTGGATGCACAACATTCGCAATTTCCGCCAGAGGCTCGAGCACGAAACGGCGCTCCTGCATCGCGGGGTGGGGGATGACAAGGTCTTTCGAATCCATCACGACGTCGTCGAACAACAGAATATCGATGTCGATCGATCTTGGACCTTTCTTCTGCACGCGTCTGCGGCCCATTTCTTCTTCGATTTGAAGAAGTGCGGACATGAGTTCCTGTGGAGTCTGATTGGTCTCGAAAGCGACCGCGCAATTCAGAAACCATGGCTGGCTTGTAAATTCGACAGGCTCGGTTTCGTAGGCAGACGACACTGCAACCACTCGGCCTGCCGCGCCTAGGCGAGCCAGAGCGTCCCGCAGATGAGCTTCGCGGTCGCCGACATTCGAACCTAGAGAAAGATAGACGAGATGGGACATCCTACGGGAAATAGTGTCATGCTTTCTTGCGCAGCTTTCCACTGAAATTTCTCGCGAGCGTTGGCTCAAGTCTGATCTCGAGTGCCGTTGTGCGCGAATCCCGCTCAGCATTCTCCAGATTTCGCGCCCTTTTCATCCCGGTTCGCGCCCATGGAACCCGACACCTTGGTCACTTTTGATAAGTTGCTCCGAACATTAGAATCAAAGCATGACGTTGGAGTCTCTTCTCGTGAGCGGGGATGCCTCAGTGGTCCGGGTGTTGCGCCCGACGCTGGAAAAGCTATCCATTACGGTCGAAGTCTGCCAGGAGGCGAAACAGGCCGGCGAGATTCTCATCTCAGAAAAGTTCGACGCCGTGATTATCGACTGCGATGACCTGCGAGGCGGGCTGGAGGTTCTGCAGTGCTTGCGCGCCACTCCCAGCAACCGCAATTCCATCGCCTTCGCCGTACTCAACGGCAAGAAAACGACAACGCAAGAAGCCTTTGGCATGGGCGTGAACTTTGTCCTGCAAAAGCCCATCAGCAGCTTGAACGCGTCGCGCTGCTTTCATGCGGCGCTGAGTTTTATGGAACGCGAACGGCGCCGTTATTTCCGCCATCCGCTCAAGATGCCTGTCAAAGTGGTTCTGGAGGAAAAAGAATTAAAAGCCACCAGTACCAATATCAGCGAGCGTGGAATCGCCCTCATGCTTCATCATGCCATTCCTAAGAACGCTAATCCGCGCTTGCACTTCATGCTGCCCGAAACCAAGATGGCGCTCGAGATCGAAGCGGAAGTCGCATGGGCCGACTTGAAAGGCCATGCTGGACTGCGCTTTCTCAAAGTGCCACAGAGCTCGCAGGAGCTGCTGGAAAAATGGCTCAGTGAGCGGATTGAACAACTTCCCGCGGTCGCGGAGAATCCAGCAGCCTCCAGTCCCTCTGCGATCCAGTAGTTCCACTCCTCGTTAGTTTCACTTCTCGTTCTCCGGATACTCCGGGTATTCACTTTGTAACTTTTGTGCTGCCGCCTGCGCGTGGCACTCTGGTTGGATACTGGAGAACTGCTGCCATGCTTCCTACCGATTACCGCATCCACCGCGTGCAGAAAACGCTGCGCTGGTTTGAAGAAGACATTCCGCTGCTGAACATGCGGGTCAAGGATCTGTCAGCTGAGAGGCAACGCTCTGCCCGGCAATTCGCCGCGGCACTCGTCAGCCAGACGCGCGCTGAACTGGAGCGCTTGCTCGAGGAGCGACCTCAAGCCCATTACGAACCCGGCGACGTACCCTGCGAACCCGCTGACTGAGGACTGGCCCGCCTTCCAGTCGGGCCGTTTCTCAGCGGCTCGCGAAATTAAATTTACGACGGCGTTAGGGATCCTCTTCCTGTTCTGTCAGGGATGTGCCCGGTCTGTACCACTGGGTACCCCCCTCCCCACCCCCCTCGATCTCTGGAATCATAGGGTTAGACACGTTTTGGCCCGCAAAATCTAGGGCCTAAAGGACTTAGATGCTAAAATATAGAAAGCAAAGAACTTAGTGGCGGACGCTCGGGTGTTGCCCCGATTGTCGCTGCCTCAGTCATGATTGCATCAATTCAGAGTGCAGCGCAAGGTCAGATGTCACAATGGGGCTGTGGAAATCTTCATACTGCATCGTTGTCTTGAGGTCGCCTTACCGACCCTTTCGACTGCGCTCTCGATCCAGTTCTCCCCAGGAGTGGACATCGCCGAAGGTTATTCCAGATCGCGAGGGTTTGATCTAGCGGAGCTGGCTATTAGTGTAATCGCGATATAGCGTCAACTGAGAGAGGTGTGCAAATGCCTTCATCTTGACGCCCCCGCCCGACAAGTGTGAAATCCTCCTTGGCCCATGCTTGATGCGCGTTCATTGTGTGCGCTTGCGGCGCCCTTGACGCAGAAGGAATTATCCATGCGAATCAGAAGCTCTTCCCTCGCGTTTAGTCTTGCAGCAATCTTCGTACTCACGGTCTTAGGGAGGGCCACACCCTCAGCGGCCCAAACGGAGCGAATACTGCACAGCTTCGGCGCCAGTAGCAAAGACGGTTGGGGACCCGGGGCCAATCTCATCTCCGATTCTTCTGGCAATCTTTACGGCACAACGGCGTACGGGGGCGGCGACAATGTGGGTACCGTCTTTGAGTGGTTAGCGAAACCCGGAGGAATCTGGACGGAGGTTGAGTTGCATAGCTTCGTCAAGGACGGCAGGGATGGGCAAAACCCCTTGGCGGGTCTTGTCTTCGATTCGGCTGGCAATCTATATGGCACAACAAACGCCGGTGGCGTTGATGGCGGGGGCATCGTGTTTGAGCTGTCACCGCCGATTCCGCCCTCCACGCGCTGGGTTGAGAAAGTACTGCATACCTTTCTCGCTAACAATAAGGACGGACTGTATCCCTCAGCGAGCCTACTATTCGACTCGGCAGGAAACCTTTATGGCACGACCGGTGGGGGCGGGGATCGTGCGGCTGGCACTGCGTTCGAGCTGAGTCCCACAACGGGGGGTAGCTGGACGGAGGCGGTGTTGCACAGCTTCGCTCCCAGCACCAAAGGCTTAGGGGACGGCAAAAATCCGCGGACTGCCCTGATCGGGGACCCCGCCGGAAACCTGTACGGAACGACCAGCGAAGGGGGTTCGCTCGGTAACGGGACAGTATTCGAGCTCACGCCATCGACGGGCGGGTCTTGGATCGAGACGATACTGTACAGTTTCGCGAATGGCGGGGGAGACGGCGCCTACCCGCTAGGTCGGCTAATCTTCGACTCAGACGGCAACCTCTACGGCACCACGAGCCAAGGAGGCCCCAATGGCGGAGGAACGCTATACAAGCTCACGCCCTCCCCAGATGGGTGGGCTGAAACGGTCCTTTATTTTTTTGCCCCCGTGTATCCCTCGACCGACGGAAACTACCCCGTGGGGAACCTGGTCTTCGATTCTTCCGGCGATCTCTACGGCACCACCGCTGAGGGAGGGATCGGAGATTGTTTCGGCCTTGGTCCGGTTTGCGGCATTGTCTACGAATTGACGCCCTCTACTGGGGCCTGGACGGAAACCGTGCTTCATTACTTTGATGAGAACGGGACTGACGGCTACTATCCCTTAGCTGGCCTCGTCCTCGGCGAGGGTGGCATTTTTTACGGCACAACTGAGTTAGGCGGGACGTCCAGCAGCGGAACCTTGTTCGCGATAAAGCCCTAAGGGGGCTGCCCATTTGTCGCCCTTGTGCGAGTGGGCAATTCTCCCGATACTAAAGGGGCCCGATGACTGTCGAGAGCAGCCCTTTACACTCAAGTCCCCGCTCGCGCTACGGGAGTCCTTTCGACTTGTCATTTGTGATGTCTCTGAAAGTAGCGCCGTCCCATTCCCAAACCCTCTCGACCCACCAGTCTTCAACTATCGGCGGCTTGTTCGTGAGGTTTATGTTCCGTCTGAGTCGGGAGCCGATCCCCAATCGCTTGGCTGCCAGCCGTGCTCTGGTAGCGGTACGAAAATCCCAACACGAATCCCGGCCCGAGTCGAACCGAGGTGGGTACACAGTGTAGTCGATGGTCTTCCGAGCAATAGCCATTGATGAAGGTTGCATTGTAACTGTTTAAATCGGGCCATTACACTCTTCGGCCGTTGGGCGATAGCGGTAGAGCTCGTTTTTCACCAATGATAAGCGGGCGATCCTGAACCGATTCACGCCCTGCCGGCGAACTCCCGGTTCTCCGTGGACACTTTTACTTTTTCGCCTTCTTTGATGAATAGAGGAACGCGGATTTCTAAGCCTGTCTCGAGGCGGGCTGGCTTGCTGCCGCCGCCGGAGGGATCGCCGCGAACGACTGGTTCTGTGGAGGTGACATTCAGCTCTACGAACATGGGCAGTTCTAATCCAATGGGATTGCCGTTGAAGCGGCGCAGCTCGATCAGTGCGCCTTCGATCAGGAAGTCCAAGGCGTCGCCGACCATCTGCTCGTTGAGGGTGATGGTCTCAAAGGTTTCCTGGTCGAGGAAGTGAGAACCGTCGCCGTCGCTGTAGAGATACGAGGCTTGGGCCGATTGCAGGTCGGGCTCCTTGAATTTGTCGCTGGCCTTGAAGGTCTTCTCAAAGACGGCGTTGGTGAGCAGGTTGCGCATTTTGAGGCGGACCAGAGTTTGGCCGCCGCGAGCGGTCGGCGTGTTCACTTCCGCTTCGAGGCAGCTGAACGGAGTGTTTTCGTGTTCGAACAAAGTTTTGCGTTTGACACTGATTGCATCGATTAATGAGGCCATGAAGTTCCTTGAAAAGAAGGTCGGCTAAATGCGCCGCCTTCTGATATTAAATTCCTTCCAGTATAGGGCGAAGCGCTGCTGGGCGGGAGGGCAGAGGGTTGTCGAGGAATTTGTAATTTTAAGCGCGATGTTTCGGCGGCCTTTTTGACACAGCCAGCCCCATGACTTTCATTGACTTGCCCTTGTACTACGTCCTACGATTGCAGAGCCTTATGATTGGGCAAACGGTCTCGCATTACCGCATAATCGAGAGAATTGGCGGCGGCGGCATGGGTGTGGTCTACAAGGCCGAGGACTTAACCCTGCGCCGATTTGTAGCACTGAAATTTCTCCCCGACGAAGTTGCGAAAGACTCGCAAGCTTTGGCCCGCTTTCAGCGGGAAGCGCAGTCGGCGTCGGCGCTGAATCATCCCAACATCTGCACGATCTATGAAATTGGGCAGCAGGACATCACACCGTTCATCGCCATGGAGTTCCTGGATGGGCTGACGCTGAAACATTGCATCGCCGGACGACCGATGGAAACGGAGTTGATCCTGTCGCTCGCGATCGAGATAGCAGACGCGCTCGACGCGGCCCACGCGGAAGGCATCGTCCACCGCGACATGAAGCCCGCCAACATATTTGTCACCAAGCGCGGCCACGCCAAGATTCTGGATTTTGGATTGGCGAAGGTCACCACTCCCCCATCCGGCTCTTCGAGCAGTGTTTCATCCCTGGAAACGCAGACGGGCTGGCAGGATGTGGATCAGTTGACCAGCCCCGGAACCCTGCTGGGAACTGTAGCTTACATGTCGCCGGAGCAGGTGCGGGCAAGGGAGTTAGATGCGCGCAGTGACATGTTCTCGTTTGGGGCCGTGCTGTACGAAATGGCGACAGGCACATTGCCGTTTCATGGCGAGAGTTCGGGAGTCATCTTCAAAGCGATCCTGGATTCCGCTCCGATTCCGCCGATTCGTTTCAATCGCGAGGTTCCCTCTGAACTGGAACGGATCATCAACAAGGCAATGGAGAAAGACCGCAATCTGCGCTACCAGCACGCGGCGGATATGCGCACGGATCTGCAGCGGCTGAAGCGGGACTCCTCCACAGGGCGAAGCCCAGGCGCGAGTTCTTCTTCAGCGGCCGTTGAGCAGGCAGCCGGCGCTTCCCCCGCACCGCAACGTTCAGCGTCCGGTTTGGCCAGCCACGAGCCTGTGCCCGGTGGTGGAACGGCGCATGGCTCGAGCAGTTCCGTGGTGCTGGCTGCGGCGAAGCAGCACAAACTGGGGCTATCAGCCAGCGCAATGGTTGCGCTTGTAGTGCTGGGCGCGGCAGGCTACGGCGCGTATTCGCTGCTAGCTAACCGGACCGTGACGCTCCCATTTCAAACCTTTACCGTCTCGCAAGTCACCAACTCGGGCACGGCGGTGTCTGCGGCAATTTCTCCGGACGGGAAGTACATCGTAAGTGTGGTTAGCGACAAAGGGAAACATAGCCTGTGGCTTCGCAATGTGCCGAGCGGCAGCAACACTCAGGTTCTCGAGCCTGATTCTTTTGGCATACGCAGCCCCGCGTTTTCTCCGGACGGCAGCTTTATCTTTTACCGCAAAGCGGCCGATGCGGCGGGAGAGATGTTCCTGCTGTATCGAATGCCGGTGCTCGGCGGCACGCCACAACTTCTGGTACGTGACGTTGATGGTGGCCCAACATTTTCAGCGGATGGCAAACGCATGGCGTATCTCCGGGATAACGATCCCGACGTCGGCAAGTATCGTCTTCTCTCGTCGAATACGGACGGAAGCGACGAAAAGATTCTCCAAATCGCTCCGGGTTCCGCGGAGAGGCTTTCGTGGTCGCACGACGGGAAGCGAATCGCTTTTATTTCCCGTGGGCAGATCGGCACGCTCGAGATCGCAACTGCCAAGGACACTCCACTCACGTCGCTTCTGGACAGAGAATTCTCAGACTTGGCATGGACTCTGGACGGGCGCGGACTGCTCGTAAATTACAGGGACGGCGCTTCGGCCACAACCAATGGGCAAATTGGATTTGTTTCCTATCCCAGTGGCCGGTTCCGCTCGCTTACCAGCGACTCACGCGGTTATCGGACGCTGAGTCTTTCTGAGGACGGCAAAGCGATCGTCTCGATTCAGTTGCAACAGTCTGATTCCGTTTTCCTTGTTTCCAATACAAGGGATGGAGTGCCTGTGATGGTACCGGGCCTTCCTAATCAGGCGAATGTCAGGGTCGTCGATTGGGATAGCCATGGAGACGTGATCGTCACCATGGCACACTCGATCCTGCGAATGTCGCCCGACGGCAGTCACCAAACTACTTTGCTGAGCGATCCTTCGGAGACGATACAGTCGTCGTCTGTTTGCGGCGAAGGCGGCCCCATTCTCTTCAGCACGTATCTTCGAGAGGGAAAGACTGCGCAGAACATCTGGCGAGTGGAGTCGGACGGGTCGAATCCAAAACAGCTTACTACTGGGAAGGAAGACGGAAATCCAAGATGCTTGCCTGACGGGAAATCTTTTTATTACTATGACGCAGTCTTGCTTCGTATCAACAAGATGCCCGTTGCTGGGGGCACTCCGGAACTCATCAAGGCGAGCGTGGTCCCCACCGGATGGATGCAGGGCGGCGTAAACTTTTCGCCCGATGGCAGGTGGTTGCCGGAGATCGAGGTGCGAGGCGATGCCAGCACGGGAGTTGCGTCGAGAAAAGTCGCCCTGGTGGATGTAATCACGAACTCCGACGCGCCGGCAAAATACCTCATCCCTCGGCCAGACATTTATCCGGTCATTGCAATCACTCCGGATGGCAAGGCTGTGGCCTACACTTTCGTTGAAAACGGTGTTGGGAACATATGGACTCAGCCGCTCGATGGTTCGCCCGGCCATCCATTCACCAACTTTACGTCGGATCGAATCCTCTCGTTTCAATTCTCCCCGGACGGCAAGTTGCTGGCAATCGCTCGCATTCAAAGTATTTCTGATGTAGTCCTGTTGCGCGACACGCGCGCGGCATCTCAATAGCGGCGCAACCGCACCGAGCTCGTTATGCTGAAGCTAAAGTTTGCCTTAGAACGCCTTCGTCGAATCCAGAAGGATCGTCACTGGGCCCTCGTTCACCAGTTCCACTTGCATCATTTCCTGGAAGCGGCCGGTTTCGCAGTGCAGGCCGGCGGCGCGAATCTTTTCTACGAAGAACTCGTAAAGTGGGTGGGCTTTTTCGGGCGGCGCGGCGGCATCGAAGGATGGGCGCTTGCCTCGTCTCACGTCGCCGTAGAGCGTGAACTGCGAGACCGCCAGCACGCTGCCGCCGACATCCTGCACGCTTAAATTCATTTTTCCTTCGGCATCTTCGAAGACTCGCAAGCCTGCTATTTTTTCGGACAGGTAGATCGCGTCTGCCTCGGTATCGTCGCGGCCTACACCCAGCAAGATCAGCAGGCCGAGGCCGATCTGGCCGGTGATTTCTCCGTGGACCGTGACTTGAGCGCGGCTTACCCGTTGCACGACTGCACGCATGTGGTTTGACCGTTACTTGCGGCGAAGTTTAGGATGCTGGAGGTATATTACAGTGCTGGTTTGCAAGGGCGTGCGCTTCCTTTACAGCTGTTTACCGGGACCGTTACACTACACGTTCGCCTTTTTCCGCCGCAGTTGCATCTGAGAGAGACGATCTAATTTGGCGATGTTGAGTCCCGGATATCGAATTTCAAATCTAACCTGAGATTAAGCGAGGAAAAACATGGCAGCCGTTGAAGAGAAAGTGAAGCAGATTATCGTAGAGCAGTTGGGTGTGGATGAAGGCGAAGTTACTTCCAGCGCGTCGTTTGTGGACGACCTGGGCGCGGATTCGCTGGATACGGTCGAACTCGTGATGGCGTTTGAAGAAGGCTTCGACATCGAGATCCCGGACGAGGACGCGGAAAAGATCCGCACCGTGCAGGACGCCATCGATTACATCGGCAAGCATTCGAAAGGTGGCAAGTAGTTTGGGACGCAGGGTCGTAGTTACCGGCATCGGCCTGATCTGTGGAGTGGGAAATACCACCGGAGCGGTGTGGGAGGCCGTGCTCGCCGGCAAGAGCGGCGTGGCTCGCATCACGCAGTTCGACTCCAGTGCTTTCGCCTGCCAGATCGCCGCCGAGGTCAAGAACTTCGATCCGCTGAACTTTATCGAGAAAAAAGAAGTGAAGAAGATGGGACGCTTCATCCACCTGGCGATTGCGGCCGCGGATGAAGCGTTCAAAATGTCTGCGCTGAAGATCACGCCCGAAAACGACGAGCGCGTTGGCGTGCATATTGGGTCAGGCATCGGCGGGTTCGACATTATTGAACGCGAACACACCGCGCTGTTTGAAGGCGGGCCGCGAAAGATTTCTCCATTCTTCATTCCGGCGGCCATCATCAATCTTGCCGCCGGGCATGTTTCCATGCGGCTGGGCGCTAAGGGGCCGAACGAGGCCACGGCTACTGCCTGCACGACCAGTGCACATTCCATTGGAGATTCTTTTCGCATCATTCAGCACAATGACGCCGACGTGATGATCGCTGGCGGTTCGGAGGCCGCGATCACGCCGATGGGCGTCGGCGGATTTGCCGCGATGCGCGCGCTTTCCACGCGCAATGACGATCCTGAAAAAGCCAGCCGTCCCTGGGACAAAGATCGCGACGGCTTTGTGATGGGCGAGGGCGCGGGCATTCTGGTGCTGGAAGAACTGGAGCATGCGAAAAAACGGGACGCGCCGATTCTTGCCGAAATTGCCGGCTATGGAATGTCAGGCGACGCTTATCATATGACGCAGCCTGCTCCCGAGCATGAAGGCGGATTCCGCGTGATGCGAAACGCCGCGCGCGATGCCGGCATCAGCGCGGATAAGGTCGATTACGTCAATGCCCATGGCACTTCCACTCCCATCGGCGATGCGCTCGAAGCGCACGCCATCCGCAATTTCTTTGGCGAGCACAAGCTGCCCGTGAGCTCCACCAAGTCAATGACCGGACATCTGCTGGGAGGCGCGGGCGGACTTGAGGCGGGAATAACCGTGCTGGCCCTGCGCGATCAGATTCTGCCGCCCACGATTAATCTCGTAAGCCAGGACCCGGAAACTGTCGGCATGGACTTCGTCCCCAATCACGCTCGCAAAGCAAAGCTCGAATACGCGATGTCGAATTCTTTCGGCTTCGGCGGGACGAACGGCGCTCTGCTATTTCGCCGGTGGTCAGAGTAGTTAGGATTTTTCTTCCAGGGTAAATTCAACCTACTTCCACAAGTCCGTACGTGTGTTGCCAGCGCGTGCGCAAGGCGACGAGCGCGCGACTGATCTCGACTTGCGTGACTTCAGCATTCGGACCGGCCATCACGGCCGCGGCTTCGCGTTTCGCGAGTTCAAGCAACTGCCGGTCGCGAATCAAATTGGCAACGCGAAAGCTGGGCATGCCGGCCTGCCGCGTGCCGAAGAATTCTCCCGGCCCGCGCAGTTCTAGGTCGAGTTCGGCAATCTGAAAGCCGTCATTGGTGCGCACCATGGCATCGAGCCGGCGCTCGCCCTCTTCGGTCACCTTGCCGCCAGTCATCAAAATGCAGTAGGACTTCGCTGCCCCGCGCCCAATGCGGCCGCGCAACTGGTGAAGCTGCGCCAGGCCGAACCGTTCCGCGTGCTCGATCACCATCACGGTTGCATTCGGCACATCCACGCCAACTTCAATCACGGTGGTCGCGACAAGAATTTGCAACTCGCCTTTTTGAAACATTCGCATCACCTGATCTTTCAATTCGGAATCAAGCCGGCCGTGCAGCAGCCCGACCTTCAGATCGGCGAAGATTTTTCCGCTCAGCTCGCGGTACATCTTGATCGCGGCTTTCAGTTCGGTCTCTTCATTTTCCGCGATCACGGGATAGACGACATAAACTTGATGCCCCTTTGCGACTTGCTTGCGCACAAAGTCCCACACTTCGGGCGAGCGGTCGTCCGTGATTCTGCGCGTGACAATCGGCGTGCGGCCCGGAGGAAGCTCGTCGAGCACGCTGAGATCGAGATCACCATAAAGCGTGAGCGCCAACGTGCGAGGGATGGGAGTTGCGGTCATCACCAGGACGTCAGGCTCTGCCAAACTTGTTTTGGCTGCCTCGGCTTCGGATTCCGTGAGGGCAGCACCTTTATTTCCTCCGGCGTCTCCGGATTTCTTCATCAGCTTTAGCCGCTGCAAAACGCCGAAGCGATGCTGCTCGTCAACGATCACCAGCCCCGGCTTCGCGAACTCGACTTTCTCTTCGAGCAGAGCATGCGTGCCGATCACAAGCTGCGCGTTTCCCTGCGCGATGTGCCGGCGAATTTCGCGTTTGCGGTCCGCTTCGAGAGAGCCAGTCAGCAGAACGATCCGGTATCCGGCATTCTCCAGAATTCTGCGCGCGGAAAAATAATGCTGCTGCGCCAGAATTTCGGTAGGCGCCATCAGCGCCACCTGATAGCCGTTTTCGATGGCGATGATCGCTGCCTGAAAGCCGATGATAGTTTTTCCCGAGCCCACGTCTCCCTGCAGCAGACGCCGCATGGGGTGCGGCTTCTGCATGTCATCGGCAATCTCTTTCAGAACTCGTTTCTGCGCCGCCGTGGGATGAAACGGCAAGATTTTCTTGATCGCCTGCCGCACCCGGTCGTCCAGACGAAAAGCGATGCCGGTCTGCGCCCTCTGCTGGCGCCGCTTGAGTTCCAATCCCAGTTCGATGAAAAATAATTCTTCGAAGATCAAGCGGATGTGCGCCGGCGTGCGCGACGACTGCAAATCCTCGAAACTCTCTCCGGCTTCTGGCCAGTGAACTTTCCACAAAGCTTCTCGTGGCGAAACCAGCGCCAGGCGCTCGCGCACAGCCGCCGGAATCGTTTCTGCAAGCTCAGGAGTGAGATCGTCTAGAGCGGTCCGGATGATCCGCCGAAACCAGCGTGCCGTCACGCGCCCCTGTCCCGCCGATTCATAAATGGGCACGATGCGGCCGACTTCGAGCGATGTTGCCGCTTTGTCGTCCGTGCCATCTGCGCCGGAATCGCCCAGCATTTCAAACTGCGGCTGCATAATCTGCAACTCACCGCTGCGCGAATCCTGCTCAACTTTTCCATAGAGTGCGATTAACTGGCCGGGCTTGAACTTATCCTGAAGGTAGGTTGCGTTGAACCATAAACATTTCAGGCGCGAGCGTCCCTGCCCGACGGTTAATTGAAAAATCGGCATGCGCCGGGTGCGAAACAGACCGGAGTTCCGCACCTCGCCAATCACGGTCGCCATTTCGCCGGCCCGCAATTCCGCGATCCCGCGCGGGTTCAGCCGATCTTCGTAACGAAACGGCAGATAATGCAGAAGATCGCCAACAGTCGCAATGCCCTTGGTGACAAGGATTTCCGCCAGCTTGGGGCCAACTCCCTTGACGTACTGCACTGGCGTAGTGAGTTCAACCATGGAAGAGCTTCCCAAGGAATGTTAGCAGCATCGCGACTGATGCAGGCCATGCCCGGCTATACGTTCGGCCCGCGCACGCCGGAAAGGCGTGGAGCCTCGACGACCACGTCAGACGGCAGATTGTTGGGCGATAATGGAAATGTGCCGTTCACCCTAGCACACGGTGCCGCAGCTCTGCCGTTTCGACGCTCCCGCCTTATATTTTCCGGATTGCTGGTTGGCACATTCGCCCCAGATTTCGAGTATTTTCTCCGCCTCAATATCCACGGCAGGTTCGGGCACAGCCTGCTCGGCACCTTCGTTCTGACACTTCCCCTTGCGCTGCTTGTGCTTTGGCTCTTCCACGCCTTCGTAAAATTCCCTCTGGCAAGGCTTTTGCCGGACGCGATTCAGCGCAGGCTGACTAGTCATGTGGGTAAATTCCACTTTGGTGGACCCGCGAGAATTGCGCTGATAGTTGGTTCTATCCTTATCGGAATCATGACTCATTTGCTTTGGGACTCGTTTACTCATCCGAACACGTGGCCGTTCCGTCACTGGGCAATGCTCGGCCAACCGATTCACTTGCCGATCATAGGACTGATTCCCTTCTACAAGGCGTTACAACATGTCAGCACGATCGCCGGGGTCGGAATATTCTCAGCGTGGCTGGTACTTCGCTATCGCGCCACCGAAACCGGCAGTCAATGCTTTGTCAATGCCGCATCGCTTGCGCAGAAAATCACAGTCGGTGTTGTTATAACAACCGTAGCGACGGCGGGGGCAGTCATCAGGGCAGTTGCCGTCGTCGGAATTCCCCATGACCATTCCTCGGACAGGCGATTCGTCAGCGTACTGATGGTCGCTGCGATAGCACTCGTCTGGTGGCAACTAGTGGCGTATGGAATCTTCTCAACCACTCACTCGGACTCCGGTGTCTAAACCCTCGGTGCTAATCAATCTGCTACACGCCCTCTGTGCCATAATTCTCGGCAATGTGGCGTACTTTTTTCTGGCGCATTTTCTTCCGCTGGCGCGGCACCGGCCCTTTCAGCTCGACTTGGGCTTGCTAATCGATTTCTGGTTCTGCGTGGTCGCCTACGGCCTAATTCGCACCGCAAGAAGGTGGAAGTAAGGCGGTCCGAGTTGCGGACGCTGATAGAATCGAATAGATGGCTGGGACTTCTCAACTGATTCAGATCGAGGTTGGGCCACCGGTGCGTGTGCCTAAGCCGGAGTGGCTGCGCGCCAAGGCTCCCGTCGGCGATAACTTTCACGAGCTGAAAAAGCTCGCGCGCGGATTGGGGCTGCACACGGTATGCGAGTCGGCGCAGTGCCCGAACATTGGTGAGTGCTGGAATCATAAGACCGCGACTTTTATGTTGCTGGGCGATATCTGCACCCGGCGCTGCGGATTTTGCGCCGTGCCGAAAGGCCGTCCAGAGCCGATTGATTGGGACGAGCCGCGGCGCGTGGCCGAGGCTGTGGCTACTTTGGGATTGAAACATGCCGTTGTGACCAGCGTGAATCGAGACGATGACAACGTTGGCGGCGCTCGAGTTTTTGCCGAGACGATTCGCGAGATTCGTGAACTGATTTCCGATTGCCGCATCGAAGTGCTGATCCCGGATTTTCAAGGACTCGAAGAACCGCTGAAGATTGTGCTCGCGGCGCAGCCTGACGTTCTTAATCACAATACGGAAACCGTGCCGCGGCTTTATCGCGCGGTGCGTTCCGGGGCGCGTTACGAGCGCACTCTTACTTTGCTGGAGAATGCCAAGAAGATTTCTCCGGGCATGGTGACGAAGAGCGGCGTGATGGTGGGACTCGGCGAATCAACGGAAGAATTGATCGAAGTGTTTCGCGATCTCGGTGGGCGCGGCGTTGACATCCTTACCGTCGGACAGTATCTGCGCCCTTCGCGCGATCACCTGCCGATTGCGCGGTTCTATACGCCGGGTGAATTCCGCGAGCTGCGGGATGAGGCGCTGCGCTTTGGTTTCCGCCACGTCGAATCAGGGCCGATGGTGCGATCGAGCTACCATGCGCACGAGCAAGCGGAGTCCACCTCCGCGCCGCGAGCGGTTTCATAGCGCGGCATGCTGACCGCGCTGCTAGTGGTGCTCGGGTTTTTCGCCGGATTGCTGGGAGCGTTGACCGGCATCGGCGGCGGTATTCTGCTTACTCCCATCCTCGCACTGCATTTTGGAGTTCCCATCCGGCAGGCTATCGGCACCAGTCTCGTAGCGGTAATTACGACTTCGGCTGCGAGTTCTTCGGTGCACCTTCAGCGCCACACCACCGACATTCGCCTCGGCATGACGCTGGAACTGGCAACTGCTTTTGGCGCGGCCGTCACGGCTTATCTGGTCGGCTACTTTAACCGCAATGTGCTTGAGGGACTGTTCGCCGGATTTCTGCTGTACAGTTCGACCACTATTTTGTTGCGCGGCGGCAAAGTGAAAGATGAGGAAGGAGATCAGGAAGAAGCGCCGGCCCGGAGCGACGGTATGACAGGGATTCCGCCGTACGAGCCGCAGCACTATCCGCTCGGATTGAGCGCGTCGCTGGTTGCCGGCGGACTCTCTGGCTTGCTCGGCATTGGAGGCGGTCCGATCAAGGTTCCGGTGATGTACCTGTTTATGAATGTTCCGCTGATGGTGGCGACGGCTACATCGAATTTCATGATTGGAGTAACGGCGGCGGCCAGCGCCATCGTTTATTACCGCCGCGGAGACATCCTTGTGGAAGTTGCCGCGCCGCTGGCGGTCGGCGTATTTATGGGTTCGCTGCTGGGCGCGCGGATGGCGCCGCGCATTCAAACGAAGTATGTCGTTTATCTTTTAGTTGGGATCATGCTTTACCTCGCCGGTCATATGCTCGTGCACCTGTTCGCGGGAGGCGCAGCGTGAGTCAAGTGCGCGAACCTGATTTTGATCGCGTGGTCGCGCTGGTGCTGCGCGTGGGCGCATTCGGATGTTTCTTCATTATGCTGGCGGGATTGCTGGTTGGAGTTTTCGTTCCCGGCCACCTTCCGCAGGAAATTGAACGTGCGGGTGTGCTGCTCATGCTGGCTACGCCGGTGGTACGTGTCCTGGTTGCCGGCATTCTTTTTCTGCGCGAAAAAGACTGGAAGTACGGTGCGATCTCGTTGGGAGTGCTGACGATTCTGCTGCTGAGCGCGGTGTTTGGAATCGGAGAACACTAAGAAATTAGCCACGGATTTGCACGGATTCTCGCGGATAAAACTCTTTGAAGACTTTCTGGCTTATCCGTGTTAATCCGTGAAGATCCGTGGCAAAGACTTTAGCATTTTAGAAAATGTGCAGCTTGATGCTGAGGTACTTCTTGGGGTTTTCGCGGAAGGCTTTCAGCAGGTCGCGGCTCTCTGTCAGCATCTGGTTGGCATTGTTGTAGAGCGACTCATCCTTCAGGAATTTTCCTGCAGTGCCCTGGCCGGCTTGTAGTTCGCTGGTAATATCTGCGAGCTTGGTCATTGTGGTGTCGATCTTCTTCGCCAGTTCTTCGTCGTTGAGCAACCTTCCAGCGGTTCCCTTGCCTGCGCTCAAGTTCTCGCTCACCTTTTTGAGGTTGGCGATGGTCTCGTTGGCATTGTTGTAGAGCGTAGGATCTTTCAGGAATTTTCCGGCCGTGCCTTTGCCTTGTTGCATGTCGTCGGCCACGGCATTGATTTTGTCGAGTGTGGCGACAAATTTGTCATAGGCATCGGTCTTGTTGATCAGTTCTCCTAGGCTGCCTTGTCCCTTGGCAATTTCGTCGACCACGGTTTTGAGTTCCGCCACCGTTTCCGAGAACCGGTCATACAGCGTGGGATCGTAAATCAACTTGCCGAGAGATCCCTTGCCACTTTCCGCGAAGGCCAGAATGCGGTCGGCGCGCTTGAGCAGCGCGTCCATGTTCTCCAGCGTGCTCTGGCTCGAGCGCACGACTTCGTTGAAATCCGGATGGATGCGAGTGGGAAGCGTGTCGCCATCCTGCGCAGGCGGGCCGATGGCCTGCGCGCTGTCCATATCCATGAAAGTCTCGCCGAGCACGCCGGCGGTTTCGAGCGACGTCTTCGTATCTTTGCGCAGGTTGAACCCGTACTTGGTGCTCACCTTCATGACAACTTCGACGGGCGTGACCTGCTTGTCTCTGTCCGGGACAATAACAATGTGAACCACATTGCCGATATCCACGCCGTTGAGCCGCACCGGAGCGCCCGGCCGCAACCCTTCCGCGTTATCGAAGTACGACTTCAGAGTGATTCGCTTGGAGAACAAGCCTCGAGTTCCGGACATCAGAAACAAAAGGAAGGCCAACACGATGCTGGCAATAATCACCGTCAGGCCGACGCGAAGTTGCGACCATTTGATCTGCTGTTGGCTTGGCAAATGATTTCCCCGGATCGAGGTATCCGCCGTTTCCGGCGGCACGGAACAGCGACGCCCATGCTGTCCCTTCGCTGCATCATAACAAAATCGGACGGCGAGTCCTAAACGCGCTGCGATCGAAGGCTCGGGAGCAGCAACAGAGCGACGATATAGGCCGCAACTCCGCAGGCCAGCGTCACGTTCAAGCCAAACTGAATCGCGATCACCATCGCCAGCACGGAGCCCAGCACGCTGGCGGCGGCATTCATCGCCCAGGCCCACTCCACGGCGTTTCCTTCAGTATCTGCCCCGGGAACATCGACAACCGGGCCCCCAGCCAGCGCGCGTAAACCCGTCGGAAACGGCATCCCCATCACGAATCCAAGCGGAGCTAACAAAATCCCGCTAACAGCGATGCGCGCGTAAAGTTCTAATCCAACCCATGCCTCCAACCATCGCGGCAGAAAAAAAACGTCAACGAGAAGTGCAGCGACGACCAGCACAATCGGCATCCAAGCCATTTCTGTTCGTGGAAGCCAGCGGCGCGAGAACAGGCTTCCGGCGCCGCTCGACAGCATCAGCAGGAAGATGACTACGGTCAGAGCATAAGTGGGATGCCCCAGAAAAAGCACGAAGCGCTGGATGAATGCAATCTCTACAAGAATGTACCCCAGACCCACCGCAACAAAATAAAGCAGCGGAAGCGGCGACTGGCGGCTGCTTCCCTGCAGCGCAAGCGGCAGAATCAGAAACGCCAGCACCGCCGCAATAGAAATGACCAGCACTAACAGCAGCACCAGCACTCCCAGGTTCACCTTCCAATCGATCCCTTGCCGCAGACCCTGCTCGCTAAGAATTTGCCCGGCTTTGAGCGTGAAGAAAAAAAACGGAGCGTTATCGTTGACCGGAGCGACGTTATACGCATAGCTCTGCGCGAAGCGGTAAGGATCGTTGCTCGCGATCAGATCGCCGAACGGATTTTTTACCGGACTCGAAGGCATGTACAGCGGGGCAAGTTCTCCCACATGTTCGTCGAAATGAGCCTGCAGCGCGGATTCTTCCTCGGCGGTAAACGCGGTTTTCTTGGCCAGCACCACGACCGCGATTCCGTCTTCATCGAGCGGACCTTGCGAAGCCACAATAAAGTTGCGCGCTGGGTTGGCAATGCCAAGGCTGTGCAAGGCTTGCATCGCGACCGCAACTACGCGCAGAGCCTCGCGAGGCTGGCGAAACTCCCAGCGCGTGATGGCAATCATGCCGCCGGGTTTGAGATGGTCGAAATATTCGCGGAAGGCCTCGACGGTATAGAGATTGTTTTCACTCAGCGCAAAAGCGCCCGCCGCAGTCGAAGCCCAGGTGTCGACCAACGTCATCTGCACAACATCGAACCGCTGCGGCGTGGAGCGCAGGTAAGACCGGCCATCGGTCACGTGAATGTGCACATCCGGACGTTCGTAGAGATGCAGCGAGTAATCGGCGTAGCGCCCGCGCATAACGGTATCGGCAATGATGGGATTAATTTCGATGCCAGTCACGCTGGGGCTGCCATTCGCCACAGCGCGCAGCACGTCCACCCCGCCGCCCGGGCCGATAATCGCGAACTCTCCGTGCGGGCGCAAAACATTGGCCAGCGCCGGCGGAGCCGACATGAGATCGCTCTGCCACTTCGAGCCGCGCCAGTGCGCGAGATCGCAATTCATGATGTAAGTGGAAGCGTCGGCATCGATGACGATAACCTTAGCCTGTCCCTGACGATCCACCTCCACGCGCGACAGCGCATTCCAGCGCGCGAATTCCACCCACGAGCGATCGCGAAACATGCCCTTCGCATAGATGACATCAATCAACTGGCTGGAATGGTTCGCCGCGATCAGGATTACGAGCAGAGCTGCCAGGCCGCCTGCGATCGTGCGCGCGCGTGCGGATGCTGCCCAAATCATTCCGGCGCCAGCCATGGCAACGGCTGCGGCCAGAATCGTATTCGGTCCACCGATCCAGTTCAGCAGCGGAACCACGGCTACGCACGCCAGCGCTCCGCCGCACAGATCGGCTCCGTAGAGCCGCGAGACGCGCCAGGTCTCGCGCGCAAAGACCACAGAGAACAGCAATCCAGTCAGAAAGAAAGGCACGGCAGCCGCCAGATAAAGAACGCTCAGGTGAAGAAAATTCTCTCCCGTCACGGTGAGCGCAACCGGCACGTGCAGCACGATCTCCAGAACCAGCAACACCAGCACGGAATTGCACGTACACAAGCGCGCCGCCAAAGTGCGCGTGCCGGCGCTGGCGAGGCGCTTCTTCAGTAGATAGGCAAACACGCCACCGGCGCCGAGTCCGAGCAGCGCAATCGAAATCGCGAGGAATGCGAAATGATAGAAAAGCACCACAGAGAACAATCGAGTGAGCGACAGTTCCAGCAACAATGCCGCAAAGCTGGTGAGGCCCAGCCCAGCAAGCAGCGTGCGTTCGGGGATCACATTGGATGTGGATGAGTGAACGGTCGCAGGTGCCTGAAGGGTCGCAGACATGATGAATTGAGATTTGCCAGTCTAGCAGAAGGTCCGCTGGAATGCGGCCTTCACACAACGAACTGTCATCCCGAAGCGTAGCGAGGGATCCTGGTTCTTGCCAACGCAACAACATGAACGGCGCAGGCAGAAACCAAGGTCCCTCGCTTCGCTCGGGATGACAAACGTAAGGCTTCACACCAACGTCTAGCTCTCCAGAATCACCTGCGCAATGGCCTGTTCGGAAGTGTGCGAAAGCGACAGCGCTGCATTCTTCACGCCCAGCTTTGCGGCGATCTCGCCGGCTTTGCCGTGAAAAATTATGGTCGGTCGACCTCCGGGCATGCGGGCGACTTCGCAATCGCGCCAGCGCACGCCGTGGCTCCAGCCCGTGCCCAGAGCCTTCATCGCCGCTTCTTTGGCGGCGAATCGCGCGGTATAGCGCTCGACACGGTTGGCCTTCGAGTCGCAATAGCGGATTTCGCCCTCGGTATAAATGCGGCGAAGAAAGCGATCGCCAAAGCGCGCAATCGATTGCCGGATGCGCGGAACTTCCGCGATATCGATGCCTGTGCCAAGAATCATATTTTCGCTACAGCAGCCGGTCGCCGCGGTAAATCAATTCGCCATCCACCATGCGCGCTTCTGAGGTCAGCTTGTGATTTTTCGCCGGGCCGGTCGCGTCAATATGCATCACTTCATGTCCGTGAGCCAACAGCCAGTCAGAAATCAGCATGCGATGGCAGCGGAAGTATACGCGCTCGGCGCACATGTAGGCGGTGCGCGAGGTCTCTGCCAACGAAATCAGTTCGGCCATCGCGTTTTCGAATTCCTGCGAGAGCATGTAGTCGGCATAATTACGAAAGCTATCATTGCGCAGCGCCACATTCGGAGAGTCTTCGCGAATTTTCTTCCGGTAGCCACCGAGCGCCTTCATCCAGACATAGCGGATTCCGGCTGCAGGCAAACTTTTTTCCAGAGATTCGCGATTGAAGTACGGCAGTCGGCGCGACATCGGGAACGCGCGGATATCGACCAGCGTTTCAATCCCGTGGGCCTGAAGCGTCTCGATCAACTCATCAAGCGTGCGGGTCGAATGTCCGATTGTGTAGAGCGTAGCCACAAATGTGGGTGGGTAACCTGGTCCGAACTTGATGCTCAGAAAAGGCTAATCCATAATTGAATACTCCAAGTATGGCCGCGAGATCTTGACGATCCTGTCGTCCAGATTCTCAATGGTTGAATCTGGACTTGCATCGACGTCGGCACGGGAAAACTCCACGTCGACCTTAATGTAAGAGCAGCGTTTGTAGACGTATCTTCTACGGGTACGAGTGGAGAGTCCACCCTCTGCGGAAAATACCGTGAAAAGATCCCTGCGCGTCATTCCCGGCTTAATGGTCGCGATGGAGCGCATCACGTGATCGATCCAGTTCGTGTGCTCCTGGTCGATCCGCGCCTCATCTCGGGCATCGACAATACTCTCCTGCGCCGGAGCGCCAGCGACTGTCATTATCAGTACAGCCAATAGTATCCAAGCCGGCTTTCGCATGAGAGATCTCCTTCCACAAAAACTTATTGATCTCGGCCAAGCGTCGCGAGAGATTTTTCGATCGCCGCATCCTGCTCCGGGAACACTGTGCGCAGATCGAGCAGCACGCGACCTTCATCGACTCGCGCGATGATTGGAGGATCCCAACTGCGCAAGCGCGCCACGAGTTCGTCGGCACTGAGGCCTTCGCAAGTCAGCGCCAGCAGGCGCGTGGGCAGAATTGACGATGGGGCAGCGCCGCCGCCGAGGATCGACTCACCATCGACGATTTCAACTCTTAATTTCGGCGTCGCAATTCGCGCCGCCAGCGCTTCCGCTCGCTCGCCGATTGCTTCTTTCGCGAGACGCATCATGCGCAGCGTCGGAATCGCGTCGTGATCGTGCTGGACGTAGGCTAGCAGCGTCGCTTCCAGCGCGGCGTAAATAAGTTTATCCACGCGCAACGCGCGGAACAATGAATTCGATCGCATGCGCCTGATTAATTCCGAACCGCCGCTGATCAACCCAGCCTGCGGACCGCCAAGCAACTTGTCGCCGCTATAAGTAACGATGTCGACGCCGGCGCGCAGGCTGTCGAGCACTCCCGGTTCGCCGCTGATTCCAATCGAGCGCAAGTCAAACAGAGCACCGCTGCCCAAGTCTTCCATCAGCGGAATGCCGCGCTTGCGCGCAAGCGCGACCAGCTCAGCCGTGGACGCCTGCTCGGTAAAACCCGTGATCTCGAAGTTCGAGCGATGCACTCGCAGCAAGAGCCGCGTGCGATCGGTGATGGCCTGTTCGTAGTCAGCGACGCGGGTGCGGTTGGTCGTGCCGACCTCGCGCAGAATTGCTCCCGATTTCGCCATCACGTCGGGAATGCGGAACGACCCGCCAATCTCGACCAACTCTCCGCGCGATACGATAACCTCCCCTCCATCAGCCAGTGTATTCAGCGCCAGCAAAACTGCCGCAGCGTTGTTATTCACGACGATGGTCGAGATTCTTCCAGGTTTCTCGCCGCCTGCTTCTACGGGCTTCGTCTCTTCATTCAGCAAACGCTGAAACAGCCGGTCAACATGCACATCGCGCTTCCCGCGCTCTCCCGACTCCAGATCGAACTCCAGATTGGAATAACTCGCCGCAGTCTCGCGAATGTGTTCGATCGCCGCATCGCCCAGCGGAGCGCGGCCAAGGTTGGTGTGCAAGAACACTCCGGTAGCATTGATGACGGGCCGAAGTGAATAACTGAGCGACTGCCGAAGTTGCTTCTCCACCGCATCCGCGACACCCCAGAGCGCTAGATCGAGTGCCTTTTCGTCCAGCAATCCCGATGTGATTTCTCCTCGCAGACGGGCGAGCACGACGCGCACCGCGTCCACAGCGGAATCGCGGCCATAACTCGCTGCGAGTGAATTCAGCGCAGCTGCAGCCATCACTTCATTCACGGAGGGTAGCTTGCGAAAAAGTTCCGAGAGCGCGGCGTTTTTCACGGGGAGATTATCCCACGAAGAGAAGTATTGCGCATCGCTGCTCCTTTCAGTCGCGTGTTATAGCGTGTGCAGATACGCGAGCAGATCCTGCATGGCTTGAGCGTCCAAAGTCTGGCTGTAACCGGGCATTTCGTGGCGGCCGTAGCGGATGATTTCGCTGACGCGCTCGTCATTCGCGGGCAGTCCGCTCAACGGAAGATACGGGTGCTGGAAAATTCCCTTCAGACCCGGACCCTTTTTTCCCTTGGTGGAATAGGGGCGATGACAGCGGTCGCAGTAGTTGTCGTAAAGCTTGCGTCCGGATATCTGTTGGGGATTAAGGCCGAGTTCGGCGTCTGATTTGCGGCGCTCGATATCGCAACCTGTGAGTACAGCGAGCACAAGCATTGCAGCCAGGAAAACTGTGATGAAACGCGAACGGCCTGAGAAACTGCGGCAGCGCTGAGAGTCGATTGCTTTTATCATTCGGATATTTTTCGTCGGTGGTTGCAACGTTGCTCGTGGCACTTTCGCGCTATTTCGCCGCAGTTTCCCACAACCGTGGCGATTCCGCTCGACTTACAATGATAGAGGAAAGTTGCGAAGCCATGCCAGTTGCCGTGAAGCGAGTGTACGAAGCGGCGTCGCGCTCCGACGGAGCGCGCGTTCTCGTCGACCGCTTGTGGCCGCGCGGCCTGCGAAAAGCTGACGTCGCTTTGCAGGAATGGCTCCGCGATCTTGCTCCCTCTGACGCGCTGCGGAAGTGGTTTCACGAGCGGCCGCGACAATGGGCGCTCTTTCGCAAACGTTACCTGAAAGAATTGGCGGGTCCGGAAGCGGAAAAAGATTTGCAGAAGCTGTACACTCTCGCGCACAAGAAAAAACGTCTCACGCTTCTGTACGCTTCGAAGAATGAAACGCACAACAACGCCGTTGTGTTGAAAGACTTGCTCGAAGGCATGCGCAAACCGCCAACTGGCACAGGTCCCGGCGCGCTGCGGAGCCTGCGCATGCGGGATGCGGCGGTCCGTCGCCGGTAGTTGATTCGGGCTTCGGGCTTTCGGCTTCGGGCTTCGGCCCACAAACCAGAACGCCTGAAACCGCGCCGAATCTATTCGGCTTGCCTCTCGAATTTCTTCCTTCATTTAGAATTTGGCGCATGAGGTCTGTCTTTCAGTGGAATCTTGGCGCTCGCACGCTCGAACTGGGTAAGCGGACTTTGATCATGGGTATCGTCAATGTCACTCCCGATTCTTTTTCTGATGGCGGACTTTATCTCGATTCGGAAAAGGCGATTGCGCATGCTCTTGGCTTGCTGGACGACGGCGCTGACATTGTTGATGTTGGTGGAGAATCGACGCGTCCTGGCGCGAAGGCTGCTGTGAGTGCGGAGGAAGAACTGCGGCGTGTGTTGCCTGTGATCACTGCGCTCAAGAAGCAACGCCCGAAAGCGCTGATCTCGATCGACACTTACAAAGCTAGCGTCGCTCGCGCGGCTGTAGCGAATGGCGCTGAGATCGTCAACGATGTCAGCGGGTTGCGATGGGATTTGCAGATGGCGAAAACCGTTGCCGAACTCAAGTGCGGAGTTGTGTTGATGCATATGCGAGGTCGTCCGGAAGAGTGGCGGAATTTGCCTGCGCCGAGCGATGTTGTTCTGCTGGTTAAGCGCGAGCTTCGCGAATGGGTGGAAGCGGCGGTTCTCGCTGGAGTGCGGCGCGAAAGGATCGCGGTTGATCCGGGTTTCGGCTTCGGAAAAAATTTCGAGCAGAACTATCCGCTGCTGGCTCGATTTCAGGAGTTGCAATCGCTGGGGTTTCCTCTTGTGGCGGGGACGTCCAGAAAATCGTTCATCGGCCGCATGCTCGCGAAAGATGGAAAAGACGCTGCTGTTGCTGACCGGCTTTACGGCAATCTCGCTGCACAGACAGCTTTGATCCTCAAAGGCGCGCACATCTTACGGACGCACGATGTGAAGGCGGCGGTCGAAGCGGCGCGCGTGGCTGATTTGATCCTCGAGGCTCGCTGAACCGGCGAAGTCTGCCGCGAGATTTCTTGCCGCGAGCTGAGCCGGCGAGGCAAGCTCTGTGATCTGAAACGACGAAAAAATAAATTGATCACCGTGTCAGGGATCCTCCCGGTCTGTTTTGTCAGGGATGTGCCCGGTCCGTACCCCTGCCTACCCCCTCCCCACCCCCCTCGATATCTGGAATCATCGGGTTAGACATGTTTCTCCCCGCAAAATCTAGGGCCTACAGGACTTAGGTACTAAAATATAGAAAACAAATCACTTAAGGACGCTGCAAGCAACTTTTCTCCTGGCTGTCGCTCCTCAACTATCATTACGCAATTTAATTTTGTGCGCAAGGTCAGATGTCACAATGGGGCTGTGGAAATCTCTGGGCGCTTGCGGAGCCTGCTACCATCGGCGCATGTTTAATTTTGGGAAACCGAAATCGGCTGGCGACTGGATCGTTCACATCGCGGGCGGCATTGTCGCGATACTCCTTGTCGCGTGGATGCTTCGGATGTACGTGCTGTGAGGGTGCTCGACCAGTCGATGAGTGCTATGGCGATATTTCGCCAAACATTGCCTGCGCGTGATCCCCGCTGTCGAAAACACACCTGTGTGACGAAGGTGCCATTCCCGAATGTTGTTTGCGTTCCAATTGGCCTCATGATAAGTTTTCCCGTGCAATAAGAACCCGGCGCACTACTCCTCCCTTTTCAATCCTGAACTTCCCAGAGGTACGACGATGCGCAGATGTATGCCAGATCGCCTTATCGGGATCCTCCTCACGGCCGTCGCCCTGATTTGTGTTTCGAATGGCCCCGCCGTAGCCCATGAAGTGATCCTTCACCAGTTCGTCAATCTCGCGCAGGGTGCGTTTCCGGGAGGCACGCTGGTCGCCGATACTTCAGGCAACTACTACGGCACAACGACCTATGGAGGTTCTTACGGCTTCGGCGTTGTTTTTGAGTTGACGCCGAAATTTTCCGGTAAGTGGCAGCAGGAAGTTCTGTATAACTTCACCGGTTCGACCGATGGCGCGCAGCCCAATAGCCTGGCCATCGACGCCGATGGCAACCTGTTCGGGACTACATCGGGAGGTGGCGACGGTACGGGCGACGTCGGCAATGGTGTCGCATTCAAACTGTCCCGCGGCGCGCACAACGCCTGGACCGAAACGGTGCTTCACGTCTTTGGCAACGACGTCGGCGGCTACAACCCGGCCGGCATTGTGCTCGATTCGGCGGGAAACGTATACGGCACTGCCGGCGGCGGGATCTACAACAACAATTCCTGCCTCGGCTACTGCGGACTCATTTACCGTCTCAGTCCGTCGGGCCGTGGCTGGACCGAAACCGTCCTGTACAAGTTCCGAGGCCAACACGACAGCGCTTTCCCCAGGCCACAGTTGACGATCGACGCGTCCGGGAATCTATATGGGTCGACCGAGGCGGCACCAGATCCCACTGTATTTGAACTCAGCCCCGGCTCAAATCAATGGACGGAAACCACCCTCTTCACCTTTAACGATAACGCCGCGTCCAACTTTGTATTGCTTGATTCTTCCGGCAACATCTACGGAACTTCCTACGAGGGCGGGCATGGCTCCGGGCTCGTTTTCGAACTGGTTCGCGGATCGAGCGGACAGTGGACCGAGTCCATCCTCTACACGTTTGCGGGCGGGGCGAGTGGGGCCTTTCCAAATGGAATCACTTTCGACAGTGCGGGGAATCTGTACGGCACAACCGGTTCGGGTGGCTCCGGATGCTCGACCTGCGGCACCGTTTTCAAGCTCACGCCCAGCGCCGGTAGCTGGAACGAGACCATCCTTCACAATTTCACGGGCGGAGCTGACGGCCAGTTGCCCGAGGGACCAGTGCTTCTCGATTCTGCCGGAGATGTAATCGGCACCACGTATGAGGGCACAGAGGCCAATGTGGGCAGCGTCTTTGAACTCGCCGCCGGCACTTACGCGGAGACCCGGACTTACAGTTTTCCGGCGACCGACGGCGACGACGCCCTAGCCGGTCTGGTGGCCGACTCAGCCGGAAATCTATACGGTGTTGCCGCCGAAGGCGGCGTCAATCAATGTCCTAATGGCGGTGCTATCGGTTGCGGTTCTATCTTCAAACTCTCTCATCTTGCCAACGGCACCTGGCAGCGTACAGTGCTCCACAACTTCACTGGCACGCAACACGGAGACGGCGACCTTCCCTATGGCGGCCTTGTATTCGATGCGGCCGGCAATTTATATGGGACAACGTCGAACGGTATTTACGGAGGTGGCACCGTATTCGAGCTGTCGCCGACGGCGTCCGGCGGGTGGGATTTCCGCACGATCTACACTTTCGGCTCGTATCCTAACGACGGTACCAACCCGTGGGGCACGTTGGTTGTCGATGCGGCCGGCAATCTCTATGGCACAACCATCGGCGGCGGAAATGGCGGCTACTGCGGGAGTGGCTATTGCGGCACCGTGTTCAAGCTGTCTCCTGGCAAAAACAATAAATGGACGGAAAGCATCATCCACAATTTTCAAAGTTCGCCCGATGGTTTTTTCCCCACTGCAGGACTGACCATGGATGGCGCAGGAAATCTGTACGGCACAACCTCGGAGGGCGGGCTTTACGGAGGCAATGGCCTTGGCTACGGCGTGGTCTTCGAGCTTTCCCCGAACTCCAGTGGCACGTGGACGGAAAGCATTCTCTACAGTTTCACAGGTGGCAGCGATGGCAACGGTCCTCACGGCGGCGTGATTCTCGATTCGTCGGGGAATCTCTACGGCACAACCGTCTTGGGTGGACCTGAGCCTGCCTGCGGCGAGGGATGCGGAGTTGTCTACGAACTGACGCCCGCTGGCGGTGGGTCTTGGAACGAGACTGTGATCTACTCGTTCGCCGGTTATCCGGATGGGTATGCACCGCGCGACACTCTGACCTTCGACGCCGCCGGAAACTTGTATGGAACGACGTCGGGAGGAGGCACGTCAGGCACCAGCCTTTGCTCTTACAGCGGCTGCGGCACGGTCTTCAAACTCACACCCTCGGCTTCAGGCTGGAACGAATCGGTTCTCTACAGCTTCAAAGGTCCGTTGGCAGACGGCAGCACGCCGTACGGCGGCGTCATTCTTGACTTTGGCGGAAACATCTACGGAACGACCAGCACGGGCGGGTTGAACGGAGAGTATTCCGGGAGCGGCGGGATTGTTTTTGAGATCACCCAATAATTCCCGAGCTAAGTCGCAGTAGTTTCACCTGTTCTTGAATGTCCAAACGACTAGCAGGGACGCAAGCGCTTCCGCGCCGCTCCTCAATGTGACTTGCCCGTCTCTCCGAGCTTATTTCGGGCCCAGGTTTTAGAGGGGTGTCGCGACCAACGTGGGACTAAAGGGAAGGGACATCCCTTTGGAGTTGTGACTGTCGTTACAGGCGATAGGGCTCGTTGACCAGTCGATGAGTGCTATGGCGATTTTGCAACAGTTATCCTCTTGGGCAGCTTCCAACCTCATGATTTTCGGTGACTTGCCCTCACATCATGCCCCCTATGATGCGATTCGATGATCGGCTCAAACAAATTTCGCACCCCGCATTGTTGATAGACTTGGCGGTGGTGACGTGGGTGCGGATTGCGAGGCCGAGGAAACCGCACTGGGCCTTGCTGGTCGCGGGTAACGCCAGGACTTCCACGATACATTCACGGCCGCTGCCGCATGTTCTTAGTAAATATTCAGCGAACGCTAACCTAACTAAACTACCTAATTCACTTATATTTTATTCTTGACGGCCAGGCAGGCTTGAAGTAAATTGAAGGCCCCCAAGTCAGGGCTGCTGTGTGGCCCCGGCTGCATTAGCAATGGTGACCGCGCTGTTCTTCGCGAAGTCGAATTCGTAACGCCATTGAATCGAGGCCAACTATGCATCGCTCAAGGTTCCTGATATCTTTCCTGCTCGCTGCCGCTTCCCTGCTCTCCGCGCAAAGTGTCAGCACCCTGCTGAACTTCAAGGGAAACAACGGCGCAGACCCGTTGTACGTCACCTTTGTGCAGGGCCGCGACGGACGCCTTTACGGCACCACGTACAGCGGAGGCGCCAACAACCTGGGCGCCGTCATCAAAATCAACCTTAGCGACAACAACAGCATCGTCTTGCACAGCTTTTCCGGCACCGACGGCAGTAGCCCTGGCGCTGGCCTCACTCTCGCTACCAATGGCAGTTACTACGGCACCACGGTCATGGGAGGCGCCTACGGTTTCGGCGTTCTCTACTCGATCACTCCATCAGGAACCCTCACCGTGCTGCACAGTTTTGCTGGAGGCAGCGACGGCGAATATCCCTACGGCCCGCCTATTCAGGCGGTCGATGGCAATTTTTACGGCGCAACTTCCGGCACCCCGGATTCCAGCGACGAGGCCACTATCTACAAGCTGACCAGCACGGGCAACTATAGCGTCATTTACACCTTCAACTCCTCAACCACCGGAGTCGGAGTCTACGGCCTCGTCCAGGGATCGGATAGTTTACTGTATGCCGTCGCGAACGTTGGGGGCGCCAACAACTGCGGAACCGTGGTGAAGCTCACCACTGCGGGAGTGCTAAAAGAAAGTCACAGCTTCAGTTGCTCGATCGGACCGCACTATCCCGTTGCTCCACCTGTTCTGGCTTCCAACGGCACTCTCTACGGCACCACCCCAAGCGGCGGAGCTCACGGCCAAGGTACCATCTACGACATCAGCGGCCTTTTCGGAGTCAACGTCCTTTATAGCGACGGCGAAGATCCTTATGCCGGCCTTGTGCAGGCCAACGACGGCAACCTCTACGGCGTTACTTACTACTCTTCCCAGGTTTTTAGCTGGAATCTCGACGGCACCTACACCGCCTTCCCCGGCTACGTCAACGGAGAGACTGTCGCCAATCTGATGCAGGACACCAATGGCCTCTTCTACGGCGTCTCCTACGGTTTCGGTGGTTACGGCTTCGTCTATTCGTTCGACAATGGCCTGAGCCCGTTCGTGGCGTTCGTCAAATCTCGAGGCGCCATAGGAGCAATCGCACAAATCCTCGGCCAGGGATTCACCGGCTCAACCTCCGTCACCTTCAACGGCGTACCCGCCAGCTTCACCGCACAAAACGACACCTACATGACCGCTACCGTTCCCGCCGGCGCGAGCACTGGTCCTGTCGTCGTAACCACGCCGACCGCAACGCTGACCAGCAACCAGAACTTCACGGTCACCGAGTGAGCCGACAACCGAATTATGGCGGAGCTTGGCGATAACGCCTTCCGACCGTCGGCGCACGGCCCTTCATTGCAGGAGCGCGCGCAGTTGCTGAAGCTTGGTGGTGAATTCCTGCTTCTGCTCCTCGATCCGCTTGGGATTCGGAATCAAGGCTTGAAGGTCCATCGGCGCCTGATTGATCGCATTCGTCACGCTTGTCAGATTGGATTCATCCTTAAGAAACGCAGTGTAGGCTGCAATGATACGGCTCAGTGCCGCAGAGGCCCGCGAGTCTGCAGAATAGCGTGGCTCGAGCGATTCCAGGTCTCTTTTGGCGGCTGCTGGCCAATCGAGACCATTGCCCATTGCTGTGACCGCGTTCTGTAGCCGGGACCGCTGCGCTGCAGAGAGCGGCCCCATGCGAAGCGCATCGCTCGCGGCCATGAAGTGAGTGACAAGAAGATCTTTCGCCACGAGAGTTGGAAAGAGCGACCCGCCATTGGCCACATCCTGCGAAAATCGCATTCCCGCTGCGAGCGCGTCAATCGCTCCATCCCGGTTGCCGCTGTGGTAGAGGTGCATTGCGTACAGGATATTCAGCCGCCCCAGCACCAAGGCCTTTCTCGCGTAATCAACGGGAACGTTTTCTCCCAGCCCGTAGTCCAATCCCCAATCGCAGTTGGGCAGCAAGGTTCCACGAGCCATGATTTCAAGTGCCGGCGTGTTCTTCTGAATCAAATCGTTATAGCGTGAAATGTCGAAAGGTCCCATTTTGTCGAGCGCGGAATCCAGGTCCTTGGCCTCCTGATCGGTTAGGGCAACGTCTTGCAGTTGGGAGAATGCCGCCCAGTAGCGCAGTGCCGCGTTATCGGCCAGCGGCGCCCGTTGGGCGAATGCCGTTCCGATCACCAATACCAGAATTACAGCCGTCGATGCCATCCCACTGATTCGTTTCATAGTTTAATTTTCTCCTTGGCGAGCACAGCGAATGCACTTTGCTTTTTCTTTGAAGGGGTTGAACTGCTTGGTCGAAGCGCCAACTCGTTCATGAGGGCCTTGCACGACGGAGCTTTTGCGAGTAGCGCGTTGGCGTCGTGCATAGTAAGTGGTCGCGTTGGCGCCGGCCCCTGAAGTGAGCTAGAACGAAGCGAGCCAGAACGATTGGAGTCGACGACCCTCGGGTGATTCAAAATCCGGAGACTCGTTATTCCTATTCCTATGATCACCAACGCCACAGCACCGACAAGTCCGATCGCGAGAACTAAATGACGACGCGGTACGGGCCTGCTCTCATTTACAGGCAAGGCGTCCGGCATCAGCGGACGAAATTGCTTCAAATAGAGTTCAAATCGTTCATCATCTGGCGGCACAGGAATTCTCCTTGGGCAACATTAAGTCTCGTAGCTTGCCGAGCGCATACCGGTATCGCGAGGCGGCTGTATTTGAACTGAGTCCCAATAGATCTCCGATTTGCGAGAATGTAAGCTCGCCCCACAAGTGCAGCACGACGACCTGTCTCTGGTCGTCGGGAAGTGCGGCTAGCGCGCGCCGCAAGTTCTGCTCTCCCGCATAGTCCTGATCTGGAGGGGCAAACCATGCCGCTTCATCCAGGGGCGTATTGCGCTGCTGGCGTCTGCGCTCGTTGAGAATGGCGTTGCGTACACAGCCGAACAGGTAAGCTTTCTTATCACTGGCTCGACGAAGCTTTCCATTCTCAAGCAGCGTCAGGAATACGTGATGGACTGCGTCCTGGGCTCTGTCTCGTTCGCCCGTGATGGCCAAGGCGAAGAGTAAGAGCGCGGGGCTGTGCTGGCGATACAGCAGCTCAATTTCGGCGACGCTCCCGTGCGCTTGGTCCATGCTCGGCCTCAATAGTAAGACACGCGAGTGGGCAGCATTTGTCTAAGTACAGGGCTCAATAGGATCGTGGCCAACGGCAGCGGGCCGTACACCGTTTCCGCCGACGGCAAGAAATTCGTGATGAATACCGTTCTGCCGCAGACCTTGACCGAACCGCTCACCCTGATCACCAACTGGCCCGCTGATTTGAAGCAATGAGCCTGGATACGGGATCAGACTCTCGACGGCGAAATGTTGCAAAATCCTTCATCTTGACGCGCAAAGCCGCGGAGACTATATTCTGCGCTCCTCCCCAAGTGAGACCTTCTCTCACGGCTGTAAGCTATTGGGCCCGCATTTAACGTCTCTCATTTAGCGTCTCCTGAAGAATCGCGCTCCGATTTGATTAGGTTATTCGTTCGGTCTCACAAGGAGGATTCCCGATGAGCAATATACCTTCGAGCAGATTGAGTATGGCATTGGCTGCCTTTGCGTTCGCGATGCTGATAACGGCCACAGGCGCGGCGGCGCAGACCGAAGCGGTGCTGTATGGATTCAACAGCAATGGCGTGGGAGGGGACTATCCCGCCGGCGTGGTTATGGGCGCCTCCGGGAATCTCTATGGCACGACTCTTTACGGCGGCTCCGGGTCGTGCCCTCAGTTCGATGGTGGATGTGGAACGGTTTTCGAGTTGACGCCGAACGGGAGTGGAGGATGGACCAAGAGAACTCTACATAACTTCGCCAAGAACGGCAAGGACGGATTCTTTCCGACGACTGGATTGGTCTTCGATAAAGCCGGCAATCTCTACGGAACGACTCAGCAGGGAGGAACTCACCACTACGGAACGGTGTACGAGCTGACACCGCAGGCGAACGGGAACTGGATCGAGAAGATTCTGCATAACTTCAGTTACAACGGCACGGATGGAACTTTTCCAAAGGCCGGCGTTGTCTTCGATAAAGCGGGCAATCTTTACGGTACGACGTTTGAGGGCGGCAGTTTCAGTTGCTCTCCTTTCTTACTAGGCTGCGGTACGGTGTTCGAGTTGGCGCCGGCCTCGGAAGGAAAAGTGTGGACGGAGACTATTCTGCATAACTTCGCGAACAATGGCACGGACGGAAACACACCTTGCTGTGGCGAGCTGGTTCTGGATGGAGCCGGTGATCTCTATGGCGTGACCGGCGCCGGGGGCACAAATAACTACGGTGCGGTGTTCGAGTTGACGCCGACTGGTGGCGGGAACTGGACGGAGACGGTTCTGCACAGTTTCAGTTCCGGCACTGGAGATGGCTATTTTCCTCAAGGCGGGTTGACCCTCGATGGCAAGGGCAATCTTTACGGCACGACGGTCTACGGCGGAGCCTATGGATACGGGACGGTATTTGAGTTGACACCGGCTGGGGGTGGAAGCTGGACCGAGGCGATCATCCACAGCTTCGAGCAGACCATCAGCGGCACGGATGGGTCAGTGCCGTCCTCCGATCTGGTCATCGATAGCGCTGGCAACCTTTACGGGACTGCCGGTGACGGCCTTTATTCACTAGGGGTAGTCTTCGAGTTGAGCCCCGCTGCTGGGGCAAGTTGGAGTGAGGCAATCCTGCACAACTTCCAGCAAACAATCCCAGGCACGGATGGCTACACTCCCGGGCCGATGTTGGTCTTCGATGGCTCTGGCAATCTTTACGGAACTACCTACTATGGCGGGGCTGACAATGGCGGGACGGTGTTCGAGTTGACGCCCTAGATGGTCAAGATGAACTCGGTTTTGGGAACTCGGTTCAGAAACACAGATTCATTCGTCACTTTCGATTCCGGGAGAATTACTTATGCGAAGCAAAGAAGTTTCCAGCAGATTGGCTGTGGTGTTGACGGCCTTGATTGCGATTCTGGTCATGGGACCGGACGCGGCGGCTCAAACGGAAAAAATATTGCACGGATTTTCAAACAATGGCCTGGGGGAATCTCCCTACATGGGGTTAGTTCTTGACGGCGCCGGAAATCTCTATGGCACTACGGGCGCGGCTGGCGACTATGGCGCGGGCACGGTGTTTGAATTGTCGCCGAACGGGAGTGGAGGCTGGACGCAGAAGGTGCTGCATCAGTTTGGAAATGGAACCGATGGGCAATCACCCTGGGGCGGCAACCTGCTCATCGATAGTTCCGGCAATCTGTATGGGACGACGCGTTATGGCGGCACTTCTCTGTGCGACTCGTACAACCCTGTGGGTTGCGGAACGGTTTTTGAGTTGGTGCACAACAGCGATGGCAGCTATACCGAAAAAGTGCTGCACAACTTCGGCGGCGGTACTGACGAGGACGGCCCCAATGGTTACCATCCCTATGGGGGCCTCACTATGGATGCTGTCGGCAACCTCTATGGCACCACTCTCTATGGCGGAACCTATGGAGGAACCGCGGGATTTGGCGGAGTGGTGTTCGAGCTTTCACAATCAGGCGGAAACTGGAGTGAGGAATTGTTGTGGAGCTTTGGCAGCACGGGCGACGGGAGTTTTCCTCAATGCGCGCCGGTCTTAGACAAGGCCGGCAATCTTTATGGGACTACGGAAAGCGGAAATGTGAATAGCGCCGGGGGAATTGTGTTCGAACTTTCTCCCGGAGCGAACGGCTGGACTGAGAACATTATTTTTCAGTTCGACGTGGGTGACAATCCGGTGACCGGGAATTCTCCGCAGGCTGGAGTGGTCTTCGACGCAAACGGCAACCTGTATGGCACGACTGGATACGGCGGCCCATACTACAGAGGGGATGTGTTCGAGCTGTCGCCATCGGAAGGCGGGAGCTGGACGGAGACGGTCTTGCATACCTTCGGCTACGGAGACGGAAACACACCTGACTCCGGCGTGATCCTCGATGCGGCCGGCAATGTGTACGGCACTACTTTCATGGGAGGCAAGGGAGGCGCGGGCACCGTCTACGAGCTTTCTCCGGCAGCCGGGGGACTGTGGACCGAAACGATTCTGCATGATTTTCGGACCACCGTGTCTGATGGGAACTTTCCTGAGACCAGCCTGGTCATGGATTCGCACGGAAATCTCTACGGAACAACGACAACCGGCGGCACTGGAAACGAGGGCACGGTCTTTGAGGTCACGCGGTAGGCGCAGTCTTGCGTCCAGGAAAGCAGGTTCCGCGAAGTGAGGAGCGGCAACGCGCCGCTCGTCTCTTGCGAAGGAGTTATTTCCATGCGAACCAGGAAATCTTCTGTTGCATCAACGGTAGGGTTAGCAATTTGCATTGCAGGCATACCTTCCTCAGTAACGGTAAGGATGGATACAGTCCTCTGGCTGGCCTGGTCTTCGACGCGGCGGGAAATCTCTACGGCACGACCAGCGGGGGCGGCCCGAATAACTTCGGAACAGTGTTTGAGCTGACGCCCAGTGCCGGCGGCGGCTGGACCGAAACGTTGCTTTATAGCTGGGGTGACAACACGTCTGACAATGAACCACAAGCTGGACTGATATTGGATTCTGCTGGGAATCTCTACGGCACTACGCCGGGGGACAGTTCAGGATACGGGGCGGTGTTCGAGGTTACACCGTAGAGGCGCAGGCTGGGCGGCCAGGGCAGAAAATTTCGTCGTGGCAAGCGCAACGCACCGCCTGGCAATTGTCAAAACTCAGCGGGACGACAACCCTCTCGCGTCAGGTCTCATCCATTCAACGTCCATCTGCGTTGGAGGGAAGCCCATTTCGCGTCTGCACCCATCCTGTGGTTCAAAATTCTGGTCGGACGGTAGCGTTGTAGTTTTTATCCTTCTGGCTGTTGCAGCGATTCCTGGCCGCGCTCAGACACTCACTGTGCTTCATACATTTTCGGGGTCGGATGGCGCGTATCCTTTTGCCGGGCTGACTGCGGACACGGAGGGAAACTACTACGGAACGGCATCTGCCGGGGGCAATCACTGCGAGGCGCAGCTCGGATGTGGGACCGTGTTCAAGCTATCTCCCTCAGGGGATGGTTGGGTATTTACCACCCTCTACAAGTTTCTCGGGGAGTCTGACGGTTTCGGTCCTGCGGCCAATCTCGTGATCGGTTCCGGGGGCGCGCTTTACGGTACGACCAACTACGGCGGAAACCCAGGTGGTCCTTTCGGATATGGCACAGTTTTCGAGCTGACCCCTCCCGCCCAAGGCTGCCCGTCGTGTCCTTGGACCCATGTCGTTCTCTACCGCTTCACTGGCGGCAGTGATGGGGCATACCCGGCCCAGACGGGAAATCTCACATTTGACAGTAGTGGAAACATTTACGGGACAGCGATAGCTGGCGGAAATTTTATTCCGTCCTGCATTTTTCAAAACGACGGTTGCGGTGTGGTGTATGAACTGAGGCCTTCGAGCGGGGGATGGACGGAAAGCGTTTTATACAAATTCACGGGAGGCCAGGATGGAAACGCTCCGAACGGCGGCGTCGTTTTCGACCATGGCAATTTGTATGGAACAACTACTGTGGGCGCGCTTAGCTATGGCACTATTTTTGAATTGACTCCGTCGGCCTCGGGATGGAAGGAACATACGTTGCACCAGTTCAATGGCGTCACCGACGGCGCGTTTCCCACTGGCAATTTGCTTCTTGATAGTTCCGGAAACCTTTACGGTACGAGCAACGCCACCTTCCACTCTGGTGGAAGTGATTACGAGCTGACCCCTTCAGGTGATGGATGGAACTTCACGGTTTTATGCGTTCAGCCGTATCCGAACGATCCCGGGGGAACTCTGATTTTGAGTAACGGCGATCTTTACGGCGTGACGGCGAACGGCGGCAGCAACGGATTTGGAAGCGTATATGGATTGACTCCGGGCTCTGACGGATGGTCGCTGACGATCATCTACAATTTTCTGACGGTGAATGACCCGCCCAACTCGCCGAATGGTCCCAACAATAATGTGGTGATCGACGCCAACGGAAATATGTATTCCACTGCGAATGGCGGGGGAACTTACCAGGACGGAGTTGTTTTCCAGCTTACACCGTAGCTCGGGGAACACGTACAAGAAGCAGGTTCCTCCGCTGCGTCGTCCCCTTCGGCTTCGCTCAGGGCCCGACTCCGGTCGGAATTCACGGTTTTAAGATTTCTACCTTAGGAAATCAGAGCGAGGTGCCGGCGGCGGCTTCATGGCTGTAGGGACTTGCCTCGGCGTACTCTTCTTCTTGTAGCGTTACTTCTTCCCAGAGTGTTTTGTCGCGAAGAATGCGCGAGACCAGCGCGGTGTGCATGGCGTGGCCGGCGCGATCGGCCACGATCCTGCCGAGGATTGGTTTGCCCAGCAGCGCGAGGTCGCCTACTAGATCGAGGACCTTGTGCCTCACGAACTCGTCGGGAAAACGGAGCGGGCCATTTTCAATTCCATCGCGAGTTAGCACGATGCAGTTCTCGCGCGATGCGCCGCGGATCAGTCCCATGTTGCGCATCGCTTTTTCATCTTCGCGCGAGCCGAAGGTGCGGGCTCCGGCAATTTTGCGCAGGTAGCTGCCGTTCGAAAGTTCCACCTGGAAAGTTTCCTTGCCGATGAGCGGGTGGGGAAAATTGATCGAATAGGAAACGGAATAACTATCGGCGGGATAGACCGAGATAAATTTATTGCCTTCGCGCATCTCTACTTCGCGAAGAATCTTCAGATATTTGCGCGGGCGCCGCTGCTTGCGGATGCCGGCTTTTTGAATCAGTTCGACGAAGGGAAGAGCGCTGCCATCCAGAATGGGAAGTTCTAGGTTGTCGATCTCGACGATGGCATTGTCCACACCGAGGCCGACAAAAGCCGAGAGCAAGTGCTCGGTGGTGGAGATGAGCACGCCCTTTTTCATGAGGCTGGTGGCGTAGCTCACGCGGGCGACGTTGCGGCTGATGGCCTCGATTTGAAAGCCATCGAGATCGACGCGGTGAAAGACAATTCCTGCTCCGGGAGGGCCGGGAAGAATTCGCAAGGAAACTGGCGCGCCGCTGTGGAGTCCGACTCCACTGCATTCCACGGCTGAGCGGACTGTCTGCTCCTGTGTCAAAGGCGTCTGGTTATGTCCCGAATAATGAATAGATTACAGCCGGTGCTCGAACCCTGACTGTGGTAAAAAAGCCACAGTACGTGGCGGAAAGCCGATTGGGAACCATCCCAGTTACGGTTAGAATGCGCTAAGCCAAGGCGGATCAGTGGGTTAAGTTGGACGCGAAAACATGGGGAATCGTTCACTGACACCCCGTTACTTTAGCGTTTCTTCACCGGTTTATTGGGATCGTAGCCGGAATTGGGATCGAACATGGCGGGGTCGAGCCCTTGATTGAATTGGACGGAATTTACGAAGCGCTGCGATTGCATGTCCCCGTTGTAGTAGCGAGTGAGGTTGTAGGGGGTCATTATTCCCTGCACCGGCTTGTAGTTGTCGTAGATCTCTTCCTCGCTGTTGCGCTGTTTGTCGACGGGATCGCGCCAGGAGTAGCTCTTCTTGAGCGGCAGATGAGTATCGATATCGAAGAGAAGCTTGACCGCTTCATCTTTTGAATTGATGAGCGTGACCTGCTGCGACGCCAGGTTGCCGGCCAGAGCTGTGCCGTCATAAAAGAGGGCGACTCCGGGATCGTTCAGCCAGACCTTCAACATTGTCTCCAAAGAAAATCTGCGACGCCGGAGGTAGTCGTCGAGATCCTTTTTTTCCACGGCGTGGGCGCCTTTGAAGGTGACTTCATAGCCTTTGTCGGCGATGTATAGGTAGGCGACGTCGCGCTCTTTGGTGAGTTCGAGGCGCTCCTTGTCGGGATACTCGACGAAGCGCCAGAACACGGCCCCGGTGCCGGAGGGACGGCCGTGATAGAAGCCGAAGGTGCGTCCGGTCTGCTGCATGTCGCGGAGGTTCAGGTAGGTCTGCCCGCCCAGAGCCTGGATCGCCTGATTGAGCAGAGCGCGCGCCTGGCGGGCGTTTTCCTGATCGATTGGAATTGCGGCGTGGGCATTTACAGATTCAGGGGCAGACTGCGCGCTTGGCTGAGCGGAACTGGCAGCCTGGCGCCAACCTGAGATTGCCAGCGTAAACGCCAGCACGACGATTAGAAGCAGAGATTTCATTTAGCCGAAATTGACGTCCGCACAGGAAATTGTAGCTGCTTGCGGGTGGTGGTGCAGTTTGACAAGCCTGTCCCTGCAGCGGCTAAAGCCGCGATCGATCTCGAGGCATTTACGGCGCGGCTTAAGGCCGCGCCCTTTCAAAGCAAATTCAAATGAGTCCCGCAGTTCCTTGGATGCAAGAAAAAGCAGTCGCGTCGAGGCCTGGGGGCGATTTCGCTGGCGGTTGATCATCCCAGCTTGATCATCCCACCAGCACGGCGCCGCCGTTCACATTGAAGATTTCGCCGGAAATGAAGCCAGCGTATTCGGTGCATAAAAAGAGCACGGGAGCCGCGATTTCCTCGGGTTTGCCGACCCGGCCGAGGGGAATTGTCCGCAGAACCTTCTCGCTGCCTTTCGGGTCATCCAGTGTGGACCTCGACATATCTGTATCGACCCAGCCGGGAGCAACGCAATTCACGTAAATGCCGACCGGTGCCAGTTCCGAAGACAGGCTCTTCGTCATGCTGATCAATGCGCCCTTGGTGGAGGAATAATCGCAATGAAACGCTTCGCCGCGCTGGCCGCTGGTGGAACTGATGAGGACGATGTGCCCGGCTGCGGATCCATTGCGCGGCTGCGTTTTCATCTGCGCAACCGTGTGTTTGACTAAACCGAAAACGGCATCCAGGTTGATCGAAACGGTGGAGCGCCAGTGCTCATCGGTCATCTGATCGATAGCGACATCTTCGGCGGGCCAGACTCCGTGGTTCGCGACTAATATGTCGATCCTGCCGAATTGTTTGACCGCTTCCGCAACCAGCGTGCGAGCGGAATCTGGGCTGTCGAGTGTGCTGGCGATTGCTCGACAGTTTGACTCACCACATTCCTTCGCAAGTACATCGGCCTGCGATTTTGCTTTCTGATAACTGAATACGACTTTCGCGCCCGCCGCGGTAAACATGCGGACTGTTGCGGCTCCGATGCCGCGTGAACCACCGGTGACTAGAGCGACTTTGCCTGTTACAGAAAGAGGGATGGACATGGTTAGTAGTTTCTAGTTTCTGGTTTCCTGTTGCAAGTTGGGTGTCCATGCGCCTTTTCAATCCACTGTTCTCACGTCATCGGGCAGCGTCAGTACGAACGAGCAGTTTCCGGTTGCTGTGGAGCAGGAGAGAATTCCGCGGCGCAAGATTTTGACTGGGGTGTCGTCGGGGAACGTTAGACGATACTCGGCAGCGCGCAGGGCTTCAGTGAAGACCTTGAGCTTTTCTTCGCCGCTGGCGAACTTCACCGCTTCCACGGTAGCGGCGGAACTTCCTGCGCGACCCGGCCCGCGACTCAAGAGCACGAAAAATTCTGCGCTGCCGTTTTCTTTTGCTACTTTGCCCAGGTCGATAGTGCGTAACTGCTGCAGTTCATCTTTGTACTTCGCCACGGCAGCGTCTACCTTGGCGCTGCCGCCGACTAGCGGGGCGAGGCGGTCTCGCGTTTCGGGGATGGGACGCAGTCCGCTTAGGCAGAGAGCGTAGGTGCGCAGCGCGAGATCTTTCTTTTTCTGCTTCTCATAAATCTGTCCCAAGTGGTCGCCGACTTCGCCGTGATGTCCGAGCTGCCACGCCGAAGAAACATATTTTTCGGCCTGGTCGAGATTGCCTTCGTTGTAATAAACCCAGCCGAGCGTATCCCAGTAGGCGATCAGCGACGGAACCAGAAGCAGTTCCTGCTGTGTGAGGCGGTCGAGCGACACATTGCGCAACGCCGCGGTGGTGGCTGAGATTGCGGACTCGGCATATTGCTGGGCGCGATCCAGATGAGTTTTTTTCAGCGAAAGCTGGTAGGCAATGTTGTTCCAGACCAGCGGCGTGGCTGAGAGTTCGACTGCATGGTCGAAGGTCGCGAGCGCTTTGTCATCCTGGCCGAGGTTTAAATAGGCGTCGCCGAGACTCACCTGCAGCTCGGGATTCTCTGGGGTTAAGGACGCGGCTTTCTCCAACTCGGGCGCAGCTAAATCGTACTTATGCCACTCGGAATACATTGCGCCGAGGCCGGCGTGAGCGAACTTGTCGAGAGGATTGATCTCGATTTGTTTGTTGAAGGCGGTGACGGCATCGTCATACTTGCGCTCCTGCCAATAGGCGCGGCCGAGCGCGTTGTAGGCAAACTCGTCGTAGGGATTGATTTCAATCTGCTTGTTGAGAGCGGCGATGGCGTCGTCATCCTGGCGCATTCCCATGTAGGCCGCGGCCAGGATGTTCCATGCAACTTTGTTTTTGGGATCGACTTCGGTGGCGCGTTTGAGAAGCTGAACCGCCAGCGGGAAATTGTTGGCGGCATAGGCCGCGCGTCCGCTGTCGATGAGGTCCTCGGCCTTCATGTCGGCGGGCGGCGTGGGCGCGCCGGCTACCGTGTTCTCGACGGAGAGGACCTGTCCGAGATCAGAGCTGACGGCATGGCGAAAGGCCTGATAGTCAGAGGCGCGCAGGGCGGGCAGTTCGGCCTGACGCAGCGTCAACGTTCTTGAGGCTGTGAAAGTAGTTCCTTCAAGTTTGTAGGTGGCCTGGTATTCGGCATAGTCGCGCCTGACGGACAAAGGCAACGGAGAATGCGCCGTGTACTTGGCGGGCAACTCGAGCTTGATCTTGTAGACGTAATCCGCCTTGGGGCCGAGTTTCAGGGTTTCGGCGTCGGCATCGCCGTCGTCATCGACGTTGCCCGGATCGGGCAAGTTGAACTGGCAGAGCGGGAGCAGGAGGTCCGACTTTTTCTTGGACCAGTCGAGGAAGTTCGGCTTCGAAACGTCGTAAGACATTGTGAACGCTTCGCGGGTCGCGGCCGGATCGCTGACCTTCAGATTGGTAATGTCGCCACCCATGGCAGCGTTTACGTTTTCGACGACGCGCTGCCAATTCGCCTCAGGAACGCGGCGGAAGATGGAACGCAGCATGAGTTCTTCGTCGCCGCGGAAGGTGTAATGCACGTGGACTTCGAGTTTGCCGATCTCGTTTATTTTTCCCTCGACCTCGGAAACTTCGCTGTCGGGCATCGGCGTATCCGCGGGAGTTTCCTCGAGGTGAGGCGTGCTGCCGTCGGCGGGAATGACCAGCGCCAACTTGTTGCGCAGACTGAAAGCCAGCAGGCGGAAGGGTGCGATTTCGCTGGTGGTGTCCATCCAGATTTCTTGATGGTCGAGCGGAAGCATGGTGATGACGTGATCGAACTGCGAGGGCGAGGGCACGTCCGGATCAAGTTTGCGGCTGGAGTTGATCAGCACCGAAGATGCGTGCAGCCCTTCGGCTTCGAGCAGAGAAGCGAGCAGGGTGTGTTTATCTTTACAGTCGCCATACTGGTCGTGAAGGACATTGCCAGCGGCGCGGGGCTGATAGCGGCCAAGGCCCAGCGACAGGCTTACGTAGCGAAAATTCTTGGCGACGAAGTCGTACAGACCCTCGACCTTATCCATCTGCGAGTTGAGGCCTGTAGTGAGTTCGGCGGCCTTGGCGCGGACTTCCGGCGAGGGCGCGCGGCGGTCTTTCTCCAGGCCTGCGTACCAACGGCCAATCTGCTCCCAACTCACGAACGTGGTGAGCTGCACGTCGGGACGTTCCTCATCGGCGCGCTTCTTTTTTCTCTTTCTTTCTTTCTCTTTTTCCTTGTCCTTATCGTCTTTGTCTTTCTTGTCGTCTTCGCGTTCCAGGTGAGAACTGGTCCAGCGATAGACACGGCGACCATTCGCTTCCGAGATCTTCGGATCCATGTCCGGCTTGTTCTTCAGCTTGAGCGGGCGATCGGCGGGCACGTCAACCGTGAGTTGCTCATCAAGATTGATGCTGTTCTTGTCGAAGTCATAATCAGCCCAGAATTGCCCTGCAGCGAGGGGCGTGTGAATGACGGTGACCGCGTCATACTCGAGCACTTCGCCGGGACGCAGGCCGGGCACGGTAATGTGCTTCACGCGAAAATCGGTGTAGACGGGGGCTTCGCGCTCCACGGGCGCGGTCAGATCCTGCACGGCATCGTCGCCCGCCTTGACTATACTGCCATCGGCCTTGATCACGCGGACATACGCAATCTCAACGCGCTCGTTGGCGGAGTTGTAGCCTAGCTGAATCTGGCCCCACTGCTGAACTCCAGCCTCGCTCTGCACCCGGATGCGAGCGACAGTTTCTTTGCGGCCAGTGCCATCGTTCTCAAAGCGGTAGCTCGAACGAAGTTGCTCGACTACGAACGCTTCCTGCGAATAGTCGTGCTTGGAGTCTGCCGGCTTGGAGGCGGCAGCCGCGGGCGCCGGGGCGGCTGGCGGGACGGGGAGTTCAACGGTTTGGGCTGGAGCGGAGATGCATGGGGCCAGGGTGCAGGCCACGAGTAGCGAGAGCAAAAGACTGCGCATAAGGTAATAGTAAGGCCTGTGGCGCTTTTATCCCAAGGCGGAGGTCGCGCGCCGTCTGAGGTGCCATCCGATAGGCCTGTGACGAACATCACATTTGTTTGTTTGCCGGTCACAAAACCGTAGTAAAATGCCGCCTCAGAGAGTCTTGCCAGGCCATGACGCCGGGCAAGCGTGACGCATAAAGTTCTTGCGCCACGGTCTTTCCTCGGAGGGTTCTGGTATGGAAGATCGGGCTCGTGATTCGGTTTCGCAGCAGTCGATTAGCCAATCGGCCCTGACCCGGCAGCGGGAAGGCCGCGGCGCCTGGGTTCTCACCGCTTACGGTATTTCAGGGTTGGCTTTATTCGCGGTCCTCGCGTACTTCTTTTCGGACTTCATCGCTCGCTAGAAAATATTGGAAGTTGACGAGCGGGCATGTGCGTCCGCGGAGCAGGGTGGAAGTGTATTTAAATTGTCTTCATAGACCGCGCCCCGCTTCATCCAAGCCGCCATTTGAACGTGTTACAATCAGCATCCTTAGAGGCTATTGCTTCGCAAGGAACCCAGATATTTCCCCGCACTGAAGTATTGAGCAAAGAGAAAGAGAAAGAAACATCCGTGCCCAAGAACCCCACGTCCGCTGGCGCGCCCGTCACCTACGCCGACGCCGGCGTGGATATCGACCGCGCCAACCGCACCAAGCAGCGCATTAAATATCTCGCACACAAGACTTTTACTCGCGGGGTGCTCAGCGACATTGGAGGGTTTGGCGGGCTATTTGCGGTGGACAAGACCAAATACGTAGACCCTGTGCTGGTCTCGAGCGTGGATGGTGTGGGAACGAAGCTCAAGATTGCCTTCGCCATGGGACTGCATTCCACGGTGGGCGCTGACCTGGTGAACCACTGCGTCAACGACATTGCGGTGCAGGGCGCAGCGCCGCTGTTTTTTATGGATTATCTGGCGGCCGGCAAGCTTGAGCCGACGATCGCCGAAAAAGTTGTCGAAGGGATTGCCGACGCCTGCAAACATAACGGCTGCGCCCTGATCGGCGGCGAGACGGCCGAGATGCCCGGCTTCTATCCCGATGGCGAGTACGATCTGGCGGGATTTATCGTGGGCGTGGTGGAACGCGACCAGATCATTACTGGCAAGGATGTGCAGATCGGCGACGTGATTCTCGGTCTGCCTTCGAACGGCCTGCACACCAACGGATATTCTCTGGCACGCAAGCTTTTGTTTGAAGTGGCCCACTACTCGCCCGACGATTACGTCAACGAAATCAAAAACAAAGTCGGCAATGAGTTGATGCGCACGCATAAGAGCTACTGGCCGGCGCTGAAAAAACTGGTTGCCGCGCAATGCGTCTCGGCGCTCGCTCACATTACTGGCGGCGGCATCACGGAGAACCTTCCGCGCGTGCTGCCTCGCGGTACCGGAGCGGCAATCGATCTCGGATCCTGGCCCGTGCCTCCGCTATTCGAGCATCTGCGGCAGTTGGGCAACGTCCCGCAAGACGAGATGCTGCGCACTTTCAACATGGGCTTGGGTATGCTGGCGGTGGTTCCTCTCGCGAAATTCAAGAAAGCCCAGACCGTGCTCGAGCGCGTGGGCGAGAAGGCTTATACCGTCGGGCGGATCATCAAGGGCGATCGTAAAGTGATCTACAACTGAAAGGCAAACCCACCACGGAGTCACAGAGACACGGAGAAAATCTTTAAAGTCGCCCATTGGGTTGATTGTGCGTTGAGGTCCCAGATTCTTTAGTTCCTAAGTTCTGGATTTGCTCCGTGTCTCCGTGTCTCCGTGGTGGATTATTATTTTGAAGTTCCCATGAAATCACTGGGCATTCTTCTTTCCGGACGCGGCTCAAACTTTGTCGCCATCGCCGAGAGTATCGACGCGGGCTGCATTGCGGATGCCCGGATCGCCGTTGTTGTCTCTAATCATGCGGCTGCTCCTGGTATTGCGGCGGCGCGCCAGCGCGGCTTGACTGCTGTTGTGATTCCTTCGAAGGGCAGGCCGCGAGCGGAACACGAACGTGAAGTCGTCGCCGCACTGAGGGAGAATAAAGTCGATCTCATCTGCCTCGCGGGATACATGCGGCTGCTCTCGCCATGGTTTGTGCAACAGTTTCCGCGGCGCATTCTCAACATTCATCCTTCGCTGCTGCCTGCGTTTCCCGGACTCGAAGCGCAGGAGCAGGCCTTCGCCTACGGAGTAAAGGTTTCCGGCTGCACCGTGCATTTTGTCGACGAAGAACTCGACCACGGAGCGATCATCCTGCAGAAGACAGTCGCTGTGCTCGATGGCGACGACGAACACACCTTGGCCGCTCGCATTTTGGAGCAGGAGCACATTGCTTACACGGAGGCGATCAATACAGTGCTTGGCGGAGATTTCGAGATTGTCGGGCGCAGGTTAAGAAAGAAAATATAAGAGTAGACAGATGCACCGCGGTTCTTTTCGATTGAGTACTTTCGCGATCCTTACTATTCACAGCTCTTCTCCGTTTGCGAGCGGCGCCTTCTGATTTTCGACTTTCGCGTATCCCTATTCTGACTTCTGCCTTCCGCTTTCCATATAATGTTTGTTCCCATGTCAACCTTCCTCCCTGTCGACGAACAACTGACTTATCTCAAGAAGGGCACAGCGGAAATTATCCGCGAGTCCGACCTGCGCGCGAAGCTTGAGAAGTCTCGCACCACGGGCAAGCCGTTGCGTGTGAAGCTGGGCATGGATCCGACAGCTCCCGACTTGCACTTGGGACACACCGTTGTTCTGCGCAAGCTGAAGCACTTTCAGGATCTCGGCCACACTGCAATTTTTTTGATCGGCGACTTTACGGGCATGATTGGCGACCCGACGGGACGTTCCGTGACGCGTCCGCCGCTGACTCGCGAGCAGATCGAGGAAAACGCCGAGACTTACAAGGCGCAGGTATTCAAGATTCTCGATCCGCAGAAAACTGTCGTCGACTTTAACCGGCGCTGGTTCGAAAAGTTTACCCCGGACGACTTCATCCGCCTGATGGCGAAGTACACCGTCTCGCAACTGCTGGAGCGGGAAGACTTCCACAAGCGCTTTCGCGAAGAAAAGCCCATCGCACTGCACGAATTGCTTTACCCGCTGGTGCAGGGATACGACTCGGTTGCGCTGGAAGCCGATGTGGAACTCGGTGGCACCGATCAGAAATTCAATCTGCTTGTCGGGCGCGAACTGCAGCGCGCGTATGGACAGGAGTCGCAGGTAGTACTGACCACGCCGATTCTCGAAGGTCTCGACGGCGTGCAGAAAATGTCGAAGTCGCTCGGCAATGCGATCGGCATTCACGAGCCGTCGCTCGAAATGTACGGCAAAGTAATGAGCATCTCCGACGAAATGATGTGGAGGTATTACGAGCTGCTCACGGATTTGCAGGTCGCCGAGATTGAGAAGATGAAGCGGGAAGCGCACCCCATGCAGGCGAAGAAGGAACTGGCACAGAGGATTGTGGCGGACTTTCATTCGCCTGAGACGGCGGCGAAAGCGGGAGGGGATTGGGCAAAACAATTTCAGAAGAATGAGGTGCCGGAGAGCGTGCAAGAGGCCGTGGTTGATGTTACCGAAAACCGTCTTCGAATCGACAAATTGGTGGCTCGCGCGGGCCTCGCGGGCTCCGTGAGCGATGCTGGGCGGATGGTGAAGCAGGGCGCTGTGAAAGTCAATGGCGCGGCCATCAACGATCCGACCATTGTGCTGGATTTTTCGGGCGGAATCACGTTGCAGGTTGGACGCACGATCAAGAGAGTTGTGCCAGGAATACCCGGTACTGGAATCGTTACAAAAACCTTGTCCCATTGAAAACAACCGGCGGATAGCCGAGGGCGCTGTCCCCAGATGAGTTATTAATCCCGCCGCAAGTCTGCTACTCTCAACCGCGCATATGCGCGCCGCTGCCATTTTCGGTTTGGGATGTTCTCCTAAAAGCCTCGAGCCTTTTCAGGCGGATAAAACGATCGAGTGGCGCATTGGAATGCCAGCCGACGCAGATCAGGCTGACATCGTTCTGCTTTTCGGCGGCGACGGAACTATCCATCGGCACTTGAGTCAACTGGTGAACCTGGGACTGCCCGTGCTGGTCGTCCCGGCGGGCAGCGGTAATGATTTTGCGCGCGCTCTTGGGCTGCGCAGCGTGCGCGATTCGCTGGCCGCGTGGCGGCGCTTTTGTGCCGGACAAGATCACATTCGCGCGATCGATTTGGGAGTTATCACTCCGACGGGAGCCGCGGGGGAGTCGGCCGCGCCACACGAGTCTGCTAGCAACTCGGTACTAGGTACTCGGTACTTCTGCAGCGTGGCCGGCGTTGGACTCGATAGCGAAGTAGCTCGCCGGGCCAACGGGTTGCCGCGCTGGCTCCGCGGACATGGCGGCTACGCTTTGACTCTGCTTCCGGCGATCTTTCGTTTTGCTCCGCTTGCCGTGAAGATTTTCACGTCTGACGAAGCCGGCAACTGGATGACTCGCAGCGACCAGCCCACGATCCTGGCTGCTTTCGCGAACACGTCCACTTATGGTGGCGGGATGAAGATCGCGCCCCACGCGCAGATGGATGATGGCCAACTCGATGTCTGCCTGATCGGCGGCGTTCATCCATTCAAACTCGCATGCATGTTTCCTACAGTTTATTTTGGCCGGCATCTGAACATTCGTGAAGTGGAGTACTTCAAGGTAAACCGCGTGCGCGTGGAAACCGAGATTTCGCTCGATATTTATGCCGATGGGGAGTATGTCTGCCGAACGCCGGTGGAGATCGCGGTTGAGCGCGGAGCGCTGCGGGGTATAGTTCATTCGCGATAGGCAAATTTTGGAGGAGCCCATGGGGCAGACGACAAGCGCCATTTCGAACGGCCGCAGCGCATTCCAATTGAAAGTAAGCGCTCGCGGCGGATTGATCCGCTCCTTCTTTGGCTCTAGTTTTATGTATTGGGCTGTCGTGTTATCCGGCAAACCGACGCCGCTGCGCTTCTCGATCATCACAGTGCCGGCTCTGGGACTGGTGGCTTGGGCGATCGTTATGGTTCGAGTCACGCGCAAACTCCCATCATCTGACGCCGAGTCGGCCCATTGGAGGACCGTTCGCAAGTTTTACTGGCTAGACGTGGGATTGGAGTGGGGACTGATCGGCGTCGTGGTGTTCGCTCTCGTTCGATTGGGACGTTTCGACCTGATACCGCAGTCGTTTGGGGTGATCGTTGGCCTGCATTATCTTCCGCTGGGAAAAATTTTTCTCGCGAAGCAGTATTACTGGACGGGAGGAGTCATGGTGACCGCAGCGCTTGGCTCATTTCTGATACCCCGCGGCCAAATCCGGGATATCGTCGGATGCGCGGCGGTCGGATTAACGCTCTGGGTCAGTTGCTTTGCCATCCTCTGCTGGATCGCAGCGGCAGTTCGCGGCCGAATCCAATCGAGCCCGTAATGCAGCGATGATTAAGTGGCTAGGCGAATCGATCGAGAAAAACGTGTAACGTACCGGAGGCTAGAAACTGGAAACTTGTTCTCTCTCCCGGTGCTAAACTTTCCCTATGCCTGATCAACGTTCCCGAACCGGACTCTGGATTGTGATTGGAGGGGGAGCATTCTTCCTCTTTGTGCTGGCTGTGTTTTCGCTGGTTTATCTGACGCTGCATTCAGGCAGCAATCAAGCTGGATTTGGCGGCTTTGGCGACCGCATCGGCGTGGTGGATCTGGATGGCGTGATTCTCTCGCCGCAGCCGGTGGTCGGCCAACTGAAGAAGTTTGGCAACGACGATTCGATCAAAGCGATCATTCTGCACGTGAACTCGCCCGGCGGGGGCGTGGCTGCTTCCGAAGAAATTTATCGCGAGGTCAAGCGCATCCGCGAGGAAAAGAAAAAACGCATCGTTGTCTCCATCGAAACCGTGGGCGCAAGCGGCGCTTACTACATCGCATCCGGATCAAGCAAGATCTATGCGAATCAGGGCAGCATCGTGGGATCAATCGGCGTCATCGCCGAGTGGGTGAATTACGAAGATCTGCTGAAGTGGGCCAAGCTGAAAAGTATTGTGTTCAAGACCGGCGAGTTCAAAGATACTGGCAACCCAGCACGCGAACTCACTCCCGCCGAGCAGGCCTACATGCAAGGCCTCATCGACAATATGTTTGGACAGTTTGTGCAGGCCGTGGCCGATGGGCGCGGCATGAAGTTCGACGATGTGAAATCGATCGCCGACGGCAAGGTATGGACCGGCAAAGAAGCGCTGTCGATGAAGCTGATCGATGCCACCGGCGATTTTGAGGCTGTGGTCAGCGAGACGGCGAAATCTGTCAACATCTCGGGCGAACCAACGCTGGTGCGTCCGGAAAGAGATCACAAGACGCTGCTCGATCTAATGACAGGCGACGTCTCGCAGTATCTTCCCGACGCCACAAAAATGCTGGAGCAGCATGTAGGGTTTTATTATCTGTGGAAGTAGAAACCGATTCCGTTCGCGCGATGAATGTAAGCCTCCAGTACTTTGAAAGGCTCTGTCGGTTCAACCGCCCTTTCGGCATGCGATGGTTGCTGCCGGGCATCCTTCTCTTTCTTTCCTGCGTCTACATCGAGGCGCAGCAAACACCACTGAAGGTGTTGATCTCCGCCGACATGGAAGGCGTGGCCGACGTCATCAGCTGGAAGATCGACTCGCAGCCGGCGAGCCGCGACTACGCGCAGATGCGCCGCCTCATGACTTCAGAGGTGAATGCTGCTGCCACTGCGGCGTTTGACGCCGGAGCGACAGAAGTCACCGTTGCCGACTCGCATGGTGATTTCGCCAATCTCGATCCCGAAGCCCTCGACCCGCGATGCCAACTCGTCCGTGGATGGCCGCGGCCGCTTGGCATGATGCAGGGCCTTACGGCCGATACGGCGGCCGTTGTCCTCATCGGCTATCACGCGTCTGAGGGCACTCCCGATGCCATTCTTGCTCATACCTTCACTGGGAGCATGGAACTTCGACTCAACGGCAAGCCCGTCTCCGAAGGCAGTTTCAACGCTGCCGTGGCCGCCGAACTTCACGTGCCTGTTGTTTTTCTGTCGGGTGACGACCAAGCCGTAGCCGATGCCAAAGCAAATATCGGCGCGATCGAAACCGTCACCACTAAGAAAGCCCTGGGCTTTGGCTCTGCTGTGATGACGGCGCCCGCCACCGTCGCCCAAGCCATTCATGCAGGAGTGTTGCGCGGCATACGCCGCCGGACTGAATTTCATCCTGCCGCGCCGGCTACGCCGATCACCATCGAGTGGCGTTTCAACAACGTGACGCAAGCTGAATTGGTTAGCTATCTGCCTAGCTCAAAGCGCATCGATGGCTATACGGTTCGGTTTACGGTTGGCAGCATGGTCGAGGCTTCGCGGCTGCTCACCGTGGTCGATTCCATCTCCGCCATCTCCCGCGAGTAAGCTCCTGACCACCGTCCCAAAACGGAGACTTGCGTACAACCCCTGAAATTTGAGAAGGTTATGCAGGTTGCCCATGTGGAACCGGGGCCGTCGCTCACCTTTGGCGATGCCTCACCGCAAAGGCCGGGCAGGGAGCGAAGAGGGACTATGACGAAAGCCGATCTGATCGATGAAGTCTCGCGTTTAGCGGAACTTACGCGCAAAGACAGCGAAGTGATTGTGGAGACCATCTTTGACAGCGTGGTGCGGTCCCTGCGAGCCGGCGACAAGATCGAGATCCGCGGCTTTGGCAGCTTCCGAACCCGGCAGCGCAAGCCGCGAATGGGCCGCAATCCCAAGACTGGCGAGAAGGTCGAAGTGCCAGCCAAGACGATCCCTTTCTTCAAGCCCAGCAAGGAGTTAAAAGATCTGGTGAATGAAGGAATCGCCGACGCGGCAGCTGCACCCTCGGCTCCGGCAGCACCGCCATCGGCGTAGAAATGCAGAAGTCAGAATGCAAAATGCAGAAGTAAGAACGGATCCGCTTCTTACTTCTGCATTTTGACTTCTGAGTTTGTTCTCACTCTTGGATTCCCACCACGCTCATCATGCGGCCAGTGCAGCCCTTCTCGGCGCGATAGGAAAATAATAAGTCAGTCCGGCAGTTGGTGCATAGCGGGGAAGCTTCGATGCTCTTCGCCGGCACACCCACGGCTAAGAGTTGTTGGCGATTGGCTTCCACCAGATCGAGAAAAATCTTCTTGGGCAAGACGCTGTGGCCGGGAGCGCGCGCCGTCAGGAACAGCATGGGATACTTTTCGCGGACGGGATCGGATTCCTCTACCTCGCGGAAAAGCTTTGCCCCGTAAGCGAATTGCGATTCGAACTTTTCGCGAACGTCCGCGCCCACCTCATAACAGCAGCCATGAATGCCCGGGCCAATCGCGGCTTTGAGATCGCGAGGCCGGCTGCCGAAGTGTCGGCGCATCTCTCCCACCCCCTTTTCGACGATGCGCTTCACCGTGCCTCGCCAGCCCGCGTGAAACACTCCAACGGCACGATGCCTGGGGTCGACAAGAATGATGGGCAGGCAGTCGGCGGTTTGAATGCCGAGAAATAGATTCGACGTTGCCGTAATCATGCCGTCACCGGCAAGCTGGGATTCGAGCGGCGAATCCACGAATCGGATGATGTCAGAATGAATCTGGCGCAGCGTGACCAGCGGCCAAGTCTCTCTCCCAGGACCAAGCTCACGCGCAAATGCCGCGCGGTTACGCTCGACCGCGGCTTTGGAATCATCTTTGGTGAATCCCAAGTTAAGCGCGCTGCCCCCGTATGCAGGGGAGAATCCGCCGAGGCGCGTGGAGAATCCGTGGACAAGCCACGGAAACTTACTCAGATGTGAGGCGCTAAGAATGTTGAGTTCTGTTTTCTTGGGAAGGCGAGTCGGCACGCATCCATCTTACCCGGCAGCCCACCCGCGCGCCCAGCGTTGCCGCACTCCCGCCAGAAACTTCCGCTTGTCCGCTCGCATTTGCCGCACCAGTGCCTGATTGCCGGTGTCTTCGTGCGCGGCCGCCCAGAGCACCATTTCTGTCAGCACGGGCGCGAGGTCGATTCCTTTCGCGGTTAGTAAGTAAGTGATTTTGCGCGCATCTTTTGGATCACGCACCGCGACGACGATTCCATAATCCTGGAGCTTACGCAGGCGATCGGCGAGAATGTTGGTCGCGATGCCCTCAAAGCATTCGAGGAATTCTTTATAACTGCGAAAGCCGCGAAGCATCATGTCGCGGATGATCAGGAGCGACCAGCGGTCACCCAGCATCTCCACCGAAGCGTTCAGCGGACATTCGGACCTCCGTTTTGGACTTGTCTTCTTCCGAGCCATCTTCCAATGATTCTCAAATAATCACTTGCAATTAGCAAGTGAAATATGGATACTGTTCTCCACGCAACTGCGGGAAAGCGTACAGCTCCGCGCTACTTCGTAATGACACCCAGGAGGAAGCATGCAATCGGCTAGTCAATCTGCACCTGTCTCGAAGGCCGGTCTTTGGACCGGGCGGATCCTGAGCGCGCTGGCGGTGTTCCTGTTTGTCTTCACTGCAACGTTTAGCTTGCTGGAGCCTGCCGCCGCCACGCAGGGATTCGTTCATTTTGGCTATCCAGAGGGAGCTTTGCTGCCCATTGCCATCGTGGAGTTGGCCAGTGCGATCCTGTACGCCATCCCGCGCACATCCGTTCTCGGCGCAATTTTGCTCACCGGTTACCTGGGCGGCGCAACCGCTACGCACGTGCGCGTGGGTGAACCACCCATTATTGCAATTGTTGTCGGCATCGTGGTGTGGTTGGGAGTGTACTTGCGCGATCAGCGGTTGCGGGCGCTGGTGCGTTGAGGAGTTCGTATTTGCAGTAGTTTGCGGTATCTTGAAGGCCTTCGGTTCGGGCGTAGTGCTTCTTCGCCACCAGAAAGCCTGACGAGCAAACGCCACAGGAGAAAACGATGAGCAAAGTACGAGTACTGGTCGGGACACGCAAGGGCGCGTTCATCCTGACTGCAGACGGCAAGCGCGACAAGTGGGATGTGAGCGGTCCGCATTTCGCGGGCTGGGAGATGTATCACGTGAAGGGATCTCCCGCTGATCCGAACCGGCTGTATGCGTCGCAATCCAGCGGATGGTTTGGGCAAATTATCCAGCGCTCCGACGATGGCGGCAAAACCTGGCACCAACCCGGAACGCCGCCCGGAGAGCCGCCAGCGCCGGGTCCGCCGAAGGCCGTGAGCAACAAGTTTCTCTACGATGCGTCGGACGCAACCGGCAAGCCTCTCACCACGCACCAGTGGTATGACGGCACGCAGCATCCCTGGGAGTTCAAGCGAGTGTGGCATCTGGAGCCGTCACTCACCGATCCCAACACGGTTTACGCAGGAGTAGAAGACGCCGCCATCTTTCGCTCGACAGACGGCGGCGAGAACTGGCACGAACTTTCTGGACTGCGCGGCCACGGCACCGGCCCTAAGTGGCAACCCGGAGCCGGAGGCATGTGCCTGCACACAATTATTCTCGACCCCGGCAATCCGCAGCGCATGTGGATTGCGATCTCCGCCGCCGGCGCTTTTCGCACCGACGATGGCGGCAAGAGCTGGAAGCCGATCAATCGGGGACTGCGTTCGCAATACATTCCGGACCCGAACGCCGAGATCGGCCACTGCGTTCACCACATCGCGATGAACCCGTCGCGCCCCGGCGTCCTGTTCATGCAAAAGCATTGGGATGTTATGCGCTCAGACGATGCCGGAGAGAACTGGAAAGAAATCAGCGGGAACCTGCCAACCGATTTCGGATTCGTGATCGACGTTCACGCGCACGAACCAGAAACGATTTATGTCGTTCCAATTAAGAGCGACTCCGAGCATTTTGTTCCGGATGGCAAGCTGCGCGTGTTTCGCAGCCGCACCGGCGGCAACGAGTGGGAGGCGCTGACGAACGGCCTGCCGCAAAGCAATTGTTACGTCAATGTGTTGCGCGACGCCATGGCCGTCGATTCGCTCGACAAGTGCGGAGTGTATTTCGGCACCAGCGGCGGCCAAGTCTACGCCTCGGCCGATGCCGGCGATAGCTGGGCTCCGATTGTGAGAGATCTTCCGGCCGTGCTTTCAGTGGAAGTGCAGACGCTACCGTGAGCAGAAAAAGAAAAGCACAGCGTTACTAAGTCGAGGGTGTCTGCGCTGGATCGGGCGTGGACACCTCGATTTTATATGTGCTAGTATTTGCCCTCCTCCCTCGGGACGATCACAGGTACAGGCGGCGTCGTGTTTGAAATTACGCCCTAGCCGGATCGATTGGCGCGCTCAGAAAATTCCGCTAACTGTAGGCCCGGCATGGCTCACGCGCAACGCAACAAAAATCGCAAAAGGCTAAAATGGCTGACTGACAAGAGATTGGGTATCCGTAGCTCTGCTGATGCGGCTAGGGAGTTTACTGTAGGGAAAATCAGGATTGCCCCAGAGGCTTCTGCATGAGTTCCGGCCAATCCGTATCCATGGGTAGTAGATCCGTATCGACGATCCGAATCGTGCTCCCGCAGCATCTGCGAACGCTGACGCACACCGGCAGCGAGTTGACGCTTGCGATCGACGGCACGGTCAGCTTGCGATCGGCGCTGGACGCACTCGAGGCCGCGTATCCCATGCTGCGCGGCACGATCCGCGATCACGTAACGTTGCAGCGCCGGCCTTTTTTGCGCTTCTTCGCCTGCCAGGAGGATCTTTCGCACGAGTCGCCGGAAGCCCCGCTACCCGAGGCAGTCGCATCGGGAAAAGAACCGCTTCTCATCATCGGCGCGATTGCCGGAGGCTAGGCCGACGCCAGTGCAGCGGATTACTGCGTCAAGCGGAAAGTGTCCCGTTCCCATCATCCGCAATCCGGCCGTGACCGCGGACCGCGGCATGAACACGGCGGATTGCTTCCACGACAAGTTCAGGCTCGTCCAGTTCAATCATGTGATTACTATTCTTCGCCACAATCAATAAGCTATTTGTCGATAACGCGGCCAGACGCGTTTGTCCCTCGCTCCATCCTTTTTCGAGAATGGAAAAAGGCCCCGGAAAAGGCTGACCGTGGGTAAGCACCACCAGTGGGCGCGCTCCGAGGCTGGCTGGAAGCCCCGAGTTCCTCATTGAGAGTTCCTCGCGCTCTAACGAGGCCAGATCGTCGGCGGCGGCGGCGTATTCTTCAGCGCGCAAAAACGGAAAGCCAGCACGCATGGACGGAAAGCAGGTTACCAACAAACGCACCAGCCCGAAACGCGTCGCGAACTCCACAGCTTTAGTCGCCAATCGAACCCGGGCATAGAAACGGAGAACATCTCGCTGGAAGATGGTGGTCTCGTCGGGCGTATCGACGAATACGAGTCCCGCAGTCTGCTCGGAATATTTGCGCGCAAAGTATCGCACGATCAGGCCGCCGTAGGAGTGCGCCACTAGAATGTAAGGTCCTGGCATACCGGCGTTGCATAGGAGCGCATGGAGTTCTTCTGCGCGTTGCGCGATTGTCCGTCCTGCTGGAACGGATTGGCTCCAGCCGTAACCCGCACGATCGTAGGTGCAAACGCTGGCGAACTTTGCGACTTGGTCCTGCACCGGCCACCAGAGCCATGAGGGCTCTCCTGCCCCTTGTTCGATCACTACGGTCGGTGCGTCGTTTCCCTTGCAAAGCAGGTGCAGCTTGTGGTCTCCGACGGAAACCATTCGACCGGGCAAAGGATTGCGCCTGTCTTTTCGCTCGCCGATTCTTTGGTAGACATTTCCCGCTACGAGCAGGAAGACGCCGCACAGAAGCGCGAGGGCGAGGCTCCATTGCCAAAGGGGCATAACGGGATTTATAATAATACATTACTGTATAAAATACAACTCTGCATATTATTGAGAACGCTCAATGCCTAAACCAACGAATACAGCTGTACTTCATCATGAGCGAGGGGGCAAGCGCGCCCGCACAAGAGCGAAACTCATTGCAGCGACCGCGGCCGTTATCGGCGAAAAGGGCTTCGACCGGGCATCGCTCGAAGAGATTGCCGCGCGCGCCGGAATGACCCGAGGCGCAGTCTATGGCAACTTCAAGAACAAAGAGGAACTCTTCCTGGTTCTTATCGAAACTCGCTGGAAGCCGATCATTCCCCCATTTGTGCCCGGCGCCACTCTCAAGCAACAAATGCGAATCCTGGGGAAAACGGTCGCGAAGGAGGCGCTGGCGCGTCGAGGTCAGGCTGCCGCCGCGACCGCGTTTCAACTCTACATTCTTACGCACGAGGCCATGCGGGCCCGTCTGACAATGCAGAACGCGGCTATCTATCGGCGGATGGCGCGAGGACTACTCAAGTTCGTACCGGCGAAACAACTACCCATGCCGGCGGAAAAATTTGTCCGTGTGCTGGACGCCCTGATCACCGGCTTGCTCTTCACCTATTTTCAAACTCCGGAACTTGTAACCGAAGACATAATCATTGCCGCATTTGAAGCCCTGGCGTGAGAACTGGCAATTGCCAGAGGGTAGGACTTTGGATGCCGTGGGAGCAGGCGCTGCGCCTTCACGTGGTAACATCTGGCGGTGCCCATATCCGACACAAGCCCATCCGCGCAAGCGATCCAGCTCCAGATCCATCGGGCTATGACTGAAGAACAGCGCCTTCTTTTGGCGTTGGAGATGAGCATGTTCGCTCGTTCCCTGGCGAAGGCGGGGATACGCCAGGAACATCCCCATTGGACGGATGGTCAGGTCGCGCGGGAACTGCTCAGGCTCGCATTCCTTCCGCAACCGTTGCCCGAAAAACTGCGATGAGCGTCTCGGACGTTTTCGCCAGGATCAAGTCCGCGCTCGATTCTGCCGGGATTCCTTTTATGCTTTCAGGGTCTTTCGCCAGCGCCGCCTACGGTGTTCCACGTTCAACCCAGGACATTGACTTCGTAATCGCCGCCACGGCTTCGCAGCTGCGGACATTGATCCAAGCCCTGCCCAGCGATCAATACTACGCCGACCTGGACGCCGCTTTGGAGGCGCACGAGCGGCGGTCGCTATTCAACGTGATTGATTCAGCCACGGGTTGGAAAATCGATTTCATCATCCGTAAATCTCGAGCGTTCAGCGAGGAAGAATTTGGCCGTCGCCGGCTATTAGACATAGAAGGGACCTCGCTTTTCGTGGCCAGTGCTGAAGACGTGATCATTGCGAAACTCGAATGGTCGAAGCTGTCGAAATCGCAAAGGCAACTTGAGGACGTCGCGGCAATATTGAGAGTTCGCTTCGAGCGGTTGGACCATTCTTATTTAGAAAAATGGATCGCTGAACTTGGCTTGAGGGGAGAATGGAAAGATGCTCTGCTCGCGTCTGGCCTTCCAAACCAATGAGACTAATCTCATCGATTGTTGCCATTTGCCCGCGCCGCTTCCCTCCGCTATAGTTTTCTTAGCCATGTTTGACGATTTCACAGCTCACGACCGCTGGACCAAGAAGCCGGTTCACTGCATCTATCAAGCGCTGATTGTCGCCATTGCCACGCGGCACGCCGACGCCGTCGACGTGAAGTTTCTGGTGGATGGAAGAACCGTCGCGGTAGCCCTTCCGCATCCGGCGTGGGTGGAGTACACGAAGCGCACCGGCAAGTCCATCACTGACTCTCTCGCCATCGAAATCGCTGGTCATTATCTCAAGGACGCTCTCGAAACCGGCGAGGGATTGGGCCGCGAGATGTTCTCGCTCACCTCCGAGGAAACGCTGGCTCACCTCGACGCGGCAGTTGCGGCGATGCAGTCGCAGATCCCGGCTTAGACTGCGGGTGTTAGGTCTTATGCCTAAGACCTAAGACCTAAGACCTTTGACCTTTGGCCCAAAGACATGTTCGCCCGCAAGATTCGCGTTGAGTACGAAGATCACGAGCGGAAGATTCCTTGTCCCCTGAAATGGCTGGACAGTTTCTCCATGCGCAACTTCACGAATGCCAGCGTGTTTGACGATACAATGCCGGTCGCAGACGGAAGCATGGAAATCGGCACCAATGTCCCACTCGAGCAACTCTGCGCCGCCATGGAAGATTGGTTCCGGCGCAAAGGTTATCTGGCCAAGGACTCGAAGTTGTTACTGGAAGAAGTCTGACAACAGGCGGACACTCTTTACATGGCGGATGTGTGAGCGGGACAGGGCGGGCAGTCCAGGAAATTTCGGGGCCGTGCTAAAGTAGGAGAATCAGTCCAAAATGCCCAGTTCTAGGAGATTTTGACGCGGCCAAAATCGCGTCAACCTCTTAGGCCGTTAGAGACATCTTATTATCAGACGGTTGCAAGGACGCGGAAGATGGCAAGCCGTTTGCACGGATGGATTCTGAGGTGCTGATGATGAACAGATTGCAGCTCTCCCCCCAATTCGGCACGCACGAAGCGCTAGCTGAGTGGCTTTCTTACGATCCCACGGTTCGGCCAGGCCTTGAACTGCCAAAGATCAACTGGAACGCGGTCATGGGCCTAACACTAGCCACGGTTGTTAGCGGCGGCGTTTGGCTTGGCATCGGAATGATGGTTGTTCGTTTCTGGAAGTAAGAGCTTAGCCGGCTTGGCTGAGCGCAAGTTATTCTCATTAAGATCTGCTTTGGCTATTTGTCATAGTGCAGCAGCGACATCACGTTGTAACCTTTCAACTTCTCCCGGCCGTTCAGAAAATCCAATTCCACGACAAAGCCGAGTCCCGCAATCTCTGCGCCTAGTAGAGTTGCTAGCTTCGCTGTCGCTTCGGCTGTTCCTCCTGTGGCGAGAAGATCGTCCACGATCAGAACTTTCTGGCCCTTCTGAATTGCGTCTTTGTGCATCTCGAGCGAGTTGGTGCCGTACTCGAGCGCGTAATCGAACTTCACGGTTTCAGCGGGCAGTTTGCCAACTTTGCGGACGGGAACGAATCCAGCGTTCAAGCGATAGGCCAACGCTGGAGCGAAGATAAACCCGCGCGCTTCCATGCCTAAGACGAGATCGATCTTCTGGTCGACATAGTGTTCGGAGAGCCGGTCGACGAGCGTGGCGAAGCCGACCTTATCCTTCAGCAGCGTGGTGATGTCGTAGAAGAGAATGCCCTTCCTGGGAAAGTCGGGGACTTCGCGGATCAACTGCTTAAGCTGGTCGGAATTCATCCGTGAGTTGGAAGACAAATCTACCACGCTCCTTTATTTCGAGGTTTCAAAGTTTCAGCGTTTCAAAGTTTCAAAGACAAATGCGGAGGATTTTGCCCTGACACTTTGCAACCTTGAAACCTTGAGACGTTGAAACCTGCCTCACCACGCTCCTTCGATGCGAAATGAACTGATACTGGCTGCGGGTTGAGCTTCTGCTTCGTCGACGGCATCGACTCGGGCGGCGCGTGGCCCTTCGCGCAGGCGCGAGCGCAATCCGGAGAGCTGATCGCGTGTACCCTGCGCCATTATCTCGACGCTGCCGTTGGCGTTGTTACGAACCCAGCCGGCGATGCCGAGAATGTGCGCCTCGCGCTCGACGAACCAGCGGAAACCGACGCCTTGCACGCGTCCGCGAACCACGAAGCGCCGGGCTTGCACGTCTGCTGTCATGGAGCTTTATCAAAATAGCAGCACGGCGAGTTTCGTACAACGGCGGAACCCAGAGGCCGATGACTGAAAATAAATCCTTCCTAGTGTCAGAATCCTCTCAGTTCGTTTTGTCAGGGGTGTGCCCGGTCTGTACGCCCGTTCAGGGTACCCCCCTCCCCCTCGGTATATTGGAATCATGGAGTTAGCGGCAAAATGCGTTTTTATCTATGGGCTGCAACAAGTTACGGGCAAAATCTTGATGTCAAAGAACTTAGGCGACAAAAAGCGGACAAACGACTACTTTGGTTGCGCGACGATGTGAGCTGACCCAACCGTCATGGCCTCGACCATCATGACGTTATTCAATTTCCGGCGCAAGGTCAGATGTCACAAGGGGGCTGTGGAAAAGTTAGGGAGCGTCGAGGTGATTGGCATTGCTCCAAATTTCGTAAAAATGTTCTGAGTCGGGAGAAAACAATGGTGCCAGCCCCGTCTGTCCCCGCATTCCTCTGTATGAATGCATAAGTGCAATGAAGAAGGGTTCTCGAAGCGGCTACGATGCTGAGACCGGCGACGAAAGCGCCAACTCAGAAAGCTCACTCGGAGAACCCTATGAACAGCCCTCACTATATCGG
>Ga0302319_10000582_pt1 | contig 82589 bp, 72 predicted proteins | sample Bog_T0_2_FD_203319 | JGI IMG/M metagenome (GOLD analysis project Ga0302319, IMG submission 203319) | Peat permafrost microbial communities from Stordalen Mire near Abisko, Sweden - Bog_T0_2 | ecosystem: Environmental > Terrestrial > Soil > Wetlands > Peat | place: Sweden: Abisko, Stordalen Mire...
CAGTGATGATGCGGTCACGCTCCACCACGCCCACGATAAATCCCGCCAGATCGTACTCGCCATCGGGATAAAAGCCCGGCATCTCCGCGGTCTCGCCGCCGATCAGCGCGCAGCCATTGTGCTTGCAAGCATCGGCAATGCCTTCCACCACTTTCTCGGCAATCGTGGGTTCCAGCTTTCCCGTCGCCAGATAGTCCATAAAAAACAGCGGCGCGGCGCCTTGCACCGCGATGTCGTTGACGCAGTGGTTCACTAGGTCTGCCCCAATCGTGGAATGCAGCCCCATTTCAAACGCAATCTTGAGCTTCGTTCCCACCCCGTCGACGCTCGAGACCAGTACGGGGTCCAACCACTTGGCTTTGTCCACGGCGAAGAGGCCACCGAACCCGCCAATCTCGCTGAGCACGCCGCGGGTAAAGGTCTTGTGTGCCAGATATTTAATGCGCTGCTTGGTGCGGTTGGCGCGGTCGATGTCCACACCGGCATCGGCGTAGGTAATGGGCGCGGCAGCGGACGTGGGGTTCTTGGCCACGGGTTCTTGCGCTATCTCCTTACTAGAGTTTCTTCAGCTGTGGGGAAACGCCGGGTTCCTCGCGAAGCAGCAACCTCTAAGGCGGCTCATTGTAACACGTCCAAAAGCGAGGCCGGAGGACGAGGACCGCCTGTTCAAGCCTCCGAACACTTCAAATACACTTTTCCCCTGCCGCGGACGCGCACGCCCGCTCGTCGCTGCCATGCACTCACTAGTGAGCGATAAAGTCCGAGAAGAAATAGGCGAGGACTGCGAAAAGAGCCAGCCCGGAGATTCCGTAGGCGGTGAGAACCCAGGCGCCGCGGCCTTCGCGCTGCTTACCTGAGGCCGACGGCTGAGAATAAGAAGGAGAGACGACAGGGGCCCGATCTTCCATGCAAGACCTCCGACGGAGAGATCGTGGCGCAAGTACATGCGTCACGCCTGCCCAGCGTCGCGGCCGGGCAAGACTATCTAAGCCGCGATTCTACTACGGTTTTGTGACTTGGTGAACATAGAAATGTGATCTTAGTCACAAACGTCATACGAAAGACCCCTGATCCCCCTCGCGCGCATAAGCTTGGTCAACCCGGCGCTAATCCCGCAAGAGACACTTCCGTGACCTCTGGCCTTGGGATACACACGCCGCAGGCCTTACTATTAACCTATGCGTAGTCTTCTTGTCTCGCTCCTTTTCGCTTTCACCTTGGCCGCACCCGTTACCGTCCCCGCACAATCGGGGCAGTCGGCAACTCCGGCTGCTTCAGCCGTTCCCGCGAAAGCGGACAGTGGAGCGAAGTCCAGCGCCGCAAAGCCTGCCGATGCTTCCGCCTCCAAGCCCGAAAACCCTAAGCACGACTATTCCCAGGAGGCGTTTGTCATCGAGCAGTACCGCTCGCGCTACCGCTTTGAAAGCGATGGCACCGGCCGCAAGGAAACCGTCGCTCGCATCAAAGTGCAGAGCGAGGCCGGAGTCCAGCAGTGGGGGCAGATTCAAGTAGGCTACAACTCGGCCAACGAGCGAGTCGAGATCGCCTACGTCCGCGTGGTCAAGGCCGATGGCACCGTAGTAAAGGCCGGCGACGACGCAGTGCAGGATCTGAGCGCACCCCTGGAGCAGCAAGCTCCGGTCTACACCGACTACCGCCAGAAGCACATTACCGTCCCCGGCCTGCGTCCCGGCGAAACCCTCGAATACGACATGGTCACGGTGATTCACACCCCGCTGGCTCCGAAAGAATTCTGGACGGATTACGATTTCGACAAGAACAACATCATGCTCGATGAAGAACTCGACGTGGATGTTCCCTCCGATCGCCCACTCAAGCTGAAGAACAAGCCGGGCATGGATCCGAAGATCTCCGAGGAGAACGGACGCCGCCTCTATCATTGGACCAGTTCTCACCTGGAACGCGAAGACCCCACCAAGGACAAAGACGATAAGGACAAAGAAAAGAAGAGAAGAAAGAAGAGAGCGGATGAGGAGCGCCCTGATGTTCAGCTAACCACATTCGTCAGCTGGGAACAGATTGGTCGCTGGTATGCCAGCCTCGAAAAAGACCGGCGCGCGCCCTCACCGGAAGTTCGTGCAAAGGCGCAGGAACTCACCAAAGGTCTCGACACCGACTTGGACAAGGTTCAGGCCCTCTACGACTTCGTCGCCAAGAACTTCCGCTACGTCAGCCTGTCGCTGGGCCTGGGCCGCTATCAGCCCCACGCCGCCGGAGACGTCCTGCACGATCAGTACGGCGACTGCAAGGACAAGCACACCCTGCTGGCCTCCCTGCTCGAGGCCGAGGGAATGCATGCATCTTCGGTGCTCATTAACTCCAGCCGCAAGCTCGATCCCGATGTGCCTTCGCCTGCGCAGTTCGATCACGTCATCACGATGCTGCCCATGACGACGCCCCACGAAGAAGTTTGGATGGACACGACCAGCGAGGTGGCCCCTTTCCGCCTGCTTGCCTACACTCTGCGCCACAAGCTGGCGCTGGTCATTCCCGCCAACGGCGGCACTCCGCACCTGGAGGAGACGCCCGCCGACACACCCATGCCCGATAGCGAGATTTCCGAAGTCGATGGCAAAGTAAACGACATCGGAAAACTAGAAGCGCATGTTCACTACACCTTCCGCGGCGATGAAGAGCTCCTGCTGCGCTCGGTCTTCCGCCGCGTTCCCGAGGCGCAATGGCAGCGTGTTGTCGAGAATGTCAACTCCGGCATGGGTGGCGAGGTCACTAACTTGAAGATCAGCGATCCCGCCGCGACCCGCGAGCCGTTCACCATGTCTTACGACGTCGCCCGCCCGAACTTTCTGGATTGGTCGAAGAAGAAATCCGACCTCATCCTGCCGCTCTGCCAGTTCAATCTGCCGGACCTCAGCAATGCCGATGACGACAACGACGGCGACGCCGAGCCCCTGAAACTCGGTCCCAAAGCGGACTACGTCTACAAGATCAAGCTTGAGCTGCCCGCCAAATACACCGCTCACGCCCCGCTAGCGTTTTCCGTGAAGCGCGACTACGCGGAGTACCAGGCCACTTACAAACTGGAAGGAACCACATTCACGGCCTCAAGGACGCTTACGCTGCGTCAGGACGAGCTCCCCGCGCCGCGCGCCACCGATTATCAAGCTTTCCGCCGCGCCGTCACCTCCGACCTGGGTCAGTTTCTTTCCGTCGAGAACACGGTCGCGGGCACGCCCACCCCGCCCGCCGATATGAAGGTGGACGATCTAGTAGAAAGCGGGCGGGCTGCCGTGGCCGCCGGCAATCTGCCTCTGGCGATCCAACTTCTCAAGCGCGCTACCGAAGTGGATCCCAAGAATAAGTACGTTTGGAATTTTCTCGGCGGAGCATATCTGGGGTTACGCCAGAATGACGACGCCATCGCTGCGCTCCACAAGCAGATCGAAATCAATCCTTACGACGAGTACGCCTACAACGCCCTGGGCCGCGCCTACTGGCAGGAGCGCAAGTATGACGAGGCAGTGACCGCCTTCAACAAACAAATCGAGATCAATCCCCTCGACAAGTTCTCCCACGCTGGCCTGGGTGCGATGTATTCCGAGTGGCACAAGTACGACCTGGCCGCGCCGGAGTTGGAAAAAGCCGCGTCTCTCACCCCAGACAATGCGGAGCTCCAAGTCAGTCTCGGCGATGCCTATCTAAACCTGGGCCAGGATGACAAAGCCCTGGCTACCTTCGACCACGCGGTCGAGCTTTCCGCCACGCCGACGGTATGGAACAACATCGCCTATCAGCTTTCGCTGAAGAAGTCTCATCTGGACCGCGCCCAGCAGTACGCCGAGTCGGCAGTTTCGGCCACAACCGCCGCGCTCCGCAACGTCACGCTCGACCGGCTCACGCCGCAGGAGTTGCCTCTGGTGTCCTCGCTCATCGCCTATTGGGACACGCTGGGCTGGGTCTATTTCGGCGAAGGCAATCTGGATCAGGCCGAAAAATACGTCGCCGCCGCCTGGGGACTCGGCCACCACGGCGAGGTCGGCGACCATCTCGGGCAGATTTACGAAAAGCGTGGCGACAAAAATCTTGCCCTGCGCACCTACGCGCTTTCCCTGAGCGCGCTGCGTCCTGACCCCGAAACCCGCGGCCGCCTGGCCTCACTCACCGGCGGCGACACCAAGGTAGACGCCACGGTGGCGAAATACAAAGAAGACTTGCAGCAGTTACGCACTATCGACCTGGGTAAAGTCGCAAAAGAAACCGGCAGCGCCGATTTCTTCGTTCTCCTGAGTCGCGGCAAAGGTTCTGCCGCCACCGTGGAAGCCGTAAAGTTCGCCAGCGGCGACGAAAAACTCAAAGTCTTCACCGACGCCCTCCGCACCGCCGAATACCGCGTCACCTTCCCGGACGACACTCCAGTAAAAATCCTCCGCCGCGGCATCCTTTCCTGCTCCACCGCAACCGGCACGTGCATGTTCGTCCTCATGCTGCCCGACGATGTGAGGACGGTGGATTGAAACCAAGTCAAAGTCATCCTGAGCGGAGCATTAGATCTCGCAGAGCGAAAGCAAATGCGGAGTCGAAGAGCCTGCTCTGAGCCTGCCGAAGGGATCCCCCCACCGCACCCCCGACGGCCTCGCAAGGCATTTCCGCAGTCCCGCTCAGCCGCGAAGCGGCGAAAGAATGCAGCCCACAGCTTGCCCTGAGCTTGCCGAAGGGGCGCAAGCCGTGGGTAGAAAGCAGAATGAGAACAAGCCCCAGAGGGGCGACATATAATAGCCCGGCACAGAAGTGCCGGGATAAGTGCAAAGGGTAGAACGAGTCCCGCAAGGACGAGAGAAACTCCAAAGCGTCACCGACGTATCAAAGTTGCTGGACGAGCCGCGTAACCGATCTATCATTGATAGTGTTTGGCGGACAGTGTTTAGTGCAGAAGCCTCGAGTCAATCTCGGGGCTTTTGCGTTTGTAGCGCCAGTCGCGGCGGCGAAAAGATGGGCGAGCCTTTCGTCCGTGGAATCCCGCTCTGGCCAAGCGCGTTTGATATTTCTGTCATATTCCTCCCGCAAAGCGATAAGCCTACTTCCTACATATTGACGGACTTTATAAGCCATGTCATACTGTGACGTATGAGTACAACTGAGAAGCTCGAAACCGTATGGTTCACGACGAAGGGTCAGGTCGTCATCCCCCTTCGCCTGCGCAAACAATTCGACATCGAGGACGGGACCAAGGCCGTGGTCCAAGCCACGCCGGAGGGAATCCTTCTCAAGCCGATGACCGCGGCTCTTATCAAGCGCGGGCGCGGCATCCTCAAGCGCGCGCCGGGCAGACCACTGACGGAGGACTGGGCCGAGCACAAGAAGCGAGAGCGGGCAATCGAGGAGCGCCATGCCGGCTAAGGTGCTCGACAGCTTCGCACTGATCACCTACTTTCGCGACGAATTGGGCGCGGCGGCGATGGAGGATATGCTCGTCACTGCCGGCAAGAAAGACAACCCGCTCCTCATGACCGACGTGAACTACGCCGAGGTGAAGTACTCCATTGTGAAGAAGGACGGGGCGCAGGCGTGGGTGGAGGCCGCAAAGGTCCTACAGGGCCTGCCGGTTGACTTTCATTCCACAACCCGCACCCTGGCCGACGTCGCCGCCGATTTCAAAGCACGTTTCAAATTGAGCCTGGCCGACGCCTTTGCGGCCGCACTAGCAAAGGAAACCAGGGCTGAACTTGTCACTGGCGACCCGGAATTCAAGGCGCTCGAAGGGGAAATCAAGATTCACTGGCTGAAATGATCACAGCCCCAGAGGCTGTTGCTTCCGATGGTTGATTCGCTCGGAAGCAAGTTGGCCGAATTGGAACAGGCCTGATTAGCCTTTTTGGGATTCGGTATTCGTGGAGAACCAGGCCGGGATATGAGGCGGGTTTTGCACGACTCCACGCACGTTCATCGCATTTCATCTCCCGGCTCCGGCGCAGCTTTGGGCGCAGTCCGCAGAAACTTCATCAAGCCTGATCCCGTTGCCTTTCCAACCCGTTTCCCGAAGAAGTCAGCTGCGGTTTCGACCACTCCGACCTTTTGCGCGACCGCCGAGGCAATCCACTGATTGAGAGAGACACCGTCTTCTTTCGCCAAACGCTGCGCCGCCTTCTTGATTGAGACCGGAAGTTTTAACGGATAGGTTGCCTTACTCATAATTTCACCTTCTTCAGCAATTCTGCAGGGCGCATAATCGAAATTGCGAATCTTGGGCCCGCCTCGGCAAAGTCGGCCACGTTGTAAGTAACGATGGCATCTGCCTCGCCGTTGATCGCAGCTTCCAACACCATTTCATCGTTCGGGTCCCGCGTTTGAGGTCGCCACTGGAAATGTACCTCGACCGGCTCGATCAAAGCTGCTAGCTCGGCCAGAAACTCGTCAATCTCCAAAGGCGTAAGACCATGAGCCAGGCGATGCTCCGGACGCTTCAACACATCCTCGTATTCCAGAAAAAGCGGCGGAGTGGCTAGAAGCCTGATTCGATGGTCAGCCACCAAACGTAAGACCGCATTCCCGGCTCCAAGCCGCGTCCGCAGACCCGCGACGACGACCGACGTGTCGAGAACAACCTTGAGCACATCCTATAAGATATCACATCCTATACAGTACCTGAGGCCCTCATTCTCACCCGATGACCGTCCCCCTTGTGGAAATCGTCCCAAATTCTCGGCGGGATGACCTTGCCTCCGATTGATCTTCCGGCTTCAATGGAGACATAAGGCGGCATTCGCGATTTTTCCCGAATGCCGCCTTCTTCGTTCTGAGGTAGAGGCGTGACAAGACCCAAAGACTGGAAGAGCCGGAAGAAGCGAAAGCCAAAAATCAGCGACAAGAAGCTTCGCGGCGAGTGGGCCGAGATGGTTTTCATGACCCGCGCCATCGAACTGGGCCTGCCGATCAGCAAGCCTTGGGGAGAGATGCAGAGCTACGACTTCGTCGTAGGCCGCACGCGGCACTTTGTGTCCGTGCAGGTCAAATCCACCATCTGCGAGTTCGGAACAGGATACGTCTGCGCCGTGAAGGGCGCTCACAAGCCCTATCCGCCCGGTTCGTTCGATTTTCTCGCCGCTTACGTGGTAGACGAGAACGCGTGGTACATCGTTCCGGAAAAAGAAGTTTGGGGTAAGGGATGTCTTACGTTTTATCCCAAGTCACCGAAAGCCAAGTACGAGAAGTATCGCGAGGCATGGCATCTGCTCGGCGCAGATGCTGGCCCTGTGCCGGGCCACGTCGACGACATTCAGGGCTGCGCGGAAGAATTCTCAACGGAGCCCGCGCAGTTGATACCGCCGCAGGTATACACCGAGGCCCCTCGCTTCGCTCGGGACGACAATTATGTGGGCAATTCGTTTGGTAGTTTGGTTCGGCGGATATTTCTTAACAGCGTGTAAGTTATTGAAAAGTCGAAGTGCTCATTTCTCGTGCCGCGATTCCTTCGCGCTTTTCCTCAGGCATCCACAGGGAAGTCTCATCGTCCACAGTTTCTGCACAACGGGGAAATGCTTTTCGGTTGCGGGACGCAACATTCTGCCTGAGAGTGGGTTCAGCGAATACGTGGTGATTCTCACGGCTTGCCGAACGACGATAACGGTGTAGCCGGCGGCAGACTGGCAATTCTCGAGGGTGAATTGCCAGGGGAAAATTGGAAGCGCGAGAGCGCGAACCGGTTGCCCAGGCATTGCGGCCTCCTCTACAGTCCGCTCTTGGAGCGGGTTGGGCCGCTGGCCACCGCAGGGGTTGCAGAGAAGTGGTTCTCCGGAATCACGGTACTGCAGCCAGTGCTGGTAAAAGTGGCGCTCCGCGCGAGCGTGAGTGCTTTCGGACCAGTACCGTCGACTCGCCGCTCCTAGCGGCGAGAAGGCAAGACGAGAGATCCACGAAACGATGCGGCGGGAGGTGGCTGGCCTCCCGCCGCATTTGTTTTGGAAGAGCGTTTGCCACGGATTTGCACGGATTCACGCGGATTAAGCCAAGTTCTCCGCTCGGGCGCGGGACTGTATTGTTAGGGACCTGTTTTCGCGGGCGTTCCACAGCATATTGGCGGCCTTCACAGCTTCTCCACAATTCATTTGATGCTTCGCTTTGTCTTCGCTATGCTAGGCGAGGGATTGCGGCAGAGTCTTGTACGGAACATTGTCTGGAAATATGGCAACTACTGACTACAACATCAGCACGCTTCCGGCGAACGTAGAGGCGGAGCGCTCGATTCTGGGCGCGATCCTGCTGGACAACTTTGCTTATAACCAGGCTGCGGAGCATTTGCGGATCGAGGATTTCTCGCTCGATTCGCACCGGCGGATTTATTCGCGCATGGTCGATTTGCAGGAATCGTCGCGGCCGATCGATATGATCACGCTGATCGAGGAGCTCGACCGGCACAAGGATCTGCAGGCGATCGGCGATGTGGGCTATGTGTCGAGCCTGCTGGATGGGGTTCCGGACCGGCCGAGCATTGAGCATTACGTCAAGATCGTCCGCGACAAAGCGCTGTTACGCGGATTGATTCATGCGGCCAACACAGCGATAGCGCGGGCCGCGGATCAATCGGACGCGGCCGAGGAGGTGCTGAGCGACGCCGAGGCTGCCATCTTCCAGCTCTCGGAGAAGCGGATTGGGCGCGGCTTCATGGGCGTGCAGGAGATTGTCCGGGAGTCGTTCGGGTCGGTGGATGCGCTGCTGCAACGCGGCCAACGCATTACGGGATTGGCCACGCACTACACCGATCTCGACGAGATGACCAGCGGACTGCAGCGGTCAGACCTGGTGATTATTGCGGCGCGGCCGTCGATGGGAAAGACCGCGTTCGCCATGAATATCGCGGAGAACGCGGCGGTTGAGGATCAGCAGGTGGTGGGAGTGTTTTCGCTGGAAATGTCGCGCGAGGCGTTGCTGATGCGCTTGCTCTGTTCGCAGGCGAAAGTGGACGCGCACAAGATGCGCACCGGGTCGTTGTGGCAGGACGACACGCGCAAGGTGGTGCGCGCGATGGAGCAGTTGGCGCATGCGCCTATTTTTATCGACGACACGCCCGGCATTTCGTTGAGCGAGATGCGGGCCAAGGCGCGGCGGCTGAAACAATCGCAGGGCAAGCTGGACCTGATCATCGTGGATTATTTGCAGCTGATGTCGGGCGGGAGCAAGCGGTACGAGAACCGCACGCAGGAAGTGTCGGCGATTTCGCGCGGGCTGAAGGCGCTGGCCAAGGAACTCAGCGTGCCGGTGATTGCGCTCTCGCAGTTGAGCCGCGCTCCGGAGAGCCGAGGCGGCGACCACCGTCCGCAGCTTGCCGATCTGCGCGAATCGGGATCGATTGAGCAGGACGCCGACCTGGTGATGTTCATCTTTCGCGAAGAAGTCTACAAGCAGGACGATCCCGACCTGCAGGGTAAGGCTGAGATCATTATTTCCAAACAGCGCAATGGTCCGATCGGGAAAATCCAGCTGGCATTCATCAAGAACTGCACCAGATTTGAGACAATGGTGGAGGGCGGTATGGCCCCGGAAGAGTGAGACTGAACATGCAGGAATTCCTGTATGTTCATCCGGTAAGTTCCTTAGGCGGTGTGAGTTGCGCGCGGCGGGGCGGGCTGTGGAAAAGCTTGTGGAATTGCGGGACGCCTCGAAAATGGCTGACGGCAAAGAGCGGTGAGCTAGGTCACCCGGACGGGTTTGCAGGCTCCTAAGACTCTGAATAGTAACCAGTTAGGCAATTCACTCGGGATTAACAGAGTCGAGACCTGCAGAAGTTGAATCGTTTCCCGCTTTGGGGATTTGCACATTCGGCGGTTCCCGACCTTCTGATTCCGCATCCTGAAGCGACGAGAATCGCTGCCTCGGGCCGGGCCCTCAGGGGCTCAAAGCCCGCTCTTTCTTGGGGAGCTTTACGCGGCGCTAAAGCGCCGCTCTTCCACGGTACTTCGAGTCAATTGCTGTCCTCGCCGACTTTCAGTACAGCCAGGAAAGCTTCCTGGGGAATATCGACGCGACCGATCCGCTTCATTCGTTTTTTGCCTTCCTTCTGTTTTTCAAGCAGCTTGCGTTTGCGGGAAATATCGCCGCCGTAGCACTTGGCGATGACGTTCTTGCGAATGGCGGAGACGGTTTCGCGGGCGATGATTTTCGCGCCGATGGAAGCCTGGATCGCCACTTCGAACATTTGCCGGGGAATGAGTTCACGCATCTTGGAGACCAGCGCTTTGCCACGGTCGTAGGCAAAATCGCGATGCACGATGATGGAGAGCGCGTCGACGGGCTCGCCCGCCACCAGGATGTCGAGCTTCACCATGGGCGACTCCCAATAGTCGGCCAGGTGGTAATCGAGCGAAGCGTAACCGCGCGAGACTGACTTCAGGCGATCGTAGAAGTCGAGAACGATTTCGTTCAGTGGTAACTCATAGTGCAACATCACGCGCGATGAACTGACGTACTCGAAGGTCTTCTGCTTGCCGCGCTTGTCTTCGACCAGTTTCAGAATACCGCCGACGTATTCTTCGTTGGTGAGAATTGTGGCCAGGATCACCGGCTCTTCGATTTTGGCGATCTCGCTGGGATCGGGCCAGCGCGAGGGATTGTCGACCTCGATCATTACGCCATCAGTCTTGGTGATTTTGTAGCGGACGCTGGGCGCGGTGGTGATGAGTTCGAGCTCGAACTCGCGCTCCAGGCGTTCCTGAATGATTTCCATGTGGAGCAGACCGAGGAAGCCGCAGCGGAAGCCGAAGCCGAGCGCTACCGAGCTTTCCGGTTCGAAGAAGAATGAAGAATCGTTCAGGCGCAGCTTTTCCAGAGCTTCGCGCAGGCGGGTGTGCTCGTGCGCGTCCACGGTGTAGAGGCCGGCGAACACCATGGGTTTGATTTCTTCAAAGCCGGGAAGCGCTTCGAAGGCGGGGTTGCCGTCGTCGGTGATGGTGTCGCCGATTTTCGTGTCGGCAACATTCTTGATGTTCGCGATGAGGAATCCGACTTCGCCGGCTTTCAGCTCGTTAATCTCGACAGGCTTGGGATTTTGCACGCCGAGAGTTTCGGCGTCGAAGGTGGTGCCATTCGACCACAGACGAATTCTCTGGCCCTTGCGCAGGGTTCCTTCAAAGACGCGGACCAGCACGACGACGCCGCGGTAAGCATCGAACCAGGAGTCGAAAATCAGGGCTTGCAGGCGGTTATCCGGATTGCCTTTTGGGGGCGGAATGCGCTTCACGATGGCTTCCAGCACGTCGGGCACGCCCTGGCCGGTTTTGGCGCTGATGAGCACAGCATCGGAAGCGTCAAGCCCGACGGCGCCTTCGATCATTTCTTTGGTGCGCGGGATGTCGGCGCTTTGCAGATCAATCTTGTTGATGACGGGAATAATTTCGAGGCCGTGGTTGATGGCGAGGTAGGCGTTGGCGAGGGTTTGCGCTTCCACTCCTTGGGAAGCGTCGACGATGAGCAGGGCCCCTTCGCAGGAGGCGAGCGAGCGCGAGACTTCGTAGGAGAAGTCGACGTGGCCGGGAGTGTCGATGAGGTTGAGTTGGTAAGTCTGACCGTCGTGCGCGGTGTACATCATGCGCACGGCATGGGCCTTGATGGTGATGCCGCGCTCGCGTTCCAAGTCCATGGAGTCGAGCACCTGCGCCTGCATCTCGCGCGCGGAGAGAGAGCCGGTCAGCTCCAGCAGGCGGTCCGCCAGCGTGGATTTACCGTGGTCGATATGCGCGATGATGGCGAAGTTGCGGAGGAAAGCGGCGTCCATAGGATCGGTTGCCAGCGGCCAGTTGCCGGTTGCCAGTAAAAACCGAATCGAAAACCGACTGCTGGCAACTGCTTTTGAGAGGCTGAGGGCTGATCTTTGATTTTAACAGGCGGCGAGCGGTTCGCAGCGGTGCGCTTTCAGCTAGCATATTGGGATGAGCGAATCATCCTTCATCGCTATCGATCACGTTCAACTCGCGATGCCTCCTGGCGAGGAAGAGCGAGCGAGCGCATTTTATGGAGGGCTGCTTGGAATGACGGAGTTGCCTAAGCCGCCGGAGCTTGCCAAGCGGGGTGGATGCTGGTTTGAGAGCGGCGGCGTGCAGCTCCATCTAGGAGTCGAAAGTGATTTCCGTCCGGCGAAGAAGGCGCACCCGGCTTTACGGTGCCGCGATTATCCGGCTCTGCTGAAGCGCTTGCGAGGCGCGGGAATTGAGGTGAACGAGCCGGGCGATATTCCTGGGGTGAGCCGCTGCCATGTGCACGATCCGTTTGGGAATCGGATTGAGTTGATCGGCGAGTAGAAGCATAAGGTCCACAGCTCGACGATAATGTTTCTTCGACTAGAATCGGGATCGCATGATCATTCTCGCCTCTGCTTCGCCTCGCCGCCAGGAACTGCTGCGCAACGCCGGGATTCCGTTCACGGTGCAGCCGGCGGACATAGATGAGACACCGCTTGCCGGGGAGTTGCCGCGAGAGTGCGCGGAGCGGCTGGCGCGGGAGAAGGCGCTCGCGGTTTTTCGACGGCAGCCGCGGGACTACGTTCTTGGCGCGGACACGATCGTGGTAGTCGACGACGCTATCCTCGGCAAACCTCGCGATACAAAGGATGCTGTCCGCATGTTGCGAATGCTGGCGGGGCGGACGCATGCGGTGATTACCGGAGTGTGTCTGGTGGGAAAAAAAGTGGCCAGTGGTCAGTGGCCAGTGGTCAGTGACTGCGAAGAGCTGACTGCCTCCGCGACTACGCTGGTGACGATGTGCGATCTGTCTGACGATGAGATCCGCGAGTATGTTGCGAGCGGTGAGCCTATGGACAAGGCGGGAGCGTACGCGATCCAAGGCGTTGCTTCTCGGTGGATCCCACGGATTGAAGGCGACTACAGCAATGTGGTTGGACTGCCGGTGGCACTGGTGTATGGGATGCTGCGAGAACGAGGAGCGGTTTGAACGGCGGGCGAACAGCGAGTGGGTGATGAGGCGAACGCGAAGGTAGGAGACGTGGCGAAGTGCGACGAAGCTAGGACTTTTTTTCTTCTTCCTTTTTCTCTTTCTTGTCTTCCTCAGGCTCTTTCATTGAGGCCTTGAAGTTACGAATGCCTTCGCCCAGACCTTTGCCCACGGCGGCGAACTTGCTGGTCCCAAAGAGCAGAAGGGCGATTGCGATCACCAAGAGCCAATGCAAGGGCGAGAACTCACCCATAGATCCTCCGTTTCGGGCGCCGGGATAGCATGCGTGGGCCGGCCGAAATCCCTAGGAAAAGTCTAGGCTACCGCACGCGCGGAGTCAAAAGAAGAGATCGCAAGGTAGTCGTGCAGTTTGATAAGGAAGCGAGCCAAACGCGCGATTGATGGGTCGCAAAGAACGCGACCCGTCGCGCGGCTCGCCCAGATTCCTCACGGCGCAAAGAACGCTTGTTCGGAATGACAATCAAACTGCACCGCTACCGGCCGCCTAAACATTCTCAATCATTCCCGCGAGCAGAAGCGCTCTTCGGGGCAGTTCGGAAATGACGATGAATTCGTGTACCGCGTGCGCACCTTCGCCCACGCCGCCCATGCCGTCGAGCGTGGGGATGCCCATGCCGGCGGTGAAGTTTCCGTCGGAGCCGCCGCCGACGGCAGCTTCCTCGAGCTTCCATCCCACCTGGCAGGCAATCTGCAGGGCTTTCTTGTAGAGGGCTGCCACTCCGGCGGTGCGCTCCATCGGAAGGCGGTTGATGCCGCCGGTCATTTCGAGTTTGCAGTGTCTGTCGAAGGGTTTTAGAGAGCGCAGCTTGCGGTCGATGCCGGAGGCTTGCTTCGCGCTCTTGATGCGGACGTCGATGTGCGCGGACGCTTCGGCCGCGATCACGTTAGTGCGGGTTCCACCTTCGATCACGCCGGGGTTTACCGACAATCCTTGCCGCAGATTATTCAGCTTTGCGATCGCCGCGATCTGGCGCGCCAGTTCGAGAATGGCGCTGTGGCCTTTGCCGGGATCAAGTCCGGCATGGGCCGCCACGCCTTGCACGCGCAGCATATATTCGCCCACGCCTTTGCGCGCGGTCTTGACGGCGCCGCGAAGTCCGGCGGCGGGTTCCAGGACCAACACTCCGGCGGAGTTTTTCGCCAAGGCCTCGGTTATCTTTCGAGAAGAGTGGCTGCCGACCTCTTCATCGGAAACCAGAAAGATGGTGACGGGCCGCGGCAGTTCGCCATGCCAGGCTTGCAGCGCTGCGATGGCGTGGAGCATGAGAGCGATGCCTGACTTCATATCGAGAACGCCCGGGCCGCACAAACGGCCGTTTTCGAGCTTGCACGGCATGCTCGCCAGCGTGCCCAGCGGATAGACCGTGTCGTAATGGCCGAGCAGGAGAACCGGCTTGCGATTCGCCGATGCGGAGCGGGAGCCGAAGTCGATCTGCAGGCTGTCGCCGAAATCGTTGCTGCGATGGAGTTGAGTGCGTCCGCCTAAAGCTTGGAATTTTTCTGCGAGGAGTGCGGCAATGCGATCGACGGCCGGCTTGTTATCGCTGGGGGACTCGATTTCGACGAGCTCGCGAACCGTGTCGACGATCCGGTGCTGATGTTCCGAGAAATAGCGCAGACGATCGAGCCCTGCGGGCTGCGGGGCAGCTACTGATTTTGTTGGCTTTATACCGGGCACATTTCCCTCTAGCTGGAGTTACAGACTCGCCATGAATGCAACGCGGTACAGTATAATCTTCAGGCTGATCGAGAACGAAGAATGATTGAGAGCACTCCTCCCGACAACGGCGCACCCAAGACTGGACTCGACATACACGACATCCTGAAAATTCTGCCGCACCGCTATCCTTTTCTGCTGATTGACCGGGTGCTGGAGTTAAAGCGCAAAGAGAGCATTGTGGCGATCAAGAACGTCACCATCAATGAGCCTTTTTTCAATGGCCACTTCCCGGGCCTGCCGATCATGCCGGGAGTGCTGATTGTGGAAGCGATTGCGCAGGCCGGGGGCGCGCTGCTGCTTACCGAGGTGGAGGACCGCGCGGATAAGGTGATGGTGTTCACGGGCATCGAGCGGGCGAAGTTCCGCCGTCCCGTGAGTCCCGGCGACCAGTTGCGAATTGAGGTGGAAGTGAAGGGCTGGCGGGCGATTCCGCGGATGATCGCGGTGAAAATGCACGGCATTGCGTATGTTGACGGCAAACGCGTGGCGGAAGCGACAGTGTCCTGCCAGCTGATCGACAGCTCACGCGGGCGCGGCGAAGGGTCTGGCGACGGTGCGGCGGAGTGATCGAGGTCTGCCAGATGCAATGAGTCCGCTTCCTGATGATGCAATGACTCAATCATGAATGTTCACCCCACGGCTATCCATCCCACGGCAATCGTTGATCCGCGAGCCAAGGTTCCCGCATCGTGCAAGGTCGGCCCTTACTGCGTGATCGGCGCCGAGGTTGAGCTGGGCGAGGGCTGTCATCTAGTGTCGCACGTGGCTATCGAGGGGCCGACGAAAATCGGCGTCGATAACGGCTTTTTCCCGTTTTGTGCGATCGGCATGGCGCCGCAGGATATTACCTACAAGGGCGAAGCGACGCGGCTGGAGATCGGCGATCACAACGAGATTCGCGAGTGCGTCACCATCAGCCGGGGCACGGTGAAAGGCGGCGGCGTCACCCGAGTTGGCAGCCACACGCTGATCATGGCCTATGCGCACATCGGACACGACAGCGTGATCGGCGATCATTGCATGCTGGTGAACGGGGCGACGCTAGCCGGCCATGTGACCGTGGAAGAATGGGCCGTGGTGGGCGCGCTTTGTCCGGTGCATCAGTTTGTGCGCATCGGGGCCCATTCCTACATCGGCGGCGGTACCACCATCACGCAGGATGTGCTGCCGTTTTCTATGACGTCCGCAGCGCGCGACACGCATGCCTATGGGATGAATAAGGTCGGCCTCGAACGGCGCGGTTTTTCGAAGGAGCGGATCCGGAGGATTCATCATGCGTACAAGACTCTGCTGGCTTCAAAGATGAATACTTCGCAGGCGCTGGAGAAGATGAAGGCCGAGACTGACCGTGGCGAGGATGTGGAGATGCTGATCCGCTTCATCGAGGTGTCGGAACGGGGAGTGATTAAGTAAGTGGCCAGTGGTCAGTGGTCAGTGTCCAGTAAGACCCGGCAACTGATCGCTGACCGCTAGCCACTGACCACTGCTATGGAACGCATTGGCCTTATTGCGGGCAACGGCAAGTTTCCGCTTCTCGTGCTCGACGCGGCGCGGGCGACGGGATACGAAGTTGTCGTGGTCGCGATCAAAGAGGAAGCATCCCCTGAGATCGAGTCGCGCGGCGCGGCTTCGGTGCACTGGTTGTCGCTGGGGGAGCTTTCGAAGCTGATCGAAGCGTTCCAGCGGGAGGGCGTGCGGCGCGCCGTGATGGCCGGTCAGGTGAAGCATAAGCAGATTTTCTCCGCTATCCGGCCGGACTGGCGCATGGCTAAGCTCTTGCTCTCGCTCGCCACGCGCAATACCGACAGCCTGTTGGGCGCTGTGGCCAAGGTTCTCGCGGACGAGGGCATCGCGTTGGAGAATTCCACATCGCTACTCGAACCGCTGCTGGTGAAGTCCGGAGTGCTGACACGTCGCGCGCCCACCGAGCAGGAACGCAAGAATATCGACTACGGCCGCGCCGTGGCCCGGCAACTGGCGCAGCATGACATTGGCCAGACTGTGGTGATCGCCGAATCGGCATGCGTGGCGGTTGAAGCCATGGAGGGCACCGACGCCACCATCGAGCGCGCCGGGCTCATCATGGGATCGCTTCACGGGGAGGCTTCGACGCTCAGCCGAGCCCTTACCGTGGTGAAGATCGCGAAGCCCAATCAGGATATGCGCTTCGATGTTCCGGTGATCGGAGTGAAGACCATCGAGGTGATGCGGGCTGCGGGTGCGTCCTGCCTGGCGCTGGATGCCGGAAAATGTTTGCTGCTGGATGGAGAGAAGGTTTTCGATGCGGCGAATGCGGCGGGAATTGCGGTTGTGGCGGACTAAGGCCTGATTGAGAAAACGAGATTGAACGACCGGTGATCTAATCCGCGCCTACGGAACGATGTGCTCCCCGCGGGGCTGCCACCGGGTGTTTGCGCGTCTCATGCCGGGCCCGGGTGAGATCGTACGCGGTTTGCAGGTTCATCCAAAACTCGGCCGAATTCCGGAAGTATCCGGCCAGAAGCAAGGCTGTCTCCGGAGTGACTCCTCGCTTCCCGCGCACCAGCTCATTCACCCGGTTCAAAGGGATAGCGAGCGCCCTCGCCAGCTCGGCCTGGGTCAGACCCAGCGGTTCGAGAAACTCCAGCAACAGGATTTGTCCGGGATGAGTTGCGATCCGATGGCTCGGCAACATTGTTTCTCCTTTAGTGGTAATCCGTGCATCGCACATCGATTACGTTGCCGCTCGTGAAGCGGAATACGAGGCGATACTGGTCGTTCACGCGCACACTGTAGAATCCCGCCCACTCGCCTCGCAGCTTCTCCAGCCGGTTTGAGGGCGGAACGCGCAAATCTTCCAGTGTGGCGCTGGCGTTCAGCAGATCCAGCTTGGCCTGCACTCGCTTCCACAAGACCTGCGCAATTTTCCGGGCAAACTTTGTGTCATGCCCGTGAAAGATGTCGTCCGTCGTCTTGTCCCCAAAGGAGACAATCATTTCCAGAAGTATACATGATTACCGTGTATGTGTAAAGCTGTTGACTCGGACTCGCTCAATCGGCGAGGTTAGAGATCATGACCTCCTCAACCACCGAATCCGCCCTGATTGCCGACCAGTTGCGCCGTGCATTCGAGGGCGATGCCTGGCATGGTCCTGCTTTGCTTGAGTTGCTGGACGATGTGGATGCCGCTACGGCTGCGGCTAAGCCTCTACCCGACGTTCACAGCATCTGGGAGCTTGTTTTGCACGTTGCCGCGTGGGACGCTGTGGCTTGCCGCCGGCTGGGTGGAGAGACGGTGCAGCTCACGGGTATCGCGAATTTCCCGGTTGTTCCCAAGCCCACGAAAGCGGCGTGGCGCAAAGCAGTGGCTCAGGCGAAGCGCATGCACGCTGGGCTGGAGAAGACGGTTGCAGGGCTGACCGAATCTCGCCTGCGCGAGCGTGTGCCGGGCAAGAAATATGATTTCTACTTTATGCTCCACGGAGTGGCGCAACACGAGCTCTACCACGCGGGGCAGATCGCCATCCTGAAGAAAATTGGGTAATTTTGTAATTTAGTAATTTGGTAATTGAAACCCGTCTCGGGCTAAGGTTTTCCAATTACCCAATTACTAAATGCTCCCTACCACTGTTTGAAGATCACTGCCACCGCGGCCACGATCATGGCGAACCCGACGGCGTGGTTCCATTTCACGGGTTGCTTGAGGTAGAACACCGAAAAAACGGAGAACACGATCAGGGTGATCACTTCCTGAATGGTCTTGAGCTGTGCCGCGCTGAACTCGTAGGAACCAATGCGGTTGGCCGGCACCTGGAAGCAATACTCAAAGAAGGCAATCATCCAACTGATGACAATTACCTTGAACAGCGGCACCTCGCGGTATTTCAGGTGGCCGTACCAGGCGAAGGTCATGAAGATGTTGGAAACGGTAAGCAGCGCAATGGTTCGCATGGAGAGAAGCGGTTCTCCTTTCGCCGAGTGTTGCAAGGGCCGAAACACAGCTTACAGAATAATGCCGGCACCGTGCTCGGGATTGAGAATACGCTTCGCTTCGGCCATCACCCAACCGGTGGCTAATCCACTCCGACGGAGACGGTCGTGGAGAACGTGGCGCTGCCGCTCGTGCCTGTAACCGTGACGGTGTAGATTCCGGCCGGTGTGGCCTTGGGCGATGTGGACGAAGACGAAGAGCCGCCACATCCGACTGCAGCCGCGAGACCGGCTAGCAGTAGAAATGCCGGCAAGTTGATCCTGCGGCGGCGGAGGAACGGAATCTCGATGAGGAAAAAGCCCGCGAATAAAATAGTCGCGGACAAAGTTCCCGCCAACAATGTCGGGCCGCTGCCGGGCTGCGATTTTAGATTAGGCGCTAGCGTTGCCGAGCCGGAGCCGGGACCGACTGTGAGGATGGTTACAGTCGCATTCGGGCTGTTGGGGGTGACAGTGCTTGGACTGATCGAGCAGGTGAGCCCCGCAACGCCTGACTGGGGCGTGCAGGTAAGACTCACGGTTCCGGTAAAGGCAGGGACTGCATCCAGAACAATGGCCGCGGTGCCCTGGTCTCCGGGGAGGGCGAGGGTTACGCGGTTGGGGTTCACCGAAAAAGAATAATCGAGGGGCCAGGCATTCACCAGGATATTGGCATTGAGAGAACCGAGGCCGGTCGTTTGATCGTAACCTGGGTTCGCAACGTAGCCCAGAAGACCGGCGCTTGAGCCGCTGCTAGGGCAGTCGGGCGTCCCCTGGGTGCAGGGGACTATGTTGCTGCCTGTGGTGATGTCGTTAAAGGCAGTCGGCATACTCACTGCCAGGTTGTAGAGCGTAGGGTTTACGTTGCCCTGGGTGGAATTGGTGCGTTGGTTGATGATGGCAACAATTCCGGCGAAAGCAGGTGAGCCGAAGGAAGTACCTCCGCTGTGCCCGCCCTTGGCGTCGCTGAATCCGACGATGCAAGAGTCAGCCGAACAGACGAGGTAAGGATCGTGGTCAGGGGAAGCGGTCAGCGCGATATCGGGGACGTCACGCGCGTTGTCGTCGGGCACATTCGTGGCAATCTGCCAGGCCGGTTTTGGAAAGAAAGTACTCGCGCCCCCGCCGCTGGCGCTGAGTTCAGAATTCGCCACCGCATCGTTCCAGGTTATTTCCGGAATGTAAGAAATAGCGGAGCCCCCGTCTAAGGCGTTGGCGGCATTCCAATAGGTAGAAGTGGTGATGCTGGGCGGATCGGCGGAGAACTCGGTTCCGCCCACGCCGGTGACCTCAGGAATCGCCGCAGGCACGTCGACAGCCAGGCCGTTCACGGCTGAAGCTGCGCTGGCGGGGTCGCAATCGGCGGCTCCGGAATCTCCGGAAGCGGCGATGACGGTCTGACCCTGTAAATTGCCCGTTTGTACCCAACCCTGAATCGTGTCGGCTTCCGTACTTCCCATATTCAGCTCACATTCGCCGTAGGTGATGCTAATTACCGGAGCGAGATTATTCTCGATCGTATAGTTCAGGGCGTCAATCGCGGTGTAGGTCGAATTGATGCCGACGAAAACGAAGATAAGATTTGCATTGGGGGCGACAGCTTCCGACCACTCGAGATCGAGGTCCGCCTCGCCCAGGGCATTGGCGTTTATACCTGGATTGCCACTGAGAGGGACCTGTATCTGCTGAAAATTGGTGGAGGTTCGAGCCGGCAGGGCCGCCGCGGTCCGGAAATCATCGATATCGGCGGTGTAGATTGCCGTCTGTCCCATGATTGCGATCGATTGTCCGGTGCCGTTAAATCCGGCGCTATAAAGCGAGTTCAGACCGTAGATGGTGGCAAAATCGGCAGGCGCAAGATAGTGGGCGCCGGTGGTGCCGTCGGTGAAGTGGGCCGAAAGGCCGCCGAACGCTTGGTTCGACGAATTTCCGCCTTTCGGCTGGGCTCGTAAGTCGCTGAGATGGCGGATGGACCGCACCGTGGAGGCAAATGCCGCGGGCACGGAAAGTTCCGTGGCATTCGCGAAGTGCATCTCTCCATTCAAGAGATAGTGATGCATCTCAGTGCGGAACGCGGCTTCAATCTGAGAGGCGGTTCCAGTGAAGAAAATCTCCGTGTGGCCGCGGGAAATGCGGTTAACCTCGAAGCCTTCGCTCTGCAGCCAGGAAGTCACCTTTGCGAGGTCAGATTCGCTCATGCCAAAGCGGTCGGCGTATTGCTCGGGAGTCAGCCATTTATGGAAACTCAGGGAGGAACGATCCTGCTGCTCCTGGAGGAGAGCCTGCAGCGCGGTTTGCTGGTCCGGGGACGGCTTAAAGACCAGGGAGACACCTTCGAGCTTCATATTTCCGTCTACCCGGCCGGCGTCGAATTGAGGCTGGGCAAGGCGATGGGTGGAACCTGGAACAACGGCATATTGGTTGGGCTCGACGGCTTGCAGTATGCGGTTCTGCGGGCCGCTTTGCGCAAAAGAGGCGAGCGAAGTCCCAACTAACAGCACGAATACAGATACACTTTTGCCGGAACAGAACATCAACGAGCCTCCAGTTTACGTTAGACGTCCACAGGTTTACCCCAAGGGATTTCCTGATCAGATTCATGATATTGCAGCTGGGATGCCACCACTCCCAATGTGCTCTTACCTGAGTTTACGTTACAATCGGCTGTTCCTGCTGGCAACCAGCCGGCTGAGAGTTTTCTCCTGCAAGCTGACGAACCGATTTCCGTGGCGGTGGTGGGGGTGGGCGTGTTCGGACGCAACCACGCCCGAGTATACCAAGAACTGGAGCAGCAGGGTGAACCGGTTCGGCTGGTGGGGGTGGTCGATCCTAATCTCGACCGCGCGGACGCGGTGGGGCGCGAGTTTGGCTGCCGGGCTTTCGGCTCAGTCGAGCAGATGCTGACCACGCACAGCGAAATCCGTGCAGCATCGGTGGCGGCGCCTACGGTGCATCATCTGGAAGTGGCGCGTGCGCTGATGGAGGCCGGTGTAGACGTGTTGATCGAGAAGCCGCTGGCTGCGTCACTTGCTGAGGCGGATGAGTTGGTGCAGTTGGCAGGCACGCACAAACGTATTGCCCAGGCTGGTCATCTCGAGCGCTTTAATCCGGCGGTGCGGGCCACCATCCCGCTGCTCACCCACCCCATGTTTTTCGAAGTGCATCGGCTGAGCGTTTTCACGCCGCGCTCGCTCGACGTGGATGTGGTTCTCGATTTGATGATTCACGACCTGGACATCGTGCTCACATTTGCCGATTCTCCGGTGAAAGAGGTTCGTGCGGTGGGGTTGCCGATTCTTTCCGGCAAGGTTGATATTGCCAATGTGCGGCTGGAATTCGAATCCGGATGTGTGGCGAACCTGACGGCCAGCCGCGTCTCTACCGAACGGGTGCGCAAGTTGCGCTTCTTCCAGCCACGGCAGTATGTCTCCGTCGATTACGGACGGCAAGAGGTGCTCGTCTTTACCGTGGGGGAAGATGGAACGGCTCCGAGCTCACCAACCGTGAACCCGCAGATTAAAGTGGGCAAGCCACCGGTGACTTCCGAAGAGCCTCTGCACGCGGAATTGAAATCGTTTCTGCATGCGGTGCGGCAGGGCTCCACGCCGGTGGTGCCGCTTGAGGATGGACGACGGGCGCTTGCGCTTGCGCTCGACATTGTGGGGGCGATTCGGGAGCACGGGAAGAAGGTTGGGCTCGCCGGCCTGGCCAAGGTGAAGGGCTAGGCGGCACCTATCGTCAGTAACCTTGTTCACAACTCACCCTGTCGCCTACGATGGACACCTGCCTCAATCACGGTAGGAGATGAGATCGGATTCCTCCAATCAGAGTATCCCCAGGAAGATTTGGATCGTCCTGTACGGACTGCTGGCGGCTGCTGCAGTGGCCGTCCTGGTGCCAGTTGCTGCTCTCCTTCTCGCGCTCGCGTTCGTCTGGATTAATCAAGCAGCGCACTTATTTGAGCTCGGTGAAACGCAAGCCTGGCTGGGAATCATCTTTGCGCTCTACGCTGCCTATGCGGATGTCGTAATCGGCCCGCTCGTCTGGTGGAGGGTATCTGCAAAACGCCTTGGTGCGTCACGGAGGGTGAATAGCGTCGGCACGACCGCGGTGATTACATTCTTTTCTGTCGTTTGCCTCTGGGTGGTTCATGGCGAACAAGCCATCACCAATCCGGCTCGCTTGGAAGACGTATCCGATGATGGCAAGTTCGTCCTCGCTCGGTCGACTCCCTCGGGATCGTCGACCTTATACAAAATCGACACCAGCACCGGCGTCGCAAGACGACTAATAGCGACACCCTTGGGGTACGAGGCTGATGCATCATTCTCTCCGGACAGTGGCCGAATCGTGTTCGCCTATAGCAAGAACGGGCAGGACTACAGCATCATGCTGACCGACCTTACAGGGCAGAATCCCCACGCGGTTTTAGTGGAAGGTGGAAACGACTCATGGCCTCGGTTTTCTCGCGACGGACGAGCCATTTATTTTGTCCGGACAGCTGGCGAATCCAAACAGAGGGGATTCGATCTATTCTCGACCTCTCCCGATGGAAGGGATGTCACCCAACTCACTCATGAGCATTTCAGCTTTAACGGTGAACCATACCTTCAAGCGGCTCCTGTGCTGTCCTCTGACGGCAAGCAGCTGTTATTCACCACGAACGAGTCGCTAGAGCTTTGTTCTCTCGACAGCCCTAACCCGCAGCCCAGCAACTTGCTTTTTAACCTCCCCAACGCGCCGCCTTCCCGGCAGTACGTATCGGCCTACTTCTCGCCGGATGACAGGGGTGTCGTGTTCATGGCGGCAAGCGAGGGAAAGGATGGGTACGACTATGACGCCTATCGCGTCGACTTGGCGTCGCGTAAGGTACAGAAGCTGACTGAAAACAACAGCTATGCAAGCGATTTTCGTCTCTCAGTCGCCGGCAACAAAGCCGTATTCCTGAAGTGGAAATTCAGTCGGCTCCAGAGGCTTCCGCGGAGTTTCCAAATGCAGTTGATGGACATGCCAAGCGGAGCCGTCACACCTGTCAACTTTGCCGGACTGCCCCAATGAGGGCGAATCGCCTCTTACGACCTGCGCGGGAGCTGTAGCATAATATTTGGATGGCATTCCCGATCCGAGTCTGCGCCGTTTGCTCTGAGGAGTTCGAGCTGAAGCCGGATAAGCCCGGCTTTGCCAACCGCTGCCCGGCGTGCAGCGAAACCGAACAAGCCGACCCCGTCACGAAGAAGAGCATGGACGCCGATGAACGCAAGAGTCTGACGGAAGCGAACGAGGCTCGGAGACGGGCGATGCGCGACTTGCTTTACCGCAAGGATAGCTAACGGTTTTCGCGGTGGTTCCCGCTACAGGTAGAAGCAGGTTCCAACGTCAGATTTGGCGGCGTTTTACAAATGTTTACACACGTAAGTCCCACCCCGTTTGTGAGTGAGCATAATCGCCTGAAAGATGCGAAAATGAAGTTAGCTTGGCCCGCGCTGCGCGCTGGGGTTGTCCAAAGGGACGAATGCAACGTAGCGGGGGGAATCCGTGTCTAACGGATAGGCCCTAGCCCGGACAAGCCCGGCTCGGACAAACTTAGTTCATGCCCATCACGCAAATTCCATTCCAGGATCCGGTGGCCCCGCCCGAGAAGCCACAGCCGGAGCAGCTTGGGCTGTACGATGCCCAGGGATGGGAGACGGCGTATCGCGATCTGGATGATGACGCGGCGCGGGTGCCGCACCTGCTCATCCAGTTGCAGGACGATCTGGCGCGCTCGCGGCGGCGCGAAGCGGCATGGATCTCGATCATCGTTCACCTGATTCTGGTCATTGGCATCTTCAATATTGAGAGGTTTGAAAAATACTTTCCTTGGCACTCGGCGCGCCCGGTGAAAAGTCTGACGCTGGGCAAGGATCTAACGTTTCTGGAGCTTCCGACAGACTTGCAGAAGGTGCCGCACAAGCCGAATACGAACATTGCTTCCGACAAAGACCGCATCGCGATGACGCGGCATCCGGAACTGGACGTGAAGGAGTTGCGAAAGATTTTGGCGACACCGCCGCCGGGAGCGCCGGGGTCGAGTGCGCCCCAGACGGCGCCGCCGCCGTCTGCTGGATTTGCGCAGAACCAAGCACCGCCTCAGCCGTCACAGGCACCTCCGCAGGTCGCACAATTGCAAACGCCGGCCACACCGAATATCGCGAAAGAGTTCCAAAAATACGGCGGCAACATGTCCGCGGGGGCGGCGGTTCAGGACGCGGCTCGGGCAGTGGCGGCCGGACGCGGTAACGGCCAGCAGGGCGAGGGCGGCAATTTCGGACTAGGGACCGGAGCGCATGGCCGGCAATTGGGCAATCTTGAAGTTCTCAGTGACACGATGGGTGTGGACTTCGGTCCCTACCTGCAGCGTGTGCTCCATGACGTGCGCGAAAATTGGTACAACGCGATTCCGGAATCCGCGCAGATGAAACACGGAAACTTAATCATCGAATTCGCGATTACCAAAGATGGAAAAGTCGCGGGCATGAAATTGGTGGCTCCTTCCGGGGACACTCCCCTGGATCGCGCAGCCTGGGCTGGCATCACGGCATCGGACCCGTTTCCCGCGTTGCCCAGCGAATTTGGCGGAGAGTATCTCGCTCTCCGCTTCCGCTTCTACTACAACCCCACCAAAGACGAACTGCCGTAGTTCTTCCCGAATCGCGCGGAGTGCGAGACTAGCGGCATGCGGGCAGTTTCTCTTACCACACGCGACAACGGTTTTGATTCACCATCGGCGAGCCTGCCTTGCAGTGAAACGCTTCCTGAAATTCCGGCATGTTTGAGACCACACCATTGGTGCGGTATTTCTCGGGAGAGTGCGGGTCCACCGTGGCGCGCAGGCGCTTGGTCTCGTCGCGGGTTTCGCCGCACCAGCTTTGCCCATAGCCCACGAAGAATCTCTGGTCGGGGGTGAGACCGTCGAGCGGTTGCAGATTCTGTCCCTTGGTATCTTCTTTCCACGCCATGTAGGCCAGGATCAGGCCACCAAGGTCGGCGACATCCTCGCCCAACGTGAGCTTGCCGTTGATCTTGATGTCGTCGATGATCGTGTAAGTGGAATATTGGTCCGAGATACAACTGGCGCGTTTCACGAACTCTTTGCCATCGTCGGCGGTCCACCAGTCGCGCAGGTTGCCATGGGCATCGAACTGGCGGCCTTCGTCGTCGAAGCCGTGGGTGAGTTCGTGGCCGATGGTGCCGCCGGTATCGCCATAATTCGGGGCCGCATCGGAGGCGGGATCGAAGGCCGGCGGTTGCAGCACTCCGGCGGGAAAATTAATGTCGTTCATCTGCGGGTTGTAATACGCGTTTACCGTGGGCGGAGTCATGTCCCACTCGCCGCGGTCGAGCGGCTTGCCGATCTTGGCCAGTTGCCGGGCGAATTCAAACTTACGCGCTCGCTTCACATTGCCCAGTTCATCTCCGCGTACGATCTCCAGTTTGCTGTAGTCGCGCCACTTGTCAGGATAGCCAATCTTATTGGCCATGCCGTGCAGCTTTACGAGTGCTTGCTGCTTGGTGGCGGCGGACATCCAGGGCCGCGAGTCGATGTCGTGCTCCATGGCCGCGTCGATTTCCTTCACCATCTTCAGCGCCTCTTGTTTGGCCTCCGGACTGAAATACTTTTCCACGTACGCCTGGCCCAGCGCTTCGCCCAGGTCGTCGTCCACGTATTCCGTGCAACGCTTCCAGCGCGGTTGCAGCTCTTGCTGGCCGCGCAAAGTCTTTCCATAGAAGGAAAAGTTCTCGTTCAGGAATGCCGACGAGAGGAACGGGGCATAGGCATGCACCAGGTGCCAGCGCAGGTAGACTTTCCAATCCGCGAGGTTTTCCTTTTCGAGTTCCTCGTTCATCGCTTTGAAGAAGCCAAAAGACGTCACATTCAACGAGCCTAGCGAGGGCAGCCCGACCTTGGTGAAGTAGACCTGCCATTGAAAATCAGGACTGATCTTTTCCAATTCGCCGCTGGTCATTTTGTGATCGAGGTTTTTCGGATCGCGGCGTTCGACGCGCGTCATCGAGCCTTTCGCCAGCGCGGTTTCGATGCGCATCACGGTCTGTGATTCCGCAGCGGCCACATCCGGCTTGTCGCCGAGCAATTCGAACATCTTCTGCACATGCGCCACGTAAGCCTTGCGCAGATCGACTGACTTTTTATCGTCTTTCAAGTAGTAATCGCGGTCGGGCAGACCGAGGCCGCCCTGGTCCGCTTCCGCGATCACCTGACTGGCATCGCGGTAATCTTGCGTGGATCCGAAACCAAAGAGCACGTTGTCATCAATCAGAGTGGCCGCCACGTCGGCGATTTCGGCTTTGGAGGTGAGGTGGGCAATTCGATCCATCTCGGGTTGGAGCGGCTCCGCGCCTTTGACCTCGATTGCTTTCTCGTCGGTGCAGGAGGAATAGAAGTCACCAATTTTCTGGGTCACGGCGTTGCGCGTGGGATCGGGCGCGGCAGCGGCCTCCAGAATTCCGCGTAACCGGCCGCGGTTCTCGTCCTGCATTTTGGAATACGTATCCCAAGAAGACTGGTCGGGAGGAATTGGGTTGTTCTTGATCCAGCCGCCACAGGAGTATTGGAAGAAGTCCACACAAGGGTCGACGCTGCGATCCATCGACGTCACATCCAGCGCGGGTTCAGGCTTGGACGTGGGAGCTGCGGGCTGTTGAGCACTGGCCAGGGATGCGACCGCGAACACAATCACGATTACAGAAACAGAGCTACGTGGGATTGCCATATCGGAGACCCTCTTCCAATTGCCCGCCGAAGACATTCGTGAGGCAGAATCATCGTACTGAAATCGAAACCTTTGCGACCCAAGAGTATAAGGCTTCGAGTCAAGCGAGGACCGAATCGCCGTCCGAGTGTCACGGAAGTTCGTGAAGCCGGAACCTTGCTAGCCTTTGCGCAGCCGGATTGATCCATCCCCGGTGTGAATTACCAGCAGATTTCCGCCGCCGTTCAGCTTGCCGCGAACTTCGTTTTCGCGAATCTTGCCGACGGTCGTGACCGGCATGTCGAGATCGATGTGGCCGTCGCCGGTGTGCAGATCCACGTCGGCGGACAGATTTTCCGGCACCTTCAGTGTGACTGTGCCATCGCCACTTTCGAGCCTCCAGCCCGTGGTTAGGGTTGACCCGGCCGTGGCCCGCGCATCCATGTGGCCATCGCCTGTCTTGAGTTCGAGTTCGTCAAAGCGGCCATGGGCGCGGATGTGGCCATCCCCGGTCGTCGCGTGCAGTTTGCCGTCGACGCCGTCGATTTCCTGCGAACCGTCTCCGCTGCGCAACTGCATCTCGCCCTTAAAGTTTCCGAGGTCGATCTTGCCATCGCCGGTGTGCAGGTCCACCCGGCCCTCACGCGGCATGTGGATGTCGATTTCGACACGATGGCTCATGGAATTACCCCAGTTGATCGTGACTCCGAGATGGGGATAGCGCACGTCAATCTCGACCGTGTCACCCGACTGGTGCTCCTCGATGCGGATGCCGTCGTCGCCAATCTTGTAGCGCGTGGTCGTCACCTTGGCTTCAATCGTGTTCTGGTCCCAGGTGGAAACGTGAATGTTGGCGTCGGACGTGTCCACGCGCAGATCGGGCTTGCCGGTGAGAGTGTAGGTTTTCGACCATTCATCGGCGCGCGCGGGCAGGGCCGCCCAGGAACAGACAAAGCCAGCAATTGTCAGAACCACGAACAGGCAGCGTTCGATGCTCATCTTCTTCATAAGACCTCCGCCGGGCAGACACACTGCCGCCCAGCCTCTTAGACGAGGGTACGCCCGGTTCGTGAGTTTGGTTCCATGGAAATGCGCCGTCGGGTTCTCAGGAAGTGTCTACGGATTGACAACGAATTTCGTATTGCTCTTGAGATCACCGTTCGGGGTCGTAATGGTGACAAATCCCGTGTTCGCACCTTGCGGAACGATCGCGGTCAGATAGGTGTCAGACACGACTTTGAAGGTAGCAGGCACTCCGTTGAAGAAAACGCCATTCGTCCCGGTGAGTCCTTGGCCGAGAACGCCCTGCGCCTGCCCGACCTTGCCCCAAGTCCCCACCAAACTGGCGAAGGGCGCCAATCCGAGGTCAATGCTGCAAAGAACTCCTAGATTCGCAGTTCCACCTAGGACCGTTTCCCCGTAAATATCGCCGTCGGTGTGTTGAATGAGGTTGGAGGACGGGTTCGCGCCGGTAACGCTATTGAAATAGTTAATTATGGAGTAAACCCCCGCCGAGGTGATTTTGAAACTGATTCCGGCGTTGTCGCCACCGCCCCCGGCGACGCCATAGAAGTTGCCGTCCGTACCCTGGACGAGTCCCGAAGTCGGCTCAAGGCCGTCGTTCAAGTAATCGGGGTCGGGAAAGCTATGCAGCACGGTGACAGCCCCTTGCGGCGTTAACTTGAAAGCTGTGCCGCCACCGTAATCGCCGCCAGAGATGGTGGTCCCGTAAAAGTTGCTGTCCGTGGCTTCAATCACGGGAGCGTAAGGCGTGCTTCCTTCTGTGCCGTTGAAGCTATAGAGAACTCTAACGGCCCCGTCTCGTGTCATCTCGAATACCGCGCCTTCGCCAAAGCTGCCGCCATCGGTTTCGGTTCCGTAGAAGTTCCCGTCCGTCGCCTGAAGGAGCGGGGCGTAGGAGCCTCCGCTAATCGTGCCTAGCTGCGTGAAGCTACCTAACGGCGTAATCCTGTAGACCGCATCACCCGCAGTCCCATAGACATTGCCGTTGATCGCCTGGATTGGCGGCGGATATGGATTGTCGCCGGCGGCGCCGTCCGTAAAGGTGTGGATCGTAGTGAGCTTTCCGCTAGGAGCAATCTTGAACACCGTCCCACAACCGACACCTCCACACCCCAGACCGCCTCCTTGTAGGGTAGTTCCGTAGAAGTTTCCATCCGCTCCAAGGGTCAAACCACCAAACGGATACGAACCGTGGACATGGTCAAAGCTGTAAAGTACAGCTAGCGTGCCGAGGGGAGCAATTTTGAATACTACCCCGACTCCGCTGGTACCGCCCTCCGACGTGGTCCCATACAGGTTGCCGTCCCGCCCCTGCGCGAGAAGACTGGGGTATTCCGGGTACGCCCCATGAGTACTATCGAAGTTGTACAGATCGGTATAGGTCTGAGCGATCAAAGGCATTGGTGCCGCAGAGGCGACAAGCAGACAAACGGCTAGAGCGCACGTTCGCGAAATTTTCATCGAGGATTCCTCCGAGCGAATGGATCCGCAAACCAGCGGCTGATCTCGGTTACGTGTGAGGGAGGTGTACCGGGGTGCGATTGTCCCACGTTGCCAAAACGCCGTCAATGCCCTCACGAATTCCGGCTTCTTCCTAACTCTCTCTACGCTCTTATTTTGGATACGCCATGCGGATCAGGGTTCGCTCCGAGAAAGGGACGTAGAGTAGCGCCGCGCTGGCTGCGAAGGCCGCGCCGAGACCGATCTTCGGCACCAGCAGAAAAGGAGCCACGGCCCAGAGCTGATCGAGCGCCAGAATGAAGGGAAACATCTGCTGGAACTTTTCTCCCAGGCGCTGGTAGTCGAATCCTACGGCGGAGAGCAGGTAACAGCGCAGCGGAATGCCCACGCCTGCGGTGACCATCACAAGGGCGACGAGCGTGGTGGCACGCCATCCCGAGAAGAAAGAATCCGCGATTCCTTGCACTGCGTGGAGACGAAAGAGCGCGACCACGTAAAAGATCAGGTACATCAACTGAGCGAGTGCGAACAATCCGCGGGTGAGGCCGCGGCGCGGGATGGGGACGTGCAGGTCGGGATGAAAAACCTCTGGCGCGGCCTGTGGCGCTGGGACCTCGCTGCGCTCGGCTGAACCCCTCGACTCCGCTCGGGGCAGGCTCTCGAAGGCGCCCGTTCCCACGTGGTCCGTCTCTACATCTTCCTTTCCCACCGTCTGCACGGGCGCGATGAAGCGGTAGCCGCGGCGCGCCAGGGTTTCGATGTAGCGCGGACTGGAGGCTGAGTCGCCCAACGTCTCGCGCACCTTGTTCACCGCGGTGTTCAGGCTGTGGTCGAAATCGACGAAGGTGTCGGCGGGCCAGAGTTTCTGGCGCAACTCTTCGCGAGTGACCACATCGCCGGCGCGCTCCAGCAGCAAGGCGAGCACCTGGAAAGGCTGGCCCTGCAGGCGGAGCTTGGCGCCGTTCTTTCGCAGTTCGCCGGCGGCGAGGTCGAGCTCGAAGACGCCAAAGCGGGCGATTCTGCCGGAGTGATTGCCTGGGGAAGCGGACATGGGCGATGGACAACGACCGACGACGCGTAGTGTAGCACCAAGCTGCGCGTGGCTTTGCGCCGAGCGTACAATACTAGAGTGCCTGACGTTCGACGCCAGAACGATTCTGCCCACAAGCAGCAGCGGCACGCGATCTATGCCACGGAAACTTTCGGCCTGCTACTGATCGCCTTTCTGTTGCTCGTCCTCACCGTGATTCGCTACTGGCACGCCATTCATTGGAGCGTGCGCTGACGGTGGCTTCTCTGCAGCCTGAACCGCTGCTGGTGGTTATTCTTGGGCCGACGGCCAGCGGAAAGACCGCGCTTTCTTTGGCGTTGGCGGAGCGCTTCCACGGCGAGATCGTGAATTGCGATTCCGTCGCCATGTATCGCGAGTTTGACATCGGGACAGCCAAGCCAACACCTTCGGAGCGCGCCCGAGCGCCGCATCATTTGGTGGATTGCGTCGCGCCGACGAACCACATTACGGCCGGCGAATATGCGCGCCAGGCGCGGCAAGTGCTGGATGAGATCAAAGCGCGCCGCCATTTGCCAATCCTGGTGGGTGGAACAGGACTCTACCTGCGCGCTCTGCTCGAAGGACTCTTCCCCGGTCCGCAGCGTTCGGAGGAACTGCGCGAGCGTTTGCGCGAGCGAGCCGCGAGCCGCGGAGGCGACTATCTTCATCGAATTCTGCGGCGCCTGGATCGCACGGCGGCGGAGAAGATCCATGCCAACGACACGCCGAAGATCATCCGCGCCATCGAAGTTTGCCTGGCCTCGCGCCAAAAGATGACGGAGCTGTGGCAGCGCGGGCGCGAGCCTTTGCGCGGTTTTCGGATCCTGCGTCTCGGTCTCGATCCCGATCGTCAGGCGCTCTATGATCGAATCAACCGGCGCGCGCAGGAGATGTTTGAGGCTGGCTTGATCGAGGAGACGCAGCGGCTGCGGGAGAAATACGGCGACACCGCAGGCCCGCTGTCTTCGCTGGGGTACAAGCAGGCGGTGCAATTGCTTCGCGGAGAACTGACGCGCGAGCAAGCGCTGCAAGCCGCTCAGCAAGCGCACCGCAACTATGCCAAGCGGCAGATGACCTGGTTTCGGCGGGAGCCGGAGGTTCGGTGGCTGCGCGGGTTTGGGGATGATGCGGAGATTCAGGAGACAGCGGCGGATTGGGTCTCAGGTCTCGGGGCGTGATTTCAAAGACTCACGTTCTCTCTGCGCTCCTCCAAGCCCCGCGCCAAGACCTAAGAACCCGACACCTTGAATCGATCCTTCTGCTATCGTTTCTGCATGCATCGCACACTCACCTTCTTACTGCTCGCTTTCATGCTCACGGCAGCATCGTCCGCTAAGGACAAAGACAAGTATCAGCGCTCCGGTCCAATTCATTTGACTCCCGCCGGCGAAAAGTGGGCCGAGAAGACACTGCACAGGCTGACCCTCGAAGAGAAAGTCGGACAGGTGTTCATGATCTGGTGCCGAGCCAGCTTTCTCAATGTGGAAAATCCGGAATACCTGCAACTGCGCGAGGCCATGGAGAAGTATCATGTGGGCTCGTTTGCGATGACGGTGCATGTGGATGGTCCGTTTCTTCTGCGCAGCGAACCTTACGAAGCCGCCGAACTGCTCAACCGGCTGCAAAGCGACTCGAAGCTGCCGCTGCTGTTCGCCGCCGATTTTGAACGCGGCGTACCGATGCGACTGATGGGAGCCACCGTCTTCCCGCATGCCATGGCGTTCGGCGGAAATGGCAAGGCAGAGGACGCCGAGGCTTTCGGTCGCATCACCGCCGAAGAATCGCGCGCCGTCGGCATTCACTGGAACTTCTTTCCTGACGCGGATGTGAACTCAAATCCGGCGAACCCCATCATCAACACGCGCTCGTTCGGCGAAGATCCCAAGCAGGTCGGAGATCTGGTGGTGGCCTACATTAAAGGCGCACATGAAGGCGGGATGCTGACCACGGTCAAGCATTTTCCCGGTCACGGCGATACGGCAACCGATTCGCATCTCGGTGTGGCCAGCGTGAATGTCGACCGCGCGCATCTTGATTCCATTGAACTGCCACCTTTTCGCCAAGCCATTGCGGCGGGGGTGGACGCGGTCATGGTGGCGCACGTGACCGTGCCTGCGCTCGATCCCGATCCCAACCACGTGGCCACGATTTCTCCGCTGATAGTTTCGGACCTGCTGAAAAAACAACTTGGCTTCAAGGGGATTGTGGTTACCGATGCGCTCGACATGGCAGGGCTTACTCATCTTTTTGCCAATAACATCGGCCGGGCGGCGGTGGAGGCTTTCAAGGCGGGCAACGACCTGTTGCTGATTCCGGCCGACTTCCCTGCGTCGTACAACGCGATGGTGCAGGCGGTTCGTGCGGGTGAAATCTCCCGCGAACGGCTCGACCGCTCCGTGCTCAAGATACTGAAGACAAAGGCGTCTTTGGGCCTGCAGGATGGCCGACTGGTGGATCTGGGCGCCATTGCAACTGGGGTAGGCAAGCCGAAAAACCTGGCTCTCGGGCAGCAGGTGGCCCAGGATGCGGTCACACTGGTGCGCGACAACGGCAAGGTATTGCCGCTCAGATCTTCTCTCGGATACCAGGGAACCGCGAAGGCCGCACTTCCGTATACAACACAGGAGGAGACACACAATCAGGTTGTAGCGGTGCTGTTCTCCGATGACATGCGGACCGATTCCGGGCGCGCCTTCGGCCGCGAATTTCGAGCTCGAATCCCGGACGCACGTGTGATCTATGTGGATCCGCGCGTCGCTGCAGGAATGAGCGACGAGGTGCTGAAGGCAGTAGACGAAGCTAAGATTGTAGTGGCCGCCGTGTATGTGATTCCGACGGCGGGCAAGGTGGGGAACACGATCGCGATGGCGGACGCGACCGGGGTGCTGTTGCAGCAACTGCTGGATCGCGCAGCGGAAAAGACCGAGGTCATCGCGATGGGAAATCCGTACCTGGCGGCGGACTTTCCGAAGATCGAGAATTACATGTGTACGTTTTCCAACGCGACGGTTTCGGAGATAGCCGCAGTCAAAGCGCTGTTTGGAGAAAGCGCGATTCGCGGGCACCTTCCCGTGAGCATTCCTAATGTCGCACAGCGAGGCGCGGGGATCGAGCGTCCAGCGCAAGTTGCGAGTGGAGGATCAGAACATGCGCGACAATAGACTTTCCGCATTTGTCGTTGCCGCAGCCAGCCTGGCCGCGCTCTTGCTACTGCCCGGGTGCAGCGTGAACGTGAAGAAAGAAGCCAACGGGCAGGACAAGCAGGTGGACATCAATACGCTGGTTGGAGGAGTCCATGTGAGCAAACAGGCGGACGTCTCCGATATCGGCCTGGCGGTCTATCCGGGTGCGCGCTTGAGAGAGAAAGATTCCGACGGCAGCGACAAGAGCGCTAACGTGAATATCTCCGGCTTCGGATACGGTTTGAAGGTGGTGGCGGTCGAATACGAATCGGACGATGCGCCCGCCAAGATTCTCTCGTTCTACAGGGACCAGTTGAAGAAATATGGGAACGTGCTGGAATGTCACACTTCCCGTGGAAATTGGAACGTGAACATGGGGAAAAAAGGTTCGAACGAGTTGACTTGCGAAGGCAGCGGCGGCAACGACATTGAGCTTAAGGTTGGCAAGCAAGACGACCAGCACATTGTGGCGGTTGAACCCCAAGGCAAGGGAGCGAGCTTCTCGCTGGTGTATGTGCGTACGCACGGCAAGGATGCGGACATCTAGCAGGTGTGCCGTAGCGCGAGCGACGCGATGAGGGTAGTTCCTTAGGGAGGAAGTAATGTTTCGACCGAGCTTTTGTCAAGAGATCTTGTTTCGACCGATTGTGTTTCGTTCTCTCCTCGCAGGGGCATTCGGCGTCGCCATTGTGATTCACAGCTTCGCTGTCCAGGCCCAAAAGCAAGACGGCGATTCGGACAAGCATCTGGATATACAAAGTTCGGTGGGCGACCTGCACCTGGGCAACGATGCGGACGCTCGAAAAGCGGGATTGCCGCTCTACCCTGGGGCGCGACTCCGGCACGACAAGGAGGACAGCGATGCGCTCAATATCGGCGTCCTCACCGAAGCCTTCGGCATGAACTTGGTTGTCGCGAAATACGATTCCGACGATGCGCCCGGGAAAGTGATTGAGTTTTACCGCGAACGGTTGAAGAAATACGGCAAGGTGCTCGAATGCCATACCAGCGAACACGGCGGTGACACGCACGCCGACTTCGATGACGATAAACCTTCCAAAGAGCTGAAATGTGAGGGCGACGACAAGGGTCCGGTGACCGAGCTGAAAGTTGGCACGGAGGACAACCAGCGTGTGGTCGCCATCGAACCGCACGAAGGCCGCAGCGGCTCATCGTTCGCGCTGGTGTACGTGCACACTCGGGGCAAGCAAGGCGACATCTGAAACAAAACTAACGGGCGCACAGTAGCATCTTTCGTCCGCGAGAACACGTGGATTCCGGTTCCTTGCGCCTGCGCTCATCGTGCGATACCTTCAAGCTAGCCCAGCTTTCACCTGCGATGGACCATCCCTGCCACAAGTGCGGACACAGCATCGAAGACGGCAAACCCTTCTGCCCGGAGTGTGGTGCGCCGCAGATTCGCGTGGCGTTGGCGGAGCCTTCGACGCAGGCGGCAGCGGGAAGTGTCTCGTCCGATGATCGGCCTGCCTTTTCCATGGATCCGCCCGGTGTCTCAGGGCCGCTGCATGCTCCAGCGCTTTCGACCGGGATCGAGTGGCCGCGGGCTTTTCGGGCTTGCGCGATTGCGGCCGTGATTTCCATCGTAGTAATGTCTCTTCGACTGGTGTTTCCGTTGGTGGCCACGTTGGGTGCGGGATGTCTGGCAGTCATTCTTTACCGCCGCCGCAACCCCATTTGGAAAGTTGATGCCCGCGCCGGAGCGCAGCTTGGGGCTGTCACCGGTCTTTTCTCTTCTGGGGTGTTCGCCATTTTCTTTGCGATTTTCCTGACGATACTGCAGTCTGGTACACAAGTTCGCCAGGAGATGATCGAGGCTCTCCAACAGGTCGCGTCGCGTTCCCACGACCCGCAGGTGCAGGCCACTCTCGATCTGCTAAAAACGCCGGAAGGCCTGGCCGCTAAGTTGATCCTTGGTATGGTTGGTTTCTTTCTGATCTCGGTGGCGGCGGGTAGCATCGCGGGAGCCTTGACTGGCGCCTTCCTGGGCCGACGGAACCGGCCGTAAAACCATTGCCGCAAGCAGTCGCCAAGCTGGCCTTGCCGCGGGCCACGTTCGCCGCGTATGATGCACGGTTTGCCTGCTTACGCGATGAATAAACCAGCACGCGGTTCACTGCTCGGTATCGAGCACCTGGAAGACAAGGAAATCCTGGGCCTGCTGAAGCTGGCCCGGCGGATGAATCCGCTGAAGGCACGTCCGCTATTGCGCAACAAGCGCATCGTGCTGCTGTTTTACGAAGCTTCCACCCGCACGCGATCTTCGTTCGAGTTCGCGGCCAAGTCGCTGGGCGCCATCACCACCCTGGTGCAATCCTCAGGATCGAGCATTGAGAAAGGCGAGTCTCTGCTCGATACCGGCTACACTCTGCGCGCGGTGGGCGCGGACGCCATCGTGATTCGCCATCCCGCGGCGGGAGCGCCTCATCTGATGGCGAAGCATCTGGACATTCCCGTTATTAATGCGGGTGACGGTATGCACGAGCATCCTTCGCAGGCCTTGCTCGATGCCTTCACCATCCTGAAACACAAGAAATCGTTCAAGGGCTTGCAGGTTGCGATCATCGGCGATATCTTTCACAGCCGCGTGACTCGTTCCAACTGTCACTTGCTGACTCGATTCGGGGTAAAGATCACGCTATGCGGACCGCCTGAATTTGTGCCTGACGTGGCCGCCACACTTGCTCCCCACCTGCGCGTTACGCGCCACATCGAAGAAGCGCTGCGGGGAGCGGATGTGATCATGCTCTTGCGCCTGCAGAAGGAACGCCTTGCCGGCCAGAAGATTCGCCTGCAGGATTACATCGCGCGCTACCAGATGACTGCGGCGCGGCTGAAGCTGGCCCGGCGCGATGCGATCGTCATGCATCCCGGACCGATTATCCGCGGCCTGGAGCTGACAGCGGAAGTGGCTGACGGCGCGCAATCGGTGATTATTGACGAAGTTCACAACGGCGTCCCCACGCGCATGGCGATTTTGGCGCGGGCGCTAGGCAAGGCGAAATGAGCCACGGATTTTCATGGATCGACGCCGATCGATGCATCCAGAGCGAAACAGTTCGGGGACTGAATGCCGAGTGCTAAGAGCCAAAGACGAGAAGCCGCAAGCCTGCTGATCAAAGGCGGCCACGTGATCGACCCGGCGGCCAAGATCAACGCGCCTATGGACGTTCTGCTGCGCGATGGCCGCGTTGCCGAGATTGCGCTACCCAACAAGGTCCGCGGGGGCGCCGACGAGAAGTTCGATGCGCGCGGTCTGGTCGTTGCTCCGGGATTCATCGACCTGCATGTTCACCTGCGTGAGCCGGGACAAAGCTACAAAGAAACGATTGCCACCGGCACCGCCGCGGCTGCGGCTGGAGGGTTCACCTCCGTCTGCACCATGCCCAATACTGCGCCGGTGGTTGACACTGCCGAGTGGGTTGCGTGGCTGCGGCATCCCGAGCGCGGTGCCGTGGTCAACGTCTTTCCGATTGCCGCTGCAACGCGCAACTCGAGTGGCGCTGCGCTCACCGATTTTGCCGCCCTGCAGCGGGCCGGGGCAGTGGCCGTTACCGACGACGGCAAGCCGATTCTCGACGACGAAATCATGCGGGCGGCCTTGCAACTCGGTGCCGAACTGAATCTGCCGGTGGTGCAGCACGCCGAAGATACGCGGCTCACCGAAGGCTGCTCGATGCATGAAGGGCCCACCAGCTTTCGGCTCGGGCTGCGCGGGATGTCGGCGAGCGCGGAAGCGAACATTGTGGATCGGGACGTCAATCTCGCGCAGCAGGTTCGCGAATCGCGCCTGCACGTCGCCCATCTTTCCACTTCCGATGCCCTGAAGGCGGTGCGCCGCGGCAAGCGCGCCAAGGCTCGGGTAACGTGCGAAGTGACGCCGCACCACTTCACTTTGCTCGACGAAGATGTAGGTGAGTACAACACGAACTTCAAGATGAATCCGCCGCTGCGTTCCGGGACCGACCGCGAAGCTATTCTGGTGGCGCTTGCCGACGGAACCGTGGATGCCATTGCCACCGATCACGCACCTCATGCCGCGCACGAAAAGCAGGTCGAGTTCGAGCGCGCGTCGTTCGGCATCACAGGACTAGAGACTGCGCTGGCGTTGGCCATCACGAAGCTTCACCGCGAGCACAAGATTCCGCTGACACGCATCGTGGAACTCTTTACCGCCGGCCCGGCGCGCGTCTTCAACCTCCGCGGCCGGGGATCGCTGGTCCGCGGCAACTTTGCCGACGTCACCATCTTCGATCCCAAGAAGCGGTGGACGTTTGAAGCAGCGAAGTCGCGGTCGCTTTCGCGCAACACTCCGTTTGATGGACGGCAGTTTACGGGGAAAGTTGTGGCGACGGTTGTGGGCGGGAGGATTGTGTACCGAGCAGATTGATCACCTCACGATCCCCATCCTCTTCCCCACCCTCCCCAGCACCTCCAGCGCCTGTTGCAATTCTTCCTGCGTGTGCGTGGCCGTCATGATGGTGCGGATGCGGGCTTTGCCTTCTGGCACTGTGGGGAAAGCAATGCCGGTGCCGAGGACGCCTTCTTTGAACAGTTCGCGGGAGAAGTCCATGGTGAGCTTGCCGTCGCCGATGATAATCGGTGTGATTGGCGTTTCACTGGCCGGAGTGGCGTGTCCGCCGATGTCGAAGCCGAGAAGGGCGAGTTCCTTTTTCCAGAAGCGAGTGTTCTCCCAGAGTTTTTCCATGCGCTCCGGTTCGTTCTCGAGAACATCGAAGGCAGCGATGCAGGTTGCCGCGACGGACGGCGGATGCGACGTGGAAAACAAGAATGGCCTCGCGCCGTGGTAGAGAAAATCGATCAGATCGCGTGTACCGCAAACGTATCCGCCGAGAGCGCCGATGGCTTTCGATAGCGTTCCGACCTGGATGTCCACGCGCCCGTGCACATTGAAGTGATCGACCGTGCCGCGGCCGTTGCGGCCGAGCACGCCGGAGGCGTGCGCATCGTCGACCATCATGATGGCACCGTACTTTTCGGCAACGTCGCACAGTCCCGGCAGTGGGCCGATGTCGCCATCCATCGAGAACACACCGTCGGTGATCAACAGCTTTTTGCCGGGCTTGTCTTTGATGCTGGCCAGTTGCTCTTCGGCGTGGGCGACGTCTTTGTGGCGGAAGACCAGAATCTGCGCCTTCGAGAGGCGTGCGCCGTCGATGATCGAGGCGTGGTTCAGCGCGTCGGAGATAATGAAATCGTCTTTCCCCAGCACCGCCGATACCGTTCCCGCGTTGGCCGCGAAGCCCGACTGAAAAACCACGCAGGCCTCGACGTTCTTGAAGCGCGCGATCTTTTCTTCCAGATCCATGTGGATCCTCATGGTGCCGGCAATCGTCCGCACGGCGCCCGATCCCACGCCGTACTTGCGCGTGGCTTCGAGCGCCGCCTCGCGCAGCTTGGGATGCGTGGTGAGTCCCAGATAATTGTTCGAGGCCAGGTTGATCACCTTCTTACCGTCGAAGGTGCAGACGGGCGCCTGCTCGTCCTCGAGCACACGCAGCTTGAAGTGTGTGCCCTTGGCCTTGAGCTCGTTGAGCTGGGCGGTGAGATAGGAGAGGGGATTGGTGCGGGTTGCAGTGGTCATGAGAGCCTCAAAAACTTCTTTGCCACGGATATGCACGGATCAACGCGGATTTTAGAACCAAGAATCTTAATTCCTAATCCGTGTTGATCCGTGAGAATCCGTGGCTAACAATTTCCTTAGAACATGATCGGGTTCCCAGTCGCAATGCTGGCTTCGCATAGTTCTTTCATGTTTCCAAAGAACTCCTTCTCGGATTCGGCCAGGATGTCGCTGGAATGGAGCACGATATCGACTTCCTTCAGCAGGGCTGGCGATTGTTTGATGGGGATCCAATCGCCGGTGTGAGTGCCGTCGTAGATAACTTTTTCCAGCAGAATGGGGAATCGCGGTCCGGGTTTTCCCTGCAGGGCACGCAGAAAACTGCGCAGGTTCCCCACCCGTGTGATGTTGCCCAGAAACATGGAGAGAAGATATCCCCCGTGCTCACAAGAATCGGTAAGCCACTGATCGTGAGCCTCCCATTCTTCGTCGGAAGGGTCACCGGTGAGCATCGGTTCGCCGGACTCATCGAAGGTGAGCCGATCGGGGAACGGATGCGGTTTGGCTTTGCCGTCCCGAATGCAAGTACAACGTACGAATGCATCAAGGCTCATGATTTACCTCGTTGCGTGCCATCATCGCACGCCGTTCGGATATACCAATATCTTACTGGCCTCGCCCGTTTTCAGCCGCTCCATGGCGCGGGAGAAATCTCTCATGGGAATGCGGTCGGTGATCACGGGATGCAGGTCGAGTTTGCCAGCTTTCAGCAGCGCGGTCATCTGGTACCAGGTTTGGTACATGCGGCGTCCGTTGATGCCCTGCACCGTGATGCCTTTGAAAATAATGTCTTCGGAAAAATTCAGCGAGATGGGTTTTGAGGTGAGGCCGAGGAGTGAGATTCTTCCGCCGCGGCGGATGATGTCGAAGGCGGTGCGAATCGAATCGGGATGGCCCGCCATTTCGAGGACGACGTCCACACCCAGGCCGCCGGTTTTTTCCATCACAATCTGGCTTGCATTTTCCTTCGAGGGATCAAGCACGTAATCGGCCTTCATCTCACGCGCGATCTTGCGCCGGTGCTCGTTCACTTCGATGGCGAACACCGTGGTTGCGCCGACTGCTTTGGCCACGGCAATGGCAAACAGCCCGATCGGCCCGCATCCGGTGATGGCCACGGTTTTCGCCGCGATCTCACCCGCCAGTACGGTATGGACGGCATTGCCCAACGGATCGAGAATCGAGGCGTATTCCTGCGGGATGGCGGGATCAAGTTTCCAGATGTTGGATTCGGGAATGACGACGTACTCAGCGAAGGCACCGTCGGCGTCCACCCCGATGATCTTCACGTTCTGGCAGATATGAGCTTCGCCGGTGCGGCATTGCAGGCACTTGCCGCAGGCCACATGCATCTCGGCGGAAACGAAGTCGCCTTCCTTCACGCTGGTGACTTCATCGCCGAATGCGGCTACCTCGCCGCAGAACTCGTGTCCTGGAATCAGTGGAGGATGAATGCGGTTTTGCGCCCAGCGGTCCCAGTTGTAAATGTGTAAATCGGTGCCGCAGATGGATGCGACCTTCACCTTGACCAGAACGTCGGTGCGGCCGAAAGCCGGAATCTTTACCTCGCGAATTTCCGCGCCGGGTGCAGCTTCTGGCTTTACGACAGCGAACATCGTGGAGGTCATGAAGGCTACCTTATGAATTCGGACTTAGACACAAAACGTATGATTCTAGCACTGTGGGAGAGACTTCACCCCGTTGTGCCTGTTAACTCATGGGCTTGTAGGAGGCCGGAGGAACGGTCTTGTATTCCTCCGATTTCCCTCGGGGAATGCTCAGCGATTTCCACTTGCCGGCGCGGATGTGCTTGGCCAGGAACACGATCTGCCCGGTGTGGTACGCATAGTGAGCGATCTGGCGGTTGAGGGCTCGCAGCACGGTGTGGGGTTCGCCACGGATCGTAACGGTGCGCGCGACGTCCTCCGGCGTAAGTGCTTCAATGGCAGCAAAGACCCGCGCCCAGCCTTCCTCCCACCACTTCGTAAGATCGCGGCGAGTGGTCGTGGAGCTGAGCTCGAATTCCTGGTCGCGATTGCGGTCGGGCTTTTCGCCGTCCGTGGTAAGGAAGCGAGTGAAGCGTGAGCGCATATTGCCGGACATGTGCTTTACGATAACGGCGATGGAATTCGATTCGGGATCGAGCGTGAGAAACAACTCATGGTCCTGCAACTGTGCCATCGCGCTCTCAGCCAGGCGCTTGTGTCCGCGCATCTGGCGGTGGGCTTCGTCGAGATACTGGGCTGCGATGTCGGTCATGAAGTCTGACCTCTTAATGAACTCTTACGAATTAGATGCGGAGCCTCGCGGCGGGATCATGGGGTACGGCGCCGCCCGAGGCGATTTGATAATGTGCATGAATCGCGCCTCGGTCACTATGTTAACTTAAGAGCATTCAGCCGCGGCGGCTCCGCCAGCGAAGCGCCCATCCGGAGGAAAGCCATGAAGACCGTTCTTATCGCGCTGCTTTTTGCAGCATCCGCATTTGCCCAGGAGCCGTCAGACGGCGTGGCATCGGCCTGCGGTCCTAAGGACGCCAGCTTCGACGTGAAGCTGGACAAATCCCAACACACGCTGGCACAGCCCGAACCGGGGAAGGCACGCGTTTACTTCATTCAGGAAAAGGGCGCGGATGTCCTCAACTTGGAGACCAAGATCGGGTTGGACGGAGCATGGGTGGGCGTAAACAAGAACAGTTCCTATTTCGCCGTGTCCGTAGAGCCAGGCGAGCATCATGTGTGTGCGAACGTGGAGACCTATCGGGGGCATCCTGTGGGGTTCGTGCATTTCACGGCGGAGGCAGGAGGTATTTATTACTTCAGTGCGCGAGTCGTTTACGGAGAAGAAGCCAAGGCGAACTTGTTTTTTGGAGCGCTCGACAGCGACCAGGCCAAGTATCTGATTGCCTCCTCTCCGCTGAGCGTGTCGGCGCCGAAGAAGTAAAGAATAGCGGATTGCGGGATGAACGCCGCCAGAGAAGTACCCGCCGATCCAAGTCCACCCCTCCGGGTGTCACTTATCACACGGTCAAGATTCTTCCCTTCAACTCTTTCCCCAGCCGCCACCGCCCGGGGTTTCGATCCGAATGCGCTCGCCCTTTCCAAGCCGTGTGCTGAACTTCCCCGGCATCTCTTCGACCGAGCCGCCGTGGCGGATGACACTGGCTTTTCCCGGCGTTCCACACTCGCCTCCAGCCAGTCCCCACGGGCCACGCGTGCGCCGGTCCGACAGCAGAGTCACTTCGCAATCGGTCAGAACTTCAATCTCTCGAACGATCCCGTCTCCGCCTCGATACTTTCCCGCTCCTGCGCTGCGGGGGCGAAGGGAGTATTCCCGAACTCGCAAGGGATACGCGTGCTCCAACGCCTCCGCGGGAGTGTTGAGGGAATTGGTCATGTGCGTATGTACGCCGGAGACGCCGTGCTTGGACGGCCGCGCGCCCATTCCGCCGGCGATAGTTTCGTAATAAGAGAAGGGCATCCCTGAGCGAGGATCGATGCCACCGATGGTCAGGTTATTCATGGTGCCCGACGCTGCCGCGGGAATCCGATCAGGAATGGCCTGAGCGAGAGCACGGAGCAGAACATCGACAATGCGTTGCGACGTTTCCACGTTTCCACCAGCTACCGCCGCCGGAGGGCGCGCATTCACAATGGTTCCTGCGGGAGCAATTACCTGGATGGGGCGCATCAGGCCGGCCGTGGCTGGAACATCGTCCGCGAGCAGACAACGGAAAACGTAGAAGCATGCGGAGTAGGTAATTGCCTCGACCGCGTTCACGCTGCCTTCCCCCTGCGGATCGCTGCCGGTGAAGTCGACGGTGACGACAGGCTGAGTGGGGACGGGTCTTCGACCCCTCCTGGCCGGGGAAGAGATGCGGCCCCACACACTCACTGTGACTGCGATCTTTACCGGCCTATCGCTGACGCCGTCATCGTCCAGAAAATCCTCGGCACGATATGTTCCAGGCGGTATCCGCAGCAGGAACGCGCGCATCAGTTCCTCGGAATAGTCCAATAGTTCCCGCGCGGCGCGCTGGGCACGATCGATTCCATAGCGCGCGCACACCTCCTGCAATCGCTCAGCTCCGGTGTGGCAGGCTGCGATCTGCGCGCCCAGGTCGCCTTCGCGTTCCTCGGGGGTGCGCACGTTGTTAAGCAGCAATGTGAGCACATCCGGCACCATCGCTCCGGCCCGCATTATTTTCACGGGGGGAATGCGAAACCCTTCCTGATAGATTTCGTGGCATAGCCCCATGGAACCTGCAAATGCTCCGCCCACGTCTGCGTGATGCGCGCGCGACGCCACGTAGAAGTCCGGACGATTTCCGATTTTCCGCTGACGAGAGGCTGCGCTGAGCCTGCGGAAGGGGCGCGACACGTACACCGGCGCGACCATTGTGATGTCGGGCAGATGGGTGCCTCCGCGGAAGGGATCATTCAGCATGACCACATCGCCGGGCGCCATCTCGCACGCCGCAATTGCAGCCCGCACTGACATTGGCATGGAGCCCAGATGCACTGGCATGTGGTCGCCCATGGCAATCACTTCGCCGGCGCCGTCAAACACTGCGCACGAATAATCACGGCGCTCCTTAATGTTGGGGGAAAAGGCCGTGCGCCGCAGGGCCGCGCCCATTTCCTCGGCAATCGAGTGGTAAAGGTTCTTGAAGATTTCCAGTTCGATGGGATCGCGGCGCATGAGGCGCAGTTTACCAAACGCAGAACCAGTCGTTGGTCGTTCGTCGTTGGGCGTTAGCCAAGAATCGTTCGCCAAGAGTGGTGGCTTTGCTACCGGCAGGTCTGACGTCGACAAAAGCTTCTCTGCCGCCGAAATCCTAGCGGCCAACGACCAACAACTAACGACCAGCGGAGGTGCTGGCGCGAGAATTCTTCGCTTTTGTGCAAAATTGTGTTGACACTGCGTTCATACTGCCGCAATATCTTGTGTTAAGGACGCTACCCGTACCACAAGTTGGGTGGCTTTTTGCAATCGGGTCCCCGAAGTTGCAAGGGAAAATCGTTCACGGAGGAACCTTCATGGCAACGAAGAAGAAAGCAAAAAAGAAGAAACACTAACCGTCTGCGAGACGATACTTCGCAAGGGCAAAGAATTTAACCAGCCTCTCAGGAGAAGCACCTCTTGAGAGGCGTTTCCGTTTTGGCGGTTGGCACCTGGCTTTGGGCTCCCAGAGCCTGGATTCGGTCTTCCGGGGCCAACCGCCATCTCTTGTTGCTAACTGCTGGATTCCCAACTTCAAATTTCTCTATTCGAATCCTCCAGGTGTGTCACAATTGGTGAGCGTTGGCTGCGGGTCCTGGTGCGTGCATGAGTCCGAGAAAGAAGAGTGCGGGCAAGACGAAGACGGATGAAGTTTTCATCCCGGACAAACTCTATTTCCGCATCGGCGAAGTGGCTACCCTGTGCCGTCTTCCGGCCTACGTGCTGCGTTTCTGGGAAAGCGAGTTTCCGCAACTGAAGCCGGTGAAAAGCAGCACGGGTCAGCGCATGTACCGGCGACGCGACGTGGAAAGCGTCTTGCGCATCAAGCAACTACTCTACGAACAAGGTTTCACCATTGTGGGCGCGCGGCAGCAACTGCGCGCGGAGGCGAAACCCGACAAAGGGCAGGCTGCGATTCCATTCCCGGCGCAATCCTCCGCCGAAATCCAGCACATCCGGCAAGGCCTGCGCGAGATTCTGAACTTGCTCTCGACGCGGCGCACGGGATAGAACTAGGCTGGCTGAGCGTTTTGTTCTAATGTTCCAGTCGGAACATTTGTGCATACAATGCTGTAGGTGCAGGTCGGTACGTACAATTCCCTCTAAGTGAAACGAGCTAAGCGAGTTAGCAGGGCCGGAAGGCAGGCCGTCCAAAACGCCGATCAGACTCTAGGCCGCACACTCTGGAATTGGTTTCATAATTTTTCCTTTGTTCGCGGCGTCGAGGCGGATGCGGCTTACGCGAGCTGTCTCCTGAACCAGATCGTCAGTGGCGTGTGCACCATCACCCGCCATCACTGACCCTGCGGCCAAAGCGAAACGCAGCGCGTCGGCCTGATCGTCGAAATACAGAATGACTTGCCCGGACATAAGAATTCTCCCGATTGTGAACTTCTCTCAGCTGCATCCTGAAAAGAGTTTCGACGAGAGCGGCGTGCCGCGGATAGGAGCTTTTCACTATTGTCGAGGGAGGGAGACTTCGGTCAAAGTACTCTTCTTGGTTCGCAGGCTGGCCGACAAAACAGGCTCGCCGTCGAAAGCAAAGTTGAATGGTCGGGACGGGCAGATTTGAACTGCCGACCCCTCGCACCCCAAGCGAGTGCTCTACCAGGCTGAGCCACGTCCCGACTAGGAAGGAACCCGCTGCTTCGCATCCGCAGCGGATGGGGTTAACTAGAGGATTTTACCACCAGCGGGGTGGTTTCGGGCGAACGAAGAGAACTCGGGAAGCGTTCTAAGGTCTTTAACACAGGGGACGCGGGGTCACACAGAGGCGATCGAACATCCTCATCTGCGCTTGCGTTTTGATTTGCGGGATGGAGGCTTTGACGCCCGAGGTGGTGCTTCTTCGAGAATAGCGAACTGGATTTTCTTCTCTACCGGATCGATGCGGTCGACCAGCACGCGAATTCGTTGTCCGAGGCTGTAGGTCTTGCGCGAACGCTGGCCGATGATCTGGCGCGTGTTCTCGTGGTAGGTGTAGAAATCGTCGGTGAGCGTGTTTAGCGGAACCAGGCCTTCGACGAACAAATCGGTGAGTTCGACGAAGAAGCCGAACTTGGTGACGCTGGTGATCAAGCCGTCGAAGTCTTCGCCCACGCGGTCCTGCATGAACTTGACCTTCTTCCATTCCATAAGCTCGCGTTCGGCGTCATCGGCGCGGCGTTCGGATTGGCTGGATTCTTCCGCGACCTCGTGAAGTTCTTCGAGCGAGATGGGGCCGCCCAAGGGCGCAAGGGCTTCGCGATGGGCGGCATGGTCGAGGCGTTTGGACCAGGGCGAAGGTACGCCGGTGTCCCGCTCTGACGGGAACTCTGTCCGCAAGTGGGCCGGCGGGACGCTGGCGCTACCGTCCAGCGCGCGGGAAACTCCAATCGGCACATCTCCGTCGCGTTTTTCCGCGGATTCGCGCAACACTTCCTTCAAAATGCGGTGCACGATCAAGTCGGGATAGCGGCGGATCGGTGAAGTGAAGTGTGTGTAACTGGTTGCCGCCAGCGCGAAGTGGCCGACGTTTTCTTCCGAATAACGCGCTTGTTTGAGCGAACGCAGCATCAGGTAACTCAGGATGCGCTCTTCCGGCTTGCCTGCGATCTTGGCGGCCAGCTTCTGATACATGCGCGGCGTGATGTGAACGTCCTTGGGCACTTCGATGGTGCGCGCCTGTTTGCCGGTGCCGCGCGCGGCGCGGCGGTCACTCTTGAACTGCACGCGATGAATGGGCAACGCACCCACGCCCAGCGAATATCCGAAGGTCGCGGCGATTACTTCGAAGTCATAGACGCGCTTGGCGTCCGGCTTCTCATGAATTCGATACAAAGACGCAATGCGTTTCGACTCCAGATACTGCGCGACGCACTCGTTGGCTGAGAGCATGAACTCTTCGATCAGGCGATGAGCGATGTTGCGCTCCGAGCGCGTGATGCTTTTCATCAAGCCGAATTCGTCGAATTCGATGACCGGCTCCGGTAGGTCGAAGTCGATCGAGCCACGGCGCTGGCGCTTGCGGTTGAGGATCAGCGCCAGGTCGCGCATGAGTTCGAATGTGGGAACGAGCGCAGCATAACGTTCGCGCGCGGGCGCATCGCCTTCGAGCACAGCGCTGACGGCGGTGTAGGTCATGCGTTCGGCCGAACGGATCACGCCTTCGCTCAGCTCGTAGCCAACGATTTCGCCACGAGGGTCGATCCGCATTACGCATGAAAGTACGAGCCGGTCGAGGTGTGGTCGCAAGCTGCAAATATCGGTCGAGAGTTCGAGCGGCAGCATGGGTACGGCGCGGTCGGGGAAATAGACGCTGGTGCCGCGCAGGCGCGCTTCCTGATCGAGCGCGGAATCGGGCGTCACATATTGAGCCACGTCAGCAATGTGAACCTGCAACTCGAAATTGCCGTCGGGGAGATTACGCACGGTGACGGCGTCGTCGAAGTCGCGCGCGGTTTCACCGTCGATGGTGACGATGGGCAGCGCGCGGAAGTCGCGGCGATGGCGAAGTTCCTGCGCCGGAATAACAGCGGGGATGTTCTGCGCCTCTTCGAGAGTTGCCGCGGGAAAGTGGTGCGGCAGGTGAAACTTGCGGATGGTGATTTCGACATCGACACCGAAGTCGTCCTGTAGGCCGAGGATTTCGATGACGCGGCCGCGGGGACTTTGCGTGGGCGTGGGCCAGTCGGTGATTTCGACGTCAACTACCACGCCCTCGAGATCGTCCCATGTGGTGCGGTGGGCGGCTTCCTCGCCGAGTACGCGGTCCGGGGAATTCGCGACGCTCTTCTTTCGATTCACGGTGTCGCCTGTGGTATTGGTTTCCGGAAACTCCATGCCGGCCGGAATCACGACATCCATGGTGATTTTGCTGTCGATCGGTTTCACGGAATTATGGCGGGCGCCATAGTGGAAAATTCCGACGACCGTGGGATGCGCGCGTACTACGGGCCGCACGATGCGGCCTTCGGCGCGGCCTTCGGGACGAACCGCGACGATGTCGACCAGAACGCGGTCGCCGTGCATCGCGTTGCCGATGGCGTGGGGCGCGATAAAGATATCGCCAACAAGATGCGACTTGAGAGACGGACTCAGGGAACTGGCGTCGGGGATGACGAAGCCGAAGCCGTCGCGGTGCATGGAGAGGCGTCCGACGACCAGATTCTTGTCAGACTTGGCTGCGGCGGGCTGGGGCAGGGCGTAGCGATCGGAATTGAGCTGAATCAGTTCGCCGGCGGCGACCAGTTTCTGAAGATGCGCATCGAGTTCTCCGCGAGCGTCACCGTGTAGGCCGAGTTCGCGCACCAGTTGCTTGAATCCGGCCGTGCGCTTCGGTTGGCGGGCAATATGTTTCAGGATGGTCGAATCGGAGAGCATGAGGAATCGTCGTTGGTCGTTAGTCGTCGGTCGTTGGCCAAGGACCTTCAGCCGTCCATCTTAACTTAGCCGGGAGCCGCATGATTTCGCCAACGACCAAAGTCTAACGACCAACGACGGTTTCCTACCATGTGTCTCCACCGGCGCGCGGCGGCCACGCACCCAGCACGCGCCGGATCATCGCGATCTGGCCGGTGTGGTAGCTGTTGTGCGCGACCATTTGCCACAGGACAGCTTCGAGCGTTCCCGCGACCTTCTGGTCACCTTCACGCACGGTTTCGATCTGGCGCTGCATTTCTTCCGGGGAAGAATCCGCCAGAGTCGTGAAATCGGCGAGCAGGCTGGCAAAGCGCTTTCGCAGACGGTCCCAGTCCTGTGCGTCGGTGGGCGACGGCGCGGGCGGGAAGCTCTCCGAAGAATGCTCTGGATACGCCGGCCGCCCGCCGCGAATACGGCGCAGTTCGTAGTCCATCCAGTAGTTCATGTGGAAGACGAGTTGCCCGATGGAGTGCGGAAAACCTGCCGCGAGCCGTGCAGCCAGTTCGGCGGGAAGATCGTCGATGCAGGCGACGGGATCCGCGTGAGCGCCTTGGCCGTGGAGCAGTTCAGTAAGTGCGCGCGAAGACATGGAAATTTCGGGTCAGCGACTCGCGGAAAAGTATTTCTCCTCGAGAATCCTGCGGTGGTGCAGTTCATGCCCGGCGATGACGTAAGCCAGCGCGCGCACGCTCACTTCGTTCTTGTTGGCGATCCCACGCCGTTGCCACGCGACTTCGTCAAGATTACGCAACAGAGAAAGCGTGGCGCGGCGCACGGCAATGAACTCTTCGACCAGATCGGCGAGCGGACAATGCGCAAAGGGGCCGTTGCGCACATAATCGTCCTGCTCGAACCCTTCGAGCGGCGTGGCGTCGGCGCGCGAGATGCGGAGGGCGCGGTAGGCGAAGACGCGCTCCGTGTCGCAGACGTGGCCGAGGACTTCCTTGGCGCTCCATTTCTCCGGCGCATAGCGGAGGTTGCCGTCATCTTCATCGCGGCCAGAGAGCAACAACATCGTCCGGCGGCGTTGTTGGTCGAGCGTGTCGAGAATCTCGTTGCCCGGAATCAAGGAAATGTAGCGATCGTAGTAAGGCGCGTACTCGCCAGCCTGGGGCCGGGCGATAGTGAAGGTTGGAGGGGTGCTCACGGCGGCTTCTGGCATGTTCGTGCTCCTGCTAGGCTGGATTACGTCTTCGATAAATCTTCGATCCCAAGAGCATACTCCGAGGGGCTGTGGAACGGTGGCCAGGCGAGGTTTTTTTCGGGAATCCTTACACGGTGGACGCCCCAAATGGAGCTCCGTGAGGATGCGGTGCGACACGTGCCAAAGACACGAAAGTACGTACCAAGGTAGGAAACTCCTTTGAAAATAAAGCTTTTCCACAGCACTCACTTTGAGACAGGGGAGTACAATTTGATTTGGTCACGTAAGTGCGGCACGTGATCCCTAATCCCAACTAGGAAAGGAACTTTGTATCCATGTGGAAGCCGACGAATCAGCCTCAGACCCCCGGGCGACCAGCCGAGCCGGAGCGTCCAACCATGTCTACCCCGAGCGCGCCTGCAATTACCATGGCGAATGAACCCGCCGCTGCGCCGCGTCCGGCGGGCACCACCACTACCACGGCGGACCAGGCGACCATTGGCAAATCGCTGGTCATCAAGGGCGAGGTAACTGGATCGGAGTCGCTCTACATTGACGGCCGGGTGGAAGGCTCGATCAGCCTGGCGGGCAACCGCGTCACCATTGGGCGCAACGGAGTGGTCGCCGCCAACATCAATGCCCGCGAGATTGTCGTGCTGGGGAAAGTGCGTGGCAACCTCACTGCCAGCGACCGCGTGGATATCCGCAGCGACGGATCACTGACCGGCGATGTGGTGGCGGCGCGCATCTCGATTGAAGACGGCGCCTACTTTAAGGGCGGTATCGATATCCGCAAAGGCGGACAGCCCACCCAGCAGAAGCCCAACGGTAAGGATGAGAGCGCTATCGCGCCCGAACCCGCGGTGGTCGGGGCCAGAGCGTAGGTTTGATGTAGAGGCGTCTCGTCGGTCGGGGTGTCTTGCTAAAGATCAGCGGCGGAGTTCGCACAGAATGCGAATGTCCGCCGCTTTGTTGTTTCCGTCGCTATCACGGCGCGTGAACCGGTTTTCGAGTGCATACACCAGGGCTCGTTGACTCGCGATGTCCGCGTCCGTAAGATGAAGCGACCCTCGCCGCGCGTCTTCCCGCGCGGATTCGACAAAAATGATCGGCCAAACCATCTCCCATTACCGCATTGTGGAAAAGCTGGGCGGCGGCGGCATGGGTGTGGTTTATAAGGCCGAGGACACGGAGCTTGGCCGTTTTGTCGCGCTAAAATTCCTGCCCGATGAAATGTCGCGCGATCCGCAGGCTCTGGAACGTTTTCGGCGCGAGGCGCGGGCGGCGTCGGCGTTGAATCATCCGAATATTTGCACGATTTATGAAATCGGCAAATATGGCGAGCAGTCGTTTATCGCCATGGAATTCCTGGATGGGGTGACGCTGAAGCATCTCATCTCTGGAAAACCGCTCGCAAACGAAACAGTCTTATCACTGGCGATTGAAATAGCGGACGGATTGGACGCGGCGCACGCGCAGGGCATCGTCCACCGTGACATCAAGCCGGCGAATATTTTCGTCACCAAGCGCGGCCATGCCAAGGTGTTGGATTTCGGCCTGGCCAAGGTCGCCACTGCAGCCGGTTCTTCGAGCCAGGCGGCATCGGAGAACACGATGACGGCGGCGATCGACGCGCATCTCACCAGTCCCGGTTCCACGCTGGGGACGATTGCCTATATGTCGCCGGAGCAGGCGCGCGCCAGGGAACTGGACGCGCGCAGCGATCTGTTTTCTTTTGGCGCGGTGCTCTACGAAATGACCACCGGCACGCTGCCCTTTCGTGGCAACAGCTCCGCGGAAATCTTCAAATCCATTCTGGATGGAGCGCCAGCCTCGGCGCTCCGCCTTAATCCCGACATGCCGGCGGAGCTGGAACGTATCATCGGCAAAGCTCTGGAAAAAGACCGCGAGTTGCGCTATCAAAGTGCCGCCGACTTGCGGTCCGATCTTACGCGCCTCAAGCGCGACTACGACTCCGGACGTTCGCCCAGCGCCGTGTCCGCAACGAGCGTATCGCCCACGAGTTCGTCCGGCGTTCCGAGCGCCGCTGCGATACCCGCGTCCGACGGAAGGTCGCGAAAATACGCAGTCGTGGGTGTGGTTGCGATTTTGGTGATTGCCGCCGCAGCCGGCGCCTATTTCTTACGCGGAAAGCCGGACGCCAGCAAGGTTAGTTCGATCGCCGTGCTTCCTTTCGTCAATGCGACCGCAGATGCCAACACCGAATACTTAAGCGACGGCCTGACCGAAAGCCTGATCAGTACGCTTTCGCAACTGCCCGACCTGAAAGTGATGGCGCGCAGCACGGTCTTCAAGTTCAAGGGAAAAGAAGATGATCCGCAGAAGATCGGCCAGGCGTTGCAAGTAAGCGCTCTATTGATGGGACGCATTACACAGCATGCAGACAACATTGGCGTGCAAGCCGACCTGGTGAGTGCGGCGGATGGCAGCGAGCTGTGGGGGTCTCACTACGAGAGCAAACTGGCCGATATCACGCAGGTGCAGGGAGAGATTACTCGCGATCTTTCCGCACGCTTGAAAATTCAAGTCAGCGGAAGCCAGCAGCAACGGCTGGGGCAGGCAGGAACCACCAATCCCGAGGCCTACCGGCTTTATCTGGAAGGCCGCCAGCTTTGGTATGGGCGCACGCCGGCGGGCTTGAAGAAAAGTATCGATCTCTTCCAGCAGGCCATTGCCGCGGACCCCAACTACGCGCTGGCCTACGCTGGGCTGGCCGACACTTACAACGTCGCTCCCAGCTACGGAGTCGGCATCACCTCAAAGCAGGGCCGGGCACTGGCGGATGAAGCCAGCCGTAAAGCTCTGCAACTGGATAGCTCGCTGGCCGAGGTGCATGCCACGCGGGGTATGGCGCTGGCCAATGCGTTCCAGTTCAGCGAGTCTGAACCTGAGTTCAAGCGCGCCATCGAGTTAAACCCCAACTATTCCGCTGCCCACTATTTCTACGCCATCAGCTATCTGAGCCCCAGCAATCATATCGATCAGGCGCTGGAAGAAATGCGTACAACATTGTCCCTGGACCCGCTGTCTTCGATCGTCAACACCAACTACGCGCTGATTCTCATGGAAGCCAGGCGTTATCCGGAAGCGCTGGCGCAATTTCAGAAGGTTCTCGAACGAGATCCAAGTTTCCAGCCAGCATATTTCAAAATGTCGCAACTGTATGCCACTATGGGCCGTTTTCCAGAGGCAGTAAGCACGCTTTCCAAGTCTTTTGTGAATCCAATTCCTGTCAGTCCGAACGCGAAGGGCTATCTCCAACTCATGATGACTTTGGAAGGCACGGACCGCTCCGCTGCCGTCGCCGGCGCCGCCGTGCGTGCTGGACAAAAGGACATGGCGTTTGAGTATCTCAACAAGGCGTATGAGGACGGCGACAATGAACTCACGTTCATCATTCGCGACCCCGCTCTGGATCCGGTTCGATCCGATGCTCGCTACGCCGAGCTGATGCGCAAGCTCGGCCTGACGCCGTAACCGAATTCATACGACGAAACGGTTAAGGTTGCGTTCCCGCTCCCAGGATTTCCTTACCCTCGCCTTCAGCGACCGCGGGATAGGCAGTTTTCTTGCGGCGGCGAAGGTCGTTGGGCAATTGCGACTTCAGCAGCCAGAGCCCGACCGCAACAGCCGCCGCCCAGGTGATCGACAGCAATCCCAGTTGCAGCACGTCGGCGGTGCGGCTGCCGTGACCGGAAACGAACGGCGTTAGACTTCTTGCGACTTCCAGGCTGATGCCACCGGCGACAACCGCGGTCAGCGCAGATTTTCCTAACTCATTCCAGCGCAGCGTTCTCAACGAAACCAGTTTACGGCGATGCAGCAGCCACGCCAGCGTCAGCAGATTCGCTCCGATTCCCATATCGGAGGCCCAGGCCAAGCCGACTACGCCGTATCTGTGGAAGAGCAAGGAATACACCGGCAAGGAAGCGCTCGTGATCACAGTGACGGCAACCATTGGAGTCAACGTGTCGCCGGCAGCGTAGAAGGCGCGGGCGTAGAGTCCTTGCGCGGACCAGAGAGCGAGCGAGAGCGAGAACCAGAAGAAGTACACTGCGGTGGTTTGCGTATCGGAAACCAGGAATCGTCCGCGGCGATAGACCAAGTCGATCAGCGGGAAAGCGGCAGCCATCATCCATCCGGTGGCCAGAAACGACGCGGCGGAGACACGGTAGACGGAATCGTTCACGGTAGCAGCAAATTCTTTCAGGCGTTTCTCGTTGAATAATCGCGCAAAAAACGGTAGAGAAGCTTGACCGGTGGCCTGCCCCAACACCGCAATCGGGACTGCGAACAGACGCTTGGCATAGTTGAGGCGGGCGATGTCACCAATGCCGCTGGAAGCGTAATGGCGGAGGATCCAGTCATCGGCCGTGACCAGCGAGACGCCGAGCATCAGCGGAACCGAAAGCTTTACCCACTCGCGGAATGCTGGGTTCATGATGTCGAACGAAGGTTTGTAGCCCGTGCCGATGCGGGCGGCGCCGATCACGCTGGCGAGAAACGGTCCTACAACACTTCCTGCCAGGGCGCCATAGGCCAGCGAAGCAATTCCGAAGTGGCGACCGCCGATGAGTCCTCCGGCGATGATGAATATGTTGTAGAGCAGCGGTCCGAAGGCGGGGAAAAGAAACAGACGATGGGAAAGCAGAACGGCAGAGACCACTCCGCCGACGTAGAAGAAGATCTGTGCCGGGAGGAGAATTCGCGTGAGATGAACGGTTAAGTCCACCTCCGCGGGGGAGAAGCCGTGAAACATCCAGCGCACGAACTGCGGGGTGTAGATTTCAGTGACAATGGTGCCGACGACCATTACCGCAGTCATGACGGTAATGACGACGGAGAAGGTTTTTTGCGCGTCGGCGTCGCGTTTCTCGGCAAGGAAACGCGTATAGATGGAGATGAATGTAATCGAAGCTGCGCCACCGGCGACGATGTAGTTGAGCCAGTCTGGCAGCGTGAAGGCGGCAACGTAGGCGTCCGTCTGCGGTCCGGCACCGAACGCGTAGGCGATGTAAGCCTCGCGCACGTAGCCAATCACACGCGAGAGCATGACCGCCGACATGAGCAGCAGAGTGGCCGAGAAAGCCGTGTGCTGGTGAGACGGTCGGAAGAACCGCAGAAGTCTGGTCATGATCATCGAGAAGCAGGGCCGCAGATTTACGCTGGCAACGCCGAACCCTTGTTACCGGTGCATGAAACGCAATTTTCCTTCAAAGCCTACCAGAGGCGCGTACCAGTGACGGAGTTTATCGCTCGAATCGGACCCGGATGGTTCCTTTATTGACACCGGCGGGAATCCTCTTGTGAGGCATTCATCGAAGCGAGTTTCGGCCCCAGGTGAATTAGGTCAAAGCGCTCGGGCGGAACTGGCCCGATCACAAAGGGCAAAGGGCCCGCGTCGGCGGAGTAGAAACCCGCTCCTAGCTTGCTTTGGGTCGTTGTGATACCGAGATTCATGGGTATTTGAATCAGCTCGCACGAAGCCACGAACACCGGCCGTACTTCGAAGAGGCTGCCGTTCTCAACCATGGCAAGATAATCTCCCGGGCGGTGCGGGGGGTCGTCAATTACTACGGCACGCGCCCCAAAGGACTCCATGTAATATTGGAATCCCCAGTGCCCCAAGAACCAGACCGTACCTGGTTGGTTCCGGGTCCTCTGCTCGATGAGTGTCGCCGCCGTTCGTCCAGAGTTCGCCAGTTCTGTGTCCGCCCATGTTAGCCAGAGCGATACCGCACCCGCCGCCGCTAACAAGATGGCCAGCATGGCGGGGCGCCACCGCGTGGACGCTAGCCGCAGTGTATCCACGCGCCGCGCGAGAAGAATGCCGGCGGCCGGCATCAACGGGAGCACGGAACGGGCGTTGATGGTCCAGTTCACGAAGCCGGTGAAAGCGAATGTCCCGAAAACCCAGAGCATCAGCAACAGAGAGTCGGCATCTCTGCGTTTCCATGCGTCTGTGGCCGCCAGCGCCATCACGCCGAATCCAGCAGCAATGAAGAGCGCCAACTGAATGCCGACCAGGAACCAGTGCCGATAAAAGTCGAACGGCCACAAGGTTTCGCCGAGACCTATTCGACCGGTGCCGATCAGAAACCCCGCAACTCCGCTTGCTATACAGACGACGAGAATCTTCTTGCGCGCCCAGATGACGGGAGCAAGCGTCAGCGCAGGAAGAGTACAACCGCCGACAAAGCTGAGATCGACCAGCGTCTTGGCCAGGATTGAAGACTGCCTCGCTTGCCGCATCCCGGTGGAGTGATGGGCTGCGTTCGTAATCATGCGCAGCCCGTAGACGGCCTTCGTCCAATGTTGATATCCGGTCAGAATCAGGATGGGCAGCAGCAGGTACCAGGCCCAGCTTCCGAGACGCCGCTGGCGCGCCATCGAATACGCTGCGAGCAGCAGAATCAGGGCGACGCCAAAGTACTTCGTCAAAGCGCACGCAGCGACCAGGAGGGCAGATGCGACCAAATAGGCCGGCTTCTGCGGCTCAAGTCCTTCTATCCAGAAAATGATGGCCCACAGCCAAAGTGCCAGCATCATCGTGTCGCACATCACACTATTCGCAGATACAAGAAACGCTGGTGTGAGAAGTGTGACCGCGGCAGCCAGCAGCGGCGAATTTGTAAGCCGTTGTGCCAGGCGATACGTGCCAAACACTACGGCCAGTGCCGGCAGAAAGAAGGCGAGGTGCAATGCCCGTTCAGACCACCCCATGATGCTTGCGGCCGCTGCAATGTAATAACCCGCAAGAGGAGGATTCTTGGTTTCGTGCGCCATCGGCACCGCGTCCAGGAACCAATTAACTTTGAATCCGAAGGGATCAAGCGGGTGCTGGGTGATTTGCCGCGCGACATAAAGGAAGAGAGTGTCGTCAACATTGAAGGCTTTTCCAGAAAATGGGAGCAAGCACGCGAACAAGGCCACCGCCAGAAATATGTAGGAACGCATGAGCGAACGTCTATTTTGGAATCTCTCAGTGGCCGGTGCCATCGAGGGAAGTGTAGCAAAGAGGTCCGGAAAGCCTGTCAGTAGCAAACCAGGCCTTCCCTCCAAGATGACCTCTGGTTGTAATCCACTAATCCTGCAATCACTTACGCGTTGATGTGCGTTTGAGGAGCGCTTGTGCTGTGGAGCATTGCCTCCGAACGGCTTTACCCGCACAGTGGCTATCGATCACAGTATGCAGACGATAAAGCGAATCCGCGAGGAGGCGAATATGGCGAGTGGAATGACGGAGCTTTGCGAACAAGTGAACCCGTGTGTGCTACTGGAAATGAGAAGAGCGCGGCCGTTCCCGGAGATGCGGAGGGTACAGGAAAGCTGGGTGGCCGGGGCCGAGAAGCGGGCTCTGCTGTGGCTGGCCGCGCGCACGCCGCAATGGATTGGTCCTGACCATCTCACGTTCTTGGGGCTGGCGGCGCAGGTCGGGGCAGGCGCGTGCTACGCGCTGGCTCCGTGGAACAGGTACGCGCTCCTCGGAGTGATTATTTGCCTGGCGCTGAACTGGCTGGGAGACTCACTCGACGGCACGCTGGCGCGGGTGCGGCAACAACTGCGTCCACGCTACGGCTTCTACGTGGACCACATGGTCGATAGCTTCGGCGGCCTGGCGCTGATGGGCGGCCTGGCTTTGTCGGGATACATGCACCCAAGGATCGCAATTGGCCTGCTCGTTGCGTTCCTCATGCTCTCGATTCAGTCCTATCTGGCGACGCACGCACTGGGAGAGTTTCGGCTTTCGTTCTGGCGTTTCGGGCCGACGGAGCTGCGCATTCTGCTGGCAGTGGGCAATCTGGCATTGCTGTGGAAGCCGCGAGTGCATTTCCTCGGCGGATTCTACAAGTTATTTGATGTGGGCGGAGCGATTGGTCTTGCTGGAATGGCGCTGATGTTGGTCTTCTTCACTGGACAAAACACTGTAAGGCTTTATCGCGAAGAGGGAATCAACCGATGAGAGCCGGGGCAAGTGGAGAGTCGCGCGGAGTTGCAAACAAAGCTGTGTTGCGTTGGTTGAAGTTCAATGCCGTGGGAGGGATCGGGATCGGAGTGCAGCTGATCGTGTTGCTCGGGCTGAGGAGCGGACTTCATCTCAGCTATCTGCTGGCGACCGCGCTGGCGGTGGAAGCAGCGGTCGTACACAACTTCTTCTGGCACGAGCGCTACACGTGGGCGGACCGGGTGCAGCCGGCATGGCGAAAGTCGCTGCCGCGGTTGCTGCGTTTCAATCTTACGGCGGGCGGAGTTTCTATCGCCGGCAATCTAGCGCTGATGAAACTCCTGGTCGGCATGGGTTGCGTAAATTACCTCGTCGCGAATGGCATCGCCATCACGCTGTGCTCGCTGGCGAATTTTCTGGTGAGTAACGAATACGTGTTCGGCGACGAGGCCTCAGCGACGCAATGACTCGGTATTTCTAAGCGCGCTATTTGTCGTTTTCTATTTCGTAGGCGCCGGGAAGTGTGATATCGGCGTTCAAAGGCAGATCTTCCGAGGAGCGGCCGACCTCCACGGAATATTTGCCCGCGTCCGCGTGCCAGTGTTTCGCGGCAACATCGTAGAAAGCGAAAGCGCGCGGGTTGAGCGCTACGGACACGTGCTTGGTTTCGCCCGCAGCAAGTTCGACGCGAGCAAAGCCTTTGAGTTCTTTGGGCGGGCGCGGCACCGACGGCCTCGCCTCGGCGACATAGACCTGCGCCACGTCTGCCCCTGCACGGGTGCTGGTGTTGGTGACGTCGAAGGAAACCTGGTAGTTCCCTGCGCCGGACGACGCGCCGTCCGCCTTCACTTCCAGATGGCTGTACTTGAAGGTCGTATAAGACAAACCATAGCCGAACGGAAACAGTGGCTTAACTTGACTGTGTTCGTAGCCGCGGTAGCCCACGAATACGCCTTCCTTGTAAACCACGCGGTCGGTACCCGCCTCGGCGTAGTAGCTGTCGTGAACCGGATTGTCGGCCCATCGCTTTTCAAGCGTGATGGGCAGATGGCCCGAAGGATTGACTGCGCCGAAGAGGATCTCCGCGAGCGCCGTGCCACCACGCTCTCCTGGATACCAGAGTTCGAGGTAGGCAGGAACATGATCGAGCCAGCCTTCTGGGTCGACATTGCCTCCGGAGGTGACCGTGATGATCGTGTTCTTGTTGATCGCGGCAAGTTCACGAATGAGTTCGTCCTGGCCAAACGGGAGACTGAAGGTGCGGTCCGCTCCCTCCGATTCGCTGTTCGCGTCAAACCCGGCGGCAACGATCACGACGTCCGCTTTGGCGGCAACGGTTTTCGCGGCGGCGGAGACGATTTTGAGCCGATCCATGATTCCGACACGCAGGTGACCGCCGATGGGGAAATCCTGGTAAGCCTCGGCAACAATCTTGTGCGGTCCCGCGGAGAGATTCAAACTCGCATAGTCCTGCAACGCGGTGGCCATCTTCCAGGTATCGAATACCAGCTTGTCATCCACCAGTAAGCGGTAGCCGTTGCCTTCGCCAGAATATTCCGCGGCCACGATGTAGGAAGAATCTGAGGGTGCAATATAGAAACCGGTCCAGCGGCGCGATGAGGGTTTCTTGCCAGCTTCAAACAATTCCAACGCTTCATCCTGATCGGCGAAATCATCCCAATCTTTCGCCGCAAAATTGAGGTGACGCACCGTCTCGGTGGAGACCGGAGTGCCGGAGAGATCGCCATGGGCAAATGTTTCGAGCCTGAGACCGGGCGCGCCATTTTGTGCGGCGGTGGAGAATTCGGTGGCGTTCGCCAGGTCGATCATCTTGGGAAGGCCGCGCTCGTAGTAGACCGTCGCTGCAGTGCCAACGTAAGCTTCGATGCCCTCCAGAATGCTTACGGCCGAAAACGGAATCGCCTTGCCGCTCCCTCCGGCAACCGGCTGCGCAGGATACGCGTCTGGACCGACTACGAGAACGGTCTTGATTCTCTCCTTATCCAGTGGAAGAAGAGAACCTTCGTTCTTAAGCAGTACAATGCCTTCTCGCGCCCCGTCCAGGGCGACGCGGTGGTTTTCTTCGTTGTACTTCGAGAGCGAAAGATCGGTCTGTTCGCGATCGAGCCAGCCGAATCGTACCGCAGTGGTCAGGATGCGGCGCACTTTTTCATCAATCGTCGCCTCCTTGACGCGACCGTCGCGGATCGCCGGCAGCAGGTCTTTCTCGTTCATGTATTTGCCCTTCGGCATTTCCAGGTCGAGACCGCCGTTGGCCGCGCCGATGGAGTCGTAGGTCGCAACCCAATCCGACATCATGATGCCCTGAAATCCCCACTGCTTCCTGGCAATGTCGGTGTTGAAGTATCCGTTCTGGGTGGAGTGCAGGCCGTTGATCAGATTGTAGGAATCCATGATCGCGCCAACGTGCGCGTTCTTCACTGCCGATTCGAACGTCGGCAGGTAGATCTCGCGCAGGGCGCGCTCGTCGATGATGGAATCGCTGTCGTGCCGCAGGAACTCCGAGTTGTTGCCCAGAAAATGTTTCACCGTCGAACTGACGCCCTGCTTCTGCATGCCGGTGATGTAGCCCACGGCGATGGAGCTCGCGAGGAAGGGATCCTCGCCGAAATACTCGAAGTTGCGACCATTCATGGGCGCGCGGTAGATGTTGACGCCGGGCCCGAGCATGAAGTGGATGCCGCGTGCACGGGCGTCTTTTCCGATGCCCGCGCCAACACGCTCCGCCAGTTGCGGATCCCAGGACGCCGCCAGGCCAATGCCGGCCGCGTACGTGGTCGACGGAAATTTCTTTTGACTGCGCACTCCGAGCGGCCCGTCGGACATTTCAACCGCCGGAAGGCCGAGCTTGGGCAGCGACCGGACCGCGAACCCGGTACCGCCGATGTAGTCAAGCTTCTCTTCGAGGGTCATTTTGCGAAGCAACGCGTCGACTCGGCGGTCAATGTCAGGGTTGGACGGAACCGGGGCCTGCGCGAAGACGACATGAGAAGGAAGAAGCGCGAGAGCCAGGAGGAGTGCAGACAACAAGAATCGAGAAACCTTCGACATGGAAGACCTCGTTACTATTGCGAAATCCGTCCTCGAATGAGGATGGCGGCGCTAGAAGAATGCAGGGTTAGTTGCGCCGTGGCCTAAGTTTACACGGTCCCAGCTTGCAATTGAGGCTAGATCTTCAGCACAACCTTGCCGTAGTTTTTACCTTCCTGCAGCAGCTTGTAAGCTTCGACCGCGCGGTCGAGCGGGAACACTTGGCCGACTACTGGAGTCAGCTTGCGTTGCGCGATCCATTCGGAGAGCTGAGACCACGCTGGTTTCATGATCTCTGGCTTTTGCGAGAGATAGGTCAGCCACAGGCCCTGGAGGCTCGCGGATTTTGCATACAGAGCCCGCACATCGAGTTGGGGCGGCTTGCCGGTGGCCGTGCCGTATTGAATGACACGTCCGAAGTCGCGCAGGCAGCGCAGGCTTTTGGCGGTGTGCTCGCCGCCCAGCATTTCGAAGACCGCGTCCACGCCCTCGCCGTGGGTAAGGTTCTTTACGACCTCCTCGTAGTCGTGCTGCTTGTAGTTGATACCGTGCTGCAGGCCGAGTTCTTTTACGCGCGCGAGCTTTTCGTCTGACGAAGATGTGCCATACATTTCAATCCCGAGAACGTGGCCGATCTGAACGGCCGCCGTACCCACGCCTCCGGCAACGGCGTGGATGAGCACGCGATGGGTTTTGCCGGCGGACGCCGGTTGGGTCATGCCGGCCTGCCAGTAGGCGAGATAGGCGGTGAAGTAATTCACGGGGAAGGCGGCGGCTAGTTCATCGGTCCAGTGATCGGGAACTGTCCATAGCATGTTAAGGTGAGCCGCAACCTTCTCGGCGAAAGCGCCCCACTGGATGTAACCCATCACGCGGCGGCCGCTGCTCTCTTCCACTCCGGCGAATTCGCGGCCCGCGATCAGCGGCGGAGCGGGTGTTCCGGGGTAGCCGCCCTGGGCGGTCATGAAGTCGGCGAAGTTGAGTCCTCCGGCTCCGACGCGGACCAGGGTTTGTCCCGGCTTCAAGATAGGTTCGGCGGTGTCTTGGATCGCGAGGGCATCCGGTCCCGAAAGGCGGGTGATCATCAAGGCTCTCATAGAGGAAAGTCTAGCAGGACGGACGATACTCGGACCGCAGACTCAGCGGCTGCGGAGAGGAAACCGAGAGGTGCGCGGCGCATCCGCGAGACGCCTACTCCGTTAAACCGACGACACCGTACTTCCTGGTCTTCTTGTCGGAGAAGAGGAATTCGTAGGCTCCATAGACGTCGTAGGTGTGGACATCTTTCACTTTAACGGCAACGGCCTTGGCTTTGTAGTCGCCGGGCATCAAAAGCGAGCTCTCGGCATCGAGGCCTTCGAGTTCGTACTTTTTCCCGTCGATGATGACCTTCAGCCTTATAAGGCCACGGCCATTAACCCGCGCCGAACTGACGTGGACGGTGAGGGCGTAGTCGGCTGGGTTGGGTTCAGCGCCCGCCCAGGCCAGTGCAGAGAACAGCAGCAGGACAGCCAGTGCCATCTTCTTCAGGTTTTCCTCATTTCTGTCTTCCGGCATTCACGGTATTACAAAGCAGGCTCAGACACAAAGCTGCGCGTTAGGAGTCCACCCGAATGACCGGACTGGGGCCGTCCAGGTTTATTCGCTGGTTATTTGCCGTCAGGTATATACTCTTGGCGTTGGTTTACCAAGACCTCCCGGCCACGCCTCCACGGACCGGGACGGGGCGTACGTTCATCCCCCTAATACTTGCGCGCCCCGCATACTGATTTGCCCATTCCTGCCCGGAGGCGGCGAGGAAAAGGCACCGGTGCACGCGCCAAAGTATGGCAGAGTCGCATCCGGGGGAGGTTTAATGTGGATCTGATTCTTGTACGTCTTCTTTTTATCGTCGTAGTTTCGATTACCTGTTACGTTATTGCTCCCTTCGGGCAGTCTCAACCGGTAGACGCTGGAATAGGCGCACTGGTGGGGGCGGGGATAGTTCTGTTCGAGTGGAAGCTGCGCGGAGTGAGCCTGAAGCGGCTGATCGGCGCGGCTATCGGGAGCTTCCTCGGCATCTGTGGGGCCTACCTGTTTGCTCTGGTGATTCGCAGCAGTGTGCCTGCCGGCAACACCCAGAGTTTCCTGCAAATCCTGGTGATGCTGCTGATGGCCTATGTGGGTCTGATCGTGGGCGCGAGCAAGGGCGAGTTGCTGAACCTGGCGGCTTTGGGCGGGATCTTTGGCGGTGAGAAGCAGGGCAAGAAAAGCTACAAGATTCTTGACACCAGCGTCATCATCGATGGCCGCATCGCCGACATAGCCGAGACCGGCTTTCTCGACGGCATTATCGTCACGCCGCAGTTCGTGCTGCGCGAACTGCAGCTGGTGGCCGATTCGGCCGACTCCCTGAAGCGCAACCGCGGCCGCCGCGGGCTTGACGTTCTGCAGCGCCTGCAGAAAATGGCAACGCTGCAAATCCAGATTGTGGAAGATGATTTTCCCGCCGTCCGCGAGGTCGATCTCAAGCTGATCGAGCTGGCTAAAGTCTACGAGGGCAAGATCATCACGAACGACTTCAACCTCAACAAAGTGGCCCAGTTGCAGGGCGTCGAGGTGCTGAACATCAACGAACTGGCCAACTCGCTCAAGCCCATTGTGCTGCCGGGCGAGATCATGAAAGTGTTCATCCTGAAGGAAGGCAAGGAATACAACCAGGGAGTGGCCTATCTGGATGACGGAACCATGGTTGTCGTGGACAACGCGCGGAAGATGATCGGCAAGACGATCGATGTGTCGGTCACGTCAGTGCTGCAGACGACGGCGGGAAAGATGATCTTCGGCAAGTGGGATGAACGCGCCTTTGCGCGGACCAGCGCACCTGTTGTTGCGCCCGCGGTGCCGGCAATTCCCACTGCCGCGGCGCCCGTGCCGGCGGTGCCGAACACACTGCTGGAAACTAAGCCCCAGCCTTGAGGACTGGCGGCGGCGAATCGCTTTCACTCGCATTTGAACTCCGACCTCGACGCTCGTATACTTACAGCCCGCTATGAAGGTGGTCGTAATTATTCCAGCTGCGGGGCTTGGAACCCGCATGGCTCCGATGCCGGTGGGCGCTCAGGGCAAGCAGAAGAAGACGCCGCCCTCGAAGCAGTTCACCGAACTAGGCGGCACGCCGATTCTCATCCATACCCTGCGTAAGTTTGCCGCGGTCGATGCCGTGAGCGAGATCTGGATTGCACTACGGGAAAACGAGGTTGTAGGATTTCGCGCGCGGCTGGAGAGTGAGGCGAAAGACATACTGAAGAAGAAAGTCGAGTTGGTGGTTGGCGGGGAACACCGGCAGCAGTCCGTGGAGAACGCTCTAAACGCTGTGACGGCGGCAGGGGATGACATCGTTCTGGTGCATGATGCGGTGCGGCCGTTTGTGACCGGCGAGATCATTCGGGAAGTGATAGAGGCCGCGAAGAAATATGGCGCGGCGATTGCCGGTCTGCCCGCCGTTGACACGGTGAAGCAAGTCGAGCGCACCGCGGAAGGCGCGCTGATCAAGGCGACGATTCCGCGCGCGGGTATCGTGATGGCGCAAACGCCGCAGGGCTTTCGTTACGATGTGATCAAGAAGGCGTTCGATGAGGCGTCCGCGGACGGATTCCTCGGTACCGATGAAGCGTCGCTGGTGGAAAGATCGGGACACGACGTGGCGGTGGTGATGGGCTCGCCGCGCAATATCAAGATCACAGCTCCGGCAGACATGGAACTGGCGGAGTTCTATTTAGGAAAATGAGCCACGGATTTTCACGGATTTCCACGGATCAAAACCAAGGCCAGCGCGTAAACTTACTGCTGATGAATACTACTCCGCTTGGTTTGAAGCATTCCGATCTCACTGAAAAGATTATCGGAATCTTCTATGACGTCTACAACGAACTCGGCCACGGATTTCTCGAATCGACATACGCAGAAGCGCTGGTCGTAGCGCTGGTGGAATCTGGACTCAGCACGGCGTGCGAGGTTCCGGTGCCCGTGTGGTTCCGTGGCAAGAAAGTCGGCCAGTATTATGCCGACCTGATTGTTGAGGGCGTAGTTCTTCTGGAATTGAAAGCTGCGCGAACCCTCGATGCTGCTCACGAAGCTCAACTGCTTCACTATCTGCGAGCGACTGAAGTCGAGGTTGGCTTGCTGCTCAACTTCGGGCTGCGCCCCCAGTTCCGCCGCCTCCTCTTTGACAACGAAAGAAAGAAGATCCGTGAAAATCCGTGCGAATCCGTGGCCAAGGCTTCCGCATGAGAATTGGGTACGGGTTTGATTCGCACGAGTTTCGTCCGGGGATTGCGCTGAAAATTGGCGGCGTCACCCTGGCGCATGACAAGGGGCTGGGCGGGCATTCCGATGGCGACGTGCTGCTGCATGCCATCACCGACGCGCTGCTCGGCGCCGTGGCTGCGCCCGATATTGGAGCGCTGTTTCCACCTTCCGATCCGAAATGGAAGGGGGCGGACTCGGCTGTCTTCCTGCGGGAGGCGCTGAAACGGGTTCACTCCGCTGGATACAGCGTGGCAAACATCGATGCCAGCCTAATTCTGGCTGCTCCGAAGATTGGGCCGCACGCGGCGGGAATCCGCGCGCGCGTGGCCCAGTTGTTGGGAGTGGCTGCCGATTGCGTCGGGTTGAAGGCGAAGACTCCGGAGGGTTTGAACCTGGATAACGCTGCAGTCGCGCATGTGGTTGTGTTGCTCGAAAAGCGCGGGGATTCGAAGAAGGTGGGGAACAAGACGAAGCAGAGAGCGAAGAAGACCAAGTGATGTCGAGTTACTTGGTCCGTGTTTGCGCAGCTTCGATCAGAGCGCGGAAGATGGCGCGGGAAGACTCGTCTTCATCCACCGAGCGCTCGGGATGCCATTGCACGGCGAGCACAAAGTGATCAGGAGCAGTTCCTTCCAGGGCCTCGATGATGCCGTCGTCCGGGCAGCGGGCCGCGATGCGCAGGCCGTCGCCGATCGTGCTGGCCGATTGGTGATGGGAAGAGTTCACCGGAATCGCGGACTTGGTTGTACTGCCTAGGATTTCTGCCAGCTTGGAATTTTTCTCAATCTCGACCGCGTGCGCTACCGCGACCTTTCCACCCGCTTCGTGATTGACACGGTCGCGCAACTCTTCCGGCAAGAAATCCGGGATGTGCTGAACGAGCGATCCGGCGCGGTAGACGTTGAGGCTCTGCAGGCCGTAGCAGATGCCGAGAACGGGCTTGTGCAGGTTGTAGGCATCCTGCAGCAGGAGGTCGTCGACGGTGTCGCGGCGCGAATCGGCGGCGGCCGTGTGTCGTGAGCGGACCGCGCGAAACTTGGAGGGATCGACGTCAGCGTTGCTGCCGGGCAGGAGCACGGCGTCGCAGCCCTCCATTATTTTCAGGACTTCGAGTTTCATGACTTCGGCTGAGGTCTGGTCGAGCGGAATGCGAACGGGCTTTCCTCCGGCGAGTTCGACGGCGCGCTCGTATTGCGGAATGGCCCGCTCGGCATAGTCACGATCGCCGGAATGGGGCATGGGGATGGCGATGCGGGGCGGGGCGTTAGTTGGCAATCAGCTCACCCTCGCGATCGCAGCCAGGGTCTTCGACTGGCGGTAGTGGCGGATTTCCATGGCGAGGGCGAGCACAAAGATGATGCTTCCGGCCACGACAGCCGCAGGCAGAGCGACGAGACGGTAGGCCACGGTCATGTTGGGATGGACGCCGTGGCGAGCTGACACGACCACGGTCCCCATGATGCCCAGCAGCAGGCTCACGGCGAAAGAGATCAGCGTGCCGATGAACGTCATCAGCAGGACGCGCACCGGGATGGCGTACCAGCGGGGCGGGCGCGGGGTCGGCGGCATGCTTCTAAACTACACCATTCAGGCCGACCAAGAAGAACGCGAGCGGAGGCCTCGGCGGTTGACTGCAACGATGTGCACTATCCGGTTTCGCTGGTCATGATGAAGAGTGGCTTCATTTCGAAGCTCTTGTAGTGAGGCCGGAGGCGGTCGATGTTGTACTGCTCCTTGACGTTCACAACTTTCTTCGAGGCGGTAACGGTGTCGATGGGCATGTTGTCGTAGCGGCCATTCCGGAGGACGACAAGGCGTCCGTGGACTTTCCCCAGGAGCATGTCCAGGGCGAGATTGCCGTAGGCCATAGGGACGATGGAGTCGATGGCGTCGGGATCGCCGCAGCGGACCAGGTAGCCGAGTTTCTGATTGATGGTGTCGATGGCTTTGCCGTTGTTGTACTTGGGGGAGAGTTCCTTCAGCTTTTCGGAGACCAAGTCTCCGATGCCTCCGAGTTTCTTGTGGCCGAAGGCGTCAGTGGTCTCAGCCTCGTAGACCATTTCTCCGCCCTGGAACATTGCTCCTTCTGAAACCAGCACGACGGAATAGTGACTGGGGTTCTTCTGGCGATCGGAGACCAATAGCTCGGTGAGGCGCTCGATGTCGAATTTGTGCTCCGGGATGACGCAGCGGTGCGCGGCCCCGGCCATGGTCGGAAGCATGGCGGTGAATCCTGCGTATCGGCCGAAAACTTCGAGGACCATGAAGCGTTCGTGGGAGCCCGCGCTGGTGCGCAAGCTGTTGGTCATGGAAATGGTGCGCGTGACACAGGTGGAGAAGCCGATGCAGTAGTCGGTGCCGGGAACATCGTTGTCCATGGTCTTGGGAATGGCGACAACCTTCACGCCTTCCTGATAAAGGCGTACGCCGTAGCTGAGCGTGTCGTCTCCGCCGATGGGGATGAGGTAATCGATGCCGAGCCAATCCAAATTCTTCAGGACTTCCGCAGTCAGGTCGTTCTTCTCGGCGTTGTAAGTAGACTGCAGGTGAGCTGGAACGCTGGACTTCTTCACTTTGCTGGGGTTGGTGCGCGAAGTGTGCAGGAATGTGCCGCCGGTGCGGCCGGTGCGGTTGACCAAATCCTCCGTCAGAATCTGGAAGTTCTCGCTATTGTCGTAGTCCTTTTCACGGATGATGTCGACCAGGCCGGCCCATCCGCGGCGGATGCCGATTACCTGGCAGCCCTCGCGCAGAGCGCGGATGGTTACGGCGCGGATGGCGGGGTTCAGGCCGGGCACGTCGCCGCCTCCAGTGAGGATTCCAATCACACCTTTCTTCGTTTTCACTTTTGTCACCTTATGAATGCGGGATATGGGGATGTCCCCGCTCCCATCATATACTCGCGTGGAGTGGAGGACATGCGCCCACGCGCAGCGACTGCGCAGGATTTTGATCTAGTTAGAAGCCAGGGCTACCGCGAAGTGCGTCTAATGATTCCGTATGCGTTACTTTTATTCGCCCTCGCCGGTCACCATCTGCCCGGCGGGTTTGTGTTGTTTTTGCAGGATCTCATCCACAAGAAATAAGTCCGTGAGGAGCGCACGGAGATGGATGGAAGCGTTCAGATTGTCGATCAACTGAGAACTGATGGAAGGTTGGGCCAGGACCAGTTCAATGGCGGCAAGAGAATCGCGAGCGTCGCGATCGAGCACCGCAAAGAACGCCAGGTATTTGTCAACGGGCTCAAGACCCTCCTCTTTGACTGCCATCGCACAAGTCTCAGCCAGCCCGGTCAAAGCTTTCACGGCACGGTGCAGGAACTCACGGACTTGCCCGCCTGATTTGCTGCCTTGATCGCTGGGCAGCCCCTGGGCCGCGTAAGCCAGCATAAATTCGTAGCACTCTTCCACAGCTTCACAACGCTTTGCGATCTCAGCCAGCATCGGTGAGCCCTCGACCTTCTACTGTGTGGGGTGCCGATGCGGAAGGAGACGAAGATGATGTGTCGATCACCCATCGCTCGGGATCATGCTCTTGCAGAACAAAGTCGCGGTCCATCCAGCCGAAGATCATTGATTTCGTGATCGGAAGCTTCTCTGGCCGGAGTCCCATGTAGACGTGCATCATGACGAGCGCAATCAGTCCGACGCCCGCGAGCCCGTGCAGGACATACATCAGGCCCCACGTCATGTCGGTGAATAAATAGGGATTGCGGGGGAAGAAGATGGTGCGCACGCGAAACATCATGAAAACGCCGGTGAAGATCACCGACAGACCGCACACGATGATGACGCCGTGGAAGAGCTTATTCTCCAAAGGATACTTGGCAAACTTTCGCGGCGGTGGCGCAGGCATTCCAAAAAAGCGGCGAACTCTTCTCCACGCATCTTCCAGATCGATTTTGTCTGGCCAGATCGACCAGAAATCCAGCCAGAAGGAGGCATGAATGACATGAAAGAGGATGGAGACGGTCAAGACTGCGCCGGCGATCCAATGATAAGTCACCCAATTAAACTGGATGCCCACCTTGGGCAGGAAAGCGGTAAACAGCAGCGTGAACATGGAAGCGGCCATGATCCAGTGAAACAGCCGCGCCACCAGGGAATGCCGGGGAACGTGCTTGGGAAGCGCAGGGACGGCGGAAGAAGCATCGTTGGCAAACTCTTTCGGCTTGGCGAAATACATTACGTAGATCGCGTGGAGGATCAGGAAGAGCAAACCTGCGATCACAGAAACCCAGATCAAGAACCAGGCAATGTGGATCGGGACAGTTTGTCCCCAGGGACTGGTGGCCCACTCTAAGAGGCCCATGTTACCTCCTCCACTCCACTAATGGCGCGCTTGACCAGGTTTCTCATCAGCGGGATCTTGTAAGCGTTGAACTGCAGTGGAATCGCTCCCTGCACGGCCAATTTGCCGGCTGCCTCGGCAGTCGCGGTGTTGCGCGGCTTTCCGCGCACGGCATCTTCGACTGCCTTTAATCGTAGCGGACGCGCGGCGGCGCCATTCACTGCGATTCGAATGCGGTCGATCGTACCGCCAGAAAGCACCATGGCCGAAGCGACGTTCAGGAGCGGGAAGTCCCAGACGTTTCGGTCGCGTACTTTCTCAAAATAGAATTGCGCGCCTGCCCACGTCGAGGGAATACGAATGGCGGTGAGCAGGTCCCCAGGCTGCAAGATGTGCAGCCTAGTGATATCAACTTCAGGGCCGATGAAGTAGTCCTCCGCATCCACCACGCGCTCACCTTTCTTCGTGCGCAGCACGAACTTGGCGTCCAGCGCGATCAAGGCCGGGGCTGAGTCGGAGGGATTCACCGCAACACAGCGATCCGCGTGCAGAATTGCATGCTCCCGGTTGCGGCCTTCCGGCGCATCGGCATAGCAGATGTTGCCGCCGGCACGGTAGCACGGCCAACCGCCGCGGTAATACCAGCAACGCGTGTCCTGCGAAACATTGCCGCCGAGGGTGCCCTGGTTGCGGATTTGCGGCGAGGCCACCAGTTCCGCGGCCTGCGCCAGCAGATCGTACTTCTGTTTGATGATGGGGTCATTCGCAACCTCAGTGAGCGTGGTCATGGCGCCGATCTCGATCCCGTCAGCGGTAGTGCGAACTCCACGCAGTTCTTCGACCCCGCTCAGGTCGACCACGACCTTGGGTTTTCTGATTCGGTCCTTGAGCCAATCGAAGCTGTCGAGCCCTCCGGCCAGCACCCAGGCGTCGCTTCCGTGCTGTTCGAGAAGCTTCTGTGCATCGGCAACGGAACTCGGCTGATACAGCTCAAAAGAAGCCATTACGTCTCGTATGACAGCCATGACTCTCCTTACAAATCTCCCTCAAATGTGGGCCATCAGTGGGTGCTGCATCGGCCGGCCGGCTTCGAGTGATGTCAGAATCGTGTCGGCATTCACCGGTGCTCGCTGGAAAATCTCGTCCCCGAGTGCATCCGAGAGTGCGTTCAACACAGAGGCACACCCGCCCGCAACCGGCGGCTCGCCGACGCCGCGAGCACCCACCGGCGTCTCCGGGTCCGGAATGTCGAGAGCGGTCCATTGCATGTCGACCGGTACATCCAGAATCGTGGGCGGTTTGCTGTGGTAGAAACGCTTCGAAACCATTTCGCCGTAGTGTGGATCGAACACCCACTTCTGCCCGATCGCATGGCCGATGCCCAGCGTAGAACGGCCAAGCATCTGGCCACCCAGCGCGCGGGGATGGATTACTGTGCCAACATCGCCGGAGGCGAGGAAATCCACGACGTAGTACTGGCCGGTTTCGACATCGACTTCGATCTCGGCGAAGCTGGCGACATAAGAGAACGTGGAGCCGTCACGCGGGTAATTATCTTTGGCCGCCGCCACCAAGCCCTGGCCCGCAAGCGCCGCGACGGAGGCCTTGGTCAATTTGTGGACATCGGCGGGCGCCTCGTGACCATCGTAGACGCCACCGAGTTGAATCGCGTATTTCGCAGCTTGCGCCAAAGTCATGCCTGCGCCGCCGCCCTTGCGGAAGACGCGTTCGTTGGCAACCTCGTATTGCTCCGGTTTGCCGCCGAGCTTCTTCGCCGCGATTTCCTGGAGCTTCTTTTTGGCATCCATCGCTGCTGCGTAGGCCGCCCGCGTCATTGCGTGAGTGGTCTGGCTGCCGCCGGAAACGCAGGTGAAGGGAAGGTTCTTCGCCGTGTTACCCCACGTTACATCACACTTCTCCCAGGGCACGCCGAGAACCTCTGCGCCCGCGCGGTGAACATCTATCACCGACTCCGTTCCCAAATTGCCGATTCCTGACTGAAAGGTGATTCGGCCATCCGGCTTGATGACCAGAAGTCCGTCGAATCCGATGGTGCCGCCGACGTAACAGCTCAGCGACACGCCAACGCCGCGGACTTTTGTCCCCATTCGCTTTGGAGTGCGGGCAACCCGCTCGCTCCATTTGAATTGCTCGGCACCACGGTCGAGTGCTTCTTTTAGAAATGCACTGGTGGCATAAGGTCGTTTTCCCTGCGCCGCTGGCCCGAACGGCGCCTTGCCTTCGGGGCAGTTGATACGGCGGATCGCGACCTGGTCGAGCCCGAGCCTGCGTGCAGCTTTCGCGATGATAGGTTCGATGATGACGATGCCCTGCAGCCCGCCTGGAGAGCTCTGCGCGCTGCGTGGCGGAGTATTGGTCATCACCGTCACGCCTCGCCAGCGCATGGCTTGTGGCTGGTACAACAGAGAGACGATGCGGCCCGAGGAGGGCCCGTCGCCCACTGCGTCGTAAGGACCGTTATCGCAAATGACGAACATGTCGAGAGACAAGATCTGACCGTCTTTGGAGAATCCGACTTTCATGCGACCTTGGAAGCCGGGACGCGCGCGTCCGATGAAAGTTTCCTCCTCACGGCTGATTCGCATCATCACCGGAGCATTCGTCTTCTTTGCCAGCAGCGCAGGGATGATCATCGAGACGCCGCCGGTAATCTTGCTGCCGAAGCCGCCTCCCGTGTATTCGCTGATGAAAACAACGTTGTCTGGACTAATGTTCAACCAGCGCGCGATCGCGGGCAGGGTTTGCGCGGTGCTTTGGGTGCCGGTGTGGACGTAGACTTTGCCGTTTTGCCAGTAAGCCATCGCACTGCGGGTTTCAAGAGTCTGATGGCTGGTGTCGGGCGTGACGAAGGTTTCATCCAGAACGAGCGCGGCATTCTTGAAGCCGGAATCGAGATCGCCGTAGGTCCATTCGTCGGGGGTCTTACCCATTGGAAGACGGCCGTGCTTTAGTTCGGCGAAGTCGGCCGAAGTCCACTTGAGTTCTGCGACCGCGGGCGCTCCCGGACCCTGGGAACCGGGCGCGGCAGGCCGGGTCCATACGTTGCCATCGGTCCGCGGGTTAGGACCACCTGGCCGCAGGGTATCGAGGGGATCGATCACGAACGGGAGCAGCTCGAAATCGATATGAATTTTCTCGATGGCTTCCGCGGCGGTGAGCTCGTCGACTGCAGCGACGGCAAGAATCGGCTCACCCTGATAAACCGGCTCGTTGGTGAGGCCGCGCTCGCCCCACTTGCTGGCCTTGATTACGGTGCCATTGTCAGTGAGAGTATCGGCGGGGGCGGGAAGGTCGTCTGCTGTGAGAATGGCTTTCACTCCAGGCAATGCCAGCGCTGCACGCGCATCGATGCGCCTGACCCGCGCATGCGGCATGGGACTCAGCAACAGCTTGCAGAACAGCATGCCGTCGGCGCGAAAGTCTTCGGCATATTTCGCTTGGCCGGTGACTTTTGCGTAGAGGTCGGGGGTCTGGTAGTTCTTGCCGATCAGCTTGTAACCAGCTCCGTACTGGCGCTCAGTCGCTGCGGCAGTCTCAACAGCTTTCTTGTTATCCAAGGTTAGACCTCCGCATATTCTCGGCGCCACGCATCAGAGCAGTGAGAATCTTGTCGTAATCCTGGCAACGGCACAGGCATCCCGAGACGCCTTGAGCCAATTGCTGGCGAGTGGGAGTGGGGTTGGTTTTCAGATATCCGACTGCGGTCATAATGAAGCCGGACATGCAGAACGCGCACTGAAAGCCCTGTTCATCGATCACGCCCTGCTGAACGGGATGCAAAGTTCCGTCGGCACTGGCCAAGCCCTCGATCGTCATAACTTTCCGGCCACGTACCGTATGGGTGAGCACCGAACATGAGTAATAAGGAATATCGTCGATGAGGACGGTGCAGGATCCGCATTCGGCACGATCGCATCCCAGCTTGGTGCCGGTGAGGCCGAGCTTGTAGCGCAGGGTCGTCGCCAAGGTCTCTTGCTTCATGACGTCGACGCGCCTCTGCTGACCGTTGACATTGAGGGTAATCAGCCGCTCGCCAGCCAACTGCTGGCCCTGCACGAACGTGGAGGCGCGAAACAGATAGCTGGCGGAGGAAACGGCCACTCCGCTGGTGATGACGCCCTTGATGAAATTGCGCCTTGAAACAGATTTCGGCACGTCTGCGATTGGCTCGGAACCTGGCTTCTCCGTCATACGGGGGGTCACCTCTTATCGGTGCAGCCGATGTTAGCGCTTTGCGCGAAGAAATGCATGTGCGGTTCCACACATAAACGGTTGGATTGCCGGAAATAATGCCAGGATTCGGAAATTTCCGATCTTCGGCATCGCGACGATTAGGATTCGGGCACACGAGAAACACCGAAAACTGCCTGCTCCGGAAGACGTCGAGATTCGAAATGCTGGGACACGTTGTCGAGGGCAATAAATTCTGAAATTTGCATACCCTGCATCGAAATTCTGAGTTGTACTTGGCAGCCGTAAGGGCTTATCACAGAATTGACGAGGTAGGCTTGGAGTGAGGTGTGGGCTGCGCCCGCAGCCTTTGGCTCGAGACCAGGAACAGCCCGATTGGTGGTAGTAAATTCACCCCCCTCAAGGAGACGCTGCGATGTCCCGCGCGAGGCTCATGAACGGCATGCCGTCGGCGCAAGGTCTGTACGACCCTGCGCAGGAGCATGATGCCTGCGGGATTGGGTTCGTGGCCAGTATCCGCGGCGAAAAGAGCCATGACATCCTGCTCAAGGGGATCCAGGTACTGCTGAATCTGGCGCACCGCGGCGCCTGCGGCTGCGACGCCGAGACCGGCGACGGCGCTGGTGTGCTGATTCAGATTCCGCACAAATTTTACGCACGCGAATGTGCGAAATTGGGATTCGAGTTGCCCCTGCCAGGCTCGTACGGCGTGGGAATGACATTCCTGCCGGTGGAAAGGCATGCGCGGCTGCAGTGCGAAGGGATTCTGGAGCGAATCGTTCGCGAGGAGGGTTTGTCGGTTCTAGGCTGGAGGGACACTCCGGTTTACGCCTCGGCGATTGGGCGTGTGGCGCGGGCCTCGCAACCTTACATCCAGCAGATTTTTATCGGCTGCCGGCCGGGTCTTGACGAAGACGCTTTCGAGCGCAAGTTGTATGTGGTGCGCAAGCGTGCAGAGAATGAGGTCCGGGAGTCCGGCATAGAGGACGCGGGGGTGTTTTACATTCCTTCGCTTTCTTGCCGAACCGTCGTCTACAAAGGGCTGGTGCTGGCTTCCCAACTCACGAACTTCTACCGCGAGCTTTCCGATCCGGATGTGGTCAGCGCTCTCTGTCTGGTCCACCAACGCTTTTCGACCAACACATTTCCCAGTTGGCAGCGCGCCCATCCTTATCGCTACATCGCGCACAACGGAGAGATCAACACCCTGCGGGGCAATGTTAACTGGATGCATGCTCGGCAGTCTTTGCTGGCATCGCCGCTGTTTGGCGAAGATCTGAAAAAGCTGTTTCCCATCATAGAGCCCGACGGGAGCGACTCCGCGAACTTCGACAATGCCTTGGAACTTCTGTTGCAAGCCGGGCGCAGCCTGCCTCACGCGATGGCGATGTTGATTCCGGAAGCATGGGCGGGGAATCCGCACATGAAGCCGGAGAAGCGGGCTTTCTATGAATACCACGCCTGTCTGATGGAACCGTGGGATGGTCCGGCTGCGGTCGCGTTTACCGACGGCCGCGTGATCGGGGCGACGCTCGATCGCAACGGTCTGCGACCCGGCCGCTATGTCGTCACTCATGATGACGTTGTGGTCATGGCGTCGGAAGCGGGCGTGCTCGACGTCGCAGCGGAGCAAGTAAAGAGGAAAGGACGATTGCAGCCGGGGAAGATGTTCTTAGTGGACACGGTCGCAGGCCGCATCGTTCCGGACCGGGAGATCAAGCGTCACCTGGCCTCGCAGCAACCGTATGCGCAATGGCTCAATGACAATCAGATCACGATGAGCCAACTACCCGAGCCTTCCCGGACGCACCCTCCTGATCCTGAAACTCTTCTTCGCCGGCAACGCGCCTTCGGTTATACCGACGAGGATTTGAAGATGATCCTGGGGCCCATGGCATCGGTTGGGGAAGAACCGATTGGTTCAATGGGAACGGACACGCCGTTGGCTTGTCTTTCGGATCGGCCGCAACCACTGTTCAACTATTTCAAACAACTTTTCGCGCAGGTGACGAATCCTCCGATTGATTCCATTCGCGAAGAGATGGTGATGTCGCTGATCAGCTACATCGGCAGTGAGCGCAACATTCTCGAGGAAGCTCCGGAAAACTGCCACATGTTGAAGCTGGCGCATCCGCTGCTGACCAACCGGGAATTGGAAAAGCTGCGTCGCGTATCGACCCGGGATCTGCTCGCTACCACGCTGCCCGCGTTGTTCCGGGCAAGCGAGGGAGAGGCTGGACTGAAACGGGCGCTCGACGAGCTGTGCCGGAGGGCGTCATTGTCCGTGAGGGCGGGATACTCTCTGCTGATTATTTCCGATCGCGGCGTCGACGAGGACTACGCGCCCATCCCCTGTTTGCTGGCGCTTGCGGCCGTGCACAACCTGCTGGTCAGGGAGGAGACGCGAACTCAGGTGGCTCTCATTACTGAATCCGGCGAGCCGCGCGAAGTGATGCATTTCGCGTTGCTCAGCGGATACGGAGCGAGCGCAATCAATCCGTATCTTGCATTGGAGACGGTGGAGAACCTTGCCTGGCGCGGCGAGTTGGCGGATGGCGTTACACCTGAGATTGCGGTCAAGAATTTCATGAAGTCGGTAAAGAAGGGTTTGTTGAAAACCTTCGCGAAGATGGGCATTTCGACCTTGCAGAGCTATCAGGGAGCTCAGGTTTTCGAAGCGATTGGACTTAATAAAGAGTTAGTGGATGCCTATTTCGTGGGGACGGCGTCGCGCCTTGAGGGCCTAGGGCTCGACGTTCTGGCTCGCGAAGCCCAGCTTCAGCACGAGCATTCTCTACGGCCCGTCACCGAGTTCGAAACCGAGCTGGCGGTGGGCGGCAACTACCATCAGCGGACGAATGGCGAGTATCACCTATTGAATCCGCTGACCATCAGCAAGCTACAGCAGGCCGTGCGGCAAGACAGCTTTCAGACCTTCCAGGAATACACCGATCTCATCGATAAGAAGAGCAGCCAGTTGTGCACGCTGCGCGGCTTGATGAAGTTTAAGAAGAGCGACGCGCCAATTCCGATGGAAGAGGTTGAGCCCGCCAAAGAAATTGTGAAGCGCTTTAACACTGGGGCAATGTCATTCGGCTCTATCAGCAAAGAGGCGCACGAGACGCTCGCGATCGCCATGAACCGCATCGGAGGCAAGTCGAACACGGGTGAAGGCGGAGAAGATGAAGGGCGGTTCACTCCGGATGAGGGCGGAGACCTGCGGCGCAGCGCGGTGAAGCAGGTGGCCTCGGCGCGTTTCGGCGTCACGGCGAATTATCTGGTGAATGCAGACGAATTGCAGATCAAAATGGCGCAAGGGGCGAAGCCCGGAGAAGGCGGACAACTTCCTGGACATAAAGTTGACGACGTCATCGCGCGCTTGCGGCACTCCATCGCGGGTGTCGGGCTCATTTCGCCCCCGCCGCATCATGACATTTACTCGATCGAAGACTTGGCGCAGCTGATCTACGACCTCAAGAACATCAACCCGCAAGCCCGCATCGCCGTGAAACTGGTGGCCGAGTCGGGCGTGGGTACGGTGGCTGCGGGTGTGGCGAAGGCGCACGCTGACGTGGTTCTGATCAGCGGAGACAGCGGCGGAACCGGAGCATCGCCGCTGAGTTCGATCAAGCACGCAGGCATTCCGTGGGAATTAGGATTGGCGGAGACGCAGCAAGTGCTGCTGTTGAACGACCTGCGCAGCCGTATTCGAGTGCAGACAGACGGCAAATTGCAGACCGGCCGGGATGTGGTGATCGCGGCGTTGCTCGGAGCCGAAGAGTTCGGCTTTGCCACCACGCCACTAATTGCGATGGGCTGTGTGATGATGCGTAAGTGTCATCTCAATACGTGCTCGGTAGGCATTGCCACGCAAGATCCGGTGTTGCGAAAGCAGTTCCAGGGGCAGCCTGAACACGTGATCAATTTCTTTTTCTTTCTTGCCGAGCAAGTGCGTCAGTACATGGCGGAGCTGGGGTTCCGCAACTTCGATGAGATGGTAGGCCGGGTTGACATGCTCGAGGTGGAGCCCGCTGTCGACCACTGGAAGGCGCGAGGCCTGGACTTTTCCGCAATTCTCTACAGCCCGCCGGTGCCATCGCGTGTGGCCCGGCGATGCGTGCAGGCGCAGGATCACGGGCTGGGGGAGGCGCTCGATCACAAAATTCTGGCCGCGACGCGCGCCGCTATCGATACACTTGTTCCGGTTGAGATCGACTTGCCAGTGCGCAATGTTCACCGTACAGTAGGCACGATGCTGAGCGGGGAGATTGCCCGCAAGTACGGTTCGGCGGGAATGCCGGATGACACGATTCGAATTCACTTGACGGGATCGGCGGGGCAAAGCCTGGGTGCATTCCTGGCGAGCGGCGTCACCATTACTCTTGAGGGCGAAGCCAACGACTATGTCGGCAAGGGTCTGTCTGGTGGACGCCTGATCGTTTACCCTCCGCGAGGTTCCAGGTTTGCTCCCGAAGAGAACATCCTGATCGGAAATGTTGTGCTCTACGGCGCCACTAGCGGCGAAGCATTTTTCAACGGAGTTGCGGGAGAGCGATTCGCGGTTCGCAACTCCGGAGCAACCGCCGTTGTCGAGGGTGTTGGCGACCATGGTTGCGAGTACATGACGAACGGGCTGGTGCTGGTGCTGGGATCGTGCGGGAGGAACTTCGCCGCTGGCATGAGCGGCGGCACTGCTTACGTCTTCGACGAGCACCTTAACTTTACGGAAGAGCGTTGCAACCTCGACTCGGTGGATCTCGAGCCCTTGGCCGAAACGCAGGACGCGCAGATCGTAAGAGATCTCGTCACCCGCCATCTGGAGTTGACTGGCAGCCCGCGCGCGAAGTGGATTCTCGATAACTGGACGGCGATGCGATCGCGCTTTATCAAGGTGTTCCCGCACGAATTCAAGCGTGTGTTGGGAGTGAGCCGGAACCGCCAGGCTTACATCCCGAGCCAGCGTGTAGCTGTTCTGGCTCACGTCGAACAAATGCCGCACGGGCAGCTGCAGAATGGGCAGCTGCAAGATGGGCAGGTTCAGCATGGGTAAAACCACCGGCTTCCTGGAATATTCTCGCGAGCTTGCGCCGCGCCGTCCCGTTACCCAGCGGGTCAATGATTGGTTCGAAATCTATCTCGATCTTCCCGAAGAGACTCTCAAGAAACAGGGCGCGAGGTGCATGGATTGCGGTGTTCCTTTCTGTCAGACGGGTTGCCCGGTCAACAACTTGATTCCCGACTGGAACGATCTGGTGTATCGCGGACGTTGGAAGGACGCAGTGAGGCAGTTGCACGCGACGAACAACTTCCCGGAATTTACTGGCCGCATTTGCCCCGCGCCTTGTGAAGCATCATGCGTGCTGGGTATCAATCAGCCAGCGGTGACCATCAAACAAAACGAGAAAAACATCGTTGAACGTGGATTCCAGGAAGGCTGGATCAGGCCGGAGCCGCCGAAGATTCGCAGCGGGAAGAAGGTCGCGATTGTGGGCTCTGGACCAGCCGGATTAGCTGCGGCACAGCAACTATGCCGCGCTGGGCATGCGGTTGTGGTGTACGAAAAGGCGGACCGCATCGGCGGATTGCTGCGCTATGGAATTCCGCAGTTCAAACTGGAGAAGCACATCATCGATCGCCGGCTGGAGCAGATTTCGGCGGAAGGCGTGAAGTTCGTCACTGATGCAGAAGTTGGGAAGAACGTTTCGGTGGAGAATCTGCGCCGCGACTTCGATGCGATTGTGCTTGCGGGAGGAGCCGAACACCCGCGAGATCTGAAAGTTCCAGGGCGCGAGCTGAAGGGAATCCATTTTGCGATGGAGTATTTGCCGCAGCAGAATAAGCGCTGCCTCGGGGACACGGTCGAGCCTGAAACCGAGATCCTGGCTACCGGCAAGCGAGTGGTCATCATCGGAGGCGGCGATACGGGCGCCGATTGCCTGGGAACCTGCCATCGGCAGAAGCCGCTCTCTGTGCACCAGTTCGAGATCATGCCGAAGCCGCCCGATGATCGGTCACCGCAGACTCCGTGGCCGCTGTGGCCGATGCAACTGCGGACGGAAGCGGCGCATGAAGAAGGCGGCGTTCGCGACTGGAGCATTGCCACTACGAAATTCACCGGCGAGGCAGGAAGCGTCAAGCAGCTGCACGCCGTGCGCGTTGGCCCACCGCCGAAGTTCGAGCCGATTCCAGACAGTGATTTCATTATCGAAGCTGACTTGGTGCTGATCGCGATGGGCTTCCTCGGACCGGTTCGGAACGGAATGATCGAGCAACTGGGCGTGGTACTCGATCAGCGCGGCAATGTCGCGACCGATCAGAATTACATGTCCTCGGTAACAGGCGTTTTTGCAGCCGGTGACATGCGGCGAGGGCAATCGCTGGTCGTCTGGGCCATCTCGGAGGGACGAAAGGCAGCAGCGGCAGTCGATGCATACCTCAGAGCCGCGGTCGTGCGTCCTGCGCCGCTGGTTTCCGCGGCACAACAGATCGCCTCATAATCGTGACTTGCCGGCGGCGCTCTCAGGGTATGATGACTGCGCGAACGCAATGATTGGGATCCAGGATATCCAAACTGCGATGGGCCGGATTCGCGATGCCATTCGCGTTTCTCCCTGCACTTACTCGGAAGCTTTCTCGGCGCTTACCAACAACGCAATCTTCCTCAAGCTGGATAATCAGCAGCGTACCGGCGCCTTCAAAGAACGCGGCGCGCTGAATAAATTGCTTACGCTGACTCCTGAAGAACGAGCTCAGGGCGTGATCGCCGCGTCCGCAGGAAATCATGCACAGGGGGTGGCTTATCATGCGGGGCGGCAAGGCATCCGGGCGAGCATTTATATGCCGTTGCCCACGCCGCTCACGAAGGTTTCGGCCACGCGCGCCTATGGAGCCGAGGTGGTTCTGTATGGCACGAATTACGACGAGGCCTATGAGAAGGCGGTCGAGCAAAGCCGGGAGCAGCATCTCACCCTGATTCACGCGTTCGACGATGATGCGGTTATTGCCGGGCAAGGTACGTTGGGGTTGGAAATCCTGGAACAGCAACCTGACATCGAGGCTGTCGTTGCCCCCATTGGCGGAGGAGGCCTGATCGGCGGCATTGCCTGTGCGGTAAAGGAGACGAATCCGGCCATCCGAGTGTTCGGAGTTCAGCCCGCCAAGCTGCCTTCCATGAAGGCAGCGGTCGCGCAGGGAGGACCGGTTACGATTCCTTCCGCTGCGACGATTGCCGACGGAATTGCTGTAAGACGAGCCGGCCAGCGGACGTTTCCGTTGGTTCAGAAGTACGTCGACGACATTGTCACCGTCGAAGAGGAAGAGATTGCCAACGCGATCCTGCTGCTGCTGGAGCGGGAGAAGACTTTGGCGGAAGGCGCAGGAGCGGCGTCTATCGCTGCCGTGCTCAATCACAAACTTCCACTCGAAGGCAAAAAAGTTGCGGTGCTGGTATGCGGCGGCAATATCGACGTCACGCTTCTCGCCCGCATCATCGAGCGTGGTTTGGTGAAGGATGGCAGGCTGGTGCGGTTGCGAGTTCATTTGCCGGACTATCCCGGCGCGTTGCACCGGCTTACCGGAATTCTGGCCGAGCATCGCGCCAACATTGTTGAAACCGCCTACGACCGGGCTTATCACGGGGTGAATCTGGGCGATACCGCCATTGACATCACCATGGAAACCAGAGGACCGGCTCATATTGCCGAGCTTATTGCCGCGCTGCTGGCCGCCGGCTATGCCCACGAGAGAATTCTGTAGGCGCGCCCTGGAAGTCGGCAATTTACATCGGGCGTTTTCGCGCCGGGCATTATTGAAGCGACTGATCGGCCCCATAAGAAATTTGAATTGGACTCGGTCGATCCATCCCTTTATCGTCTGCGGATTAGGGAGAGGACTGCGATTGAACGCGATGGCGCTCATCGGGGTCGGCTCTTTCCTGGGTCAGCCCTTCCCTCCAAGATTGGCGAGTGAGGTCGTATCGGCAGTTGCCGGTACTTTTCCGGCAGGCGTACGATCACCAACGAATTATCCACGCCTCAGAAACAGGAGCAACCAAACATGACAAAACGAACCGACAGGCCCTCTTTGCGCCTGTCGTTGGTGTCGACCGCTGCCGCCATCGTTCTGGCCGCCGGATTGTTCGCCGGGCTGTCAACGCCCTGCTTTGCCGACGATGGGCCCAAGCCCGATCCCTCTGGCACAGCCACTGGCGACAAAACTACCGCCGTGGACGCTGCCGGCAATTCTTTTGTTGTTTCCGAACCCACCGACAAGACCGCCCCTGACTATGCGGCGAACAAGAAGGCATTCGATGACTACCAGGCTCAGGCGGCGAAAGAGCCGCTCGCGATAAAACTGGCTGACAGTGTGGGTCACGTTCGGGTGGCGACAAATTTTGCCTGGACCTTGAACACCGGCTACCTCGTCCTCTTCATGCAGGCAGGTTTTGCCCTACTCACCTGCGGGCTGGTGCGAAAGAAAAACGCAGCTCACTTGATGATGCTGAATTTCGCGGCGTATGTATTCGCCTTTCTGGCTTATTATGCGGTCGGATACGCCTTCCAGTTCGGAGCCGTTGCCATCAATGCCGCGCCCACCAACCTTGGGGGCATTCCCACGCTCAACCACTTTCTGGTGGGAAGCGGGCAGTGGGGGTTCGTGGGTGGAAAGGGATTTTTTCTTGTCGGTCCGGCTTATGACAGCGCCAGCAATTGTTTAACGCTGTTCGAAGTCGTGTTCATGGAGACTGCCGGATACATTATCGTCGGCGCGGTGTGCGAGCG
>Ga0302319_10000583_pt1 | contig 82421 bp, 94 predicted proteins | sample Bog_T0_2_FD_203319 | JGI IMG/M metagenome (GOLD analysis project Ga0302319, IMG submission 203319) | Peat permafrost microbial communities from Stordalen Mire near Abisko, Sweden - Bog_T0_2 | ecosystem: Environmental > Terrestrial > Soil > Wetlands > Peat | place: Sweden: Abisko, Stordalen Mire...
AAAACATGGCGTTTAGCCCAAGTATCCCCCCACGGGAGCCTTCAAACGACTCGGGACATCGCCCGAAAATAATACTGACGAGGTAAGAGCCGCTTGCCGGAGTTACTTTTTCATCATCCTGCTAGACATATGCAACATGCCAAGCCCTTTGTTTACGGGCCTTCCGGCAATGCGTCAAAACCTTTTGAAAACACTGAGCCGTTCTTTCGAGCTTGTCTCCGCGCCCGACTACTTCAGGTTTTCCGCAGCGACGGCGTTGCTGAGCACCCTAACCGCTCGGAACCGACTTCGATCGCTGTCTGTTTGGTTCGTTATCGAGGGCCTTCCGCAGAAGCTGCTCCAGCGCGGTATTGTCTATGCGAAGGCTACGGCGGGAGGCTTCGATCATCTCTTCCTGCGAAATCTGTCGCCAGTCAATCGTCAATCGGTTGTGAAGGCCGAGCTCCGCGATGAACTCGCGCTGTGTCCTCCCGTTTCCTTCACGGAAAGGATGAATGGCGTTGAGCTCGCCAAGGTAATAAGCGCTTCGGCTGGCGAAGTGTTCGAGGTCACTGCCCGCCAGATGCCATTCGCGCTTCAGTTCTCCGCATGTCCTGTCGAGGCTCGAAATAATGTGCTCCGGGAATGCGAAGGGGTCGCCGGATTTCGAGATGTTCACAGTGCGAAAGTCTCCAGCCCATTCGAACACGTCCTGAAAGATGTGGCGGTGGATCGACTGAAGGTGACGTGCATCGAACCGGCCCTGGATCGGCTCGTGTTGCAGTTCAACGATCCGCCGGGCGGTGGCTATCGCCTCGAATTTGCTGAGCTGCCAGGCGTCGCGAATATCCCGCAGGTTCCTAAGGACATTCGTTTCGGGATAGACGTACGGGTCCATATTGGCGGTCGAGAAGCTGATCCACGGCGCGGCCCATCTCCTGCAAGGTCACGTCACCCTCGACATACCGCCGAAAGATATCTCTGGCTTCGTCCGAAGGCTCCAGCCCCTCCATGCGAACGCTGGCAAGCGCGTTCTCAACTTCTCTTTCGCGCTCTATGCGTGTCCGATCAAGGGTTGTTACAGCCATCTGGGGAACCTCTTAATACATTTTTATTTTATCAGTTAGCGATTGGCGCTTTGGACGCAAATCCCATGAGCCCCTCGATGGCTAATACGCTACAAGTCTGCTGCGGCGGCGGGCGACCATTTCCTCTTCTTCAATGAACTCGCCCCGGTCAGCCTGTGCGATACCTTCCCCACGGCGGCGCGAAAGCGGGCTTCTTCCTGAAGCAGGCGCAACGCTGCATCCTTCACCATGCTTCCCTTCACCAATCGTTCGGCGTCGATGCCCGTGTGGGTGGCGATTTGGGAAAGCTGCATTTCCTGCTCAGGCGTGAAATGCAATTCCATGCCCTTCAAGGTAGCGAAAACCGGCATTGAGGCAACAACGGGAACGAGGCGCCGGGAAGCTTTGCCTCCTATATCTGAAGTATCGTTACCGCTCGTTCACACTCACGGCTCAGAATAGGCGATCGCTTTGGGTGAACAGGGCATTTCTCGCAAGGAGTCGAGTTTCTGAACGACGCGAGCCAGCAGATTGTTAGCCACGCAGGCGGCCGGTTTTCATGAGGTCCGCTTCGATCTTTTCCAGTGGAATTCCTTTTTCTTTCCGGCGCGATTCGGAAATCAACCCGTCCCAGAAGTCTTCCAGCACCGCTCCGTACCTTTTCAGATCGATCGGAACAGCGAGATTGCGGCCTTTCGGTTACGAGCTGGATTCCGGTCATAGAGTTCGGCAAATACCTCGAAATCGCCGGTGTTGAAAGTGTAGATACGCTGAATGCCATTGGCCTGCATCGTCGCCACGATTTGCAAATCGAAGACGTCTCCGCCGGTGACGGGGCGGCGCTGTAGCAGTTGCATCCATCCCGCAACCGCGCGGGCCGAGGGAGGTGACGTAGAGCTTTACTGAAGGGTCGCGGGCTGCTTCAAGTAATGCAAGTGAGGCCGCGTGTTGCGGCGCGTCCCCGTTCAGAGCATAGGCCAGAACATTTGCATCGAGTACCCCGGCTCAACGGACATCGTCGTAGATGTCGCGGCGGTGGAGCTGGCCCATCACTCCAAGGTGCAAGATAGATACCTTCGGGGTTAAGCCGTTGCTGGCGACATGGGCCGCGGCGGCGCTTTCACTCATGAGCCGTTCCAGCAGCGCTTCCACGGAAATGCCTTGCCTCCGCGCTTCGTCAGTGATGCGGGCTTCGGTTTCGTGTGAAATGTCGATACTCATAGAACTGCCCTTCTCTCAGGGTACGCCAGCTCTCAGGGTACGCCAGCTCTCAGGGTACGCCAGCTCTCAGGGTACGCCAGCTCTCAGGGTACGCCAGCTCTCAGGGTACGCCAGAGGGTACAGGAAAACCGCCCGTGAGGCAATTTCAAAACTATTTATCGCTCACGTCCGCCTGAAGAATGGCAGACGAGCGATGTCCTGACATTGTCTGGCTGAGTGCGATACTGATCTCAGGAACGACTGTCATCTATGCCGAAGAGCGAAACACGCAACGAGAAACTCGATCTTCGTCTTACTGCGTCGGCGAAGCGGGCGATCCAGACTGCGGCGATCGCGATGCATCGGTCTGTGAGTGAATTTGTTCTGGAGAGTGCTTTGGCTCGCGCCGAGGAGACGCTGCCGGATCGGCGGCACTTCGGACTGAATGCAAAACAATGGGAAGCATTTCAGGCGGCGTTGTCGGCTCCCCCTCGCCCGTCGCCTCGACTGACGAAGCTCCTGAAACAATCGAGCGTATTCGAACGCGGCAAGCTGTAAGTGGCCGCGTTGCGGATCGAGAAGCTGCTGCGCGCTCACAGTCTCGATGATTTCGACTGTGGCCAGGAGGCCCTGAACCGGTTCCTGGCCAGGTACGCGTGGCAGAATCAGCAGGCCGGATCGTCCCAAACGTATGTAGCGCTGGCAGGCGAGGAAGTGGTGGGTTATTACACGCTTGTCTTCGGACAAGTCGAATATAGCGATGCGCCTGAGCGCCTGACGAAGGGACTGGCCCGGCACTCGGGTCCTGGACCGTTACACGCGATCCCGATTATGTTGCTGGCGCGCCTGGCAATCGCGGTTGAATGGCGGGGTAAAGGACTGGGCAGCGGATTGCTCAAGGACGCGATGCTGCGCACTTTGCAGGCAGCGGATATCGCGGGGATTCGAACGTTTGCGTTTCACGCGAAAGACGACGCGGCCAGATCCTTTTATGAGCACTTCGGATTTGTCGCATCGCCTGTCGAGCCATATCATCTTTTCCGGCTGCTGAAGGATATCCGGGCCGCGTTGAAAGCGTAAGCTCCCCGGCAATTTCTACGGCTGGGTGCGAGAAGCACTAAAGTCTTTCTGGTATCTGCCGGCTCTTTGAGTTAATAGCTAATACCCTTGCAGGTCTGCTGCGGCGGCTCGGCGTCGATGCCCGCGTGGGTGGCGATTTGGGAAAGCTGCGTTTCCTGCTCAGGCGTGAAATGCAATTCCATGCCCTTCAAGGTACGCGAAAACCGGCATCGAGACAACAACGGGAACGAGGCGCCGGGAAGGGGTCTGACGGATTTCGAGATATTCACGGTCGCTCATCGCAGCGAAGCATACGAACGATGAATTCACTGCCGGGCGATGCGGGTGACGCTGACAAGCTTTGCCTCCTATATCTGAAGTATCGTTACCGCTCGTTCACACTCACGGCTCTGAATAGGCTTTACGGCTGCTGCGGCGGGACCTGCGAAGATCAAAGTGGGATTCAAAATGGACGAAGACTTTAACGCCGGCGATAAATGTGGACGATGTGGGTGCGCTCGACGCGAGCACGCACCCGCTTGTGCCAGCCATCCGAAATGCAAAATTTTTTCGCCGCCTAAGGTTCATAAAACAAAGAAGCGCTGAGCGGAGGCACTTCTTTTGAGCGGTATTCGCACCCTCATCATCGATAACTACGATTCGTTCACCTTCAACCTCTATCAACTCATCGGGCTGGTGAATGGCGAAGAACCGGTCGTCGTCGTAAACAATCAATATGAGTGGCGCGAGATCGCCGGTCTCGCCTTCGACAACATCGTGATCTCGCCAGGGCCGGGGACGCCGGGGCGGAAAGAAGACTTCGGCATGTGCGGCGAAGCGCTTCTGAAATCCGAAGTCCCGGTGCTGGGTGTTTGCCTGGGACATCAGGGCCTGGGGCTCTGTTTTGGCGGTGAGGTACGTCACGCACCTGAACCGGTACACGGGCGCCTGAGCCGCATCCGCCACGACGGCTCTGGTTTGTTCGCCGGCGTTCCGCAGGATTTTCAGGTGGTCCGGTATCACTCCCTGATGGTGGCAAGCGGACTGCCGGACTGTCTCCGCAAAACTGCATGGACGGCGGACGGTATTCTCATGGGGCTGGCGCATCGCGATCTGCCGCGCTTCGGCATACAGTTCCATCCCGAATCGATTTGCTCCGAATACGGCGATCTGATCCTGAAGAATTTCCGCGATCTGACGCCACGCGGCCCGCGCATCGCATATGCCGCCCAAGCGCGCCAGGCGACGGTGGTGCCGCACCCCTATGTCAGCAAGCGGGCCGCGTTGCCATGGAAGGTGCATAGCCGCAGGATTCCTTTTAACCCCGCCGATACGCCGCGGGCTTTCACTGCGTTATACGGGAATGAGAGCTGGGCATTCTGGCTGGACAGCAGCCGCGCTGAAACCGGCCTTTCGCGCTTTTCGTTTATGGGTGGCGTCGGCGGTCCGCTGAGCGCGGTCGCGACGTACGATCATGCCAAATCTGAAGTAACGGTGGTTCGGTCCGGGCAGCAGCAGACTCTGCGCGAGGACATTTATGACTTCCTCAAAGAAGAGCTGGCGCGGCGGCGGTGCAATTCGGAAGAGCTTCCGTTCGATTTCAATTGTGGCTTTGTCGGATATTTCGGTTACGAGTTGAAGGGGCAAGCCGGCACAACCGGTAAGCATAGTGCGGCGCATCCGGATGCGGCGTTCCTTTTTGCAGATCGCATGATTGCGTTCGACCATCAGGAGTCGGAAGCGTGGATCCTTAGTTACGGCGAACCTGGGCAGGCGGAGAAGTGGCTCGACGATACGGCACGAATTCTCGCTGGGCTCCCGAGTGGCCTGGAGGAACAAGCTCCCGTCGAACCAACACCGTTGACCATTCGCCTCGACCGCGCGCGCGAGCAGTATCGGGCCGACGTTCGGCGCTGTCAGGAATTCATTCGCGAGGGCGAGAGCTATGAAATCTGTCTGACCAACCAGATTCGGGCCAGCGCGGTGGAGAATCCGCTGGCTTTCTATTTGCAGCTGCGCAAAATCGATCCGGCGCCCTACGCAGCGTTTCTCCGCTTCGGCGATCTGAGCATCCTGAGTTGTTCACCCGAACGTTTCCTGCACATTGATCGCGGGGGAGTGGTGGAATCAAAGCCCATCAAAGGCACACGCCCGCGCGGTGGTACGCCGGAGGAAGACGAGGCGCTGCGGCGCGACCTCGTGGAAAGCGAAAAGGATCGATCGGAGAATCTGATGATCGTCGATCTGCTGCGCAACGACCTTGGCATTGTGTCCGAAATAGGCAGCGTCAAAGTGACGAAGCTCATGAATGTCGAGACGTATCAGACCGTTCACCAGCTCGTGTCGACGGTCCGAGGATGGTTGCGCCCTGAAATCGATGCGACGGCTTGTATTCGCGCGGCATTTCCGGGCGGTTCCATGACGGGAGCCCCCAAGCTGCGCACGATGAACCTGATCGAGGATCTCGAAACCAGTGCGCGGGGGATCTATTCCGGTGCCATCGGTTTCCTGTCGCTCGGCGGTGCGGCAGACCTGAACATCGTGATCCGAACGCTGGTGTCGACGCCCGAAGAAAGCAGCTTCGGCGTGGGGGGTGCGGTGGTTTCGCTGTCCGACCCTGAGGAAGAATTCGAAGAGACACTGGTCAAGGCGCGGGCGTTGATCGAGGGTCTGATTCTGAATGCTCGCGGGAGAGTCGATCGGGCGTTGATTGATCGGGTTCTTACCGATCTTCGGGAAAAAGGAAACGCCGTCGTTTAGATTGCCGTTGGTTGAGTTTTCGCGCAGGTGGCGAGCAATTGCTGAATCGCGACACCGCCTACAGCGGATTGGCTGCGGATCAATCTATCGCTCCCGACCAGCACGGCCGCAGGGGTAGAAGTGCAATCGTAAGCCGCCGCGGTTTCGAGATTCTGTTGCAGTAAGACTCGGGAGGGATCTGTATCCTTCAATTTTTCGAGATTGTCGTCCGTCGAACCGCGGCTGACGATGATAATCTCCGGCAGACGTTCGTGCTCCCGGGCCCATTTCGGCAGGTTCGTCGCCACAGCCTGACACGGTTTGCAGTGGGGACTCAGGAAGACGAGCAAAATCTGATCCTGTCCTTCCAGAAGGGATGCGAGATTACGCTTCTTTCCCGTTGCGTCGGGCAATTCGAAATCAGGGGCGACTGTTCCCACCGGAAGACCGATTCCGGTGGTGTGAGCAGGATGAGTCTCTGCATGATTTGTTTCAGCGGTCGGCGCATAAACAGGTTCGGGCACTGCGGTGGCTTCGCTCTCCGAACTGACTCGGCCCATGAGGCGCAGAAAGAGAATGCTCATTATGCAGGCGGCTACGACACCGAGCTTCTTACGGCCATCGAGGCCGGCAAGCCATGACCAGATATCCAGACCGGGCGCGCCGCGACCTTCGATCAATATCCATACGGCAACCAGAGCAAGCACTACGTTGCGGATTAAAGTCGACCATCCCACGGGCTCGGAATGCAGTTGTCCGAAGCAATGGCAATCCGGCTTGCGCCCACGCAGGATGGCCGTGATCATCGCGACTATAAAAATGGTGAGCAGCACCAGGGCGGCGGCCGCCCCATACCAGGCCAGATCCGCCGCGAATAAAATCACCACGACCGCCAGTTCCGCCAGCGGCAGCAGCACGGCCAGGGGTTCCGCAAGCGCTGCGGGCAGACCGAATTCGCGCAGGGCTTTGCCCGTTCCGGCGCGGTCGAACAGTTTGGTCACACCCGCGAGAAGAAACACTCCCGCCAGCAGGAGACGCGAACCGAGAAGACTATATGCGGCGATTCTCAACACTTCACGACTCGTGATGATCGGATTTAAAGATTGCTGCTTCGACGAAAAGTATCATAGCGCTGTCTAAACTGAGATTATGATTCAACGTCTGCTCATGGCGCTGGCCTTCGGTTCAGCCGTATGGGCACAGACCGTCTGTCCGCCTGTCCCGCAATACTCGCCTTGCGATCTCGTTTTCAATATTCCTTCGGCTAACGGCGCTCAGACTCTCGCGCTGGAAGGCGAGTTTCGCTCGCCCCATCAGACTACCGCGGTTGTCAAAGCTTTCTGGGACGGAGGCACCCGTTGGGTAATCCGCTTTACACCCGCGGAGTCCGGCAGCTATGCTTATCGGATCAACACCAGCCTTCCCGAGTTCAAAGGTAAAGAAGGCGAGTTCACGGCCACACCTGCCGCCAATAAAACCGGCTGGCTCCGCGCTGCTAACGTACATCATTTCGCTTTCGTCGAAGGCACTAAGCTCACGCCGCATTTGTGGATGGGCGCAGTAACTGCCAACTTTTCAGAAGTGAACACGGCGGCATGGAAAGCGCTGGTCGACGCCGTAACGCGCGACCATTTCAATCACATCGGCGTCACTTTAGTCGACGAGAAAAGCGCTGCCAATTTCAAATCGCCCGAATTTTTCCGCGCTGCCGAGGAGAAACTCCGCTACGCCAATGAGAACGGCCTGATTGTCGATCTCGCGTTATTCGGCCCCAATGGCCTGCTCAATCGCCTGCTGCCTTCGCGCGCCGATCGCGAAGCCTGGTTCGCCTACGCCATCGCCCGTCTGGCCGCCTACGATGTGACATGGCAGGGTCTCGAAGCGTGGGAGACGTATGACAACGGACGCGACCTGCTGAAGGAGATGAACACCTGGCTGACGGATCTCGATCCTTATAAGCACCCTCGTTCCACGCGTGCAGGCTCGGCCGCAGGCACCCTTTCCGACGACGGCTGGCTACGGTACCGCTCCTATGAAACCGGCGAGACCGCGGTCGAAGCCATCGACCAGCAGGTTTATCAATATCCCTCCGTGAACAACTTTGGAGCGGGAGCGAAGGACGCGGCCGATTTCCGGCATCGTCTCTGGAACGCCACCGTGAGCGGTCAATATCCGGCCACCCTTCTGCCCCACACCGGCGACGATGCCACCATGAAAATCTGGTACGAGTTCATGGAGAAGACGAGACACTGGGAGCTTGAGCCGTTTTTCGATTCCGACAAAGGCCGCGGTCTGGCTCTCGAAGGCATCGAATACATCGTGTATCTTGAAAAGCCCGGCCCGGTCACTGTGAATATCGAAAAGAGAGGCTACGACGGCCAGTGGTTTGACCCCGCCACCGGCGCCGCGACGAAGATCAAAGACGTGAAAGTTAAGGAAGACGGCTCCTTCACCGCGACGCCGCCCGATTCCAACCACGATTGGGTGCTCCACATTTCCCGCGAAGGCCAGAAGGCTTCCATGCTCAAGAGCTATAAGTTCGATTCGCGTGAAGGAGGCATTGTGATGCAGGAAGTCGAAGGCATTCCGGATAAGGTTCCCTTCGATATCGTGGCTCCTCCTGAAGGAACCCTTGCACTCGCGAAATCGGCCGCGTTCGAGATCAAACTGAAGCGCCAGTCGAAAGCGCTGGAACGCATGCTCTACGAATGGACAGGCGACGTGACGGTGGATAACCACGGGCCCCGCGTTATCGGAACGGGTTTGACCGGAGCTTTTCAAATACCGGACAACGTCGCCCATAACTACCCAGCGGCGTTGCACGTTCATCTCATCGGAATGAATGCGCTCGGCAAAGTCTACACTCTTGACCGGAATTACACGTTGACTCACTGATGCTGACACTCGCGTTCGACACTACCGCGGAGTGTGGAAGTGTTGCTCTGGTTGACCGGAACCACATCATCGAAGAAGTCCTGCTCGAAGCACCGCGCGGGTTCAGCATGGTTCTGTTCGGGGCGATCGAAGCCCTGCTTGCCCGTCATCATTTGACTCTGCGGGATATCGAACTCTTCGCCGGCGCTTCCGGACCTGGTTCCTTCACAGGCGTCCGTGTCGGACTTGCGGCTATTAAAGGATTAGCCGAAGTTATGGGCCGACCCGCCACCGCCGTGTCGAATCTGGCTGCGATTGCAGAAACCGGTTCGGCACCTTTGCGCGCGGTAGCGATCGACGCTCACCGGGGAGAAGTATTCGCGGCGCTATATGATGACGCGGGGAACATTGTCGTGCCGGAGATGGTCACGCCACTCGAAACATTCGCCGCTCGCATCGCCGGTTTTCCGGATGTTCAGTACGTTGCAGCGCCGCGCGCGCTGGCAGCATGGATTGCACGGATTGCGATCCGCCAGGCGGACGCGGGCGGCACCGTCGACCCTGCTGCTATCGAAGCCAACTACGTCCGCCGCTCCGATGCTGAACTCCTCTGGCAAGCGCCTGCCGGATGGAAGGAAACCTAAGAATGGGGAGGGCGGCTCGCGAGCTGGCACTTAAAGGCGTGATCCCCGCCGCTGTTACCCCTCGGCTTGCGAAGTTGCCCGAACTCGATTACTCAGGCGCGCTGGACCTGATCGACTTCCTGGCCGAACGCGGCGCTACCGCCGTTCTGCTTCTCGGTTCCACCGGCGAATTTCTCGACTACAGTTTCGCCGAGCGGCAGAGGCTCATCTATCTCGGCGCCAAACGAAGCCGCGTTCCTCTCATCGCCGGCGTAGCTCACTCGACGTTCGATGGCGCCGTACAACTCGCCGAAGAAGCCATCGCCGCCGGCGTCGATGGTTTACTTCTCATGCCGCCCTACTTCTTTCGCTACGGGCAGAGTGAAATAGAAGAGTTCTACCTTGAGTTTGCCCGCGCCACCCGCGAAGCCGTTCCGCTGCTCCTCTACAACATCCCGCAACTCACCAATCCGCTGGAAGTTGATACGGTCCGCCGGTTGCTCGCGACTGGCTTGTTCGCCGGCATAAAAGACTCGAGCGGCGATTGGGATTATTTTTCCCGCCTGCTCACGCTTAAACAGGAACATGACTTTGCTCTGTTCAATGGAGGCGATCGCCTTGCTGCGCGAGCGATTCGCGAAGGCGCCGACGGACTCATCTCCGGCGCGGCCAGCGCGGTTCCGGAACTGATGGCCGCCATTTACCGCTTCCCCGCATCCGCCGTCCTCGAAGACAAACTCAATGAGTTCCTCGACCGGATCGACTGCTTCCCCTTCCCGGCCGGCATCAAACGCGCTGTTGCGGCGCGGGGCCAAAAGACCGGACCGATGCTGACGCCGATGTCATTCCCAACGCGAGAAGGGCTGGAAGAATTCGCCACATGGTTCGCGGCCTGGATTCCCGAAATGCTGAAGGCTATTAAGGAAGCGGCTGCTCATGCGTGAGTTCCGCGAATGGGGCCACAAACTCATCGATTGGGTGGCTGATTATCTCGATTCGCCAGGCGCATATCCCGTGCTTTCGGGCGTCCAGCCGAATGACATCATCAATGCCCTGCCCCCGCGGGGTCCCGATTCCGGCGAGCCGATGGAGCAGATTTTCGCGGACTTCGAACGCATTATTCTGCCCGGCATCACGCACTGGAATCATCCCGATTTTCTCGCCTACTTCGCCATCACCGCTTCCCCGCCCGCCATCCTCGCGGAGTTGCTCGCAACCGCCCTCAACGCCAACGGCATCTTATGGAAAACATCGCCCGCCGTCACCGAACTGGAGATCGTCACGGTGGGCTGGCTGAGGGATTGGTTTGGCCTGCCTCACGATTGGTTCGGCATGATCCACGACACCGCTTCCACCAGCACGCTCCACGCTTTGGCAGCGGCCCGGGCTTATACAGTTCCCGAGTTACGGGATGAGGGTGCGCCGCGAAACCTGATCGTCTATTGTTCCGAGCAAGCCCATTCGTCCATCGAGAAAGGCGCCATGGCTCTCGGCTTTGGGCGGAAGAACGTCCGCAAAATCGGTACCGATGCCGAGTTCCGCATGCGTCCGGAATTACTCGCCGAACAGATCGTTGCAGATCGCGCCGCGGGATTGATCCCGTGCTGCATCGTCGCCACCGTTGGGACTACATCCACCACCAGCATTGACCCTGTCCCGGCCATCGCCGCCATTGCCAATCGGGAAAACATCTGGCTGCACGTGGATGCCGCTTATGCCGGATCCGCCGCGGTCGTGCCGGAATTCCACTGGCTGCTCGACGGCGTGGGACTCGCCAACTCGCTCGTATTCAATCCGCATAAATGGCTGCTCGTGCCCGTCGATTGCAGCATTCTTTATACACGCGATCGCGCAGCTTTGCGCCAGGCTTTTTCGCTGATTCCCGAATACCTCGAAACCGCCGACAGTGGACTGAACCTGATGGACTACGGGATCCCGCTCGGCCGGCGCTTCCGTGCGCTCAAACTCTGGTTCGTCCTCCGCTACTACGGACGCGATGGTCTGGCCGACATCATCCGCAAACAGGTTGCCATGGCTCGCGAATTCTATTTGCGAATCGAAGCCGACGCCCGTTTCGAAATTTCGGCACCTTCGCCGCTCTCGGTTGTCTGCTTCCGCTTGCGCGGTTCCGACGAGGCCAACCGCGAGCTTCTCGACCGGATCAACGGTACCCGCCGCTTCTTCGTCTCGCATACGGTGCTCAACGGCAAATTCGTCCTTCATGTGGCTATTGGAAACCTGTGGACGGCGCAAGCGAATATCGATGAACTCTGGCGGCTCGTGAACAGCTCCATATGATTACTTGAGTCGCGCGTTGTCAACCTATATTTTTCTATTACAATCAGTCAGTTAGACCCAAAGGCTAGCACTCACCATAACTGTGTGCTAATAATATGGCTTGGAGCTGGCAGCTTTGAGCTGGTTCCAACATACAAAAAAGTTCCCATCTTAGAACCAAATCAATCTGGAGGTAGACCAAATGAAAATTCGTCCGCTTTACGACCGCATCGTGGTCAAAAGAATCGATAACGACGTTGAGAAAACATCCGGTGGCCTTTATATCCCGGACAGCGCCAAAGAGAAGCCGCAGGAAGGCGAAGTCGTTGCAGTCGGCAAAGGCAAGCGCCTTGACGACGGCAAGTTGACGCCGCTCGATGTTCAGCCCGGCGACCGTATCCTCTTCGGAAAGTATTCCGGCAGCGAGATCAAACTCGACGGTGAGGAATACATGATCATGCGTGAAGACGAAGTGCTCGGCATCCTCGATGCAGTACCGGTCTCGGCTAAAAAAGCCAGCTAATTTCCCCCTAACCCAAAGTAATCTTTCAAGGAGACAGATAACGAATTATGGCAAAACAAATTGTCTATGCTGAAAATTCCCGCCAGGCGATCCTGCGTGGAGTCAACCAGCTCGCCGACGCAGTAAAAGTAACGCTTGGCCCGAAAGGCCGCAACGTAGTCCTCGAGAAAAAGTTCGGTGGTCCGACCATCACGAAGGACGGCGTCACGGTTGCGAAGGAAATCGAGCTCAAAGATCCGCTGGAAAACATGGGCGCGCAGATGGTTCGCGAAGTCGCATCGAAGACTTCCGACATCGCCGGCGACGGCACCACCACCGCGACCATTCTGGCTCAGGCGATCTTCCGCGAAGGCGTGAAGGCCGTTGCCGCCGGTGCGAATCCGATGGCCCTGAAGCGCGGTATCGATAAAGCCGTTGAAGTGGCTGTTGCTGAAGTGAAGAAGATGGCGAAGCCGGTTTCGGGCGACATGATTGCCCAGGTCGGTACCATCTCCGCCAACAGCGATCACACGATCGGCGAAACCATTGCCGAAGCGATGAAAAAGGTCGGCAAAGACGGCGTCATCACGGTCGAAGAATCGAAGACCATGTTGACCGAGCTCCAGACTGTGGAAGGCATGCAGTTCGACCGCGGCTATCTCTCGCCTTATTTCGTGACGGATGCCGACCGGATGGAGTGCGTTCTCGAAGATCCCTACATCCTGATCCACGAGAAGAAGATCTCCAACATGAAGGACCTGCTGCCGCTGCTCGAGCAGATCGCGCGCGCAGGCCGTCCGTTGCTGATCATTGCGGAAGAAGTGGAAGGCGAGGCACTGGCGACTCTGGTCGTCAACAAGCTGCGCGGCACTTTGAACGCGGCTGCTGTGAAGGCTCCGGGTTTCGGCGATCGCCGCAAGGCCATGCTGGAAGATATTGCCATCCTGACCGGGGGCAAGTCGATCTTCGAAGAAACCGGCATTAAGCTGGAAGGCGTCAAACTCGAAGATCTCGGCAAAGCCAAGCGAGTCACGATCGACAAAGATAACACGACGATCATTGACGGCGCGGGCAAGCCGAAGGACATCGAAGGGCGCATTAAGCAACTCCGCACCCAGATCGACGAAACCACTTCCGACTATGACCGCGAAAAGCTGCAGGAGCGGCTCGCGAAACTGGCCGGCGGCGTGGCGGTGATCAAGGTCGGTGCAGCCACCGAAACCGAGATGAAGGAAAAGAAAGCCCGCGTCGAAGATGCTCTGCATGCGACACGCGCGGCCGTCGAAGAAGGCATCGTTCCGGGTGGCGGCGTGGCGCTGCTGCGCGCGGCGAAGGCTCTGAAAGACCTGAAGGTTCCTGGCGATGAGCAGATCGGCGTAGACACCATTCGCCGCGCTTGCGAAGAGCCTGTCCGGCAGATCGTCCTTAACTCGGGCGAAGAGGGCGCCATCGTAATCGGCAAGATCCGCGAGAGCGACAACCCCCACTTCGGCTACAACGCTCAGACCGACACCTATGAAGATCTGGTGGAGTCGGGCGTTATCGATCCGGCAAAGGTGACGCGCTCGGCACTGCAGAATGCAGCCTCGATCGCCGGCCTCATGCTGACCACCGAAGCGATGATCTGCGACATTCCGGAGAAGAAATCGGCTCCGGCAGGTCCCGGCGGTCACGGCGGACCTGAAGGTATGGACTACTAAACTTCAAAGTCCAGCATTGTATTGCAGAAGCCGCGGCTCCCACAAGGGGCTGCGGCTTTTTTGTTTATAAAAGTTCGCTGAACCCGAATTTTCCGCGTTTCAGATCATGCCCCGCGCCTTCGATGATCACCAGTCTGGCTGCCGCGGGAATCAGTGCCAGCGCCGCGCGCATTTCTTCTACTGAGCCAAATGGATCTTTAGTCCCGTGGACGAAAACCGCCGGTGTCCGGAGCGCTGGAAAGTGCGCCGTTCGCAACTGCGCCGGTTTGTCCGGAGGATGCAGCGGATACGAAAGCAGTAAGAGGGAATCCGCCACGGCCGGCTGTTCCGCCGCCACCATGGAAGCCTGACGTCCTCCATAAGAATGCCCGCCCAAAGTAATCGGGCCCGTCGCGTGTTGACGAATTGCCGTGAGTGCGGTGACCAGACTGGCCCGGTCAGCCGCCGCTGTCGCAGGCGAAGGAGGTCCGAAGCCTCTGCGTTGTCGAAATGCCAGGTCGCAGCGAAGCACCCACGCACCCGCGGCGCAATAAGCCTCAGCCACGGCAACCAGCAGAGGAGCGTTCGAATTCCCCCCCGCGCCGTGAGTGAGGACAAGTCCCGCGCCAGAGGTTTGATCAGGCTGGTGAAAGTAGCCCGCCACGCCGTTCTCATTCAGGAAAGTGATCATCTTCCTTTACAGTATTCAGACATTTCAGTCATTACAATAGTTATTAGTGAATCTACTGGCCAATCTTGCGCTGGCGCTGCTGCTGCTTCAAACCCGGCGTCAGGCGAATCCTAATCTGACCAGCCCGAACATCTCAGGCGCGAACACAGACGCAATCGCCACCTTTGCCGGCACCTTCAAATCCTCGGACAAAAAGTATGTCGTGATCCAGGTCGAAAACGACCAGACGATGCGCATGTACATAACGGGTTCCACTAAATTCATCCACGACGGCAAGCCGGCCAAAGCGTCTGATTTCCACATCGGCGAGCCCATTTCAGTGGATGCTTCGCGTGATTCGCGGCTGAATCTGCTGGCGGTGAAAGTCGAGAACGTGAAGCCGGATGCATCGGAATCCAGGGAGCCCGCGAAAGACTCTGCCAAAGACCGGGCCAACTAGAGACTGAAAGGTCATGCGGGCTGCACTACAATAATTCTTTCTATGCCTCAATTCCGGATTCATCGAATGAAGGATGCAGCCCGGCAACAATTCCGCTGGGCGCCGCACGTTTCCGGCGCAGCCAATATCAAGCCGAAGGATTTTGAGCTCTCGGTCGAGGTCGAGGCGGAAAATGAGTATGCCGTCTGGGCCCTGCTGCGTGAAACGGACCATGCCCTTGCCGTCGGCGACGTTCTCGAAGCCGATTCGGGGCAATTGCGTATTTGCAAATATGTCGGCTTTGAGGCTGCCAGTTGGTTTATCCCGGAGCCCATTATGGTTCCTCCCGCGGCGCAGTCCGCACAGGTTCAGGCGCAAGGTTTGAATCACAAGGCTTAGTCGAGGAGAAAATGTTTACGCGGGCATCACGGCTGGGCGACGATATCGATGATTTCTGCGTGAAGTGTAAGCGCATCATGAACCACGCGGTCGTGTCGCTGCTCGGTGACAACCCTGCGAAGGTTCGTTGCCGTACCTGTCACAGCGATCATGATTACCGGCACGAGCAAGCCCCGCCGCCCAAAGTCGACCCTCGCAAGGCCGCATTGTTCAGTCAGGTACTCGAGAAAGTCACCGGCCAGCCTGCAGATCTGGACGCGCTTGATCATCCGGAGGAGCAGGAGCCGGAGGAGCACGACGCGGAGGGGGAACCCGTTGCTGCCGCGCCCGAAGCGGCTGCAGTCCCCGCACCTGCTGTCAAGCCGAAAACGCGCAAAAAAGCGAAAGCCTGATGGCGATCTTCGTTACCGGTGGAGCCGGATTTATCGGATCCGAGTTCGTCCGTCAGATGACGCCGCGCGTTCGTTTGATCAATTTCGATAAGCTCACCTACGCCGGCAATCTGGAAAATCTGAGATCCATCGACCAGCATCCAAACTATTCGCTGAAGGTCGGCGATGTCTGCGATGCCGCCGCAGTTGCCGAGGCCATGCCGGAAGATTGCGATGCAGTAGTGCACTTCGCCGCCGAGTCGCATGTCGACCGCAGCATCCTCAGCGCGGAAGAGTTTGTCCGCACGAATGTTCTGGGCACGCAGGTCATGCTCGACGTAGCCCGTCACCGCAAGGCAAAAAAGTTTCTGCACATTTCGACCGACGAAGTGGGCGGCGATATGGAAGCGGATGAATGGTTGCGCGAAGACTCGCCGCTCGATCCCAGCAGTCCTTATGCCGCCAGCAAGACAGCGGCCGAACATTTTGTGAGGGCTGCGGCGCGCACTTTCGGCCTGAATACGCTGATCACCCGCACCAGCAATAACTACGGGCCTTACCAGTTCCCGGAGAAGTTGCTGCCTCTGGCGATTTCCAACGCGGCTGAGGGATGCCCGATCCCCGTCTATGGCGATGGCATGCAGGTGCGTGACTGGATCCACGTGGCCGATAACTGCGCGGCGCTGATCGCAGTGCTCGAACGAGGGCGGTCCGGGGAAACTTATCACATCGGGGGAGGTTCGCCTTTGCCCAACCTCGCAGTCCTGAAGCTTCTACTGAAGATCATGGACCGTCCGGAATCGCTACTGACCAGCGTGACCGATCGACTGGGCCACGACCGGCGCTACGCGGTCGATTTCACGAAGACCACCCGAGAGCTGGGCTGGCAACCGAAAATTTCCTTCGAAGACGGCCTGCGCTCCACCGTCAAATGGTATCTGGATAATGCGGAGTGGGTTCGCCGCTGCCGGAGCGGCGAGTACAGAGATTACTATCAGCAGATGTATGCGGAACGAGAAGCGGCCGCGGTAAAAATATGAAACGGCTTCAAGGGCTGCTCCTCACTACGCTGGGCCTGACTGCGGCGGCTTGCAGCAACGCCCCGGCGCCGGAAAAAACCCAGGCTTCCGCGCCGACTCCCATCGTCAAGCCTGCGGTTAAAGACGATAAGTCTCTGCTGCTCGAGAAGAACCTCAAGAGCGCCGAAGTCGTCCCCGATCACCTTCTCGGTAAAAAAGAGCTGCCGGGCGGAACTCTGGGGGAGTATGCGGCCAATGGAAAGAAGTACCAGATGTTCATCATCGAGACTTCTTCCAGCCAGGATGCGGCTATTCTTCTGCTCGATCTGAAAAATACGCTCGATACTCCTGAATACATCGCCTATATGGGCGGATACTTCGGATCCGATTCCGGCAAACCGGTGTATACGTTCGCAAAACTGCAGTACGTAGCCGGCATTGTGGGTCTGGGAAGGGAAAAAGCAGACCCCCTTGCCCGTGAACTCGCGGTTCGCCTCCGGTAGTCGACATTCCCGCATCCTGACCGTCGCGCTGTGGCTCCTTCTTGCCGCCAGCATCACGAAGTTGTGGCTGGTTCAGTTGCCCTCCAGCTTCTGGGTGGACGAAATGGTGACGGCATTCGTTGTCGCGCACCCCGGTGACCCCTCGTTTGCCGACGCACCACAAGTGCCGCAGTCGATTTACTACGCGCTGCCGCAAGTCGCGCAAAAGTGGTTCGGGACATCTGAAATCGCTTACCGAATTCCGTCCGAACTGGCCATGGCCATGGCGCTGCTTCTGATCGGATGGCTGGCCGCGCGGCTGCTTCATCCGCAAGCCGCCTGGTTCGTGGTCTTCACTTGCTTCGGTCTGCGCGGCATCAATTATCATGCGGGCGACGCACGCCCTTATGCCTTGGGCATCGCTGTCGCCGCCGCGGCGTTGTGTTTTCTCGTGCGCTGGCTGGATGCCGCGCACTGGCTGGATGCGGCGGCGTTCGTGCTTTTTGCTTCCCTGCTCTGGCACGTTCATCTGATCTACTGGCCGTTCTATCTGGTCTTCGCGATCTATCCCCTGGTACGCCTTCTGACACATGAGACCAGCGTGAAATGGACGCATGCGCTCGCAGTATTCGGCGTTCTCGCGGTAACGCTAATTCCAGTGGCTATCTCCGCCATCAAGCTGCAGCGCGCCGCCGGCGCTCACGTGATCACAGAAGTACCCGATTTCCGCTCCTTCGAGCACGAAATCCGCTGGACATTTGTCGCCATCTGCGGCGGATCCGCCTGGCTCGTGGGACGTCTGCTGGGATGGCTCCGGCAGAAACCAGTCTCGCGTTCGTCTTTGACGTTGATCGCCGCCTGGTGGCTGGGCCAGCCGCTGGTCCTGTTCCTCTATTCCCACGTCACAGGCAACAGCGTATTCATCGGACGTTACGTTTCCATCGCGGTGCCTGGAACCGCCCTCGCGGCCACCGCGGTCGCCGCCTCATTCATTCCCGCCAACCGTTGGCGCGTCGCAGCGCTGGCGCTGGGGATCGGCGTTCTGGCCGTCGCAGGGCAGTGGCAAACCCGCTGGCCGCGCCACGATAACTCCGACTGGCGCGCCGCGTCCCAGGAAGTCAACCGGCTTAGCCTGGGTAAGGAAACTCCGGTGATCGTTCCGAGTCCCTTCGTCGAAGCCAGAAGCCCGGTATGGACACCTGATTACCATCTCCCCGGCTTCCTCTATTCGCATCTTCCTTTCTATCCGCTGAAGGGGAAGATCTACCTGTTTCCGTTCGAAAAGAAAGACGGTCAGGAGTATGCGAGGCAACTTACCGCCGGCACGTTATCGAGCACTGGCCGCTTCCTGATCTACGGCGGAGACCGTAACGTCAAATACTGGACCGGATGGTTTGCCGCTCAGCCAGAACTGACGGGCTGGACCAATCGCATCGAGAAATTCGGCGATGTTGAAGTCGGAGTGTTGATGAAGAACGCGACCGCCGATGTCGGAGGAACGCCGGTGTCGTTGTTGAAACTCGAATCTACTGAGTAGGTAGTCCCAGCGCCCTGGCCGGGTTCTCTGCCGACATCAGATGAATGTCAGCTTGCGAAAATCCAGCTCCTCGAAGACCTTCGAAAAAGGTCGCCAACCCATCGGGATGCAGTGGATTTCCGGGCTGTCCCAGATCGCTGGCCAGAATACACGAAGCTGGCCCTACGGCGCGGATAGCCTCGGCAAACTCCGCCAGCGTGTGCGCTTTGTTTACTCCCACCAATTCGCCGTAGACGAACTCGATGAACGCTCCGCTGGCCGCGGCATCTTTCATCTGAGGAATCGTCATATTGACGTAAGGCGCCATGGCATGAGTGACGACGACGTGCCGCACTCCCTGCCGTTTGGCTTCCTTCACGATCATCAAACCTTCTGCCGCCGAGGAGTGCCCGGTTTCGAGCGTAAGTTGGTTCTTCGCCGCCAGTCCCACGATTGCCACCGCTTCAGGCAGCAACTTACCGTCATGCGATACGGCCACAAAGGGACGGTTCTCTTTCACGTAATGGACGTAATTCTCCGCGTCGAAAGTCGGGAACCAGATCACCCGTCCATAGCCGCCCTGCATCAGAACCATGCGTTCCACCGCGGCGGGATTCAATCCACCGACAGAACGGTTAAGATCGATCCCCCCGAAAACTTCTATGCCGGGAACTTCCTTGCGTACGATGTAGGCCAGCGCCGCTGTCGACTCGTAGTGGTTTTTGAGCACCATGCCACGCATGCCGCGGGCCTTCGCCAGACGCGCCAGATCTATAGCGTCAATCGATCGGGGAGTGCTGTCCGGACTGCTGTGGACGTGAATATCGATCACGCCGTCCAATCGCGTCTGACTGAAGACGGGAGGACTCAGAAGCAAAACAGAGAGGACGAGGCGACGCATTCAGAAGTAAGACCAACCGTGCTTAGCGCGGATATTCGGGAATCGGTTCGGGCTCGGGCGCCGGGTCCGGATCCGGCATGGGATGCGGCTCAGGGGTTGGCTCATGCGGGCCGCTGCTGAATCTTTGACTAACCAATATTTCGTCCTCGTCCGAACGTAACTTCAGTTCACAGGAACAGCAATCGCTGCAGGCCCCGCATTTGTCGCACAGATGGTTGGCGCACGTGTCTTTGGTGCAACGCGCGCAGATGCGGGTGGAGGTCTCTTCGCAGATAGTGCAGGTGAAGTTCATTCTTTATTCGGCCCGTTTATTTTCTACGCACAGCGGGCTCGCTCGACAGTGTCGCACGGCACCGCTGGGCTTCGCGATCCACAACGTTGAATTGCGCTTCTTTTTCGCCCGCAAGTTGAAGCACCCAATTTTCCAGACGGTCCAGATCCGCTCGATCTTCGGCTGCAACCGCTTCAATCAAGTCCGCCAGCGCGGGATTCTGGTAACGCCGCACGCCGCCCAGCAGTGAGCCAAGCATCTCATGGAAGGCCTGCGCGCGAAAGAGGGCCTTTATGCAGTCGCTCATCTGACTCGGGTGCTGGGTCAGATTCGTCATATCTGTTTCGATGGCGTGGAGCTGGTTGGTCACGGAGTTGAACTGCTCCTCGTACGTATCTGCCGCGCCCTTCCTGATCCAATCCTTAGGCTTCAGCTCCGCCAGCATCGGCTCCAAACGAGTTTCATGCTGCTGAATTCCGCTCAGCGCAGATAGTATTTGATCGTCGGTCATGGAAACGGACGAAACAGGCTGCTGAGCGTACAAACAGCCGCAGAGAACAAAGTAGGTCGCGACACACAGACGCATCTGATTTAAGCCTCGCATGCAGGGCGAACCGGCGCAAATGCGCCGTTGCTCTACGGTAACAAACAAAATCAGTGAAGCGGGCGAGACCTGAAACCGGCACACAAAGGTTTGAACGGTCATTCGCGGAAGACGGGCCGCGCTCGACGCCGTACCATCGAAGTATGCGGAATCCGCGTGGGCTGTACGAAAAATTCCTTGAACGCAATCCCGCCTATGACGGTAAGTTTCTGACCGGTGTTCTGACCACCGGCATATACTGCCTGCCCTCTTGTCCGGCGCGCCGCCCCCGGCCGGAGAACGTTCGGTTCTTCGACACTCCGGAAGAAGCCCGGACCAGCGGACTCAGGCCCTGTCACCGCTGCCGGCCCGACTGGTTTTATCGCGGCGAAGAGTGGTACGAGAATCTCTACGAGCAGACGACGGACCGCATACGAAGCTCGCCTTCGGCCTTCACAAACATTGGAGACATCGCCCGAGCGGCCGGAGTGAGTCGTACCGCGCTGAACGATTTATTCCGCCGCCATGCGCAAGAATCTCCCGCGGCTTTCCTCAGGCGCATCCGGGTGGAACATGCGTGTAATTTGCTGGCTGCGGGGAGCAAGCCGGCCGAAGCTTCCGCAGAAGCGGGTTTTGAAAGCTCGTCCTCCTTCCATGAACACTTCCTCGCCCGCACCGGCCTGACCCCGGGTCACTATGCGGCTTTGAAGGACAGCGATGAATTTGTATTGCGACTTCCTGCGCATTACCGCCCGCAGGAGACACTCGCCTTCTATGGGCGCGATCCCGAAAGTGTGAGTGAGAGAGTCAGTGTGACTGGGCTCGAAAAAGCTATCTTGATCGATGGCTCAGCCGCGACGATTCAGATGGCGATTCAGGTTATGCCCTTCGGCGAGAATGCCGTCTGCCGAACAGACTCTTCCGATCACTTTGCCGCCCATGAAGCCGTGGTCCGCATGCTGGGCCTTGGCTCGGACTCAGCGGCGTTCGAACGGCACTTCGGCAGCGATAGCCTGCTCGGCCCGTGCATCGTTCGGCAGCGCGGCTTGCGAATTCCTATGACGCCGGAACCGTGGGAAGCCCTGGCCTGGGCCATTATGGGCCAGCAAATCAGTGTCCGCGCCGCCGTATCGTTGCGCCGGGCTTTAATCGCCGGCTACGGAGTGGAACACGCGTCGGGTTTGCGCGCCCATCCTTCCGCCTCAACCATCGCGGCGCTGGACATAACTGACCTGCGAGCGCTCGGTTTTTCAGGTTCGAAAGCGGAGTATCTGATTGCAGCGGCCACGGCGGTCAGCAATGGCACTCTGCCTCTCGCATCATTGCGAAACCTGTCGGCGCGTCATGCTGCAAGACTCCTTCGAGAAGTTCGCGGCATCGGCCCGTGGACCGTGGAATATGTCTTTCTGCGCGGCATCGGTTTTGCCGATTGTCTGCCCTCCGGCGATGCCGGCCTCGCGCAGGGTCTCGAGAAAATGCACGGCGAACGCCCCGCCGAGCCCGCGGTTCGTGCACTGCTGGAACACTTTTCACCGTGGCGAAGCCTGGCCACATATCACGTTTGGGCGAGTCTTAAGACAGAAGGAGAATAATGCGAATTGCCACCCCATTCGGAACTGCCTCAATCGCGGCTGACGATTCCGGCGCTTTGACCGAGTTCAGCTTTTCAGAGTTGAAGTCCGGCGACGGGCGCGAATACCCGGAGATTGCCCGTCAGATCGAAGATTTCTTCAGTGGCCGAAGGCGCAGCTTCGACTTCCGTCTGGCACCGCGCGGCACCGACTTTCAGAAGCGCGTATGGGCGGAGTTGGCCCGCATTCCTTTCGGGGAAACCATTAGCTACGGGACGCTGGCGCGCCGTATTGGAACGCCTTCCGCGTCGAGAGCGGTAGGCCGGGCTAATGCCACTAATCCCATCGCCGTCATCGTGCCCTGCCACCGTGTGATCGGCGCCAATGGCACGCTGACGGGTTACGCCGGCGGGCTGGACCTGAAGCGGAAGTTGCTCGAATGGGAGCAGGCGGAGGCGGGCCGCGCGCCGTTGCTGGCAGGGTTGATTTCGGGGTTTCCCAACTGACTCCTCGCCGCACGGCTGGGCCTTCCGCCTATGCCGCGCTGGCGGCCGTGTGTCTGTTCTGGGGCACCACATACCTGGCCATCCGCATCGCGATCGAAACACTGCCCCCAGCCTTCGTCGTATGTGCCCGCTACATCATCTCCGGATCGATCCTGCTGGGAATCGCTTTACTCCGCGGCGCGCAACTACCTCGAGGCCGCGAATTCTGGGTCGCCTGCGGCTGCGGTGCGCTGGTCCTCGGACTCGGTAACGGAAGCCTTGTCTATGCCGAAGAACTGATTCCCAGCGGTCTGGCAAGCCTGATCGTTACACTTTCCCCGTTCTGGATGGTCGGGCTGGAAGCGGCGATCGGTGGCGAGCGTTTGCGTGCACGCAGCGTCACAGGCATGCTGATCGGTTTCGCCGGCACCGTTCTCCTGCTGCTGCCGGGAACGGAGAAAGAGGCCATATCGCATTCCACTCTGGTCGGGTTCTCGATCCTGCAGGTGGGAGTGGTGGGATGGACGGTCGGATCTCTCTATCAGCGGCGTCAACCGGCCAAAGCTCATCCATTCGTCACCAGTGCCGTCCAGCAATTAGCGGCTGGCCTGATCTTCATACCTATCGTCCTGTTCGTGCCTGCGCCGCGGCCCGTTTTCAGCGAACGGAGTATGCTGGCCGTGCTTTATCTGGTGGTGTTCGGCTCCATTGTGGGCTACAGCGCGTATGTCTTCGCGATGGATCGTTTGCCCGTCGCCATCGCTTCGGTATATCCCTACTTCAATTCGATGGTCGCCGTCTTCTTAGGCTGGTTATTCTTCCGGGAGCCATTTGGATGGCGCGAGTTGGTCGCGATGGTGGTTATCTTTGCCGGTGTGGCTGTCGTTAAATGGGAAAACCGGAAGCTGGCGCATGTATAATCCTGAGCGATGATCGAACTGAGAAAATCCGCCGATCGCGGCGTCGGCAAACAGCCCTGGCTGGACGCGCGTTTTACGTTTTCCTTCGGACCCTACCAGGACCCCGCCCACACTAATTTCTCCGATCTCCGGCTCCTGAACGACGATCTGGTCGCAGGCGGCGGCGGCTTTCCCAGCCACGAGCACAAAGATACCGAGGTGTTTTCGTACGTCCTGAGTGGCGCGCTGGAACATAAGGACTCAATGGGGTACGGCTCCGTGATTCCCGCCGGCGGCGTCATCGCCATGAGCACCGGCACCGGCATCACACATAGCGAGTTCAACCACTCGCAGACCGACCCCGTGCACTTCCTCCAGATCTGGTTGACGTCGAACCAGCCCGGCGTCGAACCGAGATATCAGCAAAAGCAATTCTCCGAGGCTGAAAAGCGCGGGCGCCTGTGCCTGCTCCTGGCGCCCGATGGGCATGGCGCCATGGGGATTTATCAGGATGCGTTCGTTTATGCGGGCCTGTTTGACGGTAAGGAATCGGCCGAACTCAACCTTGCGCCCGGGCGTTGCGCTTACGTCCACGTGATTCGCGGGCAGGTCAAAGTGAACAAAACCCAGCTCTCAGAAGGCGATGGAGCTAAGGTGCAGGGCGAGTCGCGAATCAGCCTTGCGGATGGGAATGCCGCCGAAGTGCTCGTATTCGACCTGCGAAGCGTGAGTTAAAGTACCAAACTCGCCCAAAGTTTCCCAAATTTCAGGAAGCCTCGCGGGCATTAATTTCGTCTTAATGTTGGGTACTCCCAGCTCAACATGTGGATTGTTCGCCTTGCCCTCTCGCGCCCTTATACCTTTATCGTCCTCGCGATACTGATTCTGCTGATCGGTCCGTTGGTCATTTACCGGACCCCGACTGACATTTTTCCCACGATAAACATCCCCGTCCTTGCCTCGATCTGGACCTACACCGGCCTCAACGCTGAAGAGATGGAAGGCCGCATCACCTCGGTGATCGAGCGAAACCTGACCACGACGGTCAGCAACATCGAACATATCGAATCCGTCACCCTGAATGGCCGGGCGGTCATTAAGGTTTTTCTCCAGCCGAACGCCAGTGTCGATACGGCTAACGCACAGATCACTGCCATATCTCAGGCGGCGATACGGCAGATGCCTCCGGGAACAACTCCGCCGCTGGTGCTCGAATTCGATGCTTCAAGCGTTCCCATAATCCAATTAGCGCTCTCCAGCGATTCGCTTTCCGAAGCGCAACTCAACGACTATGGACTGAACTTCATCCGCCCGGAACTGGTCACGGTGCCGGGCGCCGAATTGCCTTATCCGTATGGCGGTAAACAGCGCCAGGTTACCGTCGCGCTGAATACCGGGCTGCTTCAGGCTAAAAATCTTTCACCGGCTGACGTGGTGAACGCCATCGGCAATCAGAACCTGATTCTGCCTTCAGGCACCGCGAAAATCGGCCAGTTCGAATACGATGTCGCGCTCAATTCGAGCCCTCTCACGGTTAGCGAACTGAACAATCTTCCTATCAAACTGGGCACGAACAATACTCCGTACTATGTGCGGGATGTGGCCACTGTGTCGGACGGATTTTCGCCGCAGACCAACATCGTACGCCTCGACGGCCGCCGCGGTTCCCTCATTTCAGTTCTGAAGAACGGTGACGCTTCGACCCTTGATGTCGTGAAAGGCGTGCGGGCTCTGTTGCCGCGGATTCGGACCCAGGTGCCGGCCGACCTTAAGATCGAACCGCTGGCGGATCAATCGGTATTCGTCCGTGCTGCCATCACCGGGGTCGTGCGCGAAGCGGTTATTGCGGCGTGTCTTACCGGTCTGATGATCCTGATCTTTCTCGGCAGTTGGCGCAGTACGGTGATCATTGCGATCTCCATTCCGCTCTCCATTCTGGTTTCCATCTGCGTGCTTAGCGCAATTGGCCAGACGATCAACATCATGACGCTGGGCGGCCTCGCGCTCGCGGTCGGCATCCTGGTCGACGACGCTACCGTCGAAATCGAGAACGTCAACCGCAACCTCGAAGAAGGCAAAGAACTGCGTCAGGCGATTCTGGATGGCGCGCAGCAGATTGCGGTTCCGGCGCTCGTCTCCACGCTTTGTATCTGCATCGTATTCATCCCAATGTTTTTCCTGAGCGGCGTGGCGAAATATCTCTTCGTGCCTTTGGCTGAAGCCGTCGTATTCGCGATGCTCGCGTCCTATATTTTGTCGCGAACCCTGGTTCCCACACTCGCGATGTACCTGCTCAAACCGCACGATCACATACAGCGCGCGACCCACAATCCCTTCGTACTGATGGGGCGGGCGTTCGAACACGGTTTCGAGCGTCTGCGGCTCAACTTCCAGCTGCTGCTGACTACCTTCGTCTACCGGCGAGCCATCTTCGTACCGGTGTTTCTCGGCCTTTGCGTCAGTGCTTTCCTGCTCTATCCGTGGCTCGGACAGGATTTCTTCCCCTCCAGTGACAACGGCCAGATCCGCCTCCATTTCCGCGCCCGCACAGGCACTCGCATTGAGGAAACAGCCCGCCTGTGCGACGATATCGATCGATCGATCCGCGCCAGGATTCCGGCCCGCGAACTCGGAAGCATTGTCGACAACCTTGGCCTGCCCTATAGCGGAATCAACACTGCCTACGACAATAGCGGCGTCATCGGCACGGCAGATGGCACCATCCTGATCACCCTTAAGGAGCCGCGGAAAACACCGACGGAAGAATGGATCAGGCAACTCCGTCATTCCTTGAATCAGGAGTTTCCAGGCACTACTTTTTCGTTCCTTCCCGCCGACATGGTGACGCAGATTCTGAACTTCGGCTTGCCTGCGCCCATTGACATCCAGGTGGACGGTTCGAATACCGTGGGCAACCAGAAGTTTGCCGATTCGCTTCTGAACCAGATCAGCCGCGTGCCCGGCATCGTGGACCTGCACATTCAGCAGCCGTCCGACCAACCAGAACTGCTGATCAATGTTGACCGCACCAAAGCGCAGGATGCGGGTCTTACGCAAAAGGATGTGGCGTCCAGCCTGCTCGTCTCCCTGAGCGGAAGTTTCCAGACGGCTCCTACGTTCTTCCTGAATCCGAAGAACGGGGTGAATTACAGCATCGTGACGCAGTCGCCCCAGTACTCCATCCAAAGCCTGCAGGATCTCGAGAACGTTCCGATCGACGCGACTAACTCGGCGCGGCAGGAAATCCTGGGAGACGTAGCTACTATTGCACGCACCTCTCACGCGGCTGTGATTAATCACTACAACATTCACCGGGTGATCGACATATTCGGATCAGTCGACCAGCGAGGTCTCGGTGCAGTCGCCGACGATATTCAGCACATCATCGACAGCAACAGTAAGTCGCTTCCCCGCGGCTCCCGTGTGGTAGTTCGCGGCCAGATTGAGACCATGAAGAGCTCGTATCTGGGCCTTGCCCTGGGACTCGTGGTGTCAATCGTGCTGGTCTATCTGCTGATCGTCGTGAACTTTCAATCGTGGCTCGATCCGTTCATCATCATCAGTGCATTACCTGCGGCGCTGGCGGGAATCGTGCTGTTTCTCTTCTTTACGAACACTCATCTCAGTGTGCCTGCACTCATGGGCGCCATCATGTGCATGGGCGTGGCAACGGCCAACAGCATTCTGGTGGTGTCATTCGCGAAAGACCGCCTCGAGGAGCATGGCGATGCCGTGCAGGCGGCGATCGACGCCGGCTTTACACGTTTCCGGCCAGTATTAATGACGGCGCTGGCGATGATCATCGGAATGGTTCCCATGGCGCTGGGCATGGGTGAAGGCGGGGAGCAGAACGCGCCTTTGGGCCGCGCGGTGATCGGCGGCTTGCTTTGTGCCACGGTGGCGACGCTATTCTTCGTCCCCTCGGTGTTCAGCCTTCTGCACCGCAATCGACCGTATCCGGGATCAGAAGCGTCGACAGGCGCCGCTTTGCAAAGAGTTCATCACTAATGAAAATCGAAGAAACCAGGGAAATTCGTATGGACGATCAGGTTCCGGCCGAGCCGTCTCGTGTTCAGCGACACGGGCTTGGTTTAGGGTTCATCGTAGTTTTGCTTGTGGGCATGGCCGCGCTGGGCTGGTTCATCAGGAAGGGAATCACCTCGCGCGTTTCCGCTGAATCGGCGCTTGTCACGGAAACAAAAGAAGACGCAATTCCGGCCGTTTCCGTGACTTATCCCAAAGTGTCCGGAACTATGCAGGAACTCGTTCTCCCCGGCAATACACAGCCTTTGAGCGATGCGCCGATTTTCGCGCGGACCAATGGCTACGTGAAGAAATGGTATTCCGACATCGGTACCCATGTGAAGGCGGGGCAGGTACTCGCGGAAATCGAAACCCCGGAGATCGATCAGCAACTCCAGCAGGCTCGCGCGGATCTGGATACGGCGAAGGCCAATCTGAGCCTTTCCACCTTAACGGCGCAGCGCTATGAAGCCCTCATCGGTAAGGGTGCGGTGGCGAAACAGGACACCGACGATAAGGTGGGCGACATGAATGCTAAGCGCGCGATCGTCGAATCCGCCGAGGCCAATGTAAAACGGCTCGAACAACTGCAGGGCTTCGAAAAGGTCGTCGCGCCCTTCGATGGCGTCATCACGGCCCGCAATACAGACGTTGGGCAGTTGGTCGATTCCGGGTCGAGTTCAACCGGCAAAGAACTCTTTCACATGTCATCGACGACTAAGCTGCGCGTATACGTGAGCGTCCCCGAAGAGTATGAGCGGGCGGCCACCAATGGGAGCGCAGCCACATTAACGTTGAATGAATTTCCCGGCCGGACGTTTCGGGGAACTATAGTTCGGAACTCCAGTTCGATCGATGCGACTTCGCGAACGTTGCTCGTGGAAGTGGATGTGGATAACGCGGATGGCGATCTGTTGCCGGGCGCGTACGTCTCAGTACACCTCAAATTAACCTACGGATCGGTCACCGCGCTGACTGTTCCTGTGGATACGCTGGTATTTCGCTCCGAAGGTCTCCGCGCGGCCGTGGTGCGTAATGGGCGCGCTGAATTGATTCCGATTCAGACGGGACGTGATTTCGGTGACACTCTCGAAGTAGTTTCGGGGCTGCGGCCCCACGATGCGCTCATCATCAATCCGTCCGATTCGCTGGTTTCGGGAACACCCGTGAAGATTGTGAAAACGGAAGGCAAAGCCCCGGACGGAAGGTAAAGCCGGCGGCGACTAAGCCAGTACGGCCGCGAAGAAGCCGTCGCCGGAGTCGCGACCGGGAACGCGGTGCATGGTCGAAACCACCTTCGCTGCCGCACTCGCAATCACGTCTTCATTTTCTTCGCGTTCCAGAGAACAAGTTGAATAGACCAGCAAGCCGCCCGGCGCGAGCAGGCTCAGCGCGTTACCCAGAATCGCTTTTTGCCGCCGGGATAAATCTTCGATATCGGAGGCCTTCAGCTTCCACTTGATTTCGGGATTACGAGACAGAGTGCCTGTTCCTGAACAGGGCGCGTCGACGAGGATCCGATCGAAGCGCGCGGCGAACGGCAACGGTCGGGTAGCATCGGCAACCACTATTGGGGCACCCGATCCTTTCAGCCCCCGCGCGCGACTCTCGTGAAGTTCGCACGCGATGACTTTCGCCCCGGATTCCAAAGCCTGTGCCGTCTTGTTGCCTGGCGCGGCGCAAACGTCGAGGAACGACATGCCGGGCCGCAGTTCGAGCAGCGGAACCACCGCCTGGGAACTGATGTCCTGAAATCGAAACCCCTGCGGATCGCCGGTGGCAAGCAGATAGCAGCCGGGGATTTCCGTCGGCACAGCCCCGGCCAGCGGTTCGGCCTCGCCCACGCGAATGAATCGCCCGGGAGGTTCCAGGCTGGTGTGAGCGATTCCCTCCGCCAACTCGTTGCCATATTGCGCGGCCCAGCGTTCGCGAAGCCACTCCGGAGTCGAGAGAGCTTCCGAAAGATCCCCACTATCTCCACCAGCTTTGCGCAAAACGGCGTTCACAAACGAAGCCGCTGAAGACTTCCCCGCTCTGCGCACCAGTTCCACCGAATCGTTCACGGCCGCATGCGCGGGTACACGATCCAGAAACCGCATTTGATAAATCGCGATTTCGAGTGCAATGCGCACAGCGGGATCCAGTTTACTGACCGGAAGGCGCGAGAACTGCGCGATCACGGCATCCAGTTCGCCACGCCGGCGCAGAGTCCCGAATACGATATCCGAGGCCAGCGCGGCGTCGCGCGGTTCGAGTTGAACTGATTTGGCGGCCAGCGATTCGGCCGACCAGCCCCCGCGGTCAACGGAGAGAAGCGCGGCGAAAGCGGCCTGCCGGGCAGGCGCCAGTTTCATCCTGCAAGCAAGTGTACGCGATGCTTTACAACGAGCCATGCCGCCTGCTAGATTAGACATGGGTCTAATATTGGAATCAAGTCGAAATAAGAGTATCGAAGAGGCTTTCCGGCGCACCGGCGTTCGGATCACGCCTCAACGTTTCTCCGTGCTCGAACATCTGATGCTTCACCCCGACCATGCGACCGTGGACGACCTGGCCGCGGCGCTGAACCGGCGTTACGCCAAAGCTTCGCGCGCCACCGTCTACAACACGTTGCATGCGCTGGTGGAAGCGGGTCTGGTGCGTGAGTTCACGCTGGATGGAAAAGCCGCCCGGTACGATGCCAATGTAGATCCGCATCACCATTTTGTCTGCGATGTATGCGGCGCGGTGGAGGATCTGGAATGGTTTGAAATTCCGGCTTTGCAACAGCAGCCGGGGCCGAAAATGCCGCGGACACAGAAGGGCGAGCACAGCGTTAAAGCCTACAACATCAGATCCTACGAAGTGATCGTCAGAGGAGTGTGCAGAAGGTGTCGTTAGCAGACCAGAAATGCGTACCGTGCGAGGGCGGAGTTGCTCCGCTGAATGGCGCGGCGATCGAAGAACTTCTGCGCCAGATTGAAGGGTGGACCGTTATCGGCGAGCATCATCTCGCCAAACGATTTACCTTCCCGAATTTCAAAGACGGACTCGAGTTCGTGAACCGCATCGGCGCGATCGCGGAAGAAGAGGGCCATCATCCCGATATCTTCCTGGCCTGGGGCAAGGTGGAGATTACCATTTTCACTCACAAGGCCGATGGTCTGACGGAGAGCGACTTCGTGCTCGCGGCGAAAATCGATAAAGCTCGGTAGTAAGCTACAGGCAACACAGTTCAGAAATACCAAATTAAGGAGAAGATAATCATGCTGGGAGTAGGACAGAAGTTTCCCGAATTCGATGTGCAGGCGACGGTTTCAACCGATCTGAAATCCGCCTTCAAAAACATCACAGAAAAAGACTATAAGGGCAAGTGGAAGGTTTACTTCTTCTGGCCGAAGGATTTCACCTTCGTATGCCCCACCGAAATCGCCGCCTTCGGCAAGCTGAACAAAGAGTTCGCTGACCGCGACGCGCAGGTTCTCGGCGGCAGCACGGATTCCGAGTTCGTACATCTGGCATGGCGCAACAGCCATCCCGATCTTAAGACTCTCCCTTTCCCGATGCTGGCCGATGTGAAGCGCGAGCTTTGCCAATCGCTCGGCATTCTCGATCCGAAGGCGGGCGTAGCGCAGCGTGCCACTTTCGTAGTGGACCCGGAGAACACCATCCGCTTCGTTTCGGTCAACGATCTCTCGGTCGGCCGCAACCCGGAAGAAGTACTGCGCGTGATCGATGCCCTGCAGACTGATGAACTATGCCCCTGCAACTGGAAAAAAGGCGACGAGGTAATCAAAGTCTGAGATGGAGAAGCTTTACGAACTGTTTCCCGATTCCGCCCGTGATCTGAAGCTCAACCTGCAGAACGTTCTGAAGCAGGCTGAGTTGACCCCACAGCAAACCTGGGGCACGGCGGTGGCGTGCGCGCTAGCTTCGCGCAACCAACGGGTAACGGAGGAGGTGCTGGCCGAAGCGGGCCGGCACCTGACTCCGGAAGCCGTGAATGCCGCTTATTCCGCCGCGGCGATCATGGGAATGAACAACATCTACTACCGCTTCCAGCATCTGAGCGGCAACGAGCGTTACAAAGAAATTCCGGCCCGTCTGCGCATGCAGGCGATTCGAAATCATGGAGCCGATCCGGTTGATTTCGAACTATGGTGTCTTGCGGTCTCCGCGATCAACGGTTGCGGCGTTTGTATCACATCCCACGAAGGCGTTCTCCGTGAAAAAGGCGTAACAGAAGAGACCATTCTGGCTGCCGTCCGCATCGCCAGCGTCATTCACGGGACGGCCTGTGTGATCGACGCGGTCCCCGCTGCCTGAAGGTTAGTTACCGCTCTCCCATTCACAGACTTTGGAATTCCGATTGCCTTAATTCGCAATCGGGGGTTCCATTATGAACAGACCTTTGTACTTCGCCACCGCCGCCTTCCTGCTGGCCGGAACGGCGTTTGCGGCAAAAGATAAGAATCCAGACTTCGACAAGCAACATACAGACCCATATGTGGCCGGCCCGACCAATGAATCCCAGCTGGTGAAGGAAATCCGCCACCATCTTCTGGGGTTGCCGTATTTCGGAGTTTTCGATGACCTCGGATTCAACGTCAACGGTGGAACTGTCACCCTGGTGGGTGCGGTAACCCAACCCGTGCTGAAAAGCGACGCAGCGAATGCCGTCAAGCACGTGGAAGGCGTGACCAATGTAGTCAATAACATCGAGGTGCTGCCGCTTTCACCCTTTGACGACACGACACGCCGGGCGGCTTTCCGCGCCATCTATGGTGACCCGTCGCTCTCCATGCGATATGGATACCAGGCCGTTCCTTCGATCCATATTATCGTGAAAAACGGGCACATTCGCCTCGAAGGCGTAGTGGCCAATCAGGCGGACAAAAACATAGCTGGTATTAAGGCCAATCAGATCCCCAACGTTTTCAGCGTCGAAAACGATCTGCAAGTCGAAGGGAAGTAATTACTTGTCCCAAGCCGTTTTGTCGCGGCCGGAATTCCACGCAAATAGCACGATTCCGGCCGCGACGGAAACATTCAGCGAGGCAATCTTACCCGCCATCGGTATTCGAATCAGCGCATCGCAGTTCTTGCGCACCAGATCGTGTAGTCCCTTGCCTTCCGCGCCGAGGACGATCACCGCTTTACCGGGCCAGTTCACCGAGTCGTAAGGCTGGTCTCCCCGTTCGTCCAGTCCATAGACGAAGTAGCCCAGATCCTTGAGCGACCGCAGCGTCTGGTTGATGTTGCCGACCCGGACGACCGGAAGGTGCTCCAGCGCCCCAGCCGCCGACTTAGCGACAGTCTCTGTCAACCCAACGGCACGCCGCTCGGAGATGACGACGGCTCCCGCCCCTGCCGCGTGCGCAGTGCGGATAACCGCGCCCAGGTTGTGGGGATCTTCCACGCCATCCAGAACCACCAGCATGGCCGAATCCGCTGCTACCTCTTCGAGGGTCGCGTACTCCTTTTCGGCGCCGAACGCCATAACCCCCTGATGCGACTTGACGCCGGCCAGGCGATCGAGAGCGCTACGGTCTTCAAAGCGAACGGGCGTCGCTGAAGCACGGGCCGCGTCGATTACTTCCTGTATGCGATTACCTCGCGCCCCACGGGCTACAAGGATGCGTTCCAGCGGACGTTTCGCCCGCAGCGCTTCAATTACCGAATGAATACCAATCAGAATCGCCAAACCGTCATGATCCCACGCGCGCTCATACTTTTCTAACCTGGCGTTCATCGGCGTGTAAGCATTCCCCGATTACGTTGAGGCATGGCGTTTAAACTATTGCCTCCGGGCCGCCGCCTGCCCCTCGCACTTGCCAGCGCCGCCAGGCGGTTTCTCCAGATCGACCAACTGGAGCGTCTGTATGAGAAAGCTCGGGCACGCCCGGGGTTCACCAGCGGATTGCTGGACGAACTGGACGCCCGGATTTCCATCGCCCCTGCGGATATCGAGAAAATTCCGACGAGCGGCGCGGTGGTGGCACTGGCCAATCATCCATACGGAATACTCGATGGAATCGTACTGGCCGAACTCCTGACGCACATCCGTCCCGACGTTCGCATTCTGACGAATCAAATGCTGAGCAGTCTGCCGGAGCTGGCCCGGATTTGTTTTTTCATCAATCCTTTCGATCGTCCTGAGTGCCGCGCCGCGAACGGACGGGCACTGCGCCAGTCCGTCGCACATCTGCGCGCGGGCGGAATGCTGCTGATCTTCCCGGCCGGCGAAGTAGCTCATTTCGACATACGAAAAGGAGCCATTCGCGACCCGGAGTGGAGCGAGACCGCCGTGCGCCTGATTCGCATGACGAATGCCCGCGCGCTGCCCATCCTGATCTCGGGAAAGAACGGCCTGCCGTTTCAGATGGTCGGGATGGTTCACCCGCGATTACGCACCGCGGCGTTGCCGGCGGAACTGCTGAACAAGCGCGGCAAAATCGTTGAGGTGCGCGTGGGTAATGCCATCGCCATGCAGCGAGTTGCCGCGACGGTCAGCGATAAAGATGCCACGCAGTATCTGCGCCTGCGCACCGAGTTGCTGGCACAACGCAGCGATGAACCGGTAGTCAGCGAACACACAACGGTAGAACCCGTCGCCGGTGTTGGCGCGGATGAGTTAGCCGACAAGTTAGCCAGTGAGATCGCCCAGCTGCCGGCTTCTACTCTGCTCGAAGAGACACGGGCATTCGAAGTCCGCGTCGCGGAAGCGCACCAAATCCCTTCCGTGCTGCGGGAGATCGGCCGTCTGAGGGAAGTGACCTTTCGTGCCGCCGGCGAAGGCACGGGTGCGGCTATTGATCTCGACCGTTTCGACGAACATTATCTGCATCTTTTTCTATGGAACAAGGAGAAGCGGGAAATTGTCGGAGCCTATCGCATCGGCGATGTACCGGCTCTGCTTGCGCGCCTGGGACGCAGAGGTCTGTACACCAATTCCCTCTTCCGTTTCAGCCCGCGCTTCTTCGCTAACCTCGGTCCGGCACTCGAACTGGGCCGATCCTTCGTCCGCCCCGAATATCAGCGCCAGTTTTCGCCGCTGCTTTTGCTCTGGAAAGGCATTGGGGCGTATGTCGCGCGACGCCCGCAATACGCGACACTTATCGGCGCAGTCAGCGTGAGCAATCGCTATTCAACGGCCTCGCGCGAGTTGATTGCCCGCTACTTCGAAACCCGCAATTCTTCCGGCCAACAGCAAGGCTCGGTTAAGGCGCGGCATCCTCTGCGAGGGAGCCTGGTGCGGCGTTGGGAAATGAGCTCGCTCTGTTCTCTGCTTCCGGACGTCGACGAACTCTCCGCGCCCATCACCGACCTCGAACCGGACGGCAAGGGAATCCCCATTCTGGTGAAACAGTATGTGCGGATGGGCGGTCAACTGCTGGCTTTCAGCGTGGATCCGCAGTTTGCCAACACTCTCGATGGCTTCGTGCTGGTGGATCTGACTCGTACCAGTCCGGAAGCCCTCGCGCGGTATATGGGCAAGGAACAAACGGCAAAATTCTTCGTTTGGCACCACGCGAATTCGATCCGCGTAGCCTGACGTGCCCGATTACGTCGCCGTAACCTGTTGGCCGCGCGCACGCGCTATTTGGCGGCGTTCCCGCAGATAGCCGAAGAATTCTCCGCCCTCGCGCAGACGCCGAACCAACATTTGCCGATCCGTTGCCATCTCCCGCAGGAAGCGCAGGATCGGCCGCTGGCGGAAATAGAAGCGGCGGTACATCCGCTCCACCGCATCCTCGATTTCGTCGGACGAAAGGTGTTCGTAGCGCAAAGTTGAAATCTGAATTCCGTTGCCCGACACACTATTGCCCGATTGCAGCGCACTTGCGTCGAGCCAGCCGTTGGAAGTGGCCTGGCGATAAAGCTCTGTCCCCGGATAAGGCGCCGCAATCGAAACCTGAATGGAAAAGGGATCGATCTCTTCGGCGAACCGAATAGTTTCTTCGATGGTCTCCTGCGTCTCGATCGGCAACCCGATCATGAATGTGCCGTGAACCCGGATGCCCAGCTTCCTGCAATTGCGCATAAACTCGCGCGCGGTATCGAGTACGAGCCCCTTCTTCGTGCGATTCAGAATCTGCTGGTTGCCGGATTCGAAGCCGACCAGAAGCAGACGCAGCCCGTTATCGCGCAACTGCTTCAACGTTTCGTAATCGAGGTGAGCCCGCGCATTGCAGGACCACGTCAATTTCAGCTTCTTCATGCCCTTGGCGATTTCGACGGCACGCTGTTTATCGATCGTGAAAGTATCGTCGTCGAACATCCACTCGCGAACACGGTCGCCGAACAACTCTTTGCCGACTTCCATCTCGCGGATTACGGCGGCCGGCGATTTGGTCCGGTACGCGTGACCGCCAATGGTCTGGGGCCAGAGACAGAACGTGCATTTCGCTGGGCATCCCCGACCTGTGTAGAACGAAACGTAGGGATGCTGCAGGTAACCAATGAAGTAGTTCTCGATTTTCAGATCGCGATGGTAGATCGGCAACACGCTGGGCATCGCGTCCCAGTCGTGGATCAAATCGCGTTCTGGGTTGTGGCGGATCTTGCCCTCGGAGTCGCGCCAGCTCAGGCCCTTGATCTCGCTGAGGGGCAGCCCCTGCGCCACATCAACACAGGTGTAGTCGAACTCATTCCGGCAGACGAAATCGATCACTTCACCGAGTGCCAGTGTCTCGCCCGGCAATACCGCGACGTGCGCGCCGATCATACCGATCTGGGCATGGCGATTGCGAGCCTTAATGGCCTCGGCGCACTTTATGTCGTTGAGAAGAGTGGGAGTACTGGTGTGAATGACGAATAGTTCGTAGTCGTTGGCAATGGCAAGAACATCCTCCAGCGTCTGATGATGGGGTGGCGCGTCCATCAGTTTGCTGCCCGGAATCAGGGCTGCCGGTTGGGCCAGCCACGTCGGAAACCAATAAGACGTGATCTCACGTTTGGCTTGATAGCGGGCGCCCGCGCCGCCATCAAATCCGTCGAACGAGGGCGGACTGAGGAATAGTGTTTTCTTCATTGCAGCCCGCTCATCGACAATGCGGACAGGAGCACTGTTTTCATGAACATGGATATATAACCCGAGTTCTCCTATTGTGACACTGAGGCCATCGTGGGAGAAATTCTTGCATTCGTTTTATGAACGGAACCACACCACACTGTAAACGTCCGAAGCGTCATTGGTTCTTTCAGAAAAGGGTTCTTTCAGAAAAGAACGTCGAAGTCCGCCGTATAGCGCCGGTGATACTCCCCGAAAAAGAGTCCGAACACGGGATCGCCTGTGTTCGCGCGCACGCTGATGGGGTTGAAATGGTCCGTCAGGTTGGAACCGGTGACGCCGAATCGAACCGAATACTTGTCGTTGACCTTGAAGTCTTTGGTGATTCGGGCATCCAGCGAAAAGAACACGGGAAACCGCTGCCCGTTGGGTACCCCCACATATTGCTGCAGCGCGTTGTAGACCGAATAGGGAAACCCGGTGTGATATTCGATCTTCGGCATCACACGAATTTTGTCAGGCAACCCAATCGTTCCCCACGTGAGAAACCGGTGCGGCGCATCGCCGGGCAGATTGGTCTGGGCGTCGGGCAGGATCACGGCGGGCGGAAAGTTCGCCAGATAGGTATTGAATTCGTTCAGACTGCCAATCGAGTGGCTATGTACATACGATGCGAAGATCTGCGTGGATTTGAAAACGGTAGCCGCGGTGGTCAGTTCCAGTTGTTTCAGCATCGCCCCGCCGTCGCCGTTGAGGGCGAACGCGCTGGTGTCCGCCGTAATCTGCGGTTCGATAACAATCAGGCCCTCCGAGCGGCTCTGCAGGTAATTAGCTCGGACGCGAAGCCGTTGGGTCAGGATTTGTTCCACCTGAACATTCCAGTTAATGCTGAACGGCGCAAAATTGCCCGGCACATCACTCCGGTAAATAAGCGGAAGGTGGCGGGGCGCGACTGTCTCCGTCAAATTGTAAAAGCGGGTGGGGCCGGTAAGAATCGACCCGTCCGGCGCATACGTCGTGATGATCTGATCGGGATAGAGATTGAACCCGTAAACATTCAGCGGCACGCGATCGTAAAAGACGCCCGTGCCCGCGCGAATAATGGTTCGCCCGCCAACAAACGGCGTGAACACTAAACCCATCCGCGGGCCTACACGGAAAACTCCTGTGACTTCCTGCTGCTCAAAGCGCGCGCCCAGGTTCAGAGCAAAGTGGGATCCCATCGTCCACTGGTCCTGGGCAAAGAAAGCCGACTCCCGATCGGATCGCTCAATGGGATGCCCCGCAGTGAAGTCGATCGATTCGAGCAGCGTTCCGATCGCATCCACGATGCGGACAGGGCTCTCCACAATCTGCGCGTGTTCTTCCGTTCCGCCCAGCAGCGTTCCGATCTTGAAGTTATGTACCCCGAGATAATTGTGCGTTAACGACCACGTTTCCCGCCATTCGATGCGCGAAGAAGTCCGTGTCTGCTGGCTGAAATAGTTTCCCGAGTTGCCTTGCGGCGCGAGCGTCATGTCGAGATCGCCCTGCGGCCACACCGAAGTTCGATAGCTCGCGGCGGAGAACGCGCTGTCGAGCAGCGTTCCCCAGAAAGCCCAGTGCTCCGTCATGTCCAGCGCATAGGTGGAATTCTTAGTATCGGGGCTCACCGGCTGCGGGTTGAAGAAGTCGAGATTCGCATAGCGCGTATGATCGTCAGCGACGTGCGCCGTGGTCGTCAGAACATTTGTCTTGTTGACCGTCCAGTCGATTGCCGTAAGTGAATTGATGGCTTCACGGCGAAATTCGTTATTGGGAAACGGCAGCGTAATGACAGGGTTCTCCCGCATTTCGTACTGCGCGGATTCGAGAATATACAGGCGGTCCTTTATAACCGGGCCACCGAAACTGACGCGCGGCGTGGAAGAGCGCAGCCCCACCATATGCCAACTCCTCCAGCGAAACTCCGGCAGAGGATCGTTCAAGTCGAACGTCCATTTGTCGCCGCCTTTGCGAGTCTCAACCGCCACGACGTCCGCCGTGAACCCGCCGAATTCCGCCAGAAACGGGCTGGAAAGAACGCTCATCGTACTCACGCTGTCGATGGGAACCGTGGCGCCGAACTGCCCCGTCGCCGGATCCGTCGCATTGCCGGAGTTCACCAGCAGCGCACTGCGATGTTCGCCGCTGCCCGTGAGACGCAATTGGCCGTTCGGCAGACGAACCACACCGGGCGAAAGGGGCAATGCATCGGTGACAGTTCGAGGACGGTCGGGCAGATTGCGTACCTGCTCGCGCTCCAGGGTCACGGTGGTGTTGGCCTGCTCAAGCGGCGTGTCGATCACACCTTGTACGGTGATGCTTTCGGTGTGAACCGCGCTGAGAATCGCCTCGATAACGTTGTCGCCGGAAGGGATCACATCAATGTTCGTGCCAAGGTCATCGAAGCCCTGCGCAGTGATAGTGAGCTTGTAGTGGCCGGGCTCAACGCCGGTAATACGCGCCTGACCGGTCTCGCCGGTCTCTCCCGTCTTAGCGGGTGAATCCGGAAGCTGCAGGCTGACGTGAGCACCGGGGATAGGGGCGCCCGCAGCCGTATGCGTATTGACGACGACAGGTCCCGTTTGTGCGCACAAAGGGAGAGTAAGGGCGAGATAAAGAAAACAGCTGAGCTGTCGCGCCCGGTTACACATTAACTCCTAATGTACGCGCACTCATCAGGGTTCGGTGCATACCGGAGTGCTAACCTTCGATCTTTCCGGCAATTTATTCCGACGAACTCTCACTGATCAACCACTGATGAACCTTGAACTGACAATCGAAAAGCTGGTCTATGGCGGCGAAGGGCTCAGCCGGATGGATGGCGAGATCATTCTTACGCCGCTGGTAATACCGGGCGAGATCATAGACGCCGCTACAGCGGGTGCGCGCCAGAAGGTTCGCCGCGCTCGCCTGGTCACGGTGAAACAGCCATCACCCGAGCGCGTTACACCGATCTGCCCCGTTTTTGGGCGCTGCGGCGGCTGCCATTATCAGCATATTTCCTATGCGGCTCAACTGGATTATCGTCGCGAAATCCTGGCCGAAACGCTGCGCCGCGTCGGCCAGATCACCTTCGAAGCCAGTCGCATCACGGCAGTTCCGAGCGAACCTTTCAGCTATCGGAACCGCGCCCAGTTTCACTTCGAAGACCGCCGTATCGGCTATCGCGCGCTTCATTCGAAGTCATTAGTCGCGATCGATGAATGCCCCATCAGTTCGCCGAAGATCAACGAGATCATCCGGACTTTGAACCGCATGGTGCGCGATCCGCGCTGGCCTAACTTCCTTGAGTCGCTCGAAGTCTTTACAGATGAGACCACCGTGCAGTGGAACGTGCTCGAGACGGAGCGTCCGGTGGCCGTTCGTTTCTTCGAGTGGCTCGCGGCCGAGATTCCCGGCACCGTGACCGGTCCGTTGAACTACTCCGTGGGCAGTGACCGATTTCGCGTGAGCGGTAACTCGTTCTTCCAGATCAACCGCGGCCTGCTGCCTCAATTACAGAGCCTGGTGCTCGGCGACGCACGCGGCGCGGAAGCGTGGGATCTCTACGCCGGGGTAGGTCTGTTTTCTCTCGACCTGGCACGGCGGTTTGAGGCGGTGACCGCTGTTGAATCGGGACGCAGCGCCGTCGATGATTTGTCGGAGAATGCCCATCGAGCGCGGCTGAAAATTAAATCCGTCTCGCAACCTGTGGAAGATTTTCTGGCATCCGCTACCGGCAGCCCGGACCTCATACTGGCTGACCCGCCGCGCGCCGGATTGGGTTCCCGCGCCGTCGCCAGTCTGCTCGCCGTTAAACCGTCCACAATCATCCTGGTAGCCTGCGACCCGGCCACTCTGGCGCGCGACCTGAAGGGTCTGCTGGCCGGCTACGACATCGATAAAATCACGCTGGTCGACTTATTCCCCCAGACGTTCCACATCGAGACTGTGGTGCGCCTGGTCCGCCGGACATAGTGACCAGGATTGGTTATCGGGTTTGACCCCGGTAGCAAGGGCCATCCATAATTACAGTGGGCAACCGCGAGTAAGCCTGTTTCGTCTGAGGTTTTTATGAACTACCGGCTTGGTTCTATTGTTTTGCTGTTGATCCCGGCCAGTCTGGGATTTGGGCAGATTATTGGCTTACCCGGTCAATATCCTCCTGGCGGGATACCTGGGCAGTATCCACCTGGACAATATCCACCTGGACAATACCCGCCCGGACAGCAGCCTTATCCCGGTTCCGGCGGCATCGGTGGTATCCGGCTTCCGGGCATCGGCGGCAGGCGGTCCAACGCCAACAAGCTTCCGACACAATCTTTCACCGGAACGCTGCACGACATGTCATCGACGGATCTCACCATCGAGACCAGCGACAAGCGCACCATCACGATGGGCCTCGCGAAGTCGACCAAATACCTGAAACAAAACTTGGCGTCGTCGAGTTCTACTTCGTCGGCAAGACCTTCTGATTTCGATCCGGGCGATCAGGTTTCGATCGACGCCTCGCAGGACGATCAGAGCATGTATCACGCGGTTAACGTTACGCTGATCAACAAAGGAAGTCCCGACGATCGTGCGGCTGCATCCGGGCCGGCTGATGCTTCCCCGATCACGAGCACCAGTTCCGGCGACGATGGCGATCGGCCGAAACTGCGGCGTGCCAACTCGGATACTGCTGACCAAAGTTCGCCGCCTCAAACCGCGCAGAGGACTGCCGCTCCGAATGCTTCCGCGCCCAACACCTCCCGCGTTTCCGACGATTCGTCAAATACCGAAGTAGCTGCTGCGCCGCCGATCGATAATTCCCCGCCGCCTCCGCCGGCGCCGCGCGACGCCGATGATCCCGGTCCGCCGCAGTTGAGACGCGGAGCCCGTCCGCGCGCGGCTTCGGCATCCACGTCTTCATCCGCTTCATCGCAGGATTCGGCGCCTGTTGTTGTCGCGCAGAACCGTCCCAGCATTCAGGCTCAGGAAGTGAATGGCGTAACGCAGCGTCCCGATGCGCCGCGCGTCGCTGAACCCGGCGCGAATCAGGCGCCCATCTCGGCCGGTGGCATGATGATTCGGCCCAGCGGCGATCCCATCATCGATAAGGCCCGCGAGGAAGCCTTCTCCTTCAGCGAAACTTTGCCGAATTACGTCGTAAAGCAGTTCACCACTCGCTTCGAAACAAGCACCGCGAAGGGTCGGCAAACCTCCTGGCAGGCTCTCGATAACGTGTCGGCTGATGTCGTTTATGAGAACGGCAAAGAAAGCTATAAGAACGTTCTGGTAAACGGCAAGACGCCTAAACAGGCGGTGGAGAAGACCGGTTCCTGGTCGACCGGCGAATTTGCCAGTGTCATGCAGGACGTGCTCCAGCCGGCCACCGATGCGGACTTTCATAACAAGAGATCCACTACGCTGGTGAACCGGGCGGCGTGGCACTACGATTTCACCGTGGAACAACCCAATTCGCACTGGCACATCTATGCCGCCAGTGAGTCGTACCAGCCCGAATACACCGGTTCCATCTGGATCGATAAAGAAAACTCCCGCGTGTTGCGTCTGGAACTCTCGGCGCGCAATATGCCGAAGGGATTCCCGCTCGATACTGTTGAATCGGCCGTAGACTATGACTACGTGCTGATCGCGGATGGCAAATACCTGCTGCCGGTCCATTCAGAATCGCTCAGTTGTGAACGCGGCACTGCCATTTGCAGCCGCAACGTAATCGACTTCAGAAACTATCGGAAGTTCGGAGCGGAAACCGAGATCACTTTTGGCGCGCCCGACAAAGATAAATAAAAAGATCGTCTTCTTCTTTGCATTTTTTGCGGCTACGCTTCAGGCGCAGCACCTCGGCGTTTATCACTGGGCCGGCGCGGTCGCTTCTCTGAGCCATGCGGAAGCGGATCTTAGCCGTTTTCCGGTCGATACGATTCGTATCTTTCTGGGCGGTAAGTACGACTATGAGCATCCGGAAAACTCTCCGGACCGGTTCGCCGGCGTGCCCACGCCACTCACCCTCAGCGCTATTGTCGCCCTGCCCCGCTATCGTGCTCTGTTCGATGACAGGAAAATCCAGACGGTGTGGTTGACCACTTACCCCGTCTTCAATTACGGCAAGGGTCCCGTCGAAATCGATTTGACGCGAAACGTGCCGGAAGCCGAATGGCGGCAGGAAAGCGCTCAGATGGCTGAACTCGTCGAGTGGCTTTATCGCGAATATGGTTCGCAGGCCAAGGTCGTGCTGATCAGCAACAACGAAACCGACGAAAAATTGCGCCAGGTGGGTGATGCTCCCCGCATCGCCAAAGATCTGGCGGTTCGCATGACCGCCGTGGCACAGGCGCGCGCGAAATTTCCGGATGCGAAATTAAAAGTCTTCTTCGGCGCCGAGATAAAACTTTGGCATCTCGCTCTTCCCGACGGCCGTCGTGCGCTTGAAGCGATTCTACCCCTGATCCATTACGACTTCGTCTCGTTTTCAGCGTGGGAGATGGTCTCGAATCCTGCTTTACTTTCGCGCGCACTCGAAGATATCAACCTGCGAACCAGCGCCAATCTCACAGCGGAAGGGCGCCGCTCTTTCGCGAATCATCATGTACTCATCGGTGAATTCGGACACGCCCGCGAGTGGACTTTGCCTATCGAGGCCACCCTGAAGCCGTTCCTCGACGCCCTCGCCTCGCAGAAAACGCCTTACGCCGTCTACTGGCAGATGTATGACAATGCTGCGGGCGAAACACGACGCTTCGGCCTGCTGGATGAAAATGATCATTTGACACTTGAAGGCGCTGCGATCGGGAAAATGTACCCGCCTGTCAGATTGCGGTCCGCACAGGGGAAACCATGAGTCCACCGGTTGAACCATGGCTGCGAGGTTTGTTGCCCGGCCTCGATCCGGTCATCGCGCATCTCGTGCGTGCCGGTGAGCAGGTGCGCGAAGATATGGAGCGCGCCATCTCGTCGCTCAATACGTCGAAGCTCTGGTTTCCGCCTGCTGGAATAACGCCTGCGGGCTTTCACGCCAAACACCTGGCCGGAAGTACCGATCGCTTGTGCAGCTACCTCGCAGGCGAACAACTCAGCGCTGAGCGGTTGGCTCGCCTCTCAGCCGAATCAGTCACAGGCGATACCGCGGAAGAACTGCTGAAGGCCATCGCTGTCGCACTCGCCCGTTATGAAAGCCTTCTGCGGGGACTTCGCCGGCAGGAATTCGACACACTCCGCGAAGTCGGCCGCCGTCGGTTGAAAGTGACTGCAATCGGTCTCGCCATTCATATCGCCGAACACGCCCAGCGGCACACCGGCCAGGCTATTACGGCCGCTCAGGCGGCCATCCGCTGAATGTTAAAATTGTCTTCCACTCCCTTCAGGAAAAGAACCACAGGAAAAGATCATGAAAAATTCCATGGCGCGTCCGCTCGCCGAAGTCGATCCCGCTATTCACGAACTGATTCTGAAAGAAACGCGTCGCCAGGACAGCCAGATCGAGTTGATCGCCAGCGAAAATTTCACTTCTGAAGCCATCCTCGAAGCCACCGGCAGTATTTTCACCAATAAGTACGCCGAAGGCTATCCGGGCAAGCGCTATTACGGGGGCTGCGAATTCGCCGATGAAGTGGAAAACCTCGCGCGGGAGCGGGCCAAACAGCTCTTCCATGCCGAGTATGTCAATGTACAGCCGCACTCCGGTTCGCAGGCGAATCAAGCTGCCTACGCCGCGGTTATTCAGCCGGGCGACACCATTATGGGCCTTGATCTGGCTCACGGCGGACACCTCACGCACGGCCACAAACTAAACTTTTCAGGCAAGACCTACAATGTCGTCGCCTATCAGGTCCGCAAAGATGACGAGCGCATCGATTTCGATCGCATGGCCCAACTGGCGGACGAGCATAAACCGAAAATGATCATCGCCGGCGGCAGCGCGTACGCTCGCCAGTGGGATTTCAAGCGGTTCCGCGAGATCGCCGATTCCGTCGGCGCTCTGCTACTTGTCGACATGGCCCATTTCTCGGGGCTGGTCGCCGCGGGCTTGCATCCCAACCCCTGCGAATACGCCGATATCGTTACCTCCACCACTCACAAGACGCTGCGGGGACCGCGCTCCGGCATCATCCTCGCCCGCGAGAAGTATGGTCCGGCGATTGACCGCAACGTCTTCCCCGGCACTCAGGGTGGACCGCTCGTGCATGTCATCGCCGCGAAAGCCGTCTGCTTCCTCGAAGCTCTCACGCCTGAATTTACGGAATATCAGCGGCGCGTCATCGCCAACGCCCAGGCCCTCGCGGCGGGATTGACTGCGGAAGGCTTCCGAATCGTTTCCGGTGGCACCGATACGCACCTGTTGCTGGTCGATGTTTTCTCAAAAGGAGTGCGCGGCAAAGAAGCCGAACTGGCTCTCGACCGCGCCCGCATCACCGTGAACAAGAATGCGATTCCGTTCGATCTGAACCCGCCCATGAATCCGAGCGGCATTCGTCTGGGCTCGCCCGCCGCCACGACGCGCGGCTTTGGCGAAGCGGAAATGCGCGAAGTCGCCTCCGCCATCGCCGAAGTGCTGCGCGACCCCGCTTCCGAAGAAACTATCAGCCATGTTCGCCGACGCGTGGAAGCCCTTACGTCCCGGTTCCCGCTTTACGACTGGAAAACGCAGACAGCTTCCGTCTAAGTTGCCCGTGTGAAGATTGCGATCGATGTCCGCCGCATCCACGACTTCGGCGTTGGCACGTATATTCGCAATCTGCTCCAGGCCCTGGCTCAGACGTCGTCAGGTCACACCTACGATCTGATTTGCGCCCCGGAAGATAAAGCGCTGTTCGAAGGGCTGTCACCCTGCTTTACCGCAATCCCTTATTCGCGGCGTGACGCCTCGCGCCTCGATCATATTCATCTGCCCAGCCTGATCCGCAGCTTGAAACCAGACGTCACGCATATCCCGTTTCATCGTGTGCCGCTCTTTCTTCCGCGCCCGTATGCGGTCACCGTCCACGATCTCAGCAGCCTTTTTTATGATGACGCCAAAGGTTTGCTGCATACCGCGCGTGAGTTCCGCCTGCGCCGCGGCCTCGAACGCGCCGCCGGTATCATCGCCGTGTCCGGATCCACCCAACGCGACGTGGCGAATCTCGTTCCCGATTCCGCCGGCCGCATTCGTCTGATCTACAATGCGCCCGATCCGCAGTTTATGCAGCGGCGCCTGGGCAGTCCAGGCCAGCCGAACAGCGGCGCCGAAGCCGCTGCCCGCGAAAGACACCGCATTCTTGAGCGCTATCAGATTCGCGACCCCTTTCTGCTCTACGCCGGCTCCATTCGCCCTCAGAAAAACATTCCGCGCCTCATCGAAGCCTTCGCCGTCGTGCGGGCCAGTCTGGAAAATCACCGTGGATTTCGTGACCTCAGGCTCATCATCATCGGCGACCAGATTTCCGCGCATCCCGACGTCCGCCGCGCCGTCATACACAGCCGTGTCGAGCATTGCGTTCGTTTTCTCGGCTTCATCCCCTTCGATACCCTGCGCGTATTTCACGAGCTCGCCACGGCATTCGTGTTCCCCTCTCTTTATGAAGGCTTCGGCCTGCCTCCGCTCGAAGCCATGGCCTCGGGAACGCCCGTAATTGCCTCCTCCGTGAGTTCCCTTCCCGAAGTAGTAGGCGGTGCCGCCATGCTCGTCAATCCGGAGAATGTTTTCGATATTGCTCGGGGAATTACTGAAGTTCTGCTGAATGACGAACTGCGTCAGGAATTGATTTTCAAAGGGCGGCGCCAGGCTGCTCGCTTCAGTTGGACTCGAACCGCCGAAGAAGTATTGCGTCTCTACGAAGAATTGGCCAACGGTTCATCCAAATAGGGTTCCGATTATTCCTCGGTTGGGGCAGAGAATCCCAGTTCGCGCCCAATCCAAACCGCGCGGGCCCTCACGAAATCACTGACATTCTCCACTTTCGTATCGAGAAGATGCCAGCCATCCCGGTGCTCTTCGTCGATCTCGCGGAGAACGAAAAGTCCGCCCTTATGTACCCGCAGATAGCGCAACCGAAGCCCGCCGCCATCGGCGATCACCCAATAGCTTCCAGCAGTCGGCGCGTTGCGAGATAGGCGATTTTGATCCAGCAATACCAGGTCGTTCGCTTTAAATACTCGGGGGAGCGCTAAATCCGGAGCCAGCCGAACCAATAAAGGCTCAATTAAATTCTTCACAAGGGTCGTAGGCAGCGGCATATATCCCCGATGAACCCCGAAATCCGCCGCAGGTCCGGGTCCCACGACCATCCGAACCACCGGAATACTACGGGTCTCTGAGCCCTCCTCTTCCTTCGGCGCCCATAACAAATCAGGAATGGTAAGCCCCAGCCCCCGCAAAAGCATGTCCGCCGATCGCGGCGTTAGAGAGCGTATCTCTTTAAGAACATTATGGATATGTGGTTGCGATAAGCCACACAGCTTTGCCAGACCTCGCTCCGTGACCAATCCGGCGCGGACCCTCTGCTTTGCCATGTGGACTAACCGACCGTGCAGTTCGAGGAAATACATCCAGATTGTGCCAAGGCCTATTTCTGCCGGAAATAGGAGTGTACAATACAGCACCATCCGGCATGATATTTCCAGAATTTATCCCCCTTTAAACCGTTTAATTGCTTTATTTAAGCAGCCTATTCACGAAATAATAGTTAATAACTTTGCCAATAACTAGAATTTCTGAGAACTTTAATTAACCGGTATCCGCAGTGGTTTAATCACTGCGGAGACCACAAGGAGCATTCATGGAAATCGACTGGACCCGCTCGGAAACCATCGCGCTTGCGAAGGAATCCTGCACGCACTGCCACGGTATTGGATTGCGTCAATTTGGTCGGGATAGCGAAAGCATCCCCTGCAACTGCGTACTGCGGAACATTTTTCGAGCCTGTTACTCCCGTTTCCGATATTGCGTCGGCAAAGAACCGCATATGAGTCATGCGCGCCTCGAGATGGTGGCCGGTCATGACGGCCGCCATAGCTGGGGCCGCAAAGATGAGGAATACATCGCCGATTTCTCGCTCGTTAGCAAGAGAATTCTGGACGCCGAAGAATACCGAATATTTCGATTTCATTTTTTACTGGGAGCGGATTGGCGACTCTGTTGCCGGCAATTAAAACTCGAGCGCGGAGTTTCTTCCATATGCTTTACCGGATTCAGCAAAAGCTGGGCCGTGCTTTCCGCGAAATCCAGCCTTACGCGCTCTTCCCGCTGGATGAGTATTTCGGCGGATCGATTGAGAAACTGCTGCCAGGTTCGCGGAGAGTCATCGAGATGCCGCGGCGATCTCACGCATTAAGGCCACCTCTGAAAAAGGTCGCCTGATCGTCGTCTGAGCAACGCCTGATCAAGGGCGCGGCAGAATACACGGGGCGGCGGAAACTATTCCAGCCGCCCTTTTTCTTTGCATATGCTGATATAGTTGGCGGACCCGGGCGGAGATTCATCTTAACCCGCGCGTTTTCCGGGCGGCATTTCCTCGGAGTTTCCTTCCCCTCATCGGTGGCGGCCGTCACTGTTGCCATGCTTCCCCAATCCGCGCGAGCCGCCCAATGGATCGCAAAACAAGTTCACGCCAGCCCCCGGACAGTCATCTGCAGCACTACCTCGAAGCTCTATGGAACGCCGCGCGCGAAGAAACCGGCGGCCGTTTCGACGTCACCGTTTATCCGAGCAGTATGGGTATTGCGGATGCCGGCACTGTTCTTCTGCGCAAAGTCATATCGGGCGAAATTGAATTTCACGTCCTGATGGGCAACGTCTTCGGCCTCGGCGCCAGCTTTTACCGGCGCTGGAAAACCGAATTCGGGCCTGTGGCGTGAAACCTGCTCGAAGCGGAAATCGGAAAACCAGCCTGACATTATCCGGAGCTTCTACTTCGCTCCGCCCTGCGTGTAGCGCTGAATTACCGGGGCCAGGTTTTTCGCCAGCGCCAGATTATCTTCGTCCGGCATAGCGGAAACAACATAGCCAACGTATTCCCCCGCAATAAATCCGTCGACTGCGTAGCCCTTCGCATCCCCCTGGTGCAGCCTCACGCCGGAGGTGGAGTCCACCCGCGATCCCAATGCACGTGGGAATGAATCGCCTTTTCCCTTGCGCATCACGATCACGGAAACCGAAGTATCGGCATGGTGCAGGATCACTTCCCATACCGTTCGCCCCATGGCCGTGCACTGAAATGCCGTGGATAGTTGAGCGCCAATCGCATTATTTACGATCGGCTGCAACATCGGCGCCAGTGCGCCCATCGCTCGCTGCATGTCTTCGATGGACGCGGGGTGTTGCGTGGCGCCGACTCCCGCAATCGCACACGCCTGATGCATTCCGGCCCCCAAATCGAGCGTGCTGGCGATCTGCCGTCGCGCATAGAGCTGCAAAAATACCAGCATCACGATCAGAATCCCCACGCTCGTAACCAGCTTGGTCACCGGCAGCGGTGGGGGCGGACCCGGAACTCTACGGGGATTAAGTGGTGCCGTGCGTGCCATACCTCTTTTTTACTCGACGGCTTTGTTCGACAGCGAGCCTCGCCCGGGCATCCCGGTAATTCACGCTAAGATTGAAACGGGTCCCATTGAAGATACTCGAGGAAAAGCACAGGCTGGCGACTCGGTGGTTCCACTGGCTGAATTTTCCGCTGCTGACCGCCATGATCTTCAGCGGCCTGCTCATCTATTGGGCCTATGACCCTTACCGTATCGGGTTCGGCAGCGTCACTCTTTTTCATTTCTTTCCCGACTGGTTTTACAACTTCACCGGCATCGGCCAACAGTTAGCCCTCGGCATGGCGCTCCACTTCGTGCTGGCCTGGCTGTTCGCCATTAACGGGATCGCATATGTACTTTACACGGCATTTTCCGGTGAGTGGCGCGAATTGCTGCCGGATCGAAAATCCCCCGCGCAAGCGCTGCAGGTAGCGCTTCACGACGCCGGCTTCAAAGTGCCGCTCCCCCCGCAGGGTCGTTACAACGCTGCCCAGCGCATGACCTATTCCGCAATCGTGGTCATGGGAGCACTGAGCCTCGTAACCGGCCTCGCCATCTATAAACCGGCTCAGTTGTCGTGGCTGACGGCACTACTGGGCGGCTATGAGTGGGCTCGCTGGGAGCATTTCTGGCTGATGATCGCCTATGTGGCGTTCTTTGCGATCCATATCGCGCAGGTAGTTCGCGCCGGCTGGGCGAACTTCCGAGCCATGGTCTCCGGTTACGATCTCGTCGACCTGCCTACACCGACGGAGCCCGAGGCAACTCATGGCGACTGATACGCGGCCCACCCGAACACCCGAACAGGAAATCCGCCGCCGGACTCGCAGAGCCTTCCTGACCATGGGCGCAGGCGCCGTCGGCATGGCTGCCGTGTGGCGTTGGCTCAACTCACTTTCCCCGGACGGTGATATTTCCGCACCGCTCCGCAAAGTGCTCGGCTTCAATGAGCGCGTCGTCCGCACTACTTTGTTCGGCGACAACCACCTCGTCAAAACCTACCCCGCTTCAGCCATCCGCCACCTCAAAGTGAACGGCGAGTTCGGCCTCGAACAACCTCTCGATGCAGCAGGATGGAATCTCGAAGTAGCGCCGGTAAGTGGAACCTCGCTCAAGCTCGCTTTAGCCGACGTTCAGGCTCTGCCTCGCTTCGAAGAGATCATCGACTTTAAGTGCGTCGAAGGCTGGAGCGTGGTCACTCAGTTTGCCGGAGCCAGACTCGCCGACTTCACCGCGAAGTTCGCTCCCGGCTCGCAAAAAGCCGCCTTCGTGGGCATGAACACTCCGCTGAAAGATTACTATGTCGGCCTCGATATGCCCAGCGCGCTGCACCCGCAAACGCTGCTGGCTTATGAGATGAACGGCAAACCGCTCGAAGATAAGCACGGCGCTCCGCTGCGCCTGGTCATTCCCGTGAAGTATGGGATTAAGAGCATCAAACGGATCGCCCGCATCGAATACACCGATCAGCGTCCCCGCGATTACTGGGCCGAGCAGGGCTACGACTATTATTCCGGCCTCTAAGCCGAATTAATCAGTCTGCCTGAATGAATCCGTCCCGGAGGCTTTGCCCGTTTTCCGCTTCGACGCCATCTTCTTTTCGACCGCGGCCATCAGGCGTGAATGAATATCTTCAGGAATACTGCAATTCTTCATGCCCTTGAAGACCTGAATCGTCTTCCGCGTCGTATCGCAGACCACCCAGCAGTTAGGACATTGCGCCAGATGACTTTCCAGCTTCGCCCGCAAATCCTCGCGCGTCTTTTCGTCGAGGTAATCGGTCAGTTCGGAGAGGAACTCTTTACATGTAAGCAAAGGCGTCATCTCCCTTGCGTTTGAAGAAACGCGTAAGGCGGTCGCGCAACTGCAGCCTCGCACGTAGTAAACGGCTTTTCACCGCCGGAATACTGAGGTCGAGCACTTCTGCCGTCTCTTCCGTGGAAAGGCCGTCTACGTCTCGCAGTGTGAATACCGTGCGATAGATGGGTGCCAACTCGTCCACTGCCTCCGTGAGAATTGTATTCAATTCCTCGCGCGAGTAGCGTTCTTCGGGATCGGGATCCCAGGTTGCGATTTCGCGAACTACCGTATCTTCACCCGTGTCGATCTGCTCATCGAGTGAAACGGTGCGGTCATTCCGGCGCTTACGCAGCTTCATCAGCGCCTGATTTACCGCGATACGTACGATCCACGTATAAAATTTTGAATTACCAAGGAACTGGTCCAGGTGCTCGTAGGCCTTGAAAAACGATTCCTGCAGCACATCTTCGGCGTCTTCCCGGTTTTGCGTGATATTCATCGCCAACCGGAATATGCGGCCTTCGTACCGTTTCACCAGAACGGAAAACGCTGTGGAATCACCTTCCCGGGCTCGAGCTACCAGTTCCAGTTCGCCGTCATCTATGACGGGAACTTCAACGGGAGCACTGTCCGTAGCCATTTTGAGGGAATCTCCATTGTCCCACAGCAGTGCGGGATTTAATTGCGATCCGCCGAACTGCGATGCGCCTGCTGTGGCCGTGAGAACCATACGCAGGTTTGGATGCACAACCTGACCCGGGGATTCGTACTATTTGCCGGACCGCGCGTCCCAGCCCTTGAGAACACGGAGGATATACTCACGCGTTTCCCTGTAGGGAGGTACTCCGTGCCACCGCTCGACAGCCCCCGGACCGGCGTTATACGCCGCCAGCGCCAGCAGAACCTGGTCGGGTCTGTTCTCGTACAAAGCCAGTAACTGACGGAGATAGGCCGCCCCACCCTCCGAATTCTGCTGCGGGTTTTTGGGGTCAACGCCCAAACCCCGCGCCGTGTCCGGCATCAGCTGCATCAACCCGATAGCGCCCCTGGGAGACAGCGCATCCGCATGAAAACCGGATTCCGCGCGCATCACACTCTGTACGAACGATTCGGGCAAATCGAACTTCCGCGCCGCGTTTACCGCCAGGTCTTTTGGCTCACTGGCCGCGGAAACTGGTTTCAATTCCGGAGTGGCGGGAACTGCCTGGGGTTCTACCTGTGCCGGTTCTGCCTCGAAGCCACTCACCGAAGCAGCCGGCATCTCCGTAATCCCGCCGCCCGAATAGATCCGCACCGTTTCGCCTGCGATTTCGTGCCTGTCTGCGTGCAGCCGAAAGCCATTCTGCAGCACTACAAATTCGCCTGCCCACGCCGACGCACCGGTCAGGATTAACCCTGCCAGAGTCAGCCCGATAATATAAAACGTATTCATGCCCGATAGTTCAGTGACGCATCTCGAGTGCAGTCTGTGCACAACCAAATACGAGGCCGCCAAAATCTGGAACCTCTGCACATGCGGAGGGCCGCTTCTGGTCCGTTACGACCTGAAAAGCCTTGCGTCCACCTGGTCCCGTGACAGCTTTGGTCTCGAACCCGAATCCATGTGGCGTTATGCGCCCGTCCTGCCGGTTCGTCACGAAGACTTTATTATCTCACTGGGCGAAGGACTCACCCCCCTTCTCAAAGCCCACCGCACCGGCGCCCGTATCGGCTCAACCGACTTGCTGATTAAAGACGAAGGCCTCAACCCAACCGGCTCTTTCAAAGCTCGTGGCCTCTCCTGCGCCATCTCCATGTGTGTCGAGCTCGGAATCCGCCGGGTCGCCATCCCGTCCGCAGGCAACGCCGCCAGCGCCCTCGCCGCCTATGCCGCCGCCGCGGGAATGGAAGCCCATATCTTCATGCCGTCCGACGTTCCGCAAGCCAACTTCATCGAATGCAAGGCCTATGGCGCCGACGTCACGCTGGTGGATGGCCTGATCAGCGATTGTGCCCGCATCGTTTCCGAGCGCGGCCCCAAAGAAGGCTGGTTCGATATCTCCACCCTCAAAGAGCCTTACCGTATCGAGGGCAAGAAAACCATGGGCTACGAACTGGCCGAACAGATGGGCTGGGAGCTTCCCGAAGCTATCTTTTATCCGACCGGCGGCGGGGTGGGACTGATCGGAATGTGGAAGGCCTTCGCGGAAATGGAAACCTTGGGTTGGATCGGCCCGGAACGCCCGAAAATGATTGCAGTCCAGGCGGAAGGCTGTCAGCCCGTAGTCCGCGCCTTCAACGAAGGCGAACCCCGCAGCCGCTTCTGGGAAGGCGCCGCCACCGTAGCCAGCGGATTGCGCGTACCCAAACCCCTGGGCGATTTCCTCGTGCTCGACGCCGTCCGCCAGAGCGGAGGCACCGCTATCGCCGTGTCTGACGAGTCGCTTATCGACGCCGGTATCCGTCTCGCCACCGAAGAAGGCTTATTCGTAGCTCCCGAGGGTGCGGCCTGCATCGCAGCCGCCGAAAAACTGCTGCAGAACGGATTCCTGAAGCCGGATGACCAGATCGTTATCTACAATACCGGCTCCGGTCTCAAATATCTCGAAGCCTATTCCACCCGCTATCCCCGTTTGTCCGCCGGCGAAACCGGTAAACTCGGCGGCCTGATTACGCCCAGATAGATCGCCGGTAATTCCCGTTCACAGGACATCGAAATAAATTTTCGATGCTTCAATGGCATGAGGAAAACTTCGATTTTCGAGTCTTCGTGGCGATCCGCGGTCGAAACGGCACAGATCGCGCGTCGCCATTAGGCATCGGCGGCACGGATTTCCTCGTGCGAGTCGTATCATGAGTTGTCAGACAAGCTGGTCCGAATTGGGAGCGGCGGAATCTTCGCCGTCAGACTCTTCATCTGAAAAAGTGAAAAGGAAAGGTTGGGTAACTCTTTGCTGGTCCCCATGGTAGTGGAGCAAACCTCGCGTGGCGAGCGCTCCTATGACATTTATTCGCGTCTGTTGAAGGAGAACATTATCTTCCTTGGGACGCCCATTGACGATACCGTGGCGAACCTGATCATCGCGCAGCTGCTTTTTCTCGAAGCCGAGGATCCGGAGCGCGATATTTCCATCTACATCAATTCGCCCGGTGGTTCCATCACGGCAGGCCTGGCGATTCTCGACACGATGGCGTTCGTTCGCCCCGATATCGTCACCATCTGCGTAGGTCAGGCGGCTTCAATGGGAGCAGTGCTCCTCGCAGCCGGTACCAAAGGCAAGCGCTTCAGCCTGCCCAATTCGCGCATCATGATCCACCAGCCCTCCATGCAGGGTCTGGCCGGTCAGGCGGCGGACATCGACATCTACGCCAAGGAAATCCTGCGTATGCGCGAGATCCTCAATAAGATCCTCGCCGATGCCAGTAATCAGTCGGTGGAACGCGTAGCCCGCGATGTCGATCGCGACTACATCATGAGCCCGGAACAGGCCACGGAATACGGCCTGATCGATCGCGTGATCTCCAGCCGTGAGCTGTCTCCCGCGCCGATCTCAAAACCCGCGTAATTTCGTTTGTGTTCAGGTGGGGCAGGCAGTTTTGCCTGCCCTTTTTCATTTGCAAGCGTTACCGCCCTTTGCAATCGGGCAGAGTTTCAACTAGCGTAAAGACATGGCCGCATCCAAAACCATCGACCCCTTCGTTTCAAGCGAACCATCGGTCGAAATCGATGCAGCAACCACTCGCGTCCTTCAGGAACGTATCGAGAGCGCCAATCAGGGCAGTGTAGTTTCGACCGAAGAAGCTCGCCAACGAATGACAGAATGGCTTTCCGAGTCTTCTATCACGAAGACGCATTAACCGATCTGGAAATTATTCTCGATTGGTCACGCAAGAACCACCCCAGAACCACTGCCCAGTACATTGAGGGCCTGTTCGGACATAATTGAAATGCTCAGCGAGTTCCCAAATCTCGGAGCACCTCTAAGTCGTTTTTCAGACGTTAGGCGGCTCTCACATTCACCGTTGTCCGTCTACTACCGAATCGTCATCGAACGAAATGAAATCGAGATTCTTCATTTCTGGCACAGCGCGCGCCGCCCACCTGATCTCTGAAATAAATGCGGTAGTTACTTACTCAGCTTCGCGGTTTCCAGCTTCGAGTCCGCGCTGCCCCAGGCAATCAGCGTCTCTCCGCCCGCCTGCAACAACCGCGGATAGCCAACGCCTTTGCGGGTTCCCTTAGCCACTTCTGTCACCGGACCCATAACTCCCGCCGCCGAGACCACTCGCGCCAGCACACGCGCTCCCTGCGGTCCGCGTTCCAGCCATGAAACTGTCGCCGAGCCGTCGCTGTTCACTACGCTCGAGACATATCCGTAAGCCGAACCCGTGCTCACCAGCGCCGGTTTCGTAAACGTCGCCCCGCTATCTTTCGAGGCCGCAAATTCGACCCTCGGCTTACCCGCCGCAGCCGTGTACCAGGCCACTGCCACCTGATCTCCATTCGCGCTGGCCGATGCCGCGTTCGTCGGACAGGCGTTCAGCTTCCATCCATCCGGGAACACCGTCTTCGCCGGCAACCACTTTCCACCTTCGAAGCGCATGATCGTGATGTCGCGAATATCCTGCGGCGTAGCCCCGCGGTAAGCGATGAGCAAACCTTTAGCCGTTCGCACCACCGAGGTCGGGCAGCAGGTGCAGACGTTGGGGTCGAGCTTCTCTTCGCTCTTCACCGTACCGCTGGCGTCAACCACGGTCCGCATCAGATATGCAGGAAAATCCTCGCCCTTCGGCGCTTCCAGCCAGACGATGGACGCTTCGTGATCGCCACTGGCAACAATCGAAGCCAAACCGTGCTGGATCTGCGTCGTGTCGTGATTCACCATCACGGGCTTCGTCCAGGTGGTTCCGTCATGCGAAGTGGAAGCGTAAATAAACTCCGCTTCGCTTTCCTCCGCACCCGGAGTCTCAATCCAATGAGCCACCAGCGTCCCATCGTTCAGCGCAATCACTTCCGGCAGTTCAGCCGGGTGACGAAAAAAATGCCGGTGGGCCGCAATCACATGCGCGGCTGACCATTGACCGTTGTGACGCGTCGCATATTCGAGGGCGTAAGATCCGTCTTTCGCGGTCTCCACCCAGCTCATCAGCGGATCGCCCGCCTTCGTAGCGGACCAACTGGCCTGCGAACTACCGGCTCCCGCGGGGTTCGGCATCGCTTCTACCTTCAGCGTCTGCGCCGACGCACTGACTACGAACAAGGCCGAGGCCAGCAGAGGTCCGGCAAGGCTGCGTAGCCCTTTGTTTAAGAAATCCATATTTTCAGAGTAGCGCGAGTTTGGCGGCATTTCAGAGCAACCCTTGAAGCGGAGCCGCTCCCTTACAATCGTTTTTGCCGCGTCAGATCCAGTTTGAACTCCTCGCGGAATGCCCCGAGACACGAGCTCGCGCCGGCATCCTGCACACCGCCCACGGCGATATCCCTACTCCGGTCTTCATGCCGGTGGGCACGCAGGCTACCGTGAAGGGCCTCTCTCAGCGCGACCTCGCCGAAGATCTCAAAGCCCCCATCATTCTCGGCAATACCTATCACCTGTTCCTGCGTCCCGGCCACGAGCTGATTCGCAAAATGGGCGGCCTCCACCAATTCATGTCGTGGCCGAATGCCCTCCTGACCGATTCCGGCGGTTTTCAGGTCTTCAGTCTTTCCGGTCTCCGCCGTATCACCGACGAAGGCGTGACCTTCCAATCCCACCTCGATGGCGACCGCCACAAGTTCACTCCCGCTTCCACGGTCGATGTGCAACTCGCCTTCGGCTCGGACATCATGATGGTCCTCGATGAGTGCCCGGAATACCCCGTGAGCCATGAATACGCCCGGCTCTCGATGCAGCGCACCGTCCGCTGGGCCGAGGAGGCTTTCGCTCACTACCGCCCTCTGATCGCCGATAGCCCCACGCGGCACGCCCTGTTTCCCATCGTGCAGGGTTCCACATTTGCCGATCTGCGCCGGGAATGCGCCGAGCAACTGATCGAACTCGACGCCGATGGTTACGCCGTCGGTGGACTTTCGGTCGGCGAACCGCGTCCCCTGAGCATGGATATGGTCGAGGCTTCCGAGCCGATTCTGCCTCGTGACCGGCCCCGCTACGCCATGGGCGTAGGCATGCCGTGGGAACTACCGGAATATGTGGCGCGCGGCATAGACATGATGGATTGCGTGCTTCCCACCCGTAATGCGCGTAACGGCTGGCTCTTCACGAGCGAGGGCAAAGTAGTGATAAAGCACGCCCGCTATCGCGATGACCCGCGCCCGCTCGACCCCGTTTGCTCCTGCTATACATGTAGAAACTATTCCCGGGCCTACCTGCGTCACCTGTTCCAGGCGAGCGAAATTCTGTTCTCGTCGCTGGCATCCCGGCATAATTTGCAGCGTTACCTTGACATCATGGGGGAGATCAGGCAGTCTATCCTATTGGGTCAATTCCCCCTCTATCTCCAGGCGGTGCGGGAGCTTCGTGCCCGCGAGGCGGCGGAATAGATCCCTGAACGGATCCACTGAAACTGATCCCTAAGGGATCGGGCGAGACCATTCGAGAACGTGCTCTTTTCTTTATTCCTGCAGCAAAACACTGCGAACCCGATCGCGCTCTTCACGCCGTATCTTCTGATAGGCGTCGTCTTCTATTTTCTTCTGTTCATGCCTATGCAGCGGCAGAAGAAGAAGCAGGCTCAAATGCTGAAGGAACTCAAGAATGGCGACCAGGTCGTGACCACCAGCGGTATTATGGGCACGATTACAGCTGTCGAAGATGATACGATAATCCTGCGCGTCAAGCCGGATAATCTTAAGCTGCAGTTCGCCAGGTCCGCTATAAGTTCGCTTGTCCAGGTGGAAGGTTCGAAATGACGCGGGACCAAAATGAATGGCCTCGCTGTAAAATGAAGCGCTCGAAGTAATCTCCTCAACAGAAAAAGGCAAAACACCTCATGCAACGGAACCTGATGATTAAAACGGTTGTGATTGTCGCGACCGTTCTGGTCTGCCTATTCGGCATCATTGGTTTTCCTCGCTCGCTGTCTCAGCTCGAAGCGAACATTACCCGAAATATTCATCTGGGTCTCGATTTGAAGGGAGGTAGCCACCTCCTGCTTCAGGTCGAAATACAGGATGCCGCCAAAACTACGGCGGATCAAGCTATTGAAGCCCTCCGGGAAGACACCAAAGGCCGCAACATCATCGTGGAAGGTTTCGACCGGAACGATCCCCAGACCCTCGCGGAGACGGATTCGATCCAAGTCAACATCCACGGCGTCGATCAGACTAAAACTCAGGCGTTCCGCAGCCTGATTGCCGACAAGTACCCCGACTGGATTCTCACTCCGGTCAACGCGTCCGACTACCGGATGAACATGAAGCCCACGTCGCTGGTGGATCTCAAACGGAACACTGTCACGCAGGAGCTCGAGACCATCGAGCGCCGCGTCAACGCCCTCGGCCTGACAGAGCCCACGGTTCAGGAGCACGGTGCGCCCGAGAAGGACGCGGAAATCCTGGTCGAACTGCCTGGCGTAGACGATCCGGCTCGCGTGAAAGACCTGATCGGCACCACCGCCCAACTCAAAATCGTCGAAGTGAAGAATGAAGGCCCCTTCAAATCGAAGGAAGAAGCCCTCGCCTCCAAAGGCGGAATTATGGCCTTTGGCACGGAAATCCTCGAATGGCCGGCAGGTTCAGGCAACGGGTCGGGAGCCTGGTACATCACCAGCCGCCAGCCCGTTATCACAGGGCAGGACATGCGCAGCGCTCGCGCCGCCACTGATCCCGATTCTCCCGGACGCTGGGAATGCGGCTTTACGCTGTCGCAGGATGGCGCTCGCCGCTTCGAGAAATTCACCGGCACCAACATTGGGAATCGCCTGGCCGTCGTTCTCGACAACCAGATCCGCAGCGTCGCCACAATTCAGAGCGCAATCAGCGATTCCGGGCGCATCAACGGCCTCGGCAGTGAACAGGAAGCCGAAGATCTCTCTCTGGTTCTCCGCACCGGCGCCCTTCCGGCCGGCATTCACTACGAACAGGAACGCACCATCGGACCTTCGCTCGGCGCTGACTCCATCCGCGAAGGTATCTATGCGGCTGTTGCCGGGCTGATCGCCGTCATTGTCGCTATGCTCATTTATTACAAGAAGGCCGGCATCAATGCGGTTCTGGCGCTCCTCCTGAATACGATTCTTCTTCTCGCCGCGCTGGCCTATTTCGGTGCCACACTCACGCTGCCGGGCATCGCCGGCGTCGTCCTGACAATCGGTATGGCGGTCGACTCCAACGTTCTGATCTTCGAACGAATTCGCGAAGAGCTTCGCGCAGGCAAGACGATTCCAGCCGCGGTAGATGCCGGTTTCGGCAAAGCCTGGTGGACGATTGTCGATACTCACGTAACCACCATCGTTTCCTGCCTCTTCCTGTTCCTGTTCGGTACGGGTCCCGTAAGAGGGTTCGCGGTAACGCTCGTAATCGGTCTTCTGGCCAATGTGTTCACGGCGGTTTTTGTTTCGAAGGTCATCTTCGACTGGGAACTGTCCGGCAGGCGTCAAATTACGGCGCTCAGCATATGAGGGCAGGGCTGGTGCGATTAGGACTGAGGGTACGGCTTACCTCCTCGTGTGGAGACAGTATATGAATGCGTGGAAAACGTGTGGTAGTCTACTCAGGAGCCTGAGCAGGAACCGCGGGAACAATTTTGTAGTGACCGGTGTCATATGTAATGGCACGGTTCGGCCCGTCAATGCGGGCGGGCAGTGATCGATGGAATTATTCAAACAAACAAATTTCGATTTTCTCCGGCATAAGTGGCCTTTCATTATTGCTTCGCTGATTCTCTCGGCGGGCGGAATCGTCAGCCTGGCTCTCCATGGGGGGCCTCGCTATGGCATCGAGTTCAAGGGCGGCATGTTGATGACCGCCAGGTTCCAGTCGACGCCGCCTATCGAAGAGATCAGATCCGCGCTCTCGAAGACGCTGGCGAATCCTCCCAGTGTTCAGACCTTCGAAAATGGTTCGAACGAAGTGGAAATCGGCACGGAAGGCGCTGACGACGTGACCTTGGCGAAGAATCGCCAGATCGTCCTCGACACGCTGGCGAAGACCTTTGGACATCCCGAGACGGGAAAACTGGACCTCAATAACGCCAGCGGCGGCCAATTGGCCGATCGGCTCCGCGATCCCCTGCAAAAGGCAGGCGTTCAGTTATCCGATCAGCAGGTAAACGATCTTTCGACGCAAATTGTGGCATGGCGCGATCAGCGCGGCGGTCTGCTCAACAGCATTGATCAGTTACGCGCGGTTCCCGGCGTCACCCAGCAAATCGTAAGTATTCTGAACCAGGAGTCTTATCTGGCTCCTTATACGGCGGCGCGCAACATCGAGATCGTCGGACCTAAAGTAGGCGCGGAACAACGCACACAGGCAATTCAGGCCACACTACTCGCTTTGGCGGGCATGTTGGTGTATATTTGGTTTCGGTTCGAATGGATTTACGGTGTCGGAGCGGTTATCGCCGTCTTCCACGACACCATCATCACGATCGGCCTGTTCTCGATCCTGAACAAAGAGATCACCCTGACCGTGATTGCCGCGCTCCTTACCCTTGTCGGTTATTCCATGAATGATACGATCGTCATCTTCGATCGTATTCGTGAGAACCTTCACCTGAATCGCCGTGAGCGGCTCGTGGATGTGATCAACAGGAGCGTTAACCAGACGCTGAGCCGGACTGTGATGACTTCCGGTCTGACATTCCTTACAGTAGTGGCATTGTTTTTGTTCGGCGGACCGGTACTACATGGTTTTTCTTTAGCACTGGTTCTAGGTATTATCGTTGGAACGTATTCTTCCGTCTTTGTGGCAAGCCCCATTGTGCTCTTCTGGCACGATTGGGCTGACGCGAGAAAAAAGACCGCTCCGTCCGCTGCTGCCTCGCGGCCCGCTGTGGCACCGGCTAAGGCGCCGGTCGATAAGAAAAGAAGTGCCTGAGGGCCTGCGGCAATCGCTGTAAGCCTGAAGTTTGCAGGGTTAAAATCGTCGGAATTTCGGCGATCGCAGGAAAGAACGAGAGCGCGGTCGTGCCGCGCGCTGATTTTCGCCTGAGAGGGTTATATGTTTGAGCAAACGTTTGTCGATGGCGTAGCGAAGACAAGACGGCCGTACACGATTCTGATTTCATTCCTGATTCAGATCGTATTCGTCATCGTTCTCGTCGTTATTCCACTGATCTATTTTGAAGCGCTGCCAGCCGCGCAGCTCTCCACATTCCTGGTGGCGCCTCCGCCTCCTCCCCCTCCACCACCGCCGCCGCCTCCGGCGCAAGCCGTCAAGGTGGTTAAGGTTGCACCCAAACAGTTCGACATGGGAAGACTGACGGCTCCGAAGTCGGTGCCGAAAGAAATCAAAATGATCGTCGAGTCGGAAGAACCGCCATCGGCTGCCGGTGTAATCGGCGGCGTGCCCGGTGGAGCGGGCGGCGGCGTTCTTGGTGGTATCCTCGGCGGCCTGCCCGCCGCTCCGCCGCCTCCGCCTCCTCCTCCCAAGCCCAAGGCTCCGGCGGCGCCTATCCGCGTCGGCGGCCAGGTGCAGGCGGCTAACCTTGTGAGGCAACCTAAGCCGCTCTATCCGCCACTCGCCAAAGCGGCGCGCGTGCAGGGTACGGTTCGGTTTACAGCGACGATTTCGAAAGAGGGTAAGATCGACAATCTCGCCCTGGTCAGCGGTCCGCCACTTCTTGTCCAGGCAGCTATGGAGGCAGTGCGGCAATGGGAATACAAGCCAACACTTCTTAACGGCGAAGCCGTGGAAGTGATCACGACTATCGATGTAAACTTTACGCTCAGTCAGTAACGAACGTAAAGCTAGCTTTGAGAATGAATTTTTAAAATCAACTCGCAGGAGAACGAAAAACAATGCTTTTACAGATGCAGGTTTGGGCGTTTATGTTGTTGCAGGAAGCTGGCGCGCCAGGCTGGGATTTCCGTCACCTCTGGGAACAGATGGGACTCCTCGCCAAGATGGTCGTCATCCTCATGTTCATTATGTCGGCATGGTCCATCGGCGTCATGATCGATCGCCTCATGGCCTACAGCGCCGCACGTAAGCAAAGCCGCGCATTTGCTCCGGCGGTCGCCGGCGCGCTGCGCGAAGGTAAACTCGACGAAGCCATCAAGATTGCCGATCGTTATAAGAAGAGCCATCTCGCTAAAGTTGTCGTCGCCGGTCTTCAGGAATTCCAGGCCCATCAGGGTAGCTCGGAAATCTCCGGAGAAGAAATCGAAGCCTCCAAGCGCGCCCTCGAACGCTCGGAAGCCATTGTTCATGCTGAACTGAAGCGTGGCGTTTCCGGTCTGGCCACCATTGGTTCCACCGCTCCGTTCGTAGGTCTGTTCGGTACGGTCGTCGGTATCATCAACGCGTTCAAGACCATGGCCGCACAGAAGACTCCCGGTATCGGCGCTATCGCCGGTGGTATTTCGGAAGCCCTCGTGACCACTGCTATCGGTTTGTTCGTGGCCGTGCCCGCCGTCTGGATGTACAACTACTTCACCGGCCGCATCGATGCGTTCGATGTCGAGATGGGCAACTCCAGTTCAGAGCTGGTTGACTACTTCCTGAAGCGCTCGCAGATGAAAGCCGCGTCGCGGAAGTAACTCTCCGGAAGTAACCGAAGTAATCCTGGCGATGCGGGCGGCTTTCGGGCCAAGGGCGTCTCAAAGGAAGTAAGTAATACTCAAGCGAGTTGATTTGAATCTGCGGCGCGCACCCACGCCGGGCGCGCCGCAGGTTTCTCCCGAGGAGAGTCAGAACAATGGAACAAAAGAAAGCGCCACCGCCAGTATCCGACATCAACGTAACACCCATGGTGGACGTAATGCTCGTTGTGCTGATCATCTTCATGGTCATCACGCCCATGCTGAATAAAGGCGCGAATATCGATTTGGCATTGGCGCGGAATCCCACCCCGATGGCTGACGCCGACAAGGAAGATGCTGTTATTGTCGCCATCACACGCGACGGACAGACGTTCCTGAGCCCCGGGCTCCAAAGAGTTCAGCCGGACGAACTGGCCCCGAAAGTGAAAGATCTGCTGGCCGACCGTCCGTCCAAAATGGTTTATATTCGAGCCGACGCGCGTTCTAAGTACGAGGCAGTCGAAGACGTAGTGGACAACCTTCGCGCAGGCGGAGTGGATGAGGTCGGTCTCATCACCGATCAGATTCCCAACAACGGGCCGGAAGAGAAGAAGCCGGCGCCGGCGCCTGGCAACTAGTCCGTCTCTGGTATTAAGCGAACCGTGACAGCAGGTTCCGGCCTGCTTTTTTGAACAGGATCTTTTAAGGAGCGATATTTTATGGCAATGGCAGTTGGCGGGTCCGGAGGCGGACCCCAGTCGAATATCAACATGACCCCCATGATCGATATTCTGCTCGTCCTGCTGATTATCTTCATGGCGATCTCGCCGGTTGTTCCCCATGGGCTGGATGCTCTGGCGCCACAACCGCCGCCGCCGAATCAGCCGCAGGACCCGAATAACGACCGTACCGTCGTCATCGTTATCGATGCTCAGGGCAATCTGAAAATCAACCAGGATGACACCACCTGGGCGAAATTGAATGACCGCCTGATTGATATTTTCAAGACGCGCGCCGAGAAGGTTGTTTTCGTCAAGGGCGATAAGGATCTTGAGTTCCAGACGATTGCTAGAGCCATTGACATAGCCCATGGCGCCGGCATCGACAAGGTGGGCCTTATGACACCGAAAGTGGAGGAAGGCAAATAAATGGTCGGTCTCTCGATGCGAGCCGCAGCCGTTGTGGGTGCTCTGGCTGCAGTTGTTTTCTCAGCCACGGGCTGCGACAAACTGAAAGCTCGCGATAATCTGAACAAAGGGGTCAACGCCTTCCGCGCCGGCCAGTATGCCAGTGCGGCGGATGACTTCAAGACGGCGATCGATCTGGATCCGGGTCTTCCGGAAGCCCGGCTTTATCTGGCCACCGCATACATGAGCCAGTATGTTCCAGGATCTGAGTCCGCTGAGAATCGGCGTAATGCCGCGGCTGCTCTCGATGAGTTCCAGAAGGCACTGGCCAACGGTTCGAATAAATTACTTCCCACCCAATCCATCGCCAGCCTGTACTACAACATGAAGGACTTCCCCAAGGCGCAGGAATGGAACAAGAAGGTCATTGAAATCGACCCCCAAAACAAGGAAGCCTACTACGTGCTTGGCGTCATCGCGTGGACGCAGTTTGTCCCGCCGGATCGCGAAGCCCGCCTCTCACAGAGCATGAAGCCGGAAGATCCCGGTCCGCTGAAAGATCCCAGGACGAAGAAGGATCCGACGATCAAGGCCGATCTTAAAGCTAAGTACTGGCAAAGTCTCACGGATGGAATCGAATACGAGAAGAAAGCTCTCGCCGTCGATCCGGACTATGAGAACGCCATGGCCTACATGAACCTGCTCATCCGCTATCGCGCGGATCTCGACGATTCGAAGGAACAGTATCAGACGGATGTCAAAGAAGCTGATGCCTGGGTTCAGAAGAATCTCGAGACCACCAAAAAGAAGGCGGCCAAGAAGGCAGCTTCGGCGGAACAGAGCAACTAACGCTCTTTCTGATTCAGCTGTTTTGCAAAAGCGGGCCTTCGGGCCCGCTTTTTTTTGCTTCGACGCTAGAATAGGAGTGTGCCCCCGATCACGGCAACTCCCGCGTCGCCTGGCGAAACTGCCCCTGACGCGACTGCCACGCTGGCTCCCCTCCCTCCTGAGTTTGAAGAACTAATCGCTTTGGTTCGGGAAAACCGGCCCAAAGACGATCTCTCCCCCATCGAAAAGGCCTATCGCTTCGCCTCCCGCTACCACGAAGGCCAGCTGCGCGCCTCGGGTGAGCCTTACCTGATGCATCCGCTCGCCGTCGCACGAATCCTGGCGAGCATGCGTATGGACGTAGTCTGCATCGAGACAGGCCTGCTGCACGACATCGTCGAAGATACGGCCATAACCAACCCGGAAATCCAGAAGATCTTTGGCGAAGAAGTAGCCCGCTGCGTCGATGGCGTCACCAAGCTCAGCAAACTGAACTTCTTCTCCGCGGAAGACCGCCAGGCTGAGAGCTATCGCAAGATGCTTCTCGCCATGGTGAATGACATCCGGGTCATCATCGTGAAACTGGCCGACCGTCTGCACAATATGCGGACGCTCGATTGCCTGAGTGAAGAGCGGCGCCAGCGTATCGCCCGCGAAACCCTCGAGATTTACGCGCCCATTGCGCATCGCCTGGGAATGGGCAAAATCCGCGGTGAACTGGAAGACCTCGCCTTTCGGCATCTGGATCCTGAAGCATGGGCGGAGATTTCAAAGAGCATTGAATCGCAGCGCGCTGTCAATGAAGAGTATCTCGAGCGTATGCGGCTTACCGTAGAGGCCGAGCTCAGACGGCAGGGAATTCCCGCGCGGGTCGAGGCCCGCGTCAAACGCGCTTACTCCGTTTATCAGAAGGTCAAGCGACAGAAAATCTCCCTTGACCAGGTTTATGATCTTCTCGCCCTGCGCATCGTCACCGATTCCGTGAAGAACTGTTATGGCGCACTCGGAGTGATCCACAATGAGTGGCGTCCCGTACCCGGACGCATCAAGGATTTCATCGCCATTCCCCGCCCCAACCTCTACCAGTCGCTCCATACATCCGTGGTCGGCCCGGAAGGAAAGCACTTCGAGATTCAGATCCGCACGGAAGAGATGCACCGCGTCGCGGAGGAAGGCATCGCGGCGCACTGGAAGTATAAAGAAGGCCGGCGCGGCGTACAGGACGACCAGCGCATCGCCTGGCTGCGGCAGCTGGTCGAGTGGCAGCAGGAGATGCGCGATCCGGATGAGTTCATGTCCACTCTCAAAGTGGATCTGTATCCGGAAGAAGTTTACTGCTTCACTCCCAAAGGCCGCGTCATCGTTCTGCCCTCCAGTTCGAGCCCCATCGATTTCGCATATGCAGTCCACTCGGAGGTAGGCAATACCTGCACCGGCGCCAAGGTGAACGGACGCATCGTTCCTTTGCGCTACGCCCTGCGCAACGGCGACATCGTCGACATCCTGACCCAGACGGGGCACGCGCCCAGCAAAGACTGGCTTTCGATCGTCAAAACTTCCCGGGCGAAGAACAAGATCAAGCACCTGATCAACGCCAGCCAGCGCGCCCAGGCGATTGAAATCGGGCAGAAATATCTCGAGAAAGAAGCGCGCCGGCTGGGCGTGTCTTTGAGTCGAGTGGAGCAGCGGGACCTCGAACGCGTAGCCGCGGAGTATGGCGTGGGGAAGGTCGAAGACCTTTACGCCAGCCTTGGGTATGGAAAGTTCTCGCCGCGTCAGGTTCTGCAGAAGTCGCTGTCGGAGGAGTTCGCCGACGAGCCGTCGACCGCTCCCGCATCGACTCCGGAGCCGACACCCGCACAGCGAGGCTCCGATAAAGTCGACGATTCCGCCATCAAGGTTCATGGCGTCGACGACGTCATGGTTTACCGGGCCAAGTGCTGCAACCCGATCAGAGGCGAGGCCATCGTTGGCTACGTAACCCGCGGCAAAGGCATTGCGGTTCATTCCCGAACCTGCACTAACGTTACGAATCTGATGTACGATGCCGAGCGCAAGATCGATGTCGAATGGGCGCGCAATGCGACCGACTCATTCGCGGTTCGCATCGTAGTTCACACGGACGATCGTCCCGGCCTGCTCCACCAGCTCACCACCATCCTCTCTAACGAAAACACCAACGTCCGCAGTCTCGAAGCCAAGACGGAGGTGAACTCCTCATCTGACGCGGCGCTCATTGAGATGACCGTCGACGTGCGCGACAAGAAGCAACTCGAGAAACTTTGTTCCAGCATGCGCCGCATCTCCGGCGTGCGAGACGTGGAACGGGCTTTTCACCAGTAGAATTATCTATAGACCCATGACTGCTTCTCTTCTGAGCGACCCCGAACATATTGCTATATCGAAGTCCCGAGGCATCGAGATCGACTGGAAAGACGGCCATCACAGTTCTTTCGGCATCGACTACCTGCGAGACTGGTGCCCCTGCGCCACCTGCACAGGCGCGCACGGTACCAAGCCCAGACCAAAGCAGATGGAAGCGGCCAATCCGTTCCAGATGTACAAAGAGAAGAACCGCATGGTGGCGATTGAACCCGCAGGTAACTACGCACTGAAAATAGAGTGGAATGACGGTCATTCCTCGGGCATTTACTCTTACGAATATCTGCGGCGTGTCTGTCCTTGCCCCCCTTGCACCGCAACCCGCGACGCGGTTTAAATGTCGAAGAAAATAGCCGTTGTCGAAGACGAAGCGGAGCTGGCCTCGCTGATCGAATACAACCTTAGCCGCTCTGGATTTCAGGTTCAGGTTCTAACAGGCGGCGAAAACACCCTGCGCGATCTCGAAGCCGCTCAGCCCGATCTCATCGTTCTCGACGTGATGCTGCCCGCGGTGGACGGTTTTGAGCTTTGCCGCCGGATCCGCAAGTCACAGAAGCTCTCCCGCATCACCATCATCTTTCTGACCGCACGTTCCGACGAAGTCGATCGCGTGCTGGGCCTTGAGATCGGCGGTGACGACTACATCACCAAGCCTTTTAGTCCGCGCGAGTTGGTAGCGCGGATCAAAGCGCATATTCGTCGCTCAGAGACCGATTCCGCACCGGCAGCGCCGCTCGCGTTGGGGCCATTCCGATTGGACCGGGCAGCCCGTAGAGTCTTTCAGAGCAATACAGAGCACGGCGAGAAGGAAATCGAGCTGACTTCGACAGAGTTCAAACTTCTCGAGTTCTTCCTCACACACACCGGCACGGCATGGTCGCGCGAGCAGTTGCTGCGCGAAGTATGGGGCGAACAGCACTTCGTCACCCCCCGAACAGTGGACGTCCATGTACGCCGGCTCCGCGAGCAAATCGAAGAAAAGGCGGACGATCCGCGATTTCTGGTCACCGTGCGCGGCTTCGGCTATCGCTTTGAGCCGCTGTAAGTTTCACCCACCGTTTACTGCCTCTTAACCCTTTTGTAACGTAAACAACTCTATTCTGGAATTGCTGTGACCAGACGAATCCTCCTGATTGAAGATGACGCGGACCTGTTCGCGCTGCTGAAATACAACCTGGAACGAGAAGGTTTTCTCGTCACCGGATCCCAAACCGGACGCGGTGCGGTAGATCTCTGCCGCCGAGTTCGGCCCGACCTCATCCTGCTCGATATCATGCTGCCCGATTCGGATGGGCTCGACATCTGCAAAGGCATTCGCAACGACAGCGAACTCGCGCAGACGCCGGTGATCTTTCTCACTGCGCGGGCCTCCGAAACCGACCGCATTGTCGGCCTCGAACTGGGCGCCAACGATTACATCGTCAAGCCGTTCTTCATTCGCGAACTGATCGCCCGCATCAAACTGCAGTTCCGGACGCAAAGCGTTCCTTCCCGCGTGCTGAAATCCGGCGGAGTCGAACTCGACCGCAGCAGTTGCCAGGTGAAGGTCAACTCCGAGCCGCTGCAGCTGACCGCGACCGAATTCCGGCTACTCGAGTTCCTGATGAGCCGTCCGGGCGTCGTATTCAGCCGGGAGCAGCTCCTGAACGCCGTATGGGGCCAGGACAGGGCCATTACGGACCGTACCGTCGACGTTTACATCCTGCGTCTGCGGCAGAAGATCGAGAAAGATGCGGCAGCGCCACGGCTGATTCACTCGGTTCGGGGCTTCGGCTATTCCTTTGAACCGCGTAATCAGGAAGCCATGCTCGAAGCGGCCAGCTGAATCGCTGGGGGAGCATGATACGCTGGCCCGTGTGGCTACAGATCTCATCGAGATCAACCCTCTTGAACCATCCGCCGAAGCTCTCGACCGCGCCGCAGCCGCCATTCGCCGCGGCCGCGTAGTCGCGATCCCGACCGACGCGCTCTATACACTGGTCGCCGACCCCTTCAACCTTCGTGCCGTACGCCAGGTGTATCAGGCGAAGGGCCGCGAAATCCAGCGGGCCCTGCCGATGCTGGTCCGCGACACGATCATGGCCGAGGAACTGGCCACGGAGATCACTCCGCGCTTCCGCATACTCACCCGGCGGTTCTGGCCGGGACCGTTGACGATCATCCTTCGGGCCTCGTCAAAAGTGCCTCTGCGCGCGACGGGCAACACAGGCCGGCTTGCGGTCCGGCAGGCTCAATCGGTGGTGGCCGAAGAGCTTCTGAACCGGCTGAGTCAGCCGATCATTGCGACCAGCGCGAACATCTCCGGACACCCGACGTGCCGGAGCGGGATCGAGGTCTTCGGGGTGATGGACGGCAACGTCGATCTGATCCTCGACGCGGGCGCCTGCGAAGGCATGGGCGCCAGCACGGTGGACATCACCGACATCGAATGGAAGATGATCAAGGAAGGCGCGATCACCGAACAGGAGATCGAGGCTTGCCTGAATTCCGCCGAATTGTCATAGAGTCTCCGGCGCCGAGCCCAGAGTGACGGTGACCTTCATGGTCCGATTGCCGCGGTAGACGGTCAGCACCATGGCTTCGTTGGGACGCTTCTGATTCAGGGCTTTACGCAGGGCGTCTTGCCCGTCAACGGGTTTGCCGTCGATTGCAACGATGAGGTCGCCTCCGACCGGTACGCGGTACATGCCAACGATCACGTTGTGGTCGGGGCCGCGCAGTCCGGCATGTTCGGCTGGGGAGCCATCATCGAGGCCTTCGATGAGCAATCCGCCCGTTGAAGGAAGGCTGAGCGCTTCGGCGATGTCACCCTGCACGAGAATGGTCCGGCTGATACCGAGTACGGGGTGAGAGATCTGCCCCGTGGAGCGGAATTCAGCGAGCTTTTCTTTGGCACGATTGATGGGCATGGCGAAGCCGATTCCGATGCTGCCGGCTTCTCCGCTGGCGGTCTGAGCCCCATAGATGGCGGTATTGATGCCGATGACATCGCCGTGAGAATCGAGCAGAGGCCCGCCGCTGTTGCCGGGGTTGATGGCAGCGTCAGTCTGGATAACACCTTCGAGGGTGTTGCCTTCATCGCCTGCGATGCTGCGGCCGAGCGAACTGACGATGCCGGTGGTCAGGGTACCTTCGAGACCGAAGGGATTGCCGATGGCGAGAACTTTCTGGCCGACCTCGATATGGTCGGAATCGCCGAGATGCACGAAAGGCAGTTTGCGGCCGGCTTTAATATGCAGGAGAGCGAAGTCACTGCGGCGGTCGATGCCGAGGACGGTGGCCGGATACTGCTTCTGATCGGACAGAGTCACGGTGATGTTGCGGGAGCCGGTGATCACGTGATTGTTGGTGATGATGTCGCCGTCGTCATTGATGATGAAGCCGGAGCCGATGCCCTTCTGGGGGAAGACCTGAAAGAAGAAGTCGCGCTGGTAGACGATGCTGGTGATGTTGACGGTGGCGAGGTGGTTGGTTTTGTAGATGTCGATGTTGTTTTGCTCATCGGCACCATAAGTTGCGCTGTGAGCGGTAACGGGGTCTGACCAAAGCCTGCCGTTGGCGGTGAATGGCTGGGTGATCTGGCGAAGACTCCAGTTCCCGTGTTCAGTAAGCAGCCAGAATCCGGTCACCAGAAACAGGGTCATCAATAAGGCGCGGGGTCTCACGGCACGAGTCTCCTTAGTTGTTCGTATACCTCTTTAGTTTGACGCAACGTGTCTTCTTTTGCGCCGCGGGTGTCGATGACGTAGTCGGCAAACTTCAGTTTTTCACTCAACGACATCTGGCGGGCGAGACGGGCGCGGATGGACTCCTCGGTAGCGCCAGGGCGTCCCAGTGCCCGCTCCATCTGATCCGCCTCACTGCAAGAGACGACGATTACCTTATCGACACCCAGATAGGCGCCGGATTCGACGAGAATGGCAGCGACGTAGATGACGACGTCGTGGCCGGATGCCTCGGCTCGCTTCATAGCGGCGACACGAACGGCTGGGTGGACTATCGCGTTCAAGCGCGCGAGGGTTGTTGGATCGGCGAAGACCTGGTTGGCCAGCTCCGCGCGGTCAGTGGTGCCAAAGGCTGCCATGACAGCGTCGTGCGCGGCGCCGCCGGGCTGAAGGACTTCGTGACCGATTTCATCGGCTTCCATGACGAAGCAGCCAAGTTCGGCGAAGGCTCGGGCGACAAAGCTTTTGCCGCAGGCCATGCCGCCGGTGAGACCTGCTATCAGCATGACGATGCAGCGCGTGCGGCGGCAGCGGCTTCGGCCGCCTGAATAGTGTTCTGCATCAGCATGGCGATGGTGAGCGGCCCCACACCGCCGGGAACGGGGCTCCACGCGGAGGCGAGCTTCGCTACATCTCCGGCGTGGACGTCGCCCACAAGCTTGCCGTCAACGCGGTTGATGCCTACGTCGATCACTACGGCGCCGGGTTTGATGTAGTCTGCGGTGACCATGGCAGGGCGGCCGATGGCGGCGACGAGGATATCGGCGGTGCGGCAGATGCCGGGAAGATCTTTGGTGCGGGAATGGGTGATGGTGACGGTTGCGTTCTCGCTAAGCAGGAGGAGCGCCATCGGCTTGCCGACGATGTCGCTGCGGCCGATGACTACCGCGTTGGCTCCGGACATGGGAATCATGTAGCGGCGCAGCATTTCGATGATGCCGGCGGGGGTGCAGGGCTTCAGGCCTTCGCGTCCCGTGGCGAGGAGACCGGCGTTGTAGGGATGGAATCCATCGACGTCCTTCGCCGGGTCAACCGCAAGAAGGATGCGCTGGGAATCGACGTGGCCGGGCAGAGGAAGCTGGATGAGGATGCCGTCGATGTCCTCGCGGGCGTTCAACTCATGGACGAGAGCCAGCAGTTCATCAGTGGTCGAGGTGGCGGGGGGCGTGATGGTCTCGTTGTAGATGCCGAGTTCGCCGGCGGTCTTCGTCTTGTTGCGGACATACACTTCGGACGCGGGATTTTGGCCCACGAGAACGACCGCCAATCCGGGCGGACGACCGTGTATATCGACGAACTTAGTGACACGCGGCAGGCACTCGGCCTTGATCTGGTCGCGTATGCGATTCCCTTCGAGAAGCAATTAAGTCTCCTTTACAAATAAGTCGGGCCGGACCCGCGCCGTCTTGGCGAGAGCGGCTTCACGCCGCCACTTCCTGATCTCGGCATGGTTGCCGTTGAGCAAAACCTCAGGGACCTTCCAGCCGCGAAAGTCGGCGGGGCGAGTCCACTGAGGGTAATCGAGAATTCCGTCTTCGAACGATTCGTTGACGATCGAATCGCTGTTGCCTACAACGCCGGGCAAGAGCCGGGCTACCGTGTCGACCACGACGGCCGCGGCCAGTTCGCCTCCGCTGAGGACGTAGTCGCCGATGGAAAGCTCCTCATCGGCGAGGTGTTCGGCGACGCGCTCATCGACGCCTTCGTAGCGTCCGCAGATGAGCAGCAGTTCATCGTGCGCCAACAGCTCGCGCGCTACGCCCTGAGTGAAGCGGCGCCCTTGCGCGGAGAGCAGGATCACGCGCTGGCCGGCGGTGCGCTGGGGCCAGATGGTCTCGACCGCGTCGAAGATGGGCGCGGGCTTCAACAGCATGCCTTCGCCGCCGCCGAAGGGCCGGTCATCCACGGTGCGGTGCGCGTCGTGCGTCCAGTTGCGCAGATCATGGATAGCAATGTCCACTCCGGCGCGGGCGACTACACCGTGACGGAAAGGGCCGTCGAAGAAGTCGGGGAAGATGGTCAGGACGTGGAACTTCACGGCTTGACTTCCTCCGGCTTGGCCGGCTTCTGCAGATCCTCCAGACCTTCGGGCAGATCGGTTTCGATCAACTTCCGCTCGGGGTGGATGCCGGTGCAGATGGCCTTGACAAAGGGCACCAGCATGCGGCCACCATCGATTTCGAGCAGCACCGGGCCACCGTACTCCTGAACGGCGGTGACGCGGCCCTGCGGGCGGCCGGAAGCCCGATCGCGCAGTTCACAACCGACGAGATCGGAGTGGAAGAATTCACCTGCATCCAGCGCTACGCGCTCCGATATCGGGATCTGGACTTCGGCTCCACGAAGGAGTTCGGCTTCCGAAATAGAATTAACGCCTACGAATTTGAAGATCAGGGCTCCATCGTGATGCCAGACCTTTTCGACTTCGAGAGACGAAGGACAGGCGGAACCGCCTGTCCCACCTTCAGGAGGTATGAGACGGACGGTTTTCAGTGAATAGAAGCGGTCCGGTTTATCGGAGAGAGCGATGGCTACCAGTTCGCCGCGAATGCCGCGCGGGCGTCCCAGAACGGCTATCGAGATCCACTCGCTTTTATTCAAGGATTTCGAGGGTAAAGCGGCGGTTCAGCTTCATCCCTGCCGCGCCCAGGATGGTGCGGATGGAGCGGGCGGTACGTCCCTGCTTGCCGATCACCTTACCGAGATCGGAAGGCGCCACCTTGAGTTCGAGCACAGTGGTCTGCTCGCCCTCAATTTCGTTGACGCCGACTTCGTCAGGGAGGTCGACGAGCGCCTTCGCGATATCTTCGATCAGCTGTTTCATGAGAGTGCTTTACGCTGTTACGGCAGCGGCTGGATTGTTTTTAACGAGGCGTCCGACGGTCTCGGAAAGCTGCGCGCCGTTCCTGGTCCAGTAGTTGATCCGGTCGTGGTTGAGGTCGACCTTCGCGGGGGTGGTGAGGGGATTGTAGTGACCCACCACTTCAATGTTGCGGCTATCGCGAGCGCGCTCTTTCTCAATTACCACAACGCGGTAAAACGGCTTCTTTTTGGCGCCAAAACGCGCCAGTCTAATCATCAGCATCTAAGTCTATTGTCCTCTGAAATTCAAAATCCGGGTAAACCCATTTTGCCCATGCCCATACGGCTCAGGCGTTTGCCCATCGAGCCCATATTGGCCGTCAGGCTTTTCATCATTTTCTTCGCCTGCCCGTACTGCTTGAGCAGGTTATTGACATCGTTCACGGAAGTACCGCTGCCTTTGGCGATGCGCCGGCGGCGGCTGCCGTTAATCAGCATATGATTATCCCGCTCGCGGGGCGTCATGGAATCGATGATGGCAACGATTCGCGTGAGCTCCTTTTCGTCGGGCTGCATGCTTTGCAGATCTTTCATCATGCCCACTTTGGGCATCATCTTTAAGATTGAATCGAGCGAACCCAATTTTCGCAGGCTCTTGAGCTGGTTGCGGAAGTCTTCGAGGGTGAACTCGTTGTCCAGCATCTTGCGCTGAACTTCTTCCTGCTCCTTCATGTCGAAGACTTCCTGAGCCTTCTCAACGAAGCTGACAATATCGCCCATGCCGAGGATGCGGGAAGCCGCGCGATCGGGATGGAACTGCTCGAAGGCATCGGACTTTTCGCCAATGCCGACGAACTTCAGAGGCTGGCCCGTGACGCTGCGGATGGAGAGGGCCGCGCCACCGCGGGCGTCGCCATCCATCTTGGTGAGGATGACGCCGGTGATGCCGAGTTGCTTGTGGAATTCGTCGGCGGATTTGACGGCGTCCTGCCCGGTCATAGCGTCGGCGACGAAGAGGATTTCGACGGGGTTGAGAAGTTCTTTGAGCTGCTTGAGCTCGGTCATCAACTGGTCGTCAATGTGGAGGCGGCCGGCGGTATCGACGATGAGGACGTCGCGGCTGTTGTTGACGGCTTCGCGGCGGGCGGAGCGGGCCAGGTCGATTACTTGATTCGGACCAGGCGCCTTCTCTTCCGGCGTGCCTTCGTAGATCGGGACCTTGAGTTCGCGGGCGAGGATCGCCAACTGCTGGCGCGCGGCGGGACGGTAGATATCGACCGAGACGAGCTGCGGGCGGTGATCATTGCGAGTGAGCCAGCGGGCGAGTTTGGCGGAGGAAGTGGTTTTGCCGGAGCCCTGAAGGCCGACGATCAGGAAAACGCTGGGCGGCTCACTGGCGAAACGGACCTTGGATTCGTGGCTGCCGAGGATTTTGACGAGCTCCTCATTGATGATGCCGATGATCTGCTGGGACGGGGAAAGCGAGGTCAGGACTTCCTGCCCCATGGCGCGGGTTTTTACGCTTTCAATGAGCTGTTTGACTACTTTGAAGTTGACGTCGGCTTCGAGGAGGGCCACGCGCACTTCGCGCAGGGCGGTCTCCATGTTTTCGGCAGAGAGACGTCCTTCGCCACGCAGGTTTTTGAAGACCCGCTGCAGTTTGTCGGACAGGTTGTCAAACATTGTTCGATGGTTCCGGGAGGCGCGGCGGCGGGGCGCACGAACGCTGAAGCGGATGCTCATCCATTGTATCCGATGAGGGCTGGGAGGTGGGCAGGGGCTCGTCAGTGGCTGGGTCCAAGTGGGTTCCCATGGGTTCAGATTTTTTTGGAGTGCTTTATTTTCAGCGGTTTGGTGGGTTCCAACGGGATTCCACGAATTCACGGGGTGGTTGGGCTGGTGGTACGGCTGGGGAATGGTGGCGGCGAGGCGCGGGGCGGCGGATGCTGGGAGCGGGAAAGTCATTTTGCAGAATGCTGTCGGCTACATTCTGCACTACGGAAGTGGTGGTGAGGGGGCGGAATTGGGGTAAGTTGTTGGAAATTCAGGGTGGAATAAAGTTGAAAGTCGAGTCATCGGGGTGCGAGGATGAGGTCATGAGGCGGGATCAGGCGATTGCGACGCTGCGGGCACACGAAGCTGAATTGCGTGCAGCGGGCGTCGAGAGCGCCTCATTGTTCGGGTCTGTGGCGCGGGATGAGCCCAGCGCGCAGGATGTGGATGTGGCTGTTCGGCTGGGGGATCGATTTTCCCGGCCTGGGTTTGAGTACTTCCGCAGGCTGGACGAGTTGGAACGGCAATTGGCCGCTTTGCTGGCGTGCAAAGTGGATGTTGTCGAGGAACCCGTGCGTAAGGAGCGGTTTCAGAAGGCGATTGATCGGGATCGCGCGCTTGCCTTCTGAACGGCCGCTGGTGCGTCTGGAGAAGGATGAGGCCTGAGGCGGGATCAGGCGATTGCGAGGAGATGAAATGACGACTACGCTGGCCACCCAGATTGAGCTGGATGAGAACGGAGTGGCGTGGGTTGCGGGAACGCGGGTGAAGATCATCGAGGTAATCCTCGACAAGCTCGCTTACGGATGGAGCCCTGAAGAGATTCATTTTCAACACCCGAATCTGTCGCTCGCCCAGATTCACGGAGCGTTCGCGTATTACTACGAAAACCAGACGCAGCTCGATGCCGAGATCCGGCAAAGATTGAGCACGGCGGAGCGGCTCACGGATGAGGTCGCCGATCCGGAGTTCCGAAAAAGATTAGCGGCGCTCAAGAACGACCGTTGAACCCGCGCTTTTATTTCGACGTTCACGTACCCCGGGCTGTCGTGATCGGCCTGAGAATGCGGCGGATAGCGGTTCTTACGGCGCAGGAAGACGAAAGCGCCACACTCGATGACTTCTCTCTACTGATGCGAGCGTCCGAACTCGGTCGGGTTCTCGTTTCGCAGGACGCGGATCTGCTTGCCGTTGGAGACGAGTTCCGCAGAGAGGGCCGACCGTTCGCCGGAATTATTTACGTACATCAACTGCGGGCGACGATTGGGCAAGTTGTGGAAGATCTGGATCTGATCGCGAGCGCGACATCTGCAGAGGAGTGGATGAACAGGATAGCGAAGACGCTGGGGGAAATGGAGGCCGCGATTAAAGCGAGAAGTGGCGCGGCGGCACAAAACGGCCGATATTAGATTCCGTTGGGTCAGGTTCGACATGAAGCACACTGCACCGATCAGCCGGGCTCTTCTGATCCGGCGCCCGTGGATCGACATGATCCTTGATGGAGCGAGAACGTGGGAAATTCGCGGCGCCCGGACATCGATTCGAGGCTTCGTAAGGACTGATTCCGAGCAAATCGGGTACTATCGCTGGGTTTTGCGCGATTATCGATTGCATTGGCCCTCTCTGGGCAGATCTCTTTCGCAAGAACGCGAAAAAGGCGGGAATGCCGCCGGCATCAGACGACTAAGCGGTCAAGCGCCAATCCAATAAGCCTGTCGTTAAAAATACGCTCCTTGCGTTCAGCGGCAGATGGGCCGGCAGGCCACTTCGCGAGGCCACTGCGAATCGCCTCCACCGTCGGCTTGCAGCCCTGGCGCTGGATCAGCCAGTCAACCGTTGCAAGCAGCTCCATGCCCAGGGGGGACTCGAAGCCGTCGATGCGCGCCGAGGTACGATCAAGAACCCCATCCAGCCCTTGCATCTCCGCCTGCTTCAGAAACAGTTCCAAGCGCGGCCGCATGGCTTCCTCGAACCAGATCGTGTCCGACGGGCTGGCATCGCTCAGCCGTTTATCGCAGTGCAGATAGCTGCCGTCGAGGCCGTCGAGCAGGTGCCGGAGGCGGTCGGAGTAGGGACCGTAGCGGTCAGCGATGAATTGCAGGTTGAGCGGGTCCTTGAGGCCCATCTCACGGATAGTCCGTTCCAGAAACCAGCAGAGCTTCTGCACTTCGAGGTAGGTGCATTCGATGCCCAGCACCCAATAACGGCGGACCATTTCGGCGACCAGCGCGCGGGCGGGAGTCAGTTCGACTACTCCGGTCCGCTTGGCGACGTTTTGATACTTCGAAGTCGGCTCGAAAACCAGGACTTCAACGTCCCGGAGAGACGCCAGAGATCGCTCGATTTCGGGGCGTACTTCACTCCACTCCAGGCCGCCGTTGCCGCAGCCGAGCGGCGGCAACGCGATGGACCGGATACCTTTTTTTTCAATGACGTCGCGCAAATCCCGGAGGCCCTCCGCGATCCATTCCATGCGGGATGGTTGGCGCCAGTTCTGCTTGGTGGGAAAGTTGATGATCCAGCGCGGCCCTTCAAAGGCCGAGTTCTCCGTGACGAACATGTGGCCGACGCGCACTTCCTTTCGCTTGCACGCGGCTTCATAGACGCGGAAATTCTGCGGGAAGGCTTCTTTGAACATCAGGGCGATACCTTTTCCCATGACGCCTACCGTGTTCACCGTGTTGACCACGGCTTCCACGGGGGCTTCGAGGAGGTTGCCTTGCAGGAATTTAATCATCAGAAATACCAGTTCGACTGCACGCCGGTCTTCAGCGCCAGCCCGCGCTTTTGGATCTCGGATTTAATCTGCTGTTCGGTTTTATGAGAATAGCAAGTGACTCCGTCCAACGCGCCGATCGGCACATGCCACCACGGAAGAGCCTCGGCCTGGTAGCGTTCCTTCTTTCCGGGATCCTCCGGATCGTGTTTGAAGTCCCGGCTCTGCAGGAGAGCCCAGTCGACCTGATTGAGATCGGCAGTGTCGTTGAAGAATTCCGCGGTCACAGGGTATGCGTGTTGATTCGCGAAGACAAAACGGACGCCCTGTTCCTGCAGCCGGTGCAGGGACGACACGAAAATCAAGATTTCGTCGTTCGGAACCCTGGGAACGCTCACGCCCGTATGGATATTGAACATCATAATCGAATGCGGTGTGAAGTAAAAAGGGATGTAGTCGGTCAAAACGCCGCCGGGAGCGACAGGAACTCTGCGCGCCGCCCGCTTGTTGATGAGATCAGGGTTACCGATGGCGCGAAAGTTCGGATCTGCTATCCCCGAGTTTCTCGCGTGCAGTCCGTTGTCGAGAATCCAAGGCAGATTATCGCGGTGCGTGATGCGAAAGATCAGCGCCTGCTGTTGATTCAGCGATAGTGCCATGTCATCCTGCGTTCCCGATGGCTTCCGCGCACCCGCGCATTACCCTACGTTGACCGGAACGAGCGCAGTGCTGCGCAGTTCTTCCGCAGCCGGAAACCAGCGCTGCCCCGGGAGGAGGGTTTCTTAGGGCGAAGATGGAAATTCGGGTGCAGTGCCATGGAGCGCGTTCGCGTTCGGCAATCACCTAGTGTAAGTGAAGTGTCTAAGGAACGGTTGCGGAAACCCGGGTGAAGATCATTGAGGGAATCCTCGACAAGCTCGCTTACAGATGAGGTGGCCGATCCGGCGTTCCGGAAAAGATTAGCAGCGCTCAAGCGGGAAGTGGTACGCCGCTCCGGTAAATGACCGATACCAGGCCGCGTTGGGTAAGGACAGTGGGTCAATCGATGAACGTGCCGCTCTGGAAAACAGTACCTTGAAGAAGTGGGACAATCAGGGTAATGGGCGCGACTGTGCAATTGCCCGAAGTGCTGGCGCGTCGGCTGGAAACACTTGCCGAGGAAGAGGGCATGAGTGTCGATCGTCTCATCCAGCGGCTGGTTGCTGAACATCTGGAGCGGCGGAATGCGTTGTCCGCACACGGCTCTGTCCTCCGGAAAGAAGTCCGCTTTCCTCTGATCGCGAAAGAGGAAACAGGCATAGTTTCCCCGGTTACCGGCGCGGATCTCGACGAAATGTTCGGCTCCGACGGTCTTAATCCGATCCCACAAACGCAGTAGGAAGTGCCGGCCCCTCTGCCGTTCCGGTTGCGCTTCGCAGGCAGTTCGGTTGCTTAAATCATTTCGAAACGTCGATGCACTTCGTCGCACAGTTTGCCAGCAATAGCTAATGCTTCCGTCGCCTCCGCGGCATCAGACTCATAGGGCGCATCGGGATATCGGAACGCCGAGGCGTAGTCCGTCAGCTCCCCGACCTCGCGCAGAAGAGGCTCAAGGGCTGGATCAACGAGTACGCACTGGGAGCCCAAATCGGTCAGGCGCATGGGTTTTGCGGAAGGCTATCTGGTGGAGTGTCAGAAAGGCTTTGAGTGCCTTTTCAGCCACTTGCCGGCTATGAAAGACAGAGCGTGAAGGTTCAACAAGCAGCAGCGCCTGCGCGGCATTCCGATCCTTTTCTGCCTGCCGAAGCCACTGTGCCGCTTCGTTACGCAGCAATTCGCCGGGCGTCATAGAGCAGCTTCCCTTCACTCGGGATAGTGGCGGGCAGTGAGGCAATGACGTGCTCCGCGCGCGCATCGAAGTCCGTCGACGAGACGCGAACGACGTCCACGGGAACGTGAAGGCCCCAGAACTGTCGATGAATACTGCGGTCCCGATAAAGCGCCGCCGGCGCGTCGTCAGGAAGCACAACGCAGAAATCTAAATCGCTATCGGTACCAGACTCTGCCCGCGCGGCTGAACCGAAGAGGTAAATACGCACTGGACGGTAGAACTCCACGAGCCGCCGGGTTACCTCGTCGATGGTCTCCTGTCTGATCATGATTGGTGGGCTATCCCATTGATATGGTGATGGATGCAGGGAGTGAGCACTGACGAGCTGCGCTCGTCCGAACAGGCTGAAGCCTATTCCACATGGTGCTTCGCATGGTAAACAAGTGACAGGGACAGCCCATTAGTCCAATTATCGTTAGAGAAATGGTGAGAAATGGTCTGTCTGGACGCGCGACGCGTCATACCTAAAGCATGGGAGTCGGTGAGCGGGGACGGGTAACGATTCCGAAAGAGATGCGGGAGCGGTTTGGTATCGGCCCGGGTACGGAGATCGAGTTCCGCGTGGTCCAGGGAACGATTGTGATGAAGCAGGCTGCCCGGAAGCTCGATCTGAGCAAATGGCAGGGGCGATGCAAAACGGGCGGGGGAATGGATTACGATTCTACCGACAGGTTTATTGAAGACGTCCGCGGCCGGTGATCACCGCTATCGATACGAACGTACTGCTCGATCTTCTTTTAGCAGACGAAACATTTTGTGAGCTTTCGACGCGCGCCGTTGAAGAGGCTGCAAACGGAAGGGGCGCTTACGATCTGCGATCTGGTCTATGCGGAGCTTTGTGTACACTTCCGCTCCCAGAGAGAATGCGATGAGTTTCTCGAGAGCAGCGGAATCCGCGTCGAACGGTTGACGCGGGAGGCGCAGTTTCGCGCCAGCCGCGCCTCGAAAATGTATCGCGCGCAAGGCGGCCAGCGAACGCGGATCCTCGCGGACTTTTTGATAGGCGCGCACGCAGAGGTTCAGGCCGGACAACTGTTATCACGCGGACAACTGTTATCACGCGATAGAGGGTTCTACCGAAAGCTGTTTCCCCGGCTGAAACTAGTCGACCCGTCGAGAGGGTAACCGATGCAGGGAGCGAGCACTGACGAGCTACGCTCGTCCGAACAGGCTGAAGCCTATTCCACATGGCGCTTCACAGGCTAACCAGATAACAGGGACAGGCGTTTGAAGCCACTGCGCCGCTTCGTTACGCAGCAATTCGCCGGGCGTCATAGAGCAACTTCCCTTCACGCAGGATTGTGGCGGGCAGTGAGGCAATGACGTGTGCCGCGCGCGCATCGAAGTCGGTCGACGAGATACGAACGACGTCCACGGGAACGTGAAGGCCCCAGAACTGTCGATGAATACTGCGGTCCCGATAAAGCGTCGCCGGCGCGTCGTCAGGAAGCACAACGCAGAAATCTAAATCGCTATCGGTACCAGACTCTGCCCGCGCGGCTGAACCGAAGAGGTAAATACGCACTGGACGGTAGAACTCCACGAGCCGCCGGGTTACCTCGTCGATGGTCTCCTGTCTGATCATGATTGGTGGGCTATCCCATTGAATATGGTAATGGATGCAGGGAGTGAGCACTGACGAGCTGCGCTCGTCCGAACAGGCTGAAGCCTATTCTACGTGGTGCTTCGCATGGTAAACAGGTGACAGGGACAGCCCATTAGTCCAATTATCGTTAGAGAAATGGTGAGAAATGGCCTGTCTGGACGCGCGACGCGTCATACCTAAAGCATGGGAGTCGGTGAGCGGGGACGGGTAACGATTCCGAAAGAGATCCGGGAGCGGTTTGGCATCGGGCCGGCCACGGAGGTTGAGTTCCGCGCGGTCCAGGGAGCGATTGTGATGATGCTCGACCTTCTTTTGGCGGACGAAACATTTTGTGAGCTTTCGACGCGGGCGATTGAAGAAGCTGCAACGGAAGGGGCGCTTACCATCTGCGATTTGCTCTATGCGGAACTTTGTGTGCACTTCCGCACGCAGAAAGAATGCAATGACTTTCCGGGGAGCAGCGGAATCCGCGTCGAACGGTTGACCCGGGAGGCGCAGTTTCGCGCCAGCCGCGCCTCGAAAACTTATCGCGCGCAAGGAGGACAGAGAAGGCGGATCCTCGCGGACTTTTCGATCGGCGCGCACGCAGAGGTTCAGGCCGGACGTCTGTTATCGCGCGGACAACTGTTATCACGCGATAGAGGGTTCTACCGAAAACTGTTTCCCCGGCTGAAACTAGTCGATCCTTCGAGAGGGTAACCGATACAGGGAGCGAACACTGACGAGCCACGCTCGTCCGAACAGGCTGAAGCCTATTCCACATAGTGCTTCACAGGCTAACCAGATAACAGGGACAGGCGTTTGAAGAGATTTGGCGCCGCATTGCTGGCGACGGTGGCCATACCGAGCCTGCGAGCCGGCGAAACAGATAACAAAGTAGCGATGACGTTCTCGGGTCCCGTGGAAATTCCGGGGCAAGTGCTGCCGGCGGGGACGTACATATTTAAATCGCTGGGGGAAGACACGAATGTGGTGGTCATCATGAACAAAGATGAGACCAAGCCGAT